>Ga0058701_10002491_pt1 | contig 14015 bp, 14 predicted proteins | sample AgamicOrMae_FD_97039 | JGI IMG/M metagenome (GOLD analysis project Ga0058701, IMG submission 97039) | Agave microbial communities from Guanajuato, Mexico - Or.Ma.e | ecosystem: Host-associated > Plants > Phyllosphere > Phylloplane/Leaf | place: Guanajuato, Mexico | collected 2012-06-04 | reverse complement strand
TAATTACACGATATACATAGTTTAATCCAAGAGTGTCAATCCTCCCATATATTCCCGCTATTATGTTGGCATTGAATGTTACTAAAAGCGAGCAGAAAAAGGATCCAAAAAAATATTAGAGACATATATAGTCAAGAATCATCTTACGAATGTGCTTCGCACAGGATTGTTCCGAAATGTCATCGCAGCGTCTGGGTCAGCAATTAACAGAATGACGCTGGTATCGCCAGAGAATGCTTCTCGATTCTCCATGAAACTGGCAAAAATCCTGGGAGCTACGGAAGCTGACCTTACAGATCCAGCTAAGAGGGTTAAATTTTTTAGGACAGCCGATGCGGCTACTATTTGCGGGCGGGCGGATGAAGTTGCAGAATATACGGTAAAAAAAAGTTCGCGTTTTATTATCGTTGCATTCCTGCACTACTGACGCATCGTAAAGTCAAGTCAACTTTGCTAGCGACAAAGTAGGAAGAAGAGCAATCAAGATACTCTTTCGTCACCTTCTTACACCTGAAATGTCTCGAAGATAGGTCTAATTTAATCGTGACATGTAGTTTTTCGATGCAGGCACTGTTACTCAGATGCGCATACGAAAACGTTTTATTGAAGCAAATGGAAACTTAAAGATAACCGCAATTCTCACGAAACGCAATTGCTCTTCTTTAGCCATTCGGAAGCACTGTGCCTTTCACCGCTATCATTGAAAACCCCACTACAGAGGGAGCATTCCTGACTGAAGACCAAAAAAAATGGTCCTTGAAGGAAGATTCCCAAAAATGCCGTTGATGATAGGCGTGACAGACCTCGAAGGAGGAGGTAAATGGTCAGAGGTATTCTTTGGTACGGAAACTATTGTATTGAACTAAACCATATCATGATCCTTTCCAGCACTCAGTAAGGCATTCACGTTGGAAGCCATAAGGGAGATTGAGAAAAACGTATGCATGATCTTTCCGAACGAGTTGAAAAATCCTGTTGTTGCAAGAAACGAGTGCGCCCTGGTCGCCCAAGAGATCAGGAATACATACTTTGACAGAAAGCCGTTCGACAGTTCGATGCTCGGTTTTGCTAATGTAAGTGTCTAAAACTTTGTTATGAAGCTTTGGGCCTCCTCGGGAAGGGAGCCGAGCTTTTCCCACAGGATAAGGAGTTACCTTCATACAGCCGAAGGCAAAGGGAGCCTACGTTGATGGCTGCAGCAACCGGACCTCACTTTGCCAGTCATCATGCTTAAAGGAAGGGGGATGACTTGTCTTCAGCTTAAGTTCCTATTTTTAGCTGGGTGGTGATATAACCATGATTAGAGAGGTCTACTTAGCACAAGGACTGCACACACGATATAGTACTACCGAGGCTCCTGTATACAACTACAAGTTCGCTTTTGACGGAGAATGGAACGTCGTCAAGAAAAGGCTCAATGTCACCCTACCAGGTAAGTTAGCTGACCAAACATGGGTCTGGACGTTAGGATAGTAATTTTTTTGATGGCACCTTTTCACTCTTCTAGGAGCCGTACATGCGGATGATCTAGGGTACGTTTTCTTCCCAGCTTCCAGAAAAGTACCGCCGAGTGGCATTGTGGACCGACTCCACCAGGAGATACTAGTGAAATCTAGGATGGTCCGATTAATCACCAATTTCGTCAAGTTTGGGTACGTTACGAGTTTACGGTATTTAAAACGTCAATACTGTACTGGAACCAAATCATTTTCTTCAAAAACTCTCATGAAGAATGAACTTCATTTTCGTTCGATGAACACATCAAGTCTTTGGAGTTAATATTCCGATAACTTTACAGGAGCAAAGATCTTACTCATTTGTTATATTCTTTTAAGGAATCCAACGCCTGAGAAATCTGATTTAACTCCGGTCATATGGGAACCTACCACTCCAACTGCAGCTAAGACGATGGTCATAGATAGCGAGCTGAAAATGGAAAATGATTTCCTGAAAACTCGAATGGATCTTTGGGACAGGCTGTACGAAAAATACACTGGATCGCCGATTTCTCTGTAACGCAACAATCAATCTATAAAAAGACCATGCATTTGGAAGACGCATATTACGGCATTTAGCAAAGTTGAAAGCGCTCTCTTGAAATGCAATATGGTATAAGAGATATTGGATTTTACATTACTTTTTTCTTTGACTCAATAAATCTTAAGGAGAGAAGAAAAAGACTTATTTTCTTGTGATAGATGATTCGGGATGATAGAGAAGACTCGGGATAATGATGACCTATGTGGACCCGTTTTTGAAATGAATGAGCTTCTCTAAATAAGGAATTTTGAGTATTTTTCGATTCCCAACAGACTTAATACCAACAAGTGCTATCATAGAAAGGAAAAATACCCCCTCCCTGCAACTTCGTAGGCACAGATAGGCTACGGTTGTCCACTTTCGGAATCAGGCAGGTGATGGTCTGATGCCGAGTAACGGTAGGCAACCGCGAAACAACCTTGTGCAGAAGGTTGCACGGGGAGGGAAGACGTTTTTCCTTCTATCATACCGGATGTCCCAGACCACCCAGCCACCCTTCTTCTCTCAAGTACGATTACACAGATTCGTTCTGTAAAGATGGTAATCGCTTAAGTAGACTTTGGTAGAGTGCTTCGTTCTTCTTTGCGCGCATAGCACCATGCGTAACTGCAAACAACTTTCGAATTCATAATAGGAAACTTTTCACAGCTTTGATCTTGCTTGAAGATACTCACCGCTCATCTACGCACGTTTCATGATAAAACTTTACTACTACGAATCGACAAAAACCAAGGTGACCAAATGATGGAGAGTATAAATAAACCCTTGAGAAACAATAAGGACATGTTCAGTCTAAAGCGACAAGCTAAATCATGATCTACAAGAGCCATCATAAACATACGAGTTATTGACTGTAGACCCACGAAAACATGCTTACGGAATTGAACAGAAGTCAAAGGTACGTGGAAGAGCGTCCATGATGCAATACAGGAATGGTGCAGGTTAACGATGTATTTCATCAGAAGACGACTTGATTTTTTTTTTTTGCACTGAAACATCGACGACAAAGGAAAGGATCATACAACACTTGAGATATCCTCAGATAAGAACTCCGATCCCGATGCTCTTCATCAGTAAAAGTGATATGACAGACAGTCATTTTAGGTGGAATTTCAGGAGATTCCGGAATCGCACGATACATGGCCAAAAAAGTTTAAGGCCTCTCCAAAATATTTACTGCCTGATAGGTGTCACTAATCAGATCTGATGCACAAAATGCTCCGCATAAGCTGTTTGATACTTGTTTTCCTGGTCGCTGTGACAGCAGTTGCAGTGTATTGGTTTATTGGAAGAGGTGCGCCGCATAGTAAGTAACTGCAGCAACTTTTTGTAACAAAAATCCGGAATGAAGAGTTACAAATTATTTCAAGTAGTATTAACAATATTATTTTTCAGATGAAATAGTACGGAGAAGTTCTGGTCCAATTCGAGGGGAGCAACTGACCTTTGAGGGAACAAATTATGTAGCATTCAAAGGAATCCCTTATGCCGCTCCACCTGTAGGAGATCTGCGATTCAGAGTAGGTCTTTGTTTTAGATGATTTCAAATATGTGTTATATGCGTAACAGACTAAAAGGTGCACCGATGCGCACAGTGATATTTATACAGAGGTGTAATTATTGCTAAAACAAATGGCGAATATTTTAGGACCCACATCCTCCAGAGAGCTGGACCACTGTGCACGATGCACGAGAGTATGGTAAAATATGTCACCAAGGCACAAAGGTAACTCAAAACGGCCACTGCACTTGAAATGCAGTCCCAGATGTAGTAACAATCATAATAATGTTTGTAGGGCCCTCCACCAGGCAACGAATTCAGCGGGAACAGGGAGAAAGCAAGCGAAGATTGTCTCACACTGAACGTCTTCGCGCCATCGGTAGGTGACCGAAGAAACAAACACTTCCTGCGTGTGAACGGCTGATTGAGAATAAATACGAAAAAGAAACACTTTTTTTGCGCATACATTTTGGCGAGAGCTGTATTTTGTGATAACACCATACTGAATGCTACTTTTAATAAAACTTGTGTAGCTGGGAGATGATGGATTGCGGCCAGTCTTAGTATGGATACATGGAGGAGCCTTCGTCATGGGAGATGGTACCGACACCTCGTATGGTCCACAGTATTTACTCCAGGAAGACATAGTGGTTGTGACCCTCAACTACCGTCTCGGGCCTTTAGGTGAAGTAAGCTGATTGTTAAAAGAGGGAAATAAATCGTCTCAATCGGCCCTGCGATCCATAACCTTTGGAATACTCTTCAACAGGATTCCTGTCGACTAACACCTCCGATGCGTCCGGTAACTGGGGCTTGAAGGACCAAGCTGCTGCTCTTAAATGGGTACAGCAGAACATCGTGAACTTTGGAGGAGATCCCAATACGGTCACTATTTATGGTGAATCAGCCGGTGGTGCTTCAGTGTATCTTCACTTATTATCACCACTTTCAAAAGGTAATCACAACCAAACCTTATAAGTACATATAAAACACTGACAGTGCTCTTACCACATGAGCCAGTGTGCAGCGACTTTACCAGATGATCTACAGAAAAAAAAAACGAGCTTTGCCTTCGGTTACGCAATCTGGGACTTAAAGAACATATAACACAGGCCTAATATTAGGTTAAACGTCCACCAAATACTAACAGCTCAGGCCCACCGCGTCCTTACTGAGTAAGGGGTATAGGCCTATCCGAAAATGTATTAATCTTTTCACAGGCGCAAGTTCCTGATGACTGTCTTAGATGTTACTTAATGAAAAGCGAACAGTGAAATCATGGAGGAAATCAAAGGACACGATATGAATATGTTTGAAACAGGATTGTTCCACAAGATAATCGTAGCGTCTGGGTCGGGAATAAACAGCTGGTCGACTCAATCACCTGAGCGCTCTTCTAAATTCTCAAGAAATCTAGCAAGACTTCTAGGAGCTTCGGAGGACGACATTAATGATACCGCAAAAAGAGTTCAGTATTTGAGGAAAGCTGATCCGGAAGAAATGTCAAGGCGGAGATACCAAGTGATGAGAAAAGAGGTAGGGCCTATATTACATGCAGCTCAGGCAGTCATTAGTAAGCACGAAGACGATATTACGGGGTAGCAAATCAATGGGAACCAGCAAATAAAGAAGTTTATTTGCGGTGAGGATTAAGCGATGGGTCTTGTTAGCTATGGACAATGTCTTGCTGAAAAATCTACAAGTATGATGTTATTAATGTATCACATTTTAGGTAAAATATAGTGATGTCCATAAGTGAGCAGCCAAACAATATCTAGAGACCTTCTTTTTTACAAAGTCGTTCTGGCAGCAGGCCGTAAGGTGGAGCAAGGGAGGTTTCTGAAAGGCACCTCCTCTTGGCACCATTCTCCTTGCTGCGAACGCCAATTGGTGGACAAATAAATTCACTGGGTCTTTGTTTAGCTACTCATTGATGGACATCACTGTAGTACAAATCTGCGCAGAAATGGCGAGAAAAATAAATGAAAATATGACGAATTGCTGTCATAATGGGAATATCAAAATTTTCCAGTATAAACCAGCATTTACACAATCCACCATTTTCTTTTTTCAGGATGATACGAATCCTCTGATTGGTACTTTACCTTTTACCCCAGTCGTTGAAAACCCTAATGCGCACGAAGCATTCTTGACTGAGGACCCGAAAAAGGCACTTCAAGAAGGAAGAATACCCAAAGTTCCAATGATGATTGGCGTGACTGACCTCGAAGCAGGAGGTAAATGGTCAGACGTACTCAAAGGTGGGGAAAATGGTGGGTCGAAATGGATATTAAAATACTTTTGCAGGATTTAGCAAGGCTTTGACACCGGCCGCCATTGGTGCGATCGTGGAAGACGTATGTGGGATTCTTCTCGATCCCTTAAAAATACCCGTCGTTACAAGACATGAGTGCAAGAAGGTTGCTCAAGAGACAAGGAATGCGTTTTTCGGCGGGAAGCCGTTCAACACTTCAATGCTGAATTTTGCTTATGTAAGTACACAGGCGTCAGGTTACCAGAGTCCTCGCAGCGTAACTTCAGGCCCGGCATATTCCTAACACAAAAACATTTTCTGAACTGACAACATGATTAAAAACAAGACCACGTTAATGTATTGGCTAAACTAGTTAGTTGTGGCGTAAAATCAACAAACATTTACGGTTTGGAATTACACCAGACGTGGTTGTTTTCGTCTTAATGCGCCTTTCAAGCGACATGACCTCAATCCAACAGGGTCAAAACTAGACTAAACTTGCGAAAGCAGGTCTTGCTAGAGTGATTCCTCTCCTGAAAACCTGATTCTGATTTTACTTGTACTCAAACATGACTTCGTAAAAAAAAGCCCCCCTTCCCAGAAAAGGTCATTGAAAGCCTCCTTATTGAATAAAGGAACACATTTTCGTCCTCTAGGCCTAAGGCGACATTGGGACTACTGCAATTCTATCCGGAGGAACACCGCGATAGAATCTGGCTAACAAGTAACAAACAAAAAAGTAAAAAAAAAGAACAGGGAACGAAAAAAGGTTTTTGTTGCATTTCTGCAACCGCAGAAACAGCCAAGTTTCATGACACTGGTACCCAAACCTCCCTTATTCCAGTACCAGTCTTCTTTTCTAAACGGACATACAAGGAAAAAACACGATTTCGATTCTTCAAAAGATACATGGTTCAACTTCTAAGAATCATGATTACATACCACGTTCCCTTGTTGTTGTGTTTTAAATATTATTATATTTTTTCCAGCTGGGTAGTGATGTTTTTGTTATAAGAGAGATGTACAGTATGTAGCGCAGAGACTGCTCGCACGATTAAGTACCAGAGAATCTCCAATATACAATTATTTATTCGCTTTCGACGGGGAATGGAATTTATCAAAGAAACAGTTAAACGTCACTTTACCAGGTGAATAGACAAGTAGACCATGCCTTTACCACCCTCATACCTTTACCGAATGAGTAGACGAGTAGATTATACTTTTGCCACCCACATACCTTTACCAGGTGACTAGTCGAGTAGATTATACCTATACCACCATCCATCATGTCTAATAGCTTGAACCTTTTTTTTTCATTTCTAGGCGCAATTCATGCAGATGAACTTGGGTACTTTTTTAAACAATCCTCCATAACTAGCAACCTGCCACCAACAGCACCAGAGGTCGTCACTAAAAACAGAATGGTGCGCTTCATCGGGAACTTCATGGGTACGTTTGATACGGTCGTTTTTAAAAGTGCTTTTCTGAAGAAGCATATCACATTATTCCCTGGATTTGGTTGGTACAAAGTGGCATTATTTTTAGACGAAAAAAGTGTATCTGACTACAAAAATAACTTGATAAGAGAAAAAATTACTCAAGTCTTTCTGTTTTGCAGTGACCCAACGCCCTCGTGTCTGACTTGATTCCTGTAAAGTGGGAGCCTGCGACGGCAGATGCATCAAAGACGATAGTCATAAGCAAAGAGCTCAGAATGGAAAGTGAATATCTGAAAACGCGAATGAGCTTTTGGGATGGGATTTACGAAAACTATACGGGATCTCCGTTGGTTTTGTAATGCTACCTGAATCATGCAAAGAAAAAGTGAATTTCGTAGATCATTAAGATAAAAAAAAGGAAACTATCGTTTAAACCAAAATTTATAGGCCTATTTGAGATATTTTGTGACAAATTTTCTTCTCTTGCTGTAGGAATCTGCAAAGAAAACGACTGTCATAATATCAGCAAACACGAATCATTACGAGAAAAGGTCTTGGACGGAGCTATCAACTACTATTTTTATGCTGACTTAACAATTTTTTTCATTTATTGCAATAAGCTATTTTTTTGGCGTAAATAATGAGCATTTCGTTACTGCAACCAAGCGGTAGATTGCAAAACAAAACATCTGATAGCCAGAACCCTAAAACTTTGATTGGATCTCGAAAACGTGATTGCTCCAAACAAACCCTTCTTCCTCGTGAGCGAAATAATTTCCATCCTGGCTTTTCTCCTGGTGTTACCTAAGTGCTTAAATGCCTGCCGTCGTTCCTCTATGAAAATGGAAGCAGAATTATGATATGCAGACTCGTCGTAGAGAAATACGACACATAAAATTCAGTTACACATCTAGAATAGTCTAAGACCTTCCCCGCCCAATTTTTAAAAAATAAAAATATTTTTAAATCCTAGTTATAAGGCCACTTTCCAAAGCTTGTCGAAGTACAGCATTATGAAGACAAATATTTTTTTTAATTACACCCTATAAAAGAACTGCGTTTAGTACACCCGCTTTGATGTTATCTGGGTTGCGTACAGGATTCAATAAAGAGCAGCACGAATGTTACGAAAAAGGCGAATGGACTTTGGATAAGCAGATGTGTGATGCATTGAGAGAAGTAAAAAAATGAGATCCATGCAAAGAACAGCGAGTGAGCGAAAAGATACAGGGAGATCCGTTCACCAGGTCAGTGCACTGCTTTTTACAACTCAAGGGCCTTGTTCCACGTACAACTTTAGAAAATTTGAGGGGTTTTTACAGACATAGCTCATGTCGAAGATTTTTTTGATGTTATTGAAAGTGATTGAAGAAAGTCAACCGTGTGTGCCCATAACTTCCTTGGAAGTTCAGAGGACGATGATTTTTAGCGCGAATCCGTTTATCATAGGCAAATATCTGTGACTTAATTACTGTATGTGATTTAAAGTTCCTAAAGCACAATTTCTCTTGCCCTCAAAGGAGATATTCGCAAATGAAACTTGAAGACATACGTTAATTGATGAACCCCTCCTACCGCGAACCAATAAAAAACAATGTACCAATAGAGTCAGAGGTGAAAAGGGAACATACGAACAACGAATACCATTTTTTCTATTAAAGCGGCAAATACTAATGAACAAAACGCGCCACTATGAACACGCGACAAATATCTACGACAAAGTACCGGGTACACATGTACCGGTACTGGTACATGTGCTTCACAGCTAAACTGAAGTTGAAAGTAAACCGAAATAAGAGGTATGCAATGGTACAGCTAATAAAAGATTTCAAAAGAATACGCTCTGCTCTCTGGCACGGAGCCGTCAAAAAATCGACCGGGAAGTACGCGATAAAACGGACACTTAAGACATCTTCAGATAAGCAAGGTGATCTTCATGAGTCTATGTAAAAAATATGATACATCAGAGAAGCACTTAATTAGATATTTAAGAGAGTCAGCAATCGTAGGAAGTATTGCTGAAAGAGCACGAGGCCTTTCCATAGGTAGTCACACTGAAGGCTGTGCTTCAGTGTAGATTAAATCTACAAATCTTTTGTAGAACAAATCTACGAAATGCTTCGTATAAGCTTTTGGATAATTCTTACGGTCAGCCTCGTCGCCGTGACAGGATTTGCAGTGTATTGGTTTACTGGAAGAGAGGCATTAAATTACAGTGAGTACTGCAGCAACCAATAATCACACGAGTTTTGACATGATAACATACCTCAAAGGATATTTTAAAATTGTGCTTTTTAGCTGAAGTAGTACAATCAACTTCTGGTCCTATTCGAGGGGAAGAACTAAGTTTTGAGGGGACAAGTTACAAAGCATTCAAAGGAATTCCTTATGCCGCTCCACCTGTTGGTGATCTCCGATTCAAAGTAAGTCATCGCTCAATTAATTCCAAAACTGTTACAATGCAGTTTTTTAAAGAGCCAGGCACGCAACGGATACACCGGATTATAGAGCTCTAAAGTAGAGAGCCCAAGAGAGCCATTTAGAGAGCGTGGGGTGCATGTAAACAAACGAAGTACAAATCCATTTTTGATCTCCGAACCAAAGGACTGACTAAACTATGCCACAAAGGAAGTCTTGAAAATTGTGCAAACTTATTTTAATTTCCTTTAGGTATTTTATCTCCAAAAGCTTCCGATTTTGACAGAAATCTCGATTTGAAAACTCGAGGTGTGCAGCAGACAACATCGGGACAACCAACTGTAGGAGTCTGCTGTTCACCTCGGATTTTCAAATCGAGATTTCTTTCAAATTTGACACTTTTTATTGAAATTTTACCCAAAAATAATTACAAGAGGCTTGCACAGTTGTTCAGGCTGCCTTCATTGGGTGATTTTGTAGCTTCTTTGGTTTGAAAATCAAAATTTGTTTTGTGCCTGGTTTGTTTACATGCACCCCACACTCTCTAAATGGCTCTCTTGGGCTCTCTACTTTCGAGCTCTATTGCTTAAACATGTGCCCAACTTCTCAGGATCCACACCCTCCAGAGAGCTGGACTTCAGTGCGTGATACAGTACAATACGGTAAAATATGTCACCAAACGGGAATGGTAAGAAAAAAAGACAATCGTACTCAATATGCAGTCCCACTTGTTGCAACAATCATAACAATGTTTTTAGCTACCGGTTCCACCAGAACTTGAGGAACCCAGTGAAAGCCGGTACAAAGCCAGCGAGGACTGCCTTACACTGAACGTATTTACAACATCGGTAAGTGATACAAGACCATAAAAGTCCTTTAACATGTAGACCACCCGATTATATGCACAAAAATTAACATTTTTCACCAAATCATAAAGTTTGGTAGATGAGCTATTGTTTTATTACCGTTATTTTTAAACATGTGTAGTTGGGGGGAAATGATGCAAGACCAGTCTTGGTATGGATACACGGAGGAGCCTTTCTCTCAGGAGATGGGACCGACAATGCCTACGGTCCACAGTATCTACTTAAGGAAAATATCGTGGTTGTCACACTCAACTACCGTCTCGGGCCCTTGGGTAAGACACAATCATTGTGAAAAGAGCGGGATAAACCATTCCAATAAGACATGCAATGATGAACCTTTCGGATACTTTTCTGCAGGATTCCTATCGACCAACACCTCCGATGCGTCTGGTAACTGGGGCTTGAAGGACCAAGCTGCTGCTCTTAAATGGGTACAGCAGAACATCGTGAACTTTGGAGGAGATCCCAATAAGGTCACCATTTATGGTGACTCAGCTGGTGGTGTTTCAGTGCATCATCACCTGTTATCACCAATTTCTAAAGGTGATCACAACCTTACCATATTTAATGTTTGTCAAAGGTATTTTTGTTCCCGCGACATAATAAGGTGCGCAACTACTCAAAGATATATATATAAAAAAAATTCGTTTATACAACCTGAGCTCCAGGCGGGATTCTAGGCATGGCTTATCGATAAGGTGTGTAAGGTTAAACGTCCTCATACTACGGATGGGTCCAGCTCAGCGCGTCCATGGCAAAGTATGATATTTCGATAGTCGACCCGTACCTCTACGGTATCCATTAGGTTCAACTCTTCCTATGAGGAGTTCCTGTTTAATATACATTGTGCTGCTCAAATATCAGCGTAAATTGAAGTTGTCAGAAATGTCTTCTAAAGGATACTTAAAAAATAAAATTGTTTCGTGTGTTTACAGGATTGTTCCATAGAGCAATCCCTGCGTCCGGGTCGGGAGTAAACTACTGGGCGACTCAATCATCAGAGCGGTCTTATCATAACTCTAAGAAACTAGCAAGACTTCTAGGAGCTTCGGAGGACGACATTACTGATCCTATCAAACGAATTCAGTTTTTGAGGAAAGCTGATGCGGGGGAAATGTCAAGGCGGGCATCTGAAGTAGTGGGCAATGAGGTACAAATTCAATTTTATCTTTCTTTTTCTGCTCAGCCAATTCTTAATACGCAGAGTAATTGCCAAAACTAATCGTTGGGTAACAAATAAAGAGAGACAACAAATTCCTAGAAAAAGAAGTAGGCCTATTCGTAGCACTACCTTTAGTAACAAGCTGTCAGTTATTGAAGATTTGGTGCAAAAAAAGACCTTTATTAGAAATGCGTCATTAATTTCATCCTTCACAAATCCATAATGATGTGGAGAAATCATAGACAAAATAAAAGTTGACGTAGGGGGTGAGACAAATAACCAAAGAGTACCAGTTCTCACACCATCTGCTTTTGTTTAGGGTACGAATCTTCTGATTGGCGCTTTACCTTTTGCCCCAGTCATCGAAAACGCAAAAACACCCGGAGCATTCCTGACTGAAGACCCCAAAAAGGCAATGCTTGAAGGAAGAATACTAAAAGTGCCAATGATGATTGGCGTGACCGATCTCGAAGGAGGATGTAATTATCAGCCGCACTGATAAGTAGAAAACAATGTTACGCGAAACATTATTAAGTCATGCGTTTCTATTTCAGTATTTACTAGTTTTTTGCCACCGGCAGCGATAGCTGAAATTGAGAAAAACGTGTGCACGATCCTTCCGGAGATCTTAAGAAAACCGGTCGAGGCCAAAAATGAGTGCAAGCAGGTTGCTCAAGAGATGAGGGATGCGTATTTTGACGGAAAGCCGTTCAACAGTTCGAAGTTAAATTTTGCTTATGTAAGTATCAAGTTGCACGTTTCTATCTTTCTCGAGGAGGAAAACCATGACATAATCTGGCAAAGTTTGCGTTATCGTCGCAATACATTGGGCTGCATTTCTGCAATCTCAAAGGGAGAGAGTAAAAATTGATAACCGCAGTTCCAAAAGCATTTTCCGGAACTACGCTTTTTTTCTCAAAGGGATGAAAACATAATCGAACGAAAAACATGAATTTAAAATGACACCCTGTTGAATGTAAAAGGTTTAATTTCTATGAACAATGATTTCATAACACGTATCCTACATCTGAGCCCTTATTTTCAGTTGGGTAGTGATGTATTTATGACCAGAGAGGTCTATGTAGCGCAGAGACTGCACGCACGATTAAGTACCTCAGACAATCCTGTATACAATTATTTATTCGCTTTCGACGGGGAATGGAATCATTCAAAGAAAATGTTAAATGTCACTTTACCAGGTGAGTTGACTGTAGCTCCGCCATGACTGATGCTTAGTTTATATTATTTCATTTTTATTCCCTCTTTTAGGCGCAGTTCATGGTGATGATCTTAGTTACGTTTTTAAATCATCTACTCCAACAAACAACCTACCACCAACAGCACCGGAAGTTGTTACTAGAAACAGAATGATTCGCTTCATCGGCAATTTCGTCAAGTATGGGTACGTTGGAAGCCATCGTTGTTTAGCGTTGTGTAGACGCATATTAATATTTGCTAGGTCTTGTTTGTAACGAACTGATTTTATTTTTTGAGACGTTCAGGATGAGAGGGTGTAACTAAAAACGGGAAAAAACATGAATAAAAGCATGTGAACATATTCTTTGCAGAAATCCAACTCCTTCAGTATCAGACTTGATTCCAATAAAGTGGGAGCCAGCCACGAAAGACGCATTTACGACGATAACCATAGACAAAGATCTGAAAATGGAAAAGGAATATCTGAAAATTCGAATGGGTCTTTGGGACAGGTTGTATGAGAAATATACAGGATCTCCGCTATTCTTTTGATGCGACGTCAGTCATGGAAGACGGAGCCGTATTTTGCGGATATGCTCTACGGCGAAAAACGAGTACTGCAAAGTTTCAACGTGCTTTACGTAAAATAGTTTTGGTGAACGATTTGACTGTTCTTTGCTTAATAAATCTGTGAAGAAAACGGTTGTAGGTTGTCTGACTGATTTTCGATGAATGTGCGTGATCATGGCTCGCGGGCAACCAAGAACTCTGTTTTAACGGGCCACAATTTTTTGTTGTTGTAGCAACGTAATGTTTAGTAGAGTTGTAATTAATCTTCTGGTTACCGAAACCAGGCAGTTGATCGCCACAGGCCGAGGTCTGATTTAAAGAACCCTGGAATTTGGCCGAGTTAACGAACAAACATTCTTGGTTGTTTCAACATAACATTTCCTCTCCCTGATCTAAGTACGTACAGTAGTTTCGAACGTGAGTCATGCGTTTCCGATCAAACTTGTTAGGGCCCCTTCACACGAGGCGACTTTGTCGCGCGACTGAGTCGCGCGGCTGAGTCGCGGGCATGCACTTTGTCGAGCGACAGTCGCGCGGTTACAGCCGTGCGACTATCGCGCGATGGTCG
>Ga0058701_10002490_pt1 | contig 14016 bp, 7 predicted proteins | sample AgamicOrMae_FD_97039 | JGI IMG/M metagenome (GOLD analysis project Ga0058701, IMG submission 97039) | Agave microbial communities from Guanajuato, Mexico - Or.Ma.e | ecosystem: Host-associated > Plants > Phyllosphere > Phylloplane/Leaf | place: Guanajuato, Mexico | collected 2012-06-04 | reverse complement strand
CTGAGATGCTGAAGAGAAGGAGACATATACAATGAGGAACTGAGATGCTGAAGAGGAGACAGACACAATGAGAAACTGAGATGCTGAAGAGAAGGAGACATATACAATGAGAAACTGAGATGCTGAAGAGGAGACAGACACAATGAGAAACTGAGATGCTGAAGAGAAGGAGACATATACAATGAGGAACTGAGATGCTGAAGAGGAGACAGACACAATGAGAAACTGAGATGCTGAAGAGAAGGAGACATATACAATGGGGAACTGAGATGCTGAAGAGAAGGAGACATATACAATGAGAAACTGAGATGCTGAAAAGTGAAGACTTCGTTGAAATAACCGATGATCGAAAGGCTGTGAAGATGATAGAAGAATACAATGGAAAATTCAGATGAGGAGGAGCTGAATTGAAGAGGACCTTCACCGAATATTTTAAATCTGGATTCTTGAAAAACAGGATGATGGTACAAAGAATTTCATCCATGGAAGACTGGGATACTGACGAACGGAACTTCCATTAATTTACGGTGAAGTTGGTGGAGGCAGCGAAGGTATGAAGAACTTGGTCCAGTCTATAGCGAAACGCAATAGGCCCTCGTACTTAATGAGGAGCTTGGTAAACGAAATCGGGAGTTAAGACTTTTATCGCAGTCATGAATTACAGATGCTAAAGAAAATGATACCTTCATTCCAATTTGAGGCTATGAACCTAAGAAGACTTGGAATTTTGCGAAGAAAATAGGGTTTACTGTAAAGTTTGCTATATTCTCATACTTGTTGGAGAAACCTTCTTCCTAGACTATGATCGTGAAAAAAAATCGTTCTCACTCACAATCTGTAACAGGTGGCTCGTTTATACATTTTAAACAGGATGAAGTACAATCAGTTAAAACTGACAACCTGTCATGTCTTGCACCTTACCTCCCCGATTTTTTTCCATAATGTCCAACCTACCTCAGGGTGAAAAAATTAAACACGATCCAGCAAGAATATTCATGGCATTGCAACAAAAGAGACGACGGTCACCGAGACATGAAGATAAACACACATTTACACAACAAAACCAGCTTCTCTTTCATGTAAAATTGTAATAATAGCACCCAGCCATGACGATTTATAAACTGTTTACCTACAAATGTACGACAAAATGATCGCCTGTTTGAATGTTAAAGGAACCCCATGACCGGTCAAAAAAAGATAGGACATGGAGATTAAGCTCTGAGAGACGACCTAAGGGTAGAAGTTCAGTGGTGGTCATCCCCCCCCTCCTTTTTTCCCGCAGGTCCCCACCCTCGGCTCCTGAATAGAGAATATTTTATCGCCATAAGTTCCAGCTAGTGAGGTGGGTCGCCTCTTTTATTGTATTAATATCACTATGTGACAACGGCGGCAGGGATTTTTTTATGAATGGAAGTGGAAGACAGGTGTGTAGGTTGTAAAACGCATTCAGAAGGTGAGCTGAATGAAGTTGTGGCCATCAGTCTCAAATGTGGCGCTTTTATCGTGAATTAACATCAAACCTGTCTACCATTACTCTTATTACGACTCTATCAAAACACTGCACTGTGCATTCTTAGTGGATGCATAGGCCTTTGTACCACATGTGATATTTTCATCGCTAAGTGAAGCAAAGCGGTAGGTGAGCGAGGCACAAGGCACCAAACAAGACAAAATAACATTGTTTTTGGTCTCCACGCCTAAAGCGATTGGCTTTTGGTGACAAAAGATAGGAAACTAGTCGAAAATGCTACATTTAGAATAATACGGCGTCATATTTATTGATGGGCTGTTGGCGTATCACTGGACATGAAATGTTTTTGTTCTGGGCCCCAATAGAAAAGAGAGAGAGAACAACGATTTATTGAGATTACATATTTAAAGAAGTAAAGCGAACTATCAATGTAGATTTTGGGAGTATTTCAATAGATGTAGCTACGGTAACAAGTAAAAATATAGCTGACGAAACTAAGAAACAGCTTGGTTACAAAAACTCAACAAAGTAACTTTATAATAATAAAATTTCCGACAAAAATTGCTAAAGTAAACATTCAGGTAAACTAACCCATGATATTCCAAAAGATTATCTCTAAACTTAATCAAGCAACTCTGCTCATAACAGGCCATCGCATATACTTAAAGTGAAAACACGGTCTAGTTTCCAAGCTCTCGGAAGGGCTGCACCATTACTCAGGAAAATTGAAACGCTTCCCCCCCCCCACTCTTTCCATATACATCGAAACAACTGTTTTCACACTACCCTTGGGCGCCCTGCCACGGCGCCGGGGGTACCTTTATCTCAATCAGTGGGACAAATTGGAGAGAAAGACAGACGAAATGAAAAAAGGAGCGCTCCGGTAGGAGTAGTTTCTGTCGGCAATGAAAACGGGCCTTGTTTACGAGTTCATCACGACAAGATAAGGACGGGATATATAAGTTACTCTCAGTTCTAACGCCTGTATTTCCTATCTTCGCATTTTATTTGTGCTTTAACATCACAATAACAAGGTTTAGCGACATACAACATACGCGTAGGATTGGGTACCCTTAGGTATGAAAAGGTTAACTCAGGCTTTGATTATCCTCAGGTTCAGTTGCGTGTTTTGAACGTTACAACCGTTTCGCCGGCTGTCGCTGCACCTAATGCTATAATATCACTTCCTACAGCAGGAGCCTGAGAAGTAAGCGGCATCAGGCTTACAAACCGTCCAGTCACGATTACTTAAAAGCCTTGTGCCTCGCTCCGCTGCTGCTGGCTTGACGACAGAAGGAAAACCACGAGCAGAGTGAGTAAACCGAACCTTTAAAATTTCCAGTGTACGTAGAGACAATTGAATTACGGGCGGGCGCAGTAACTCACGAGGATTAGGTTAACCAGGTAGCTGGGCAAGGCTGGTGACCTCCTGGGGAGGCGGTACCTTACGTTTCAACGCTAATAAAGAACTAATTTGTTAAATGGAGACGATTTGTTTGTTTTGGGGGATTCGTTTGAGGAGAAATTGGAGGAGCTTTTGGGTCTAATGACATGATATGGGTCGGCGGGAACATGAGAGCAGGCACGGTTCAGTAGGAGAGGTAGGTATTATGGATAATGACCTGATTTTTTTCCAATCAATGAAATCCTTTACGTTTGCTTTCTCTGTATGCAGAGAGAAGGGTCCTCAATGGCCAGTTTGGAGCTTGAACGGTGGCAAACCAGGACGAGCTACCAACTTTCTACTGACAGAAAAACGCCTCGCACACTCTAACCATAAATAGATATTTTAAATCTCAATACAGTAAATTTTCAGGTTTGATATTTTACTTAACGATGAACATCAACTGATTAAATCGTAAACAAGCTTGACACCGGGAAAAAGTGCCCTGCATTAGGCTGGGCCAATAAGGCTGCGCGAAGCAAGGCAAGCTTGGTCATTTAACCATCCTATGTGGTTTTATGACATTAATGACTTTAATGCAATGAAAAGTTAGACCGAGTAGAATAGGTGTACAACTCACCCTTTTAACTGATAAATTATTAACCCTTGGTAAGTGGAGTAACTGCATCATAAAGATAGAATGGTAGCATCTGCAAGCTGACAACTAATTTCTACAAACAGAAAACCGCTTTTCCTTACCTAAGTAGCAGTTTCGAACACATCACCGTAACCAAGGGTATGACTTAAATTGGTCTCACTGAAGAAAAAAAGAAGTGGAGCGATCAAATTGAAACCCCGGCGGCGTGATTCGAAACGCTAGTAAATTAAATTCTTGGACCTCTTTTTAAATAACTTCCGCGTTGATTGCGACCGCAACGAATTCCAAGATGATCTCCAATATCAAACTTTTATTAATGAAACGTCACTACGACGCCTCGATCCTTATTTTTTTTCCTAGGAATTTCTGCTGCAGATTAATTTGAGGTAGCAAAATCATGCATTTGATATCAAAAATTTTTCGGATACAACTAGATTTAGTGTTATTTCAGTGTTGCTCGTTATTTCTGCGATAATGACTTTCTTAGATCTTTTCGGGGCAAGATATGACCGCGAAATGGTCGAAGAGGTACCTCCTGAGTCGACGGGTAGTCCGTAGAGAAGCGGAATATTTTCAACTCCAGGTAGGTCCACTAAATAAGGCCCGGGGGTGCTGGTGCTGGTGCTACGCATGGGGTAAGTCGATAAATCACCAGGTCAGGTTACTACTTCATCTGTGACAGGGCCGCATGCATTGAACTATTAGTGCTTAGTCGCTTTTCAACCGGCTCAAAATATTCCGAAAATAAAGTCCAGTTGCAGGCTGTTCAACAAAAAAAGAAGAAACAAGTAGTCTTAATATGAAACACGTATTTTAGTTGGTTGTTAAATAAAGGCTCACAATCACCAACTCTGTTTGAACCCATCCGATTGCTGTGTTTATTTTGATACTCAAAAAGATAAAGTAAGGATTATCTTTTCTGAATCTTAAGAGATAATCTGATTGATTCCGTCTAGAATGGTGGATGCAAAATAAAATTTGCATTTAGATGATGCTCCAGAGCGTTTTAACCAAAAATAATTCACATGTTAACCATTTTTTTATGCTTATTTCGGGAGGAAAAACTTCAGGTTTACCATTGTGATGCGCAATAATAAAGTGGCTCATTGCTTTATGGTTCCTAAAAACTCTACGAAATCCGATTGACCAAAATAAACGGTCATATTGGCACAAGCTCCTCCTTGTATATCGGTGTACGACTACCCAAATGTAGTACACACTCAGCTGTAAGGGTTATATTATACAACTTTTATCGGGGTGGAAAACCTCAACCTTCCGAATTCAAGTGAGGGTTTGACGCAATATTTATTGTTATGCACTATTCTGCGAACGCAACCATATCAATGAATTGTCGTTTCCTATTGTTATTCCGGGAATTCGAGGATCCTGGAAATTTTATCACTCTCTAGATTTATGCGATGATTGTATACGTCTTTTCCTTAAATTCCAGGATGAGGGACCTCCCTGATTTGGTTAACGCATTACCACCCAGCGATGCCGTTCGGGAACAGAAAAAAGATATTTTAGAGGATCTTTTTGGTTTATTATTGTTACAATTTAAAAAATATCACCGCTCTGGAAACCTGAAATTTAATAATTTAGGCATTTTTCCATGCTTAAAATTGCGTCATATAATGGGAAAAATCCTTTGAATTTCTATTAAGCTTAATTTTACTCCAAATACTTTGAGCTGGGTTAAGTGCCGAGTAACTCTCTCCGACCTGCTACGAAAGTTGGAGCCCAGAAAACTGCATTGGTTCTCTTGGGTGGAACACAAAACTTGGAAATCTCCTTACGCTATGCCGATTCGTGCGAAAATTTGCCCAAGGCACCTTGTTCGTAGCCTGCGCCTTGCGTAAATGCCAGCGCGAGTTTTGAACCAGCATCGAAAAATTTGATTAATACATTGAGCTGCAAACCTAAGAGCCGGGGTGGCGGCCGGCCAACTACCAGCGGACAGCCTGACAAATGTATGGGGTCGGCGAGTAGAAACGGGTGCGGTGCGTCGAGCGGCCGCGAGGCGGCCAGATGCCGACGGCCGCGGCGGCCGAAGCGGCGGCGGCCGAAGCGGCGGCGGCGGCGGATTGTGATGGCGGACGGCCGCGGCCCGGCCGGCGTGGCTTGGAGCAGCGGCTGTCAGCACCTGCCAATCAACGCAACAGTCAAGCGGGGCGGGGCGGAGCGGGGTGGAGAGGGGCGGCGAACACGTCCGTCCACCTTCACGTCACTGTTCCGTACGAGCCCGGCCGTGCTGGCCGATCTGGCCGGGCCGGCACAGCCGTTGCTTATGGAACTCAAATATGGATTGTCAGGGAACGGGGATCAACTGTCGGGATTCTTGTCCTGAAAATCAGAGACCGGACGCTCTGAAGTTCCGACCGGCGTTGTCAGAGCTGAGAGAATGCTCTCCGACGGGGAACTTGCCTGAAGGAGGTTCTCTTAGGGGTCGTGCAGAATTTACGTAACGCTAAATAGGCCACTAACCCTCCTGCCCCACTTGTAACGCTTCTCCCTTTACTATATGCATGGGGCGTAACGCTAAACCTTCTAACCCTTAAGAGCGTCACGTGATGGAAGAATGCAGAAGTGTTAGTAAAGACGAGGGAATGGTAAGTTACGAAAGTTAGCGTTGTATTAGTTTTAGTTATGCGAATCTAGGTACGGATAAATTAGGAAATGGTGTCACGATATAGGCGCGGTAAGCAAGGTTAGAAGAGGTACAGTTAGGAAAGGCAAAGGTTTGACGGCTGCATGTCATAATAAGTCATTTCGCACTGAATGCAACGTTTCCGAAAAAAAATGATGACTTTTCAGTGCGTTTTTTTGAGTAACTCTGCCACACTATTTTAAATATTTTTAACCGTCAAGGGAAAATAAACCGGAAGCACAATGTAGACACGATCCAACTAAACGCATTACTTCCATATCTCGGTTAGGGCTTTTCGATCTGAGCAGACATTAAGTCCCCTTCTGATCACGAAAATTACTCGCAAATATAAGCAAGCAATATAGTTTTTTTTTTCATAGAGTACTTTTGTCAAATTCCTCGGTCAATTGGTAACTAAAATCTTGTAACTAAATGAGGGGAAACAAAACAGGCCGTTCGAACGTGTAGTCGCGTAATCCAGCCTTTTTGAATCTACCAACAGTATTGTCCATTTTGTATTTTCGTCTTAAAATAGCTCCTTATATTTGCGGCTTTACGGTTCAACATCAAACTTGAAACCTGAAAAGTTTGAAATCAGCTTTCAATAACCTCCGATTTAAAGTTTCCGACAGGTAGACTGTTATAGTTTGAAGTTTGCATTAACAACCGTGTGATGTTCCGCCTTATTGTAAGCTTTCATTGCACCATGAGTGACAGGAAACAAGTGCGTTATTTACATGACCAAGATTTGGTGTCTTGTGTTTTGCTTTGTTAACGCTCCGCTCGGTTGTCGACACGCCTGATACCGCTTCTCGGCGGCACAAACAGCCGCCGAGAAGTGACATCGATCTTGGCGATTCTTCGGGTTTTCTACGTTGTTAGGTTAGGTTACGTGCCTTGTGCGACTACAGTATCGCTCCGCTCGGCTTCGTTTGGTGAGGGTGTAACGGGAGGTAGAAAATACTAAATTTTAAATTTTGTGAGAAGGATGTCGAAGAAGCATGGCTTCTGGAGGAAGAGCTTTATCCTGTGGGAGTGACGGCTGAGAGCCATGTTTGGGCGCAGCGCTTCGAGCGAGGTTCTCGGCGCGCCGCCCTGCGAGCACCCACATGAATCATCTCGACTCCTCTGGACGTGTTTAGCTACCTCTCGGCAATTTAAAGTAGCGACCACGAGGAATGACAGGTGTCCGCCATCTTGGCTACGTGCACCATGGCGTCCTAAAATGCCGGCGCCATTTTGGAAGACGTGATGTGTGAACGCGCACAAGAAACGCCGTGAGACGCATAAGAGTATGAAATATTGCGCGCTTCTTTGTTTTTATTCCAGTGTCTATTTTGATATCACAGTTGCACTGGTAAAAGGGTGACGTAAGTACGGGAGTAGCAGATCGGCTAGCATCCCCTCCCCCACTCCCACGCGGGAAGGGAGCGTCCAGCCACCCTCTTAGCGCCTGTCATATGTCCTTTCCACTTCCGGTTCTCTATCCCACTCTTTTGTCTCTGCATTTCTCCGAGCGGCAGCGGAAGACGTAGCCCCGTTCCTTCCACCCCGTTCCACCCCCACCCTTCTTCTTCTTTTTTTATTATTTCCTCTCAGGCTCTCATTCCCATCTGACAACTTTATGTTGTGTCAAAAATCGGGTGGCATCTTTGTTATTAACCATTGCACCTTATACGATTATCCCGTAAACTATTTTATTGCCTGAAAGTCCTGTCGTTTTTGGCTGGGCTGAGGTAGATTTCTTTCAACGACCAAGAGACTTTAGCAAACCGCCATATGGACACGCCGTTGACTTTGAAGGTGGAGTTATCTATCCCAAGTGTATCACCTTTCATATAACCAAGCTGAGAGATGGGGCGGTGGAGGAGCGAGGCAAAAAACACTCAAACCTAACCTAGGTTAACCTAACCTAATGTTCGCTAATCTCATGGTACATACCGGAAGCAGCCTATACCTCGTAGAGATGATTATCCTGCCGACACTTCAATTTGTCCTCAAACTATGATGCAATTTCAAGAGTAAAGTAACCTATCTTATTTTCGTCAAACTTGATATTCGTTTACAGACAACTCAACTTGATTTTGAGGTCCAACTACCTAAGATGTCAGGGGATGTTCAGGATACGCATTTATGCAGTTTTTATATGCGAACCTGAAAAAAAGTAATTTTGTTACAAGTCATCAAGAAACCTGAATTACAGGGGGAGACATGCTCCTTGATTCAGGGCGAAATTTTATTAATTTAATCTCATGGTAAAAACGGGACACCTCAGGGAGTTTCTCACGTGTTTTGGATGTATGAAAATAAAACACGGGCAGTACGTATTTTGGTAATTTTTAAAGACCTGTGATCAGCTCCAGCATAAAATGCGTGGTAACTCGTTTTATTTCCACAGTCAAATCAGGTAAGAGCTCTCTACAAGAAGTGTTTCTCGTTTCCACAAAGGAAATTAGGTGGCTGCAAATAATAGCCTGCATTGTTTTTGAGACCATAGCCTGCGCGTAGCAATGTCCAACTTATCACATAACAAGTCGCCTTCTATTACACAAAATGTATCGGTATTTTAAGTTAATATTAACGAAGTGGCTATTCGCACGCCTGCCCTGTATAAAATGTATCAGGTTGGGTTCCGTGTGCGTTCAAGTCACCTCCTGTTTAAAATGCATTACGTTGGTTAACGTGCGTTCAAGTCTCCGTATATTTACTATGGCTTGTGAATGAATAGCCACGACCTAATGTTAAATATAAAAAGCAAATACATTTGAAGAACGACTGAACAGTTTTTTAAAGTCAAAACTCTTCAGATTTTTTCCTTTTTTTTAGATGATGTCAATTATTAAGAAAATCGGTGCTGTCAAAGGAACCCTTCACTTGAGGTGTGTTTACCGGCAACAGAGAACCTGGACGAGGAATTTCGGGTAACCTCAAGCTGTCCTCGTGACTCAGCGGTCTTTTGAAGCGCGTAGGTGGGAATTGGCGTTGTTGGATTGGACCCAGAGAATCAAACATATGTTTTTACGCTGTCTTTACGAGGTGGGAAAGTCTTCAGAGCCGTCAATTCAGGACCACTTTTTCTTTTTCTCTGGTGCGGTATAAAAAGATTAACAGAGTGTTATGGTGTCATTCTTTTCGGGGAAGTAGTTACATCCAAGTAATTGTATTGTGTGCAGATTTGAAGAATATTTTTGGGTAACGTTCACTCTTAGGTTTCAAAGGTCAAATTTAACTACCAATCGCGCTCTACCTTCCGTCGCTAAATCGAACACAACGGGTACCGGTAGCTGTCATAAGTGCCAAAAACCACAAGCGCCAATCCGTAACTGCCAAATGAGAAAAGTCGCAAACGCCATAGTTTATAACCGCTATACAAATCTAACTTAAGTTAACCTGACCTAACCTCACCTAACCCAACTTGACCTAACCTAACTTAACCTTACCCATAAAATGGTGTAGGCCTACCTATCACTTGGCGGTCACGAACGTTGGCGTTTGCGGCGTTGGCGCTTGCGGCGTTGGCGCTTGCAGCGTTGGCGCTTGCGGTTTCTGGCACTATCGAATGCCCCCCAACACAACCATAGCAAACAAAAAGACACGTAGCCAAACTATACCTAGATTACAGTCACACTCGATGACGTTTTCGTCCTGGTCGTAATTGGGGCCTTCCGCAGAGCAATAGAACGGATTCGATTTAAAGAAGTGTGCAACTTCAGTAACTATGCTGCTCTTCGAAAATTTTAGTCAACTATTCTTAAGCTGAGGCTCACGTAATCGACTTTGGCTGATATTGTGGGTTAATGTAGGTTATATACGATCCATTTCGTGAGGCTCGGTTTCGTTACGTATGGTTGAGTTAGGTTCGGTATATAACGTTATTGGATTAATTTCGGTAAGGCCGTTGTCCTAGCGTTAGGGTCAAGTGAACGCAGATTTTAATGATATTTGCGTGAATTGAAGTTTTCTATGCCAAAACGCTATCGAAAAATGGAAGTCACCGACTTAATTTTCCCTTGAAACGAGCTCAAAGTTCTAAAATGCACGCACTCTTAAGGCGGCACGCTGATTGCGTTTCAGTAAAAACGCGTATTGTTTGTTTTTCACATGATCCCGTGGGCTGATCTTCCCTAATACTTAATAGTTTAAAAGATTAGAAATAAATGGAAAATAGAAGCGGAAATTCAAGGTGTCGCTGGCCAAAATAACGATACGGACCCGCACCGAAAACCGCATTTTAACCGCGTTTCCGTGCAATTAGGCTTGTTTTCGTTTTAGGAGCTGCTAAACTCACCCCACATCCATGTATTGAAAATTTTCATACCTCCACGGCAAAAAAATGCACTTTCTTTGAAGCACTCAGCATTTTTTACGGGTTTTCGAGTGCTTTTTTTTAGTCGTTCCGCGTGCATGACCCGCTCGATCTACCTTATGTTAGTGTCGGTTAGCTTCGGTTGGGTTGAGTTACGTATACCGGTACAGTTAGATTAAGTTATTTTGAGGTAAGAATAAGTTATATTAAGCTAGGTAAGGTAATAATAGGTAAGTTTCGTAAAAACTTTCCTACCCCTTTCAGGAAAGGAGAAGTTGATAGGTTAGGTTTGATTAGGTATAAGGTCACGATACCTTACGTTAAGTCAGGATAGCTCAGGTTACGTAAGATTGTCTTTGGAGAGGTTAGGTTAAGTAAAGTTAGGTCAGGATCGGATAGCTTTAGTTAAGTCAAGTCACGAGGAAGGTTATGTTAGGTTAAGCTCACCAAGCAAAGTTGGTAAAGGACGGCGAGATTACGCCTCTGAATGATAATATTTCGGGGGCGCTTAACCTAATGTGAAGTTGGGGCTCACCGACATATCCACCCGAAAGCGACTGTACCCCGTCCGGCTGATTGGGCCTGACTTGGGAGCTGACGGAGCTGGGAGGCGATCCCTGAAGCCGCCGCGCCGCTCCGCGCAGCCCGTGGCGGTGGCGGCAGCTGCAGCTGCGCCGAAGGGATCACCGCCTCAGACAAGAAGGACTACGACGAATCGCTAATTATCTCTCATTACGAGGGCAGGGCAGAGCAGGGCTAAGCTCGCTCTCAAAACAAATGCTATCGCGTTTCGCCTGCTCCTTCCGCCGCCGCTACCGCCGCCGCCGCTGCAACGTGAACCGCCCCGTGTGACTTCCGTGAGCAGTGCACTGCAACCCCGTCAGGTCTTCCCGCTTCTTTCACACTGCCACTGGGTGTCTGACGATTTTTCAAAAATCGAGCTTGGCCTTTTTAAAGGGTTTCAAGAGTAATTTTTATCTATTTCAAGAATTTGCTTTTTTTAAGGAATTTCTACCGACTTTCAGACAATTTTTGGAGCGTGGTATAATTTTTCGGCTAATAGTGTTTTTTTAGCTCAAAACTTTAAGGGTATTTCAATTTAATTAATTTTTTTCCCAAGGATTTTTCGAGGGACAATCAACGAAGTCACATCTGTAAAGCTTAACATCTTCATGTTCGGCAGGTAGGTCAAAAGGTTTTGTTCGAAATATTTTTTTTTTTTTGAAATTTCACTAAACTGATTTTTTTTAAAGGAGAACCTTTCTTTTTTTTGGCAAAGTTGAGGTAAAAATTTAGAAACGGAGGAAAGTTTTCGACACGGAAAGTGTTCGACAGGGAAACTGGTCGACAATTTCAGCATTTCGGGTGCCGTTAGGTTGGGTTTTGTCGGACAACTTTGGTGTTGATCACTTTCCGTGTCGATAACTTTCCTACAACTCAAAATTTATCCAGAAGACAAGATATCTTCTGAATGGTAGATATCTCGTTAAGTAAATGTTTACTCACGGTTTAGAGCAGTTCGTTTCCGGTTGAAAAAGATTCTACCAGGATCTGAATCAGGACCCTGCAAGACTCTATATCAGACCCTGATAAAATTCACCCGATTCTGATAGGTTCGAACGAGGAACGGCTGATTCTGGTGAAATTACATCAGAGTGATTGATTTTATCAGATCCGTATTCAGATTCTGAACAAGTGTGTACATCTCAAGTAGAGTCTGACAAAATCAGTCTGGTAGAATTCTATCATGAGTTGGTCGTCCTTGTTGGGATTCTATCAGCATGGGTTTAACTTTATCAGGGTCTGATTAAAATTATCAGGATCTGATATAGATCCTGTTAGAATTTTTTTTCAACCAAGTCGGAGGTGGCACTTTCTACGTAAAGTGTTCCATTTCCCATCGCCTACTTGAGCAGAACGACTGCGGAGCGACACTCAAGGCATTTGACCTCGCCTATAAGTAATCCTTACGGTCGCTAATCCTTACATTACTTACCTCTCGAAGGCAGTGTCTGCCACCTTGCCACTCCGCACTTGGGCTAACTAATCGATTATCAATACCGATGCCGCTTACTTCTAGACAGCAGCAGCCGGCGCAACATCAATATGTCTGCAGCATAAGGCTATAGGTGACAATAAGTCTAGTTAGCTTTGATTAGGTGCCCCATGCTTAGCCCAGCGTGGGCGAATATCCGGCGAAAGATTTGGACACCTTTTATATCTAGGAAGTGGACTAGATCAGGTTACCTACGCGTTTTCATTAGAATCGTCTGAGACTTCAACGCAAGTGAAGCCACGATGGTATCGACCATAAGTTTGCTTGTCAAGTGTCAAAAGTCGGGAAAACATTGCCTTTGCCAACCTTGCGGCCATCATGAGCGTTCCCCTAACCATGACCCGCGGTCAACAGAAAAATAGACCCATGACGTCATATTAGGAGAAAGTCGCCACTGTTCTGCATTTCGGCTGGGATGACAGCATCTCCCCGATGTTTCACAGAATGCCCGCCACATCGCTCTGCGCCCGGCCCGTCACAGATGAGTGGATTCCCTCGTGGACACTTCTTCTTATTTTTCTTCCTCAATCCGTGGGTGATTGACTGATTGATTGAGCTATTTTGAGCAGTCGGCGTGGCGGACGCGGCGGGCGCGGCCAGCCCGTCCGGGCGCCCCATCGGCTGCCGCCGCAAGGCTCTGCTTAAAGTTGACACTTCACTGGAAATTTCAAAGGTCAGAATTTCCGCTTCTTGTGTTAAACCTTTCACCATGAAACCGAGCGGAATGGTAGAAGAGCGAGGCTCCGGGTACGATACTTGATATTTGGATAATGTAACGTCATGAAATTTAACCTTAAAGATTTTTGTGATTTCGGACGATTTTTCAACAGCAATTCAAGGTTTTTTCGAGGGTTTTCAAAGGTGATTTTCCCCTTTTTCAAGTGCGTTTTCTCCTTTTTTGAAAGGTTATTTGAACTGATTTTTGAACCGACTTTTGGAGCGCCGGCATAATTTTCCGGTAAACGATAGATAATAAATTGGTCGATATTTCATGGGTGTTTTAGCCAATTTAATGTTCAAGTTTTCTCTACTTTCTTTAAAAAATGGCAATTCTCATTAAGGCTTGTTCGAGGGCTTTTCAGGGGCGATTCTCATTCCAAACTTTTTCAAGGGCAATCTTGATGCAAGGCGTTTTCCAGGAATCGTGGGTTGCCAGACACCGTTTTTATTGAGCCTTCACGGAAAAAATGACCTTTTTGACTCAACAAAACGTTTTGCTAGAATAGCCTCAGCAAACCAGAATTGTTAAGGTGACGATTTTACTTGTTACGGTGACAACCGTAATGGTTGAGGTAAAAATTCATATTGTTGTTGTAACAATTGAAATTGTCACCACAGCAATTTTGGTTTGCTGAGGCTATATTAACAAAACGTTCACCGAGAAAAAAGATTTGTTGGAGCAACAAAAAATTTGTTCGTCCAACAAATCTGAACTCTTAATATAGCACCTACAGTTTGGTTTGTTGGACGAGCAGAAAAAAAATGTTGAAGTGG
>Ga0058701_10002489_pt1 | contig 14019 bp, 8 predicted proteins | sample AgamicOrMae_FD_97039 | JGI IMG/M metagenome (GOLD analysis project Ga0058701, IMG submission 97039) | Agave microbial communities from Guanajuato, Mexico - Or.Ma.e | ecosystem: Host-associated > Plants > Phyllosphere > Phylloplane/Leaf | place: Guanajuato, Mexico | collected 2012-06-04 | reverse complement strand
TTCCGTCACGGCACGAAAGACCACTATTCGCCCGAGTATTTGCTCGATCATGGGGTAATTCTTGTAACGATAAACTATCGTCTCGGAGTTTTGGGTGAGTATTTAGACAGTCATGAGGCAGTTAAGCTGGACTCTTGGGCGAGCTCATGAGTGGGGCTGAGCTCTGGTTGCGTGACGGGCTCACCATGAGGGCACGGCCACGAGATGACTCTCTCGCTAGTCTCTACTGGCTCGCCAGTCTCCAGTGACTTGCTAAACTGCAATCTTCAGTCGTTAGTCTCCAGCCTCCGTCTGCAGCTCGGCAGAGCAGAGGTTGGCCAGAGCAAGAATTGAGAAATGGTCGAGCAGTGATGCAACTGGTCGCGCGCCAAACGAGCAGCTGGCCCTCAGCGGCTCAGACTTTGGGGCCCAGAAGAAGGGGGCCCAAAAAGAGAGTGCGTGGCGCAGAGGAGCATGGGCGGCGTGTGGCTGGCGTGTGTCGCCAATTGTCGAGTCTAAATCTGGTTTTGAGAGGGCCCTCTAGTTTGGCGGAGGATGAAAAATACAATGCTGCACAGTTGAGTTGAGCCCAAGCTAATGCCCAAGTGGAGCCGCCGGCCCACTGCCACCGTGCCGCTGCAGTGTGGGCCCGAGTTCAATAGCCTTTCGAGGGAGAGAGGCGCCCGCCTAACGGGCCTGTGAGGTGGCGGCGTTGGTGGACGCTTATTCGGTAGCCCCCAAAGGAAGGGGAGTGGGCGCAATTTGCCAGCCCCATGCCCCCGCAGTTTGCGGCACAGAGTTGGCTGGTTGGCGGGGGGCGCCCCCCGCCAACCAGCCAGCAAGGCTCAGAGGCGAGCAACAAGGGACGAGAAGCGCCCGCCCTCCCGAGAAAGGATAGTGTGCAACTGGTGCCCGTCGGCTCGTCCGACTGAGTGAACCCGAAGCGGAGCAGTGAGTGGCGGCTACATAACATGGGCCGTTATAATGGTCGCATGGAGCAGGCCAGGGAGCAGCCCGCACGCACACAACACCGGCCAAATGATTCATGTGCAGCTGACACTCGGGCAGCCGCCGGTGTTGGCTGACAACTAGTGTGAGGCTGGAAGAGGCCGCGGCCCAAAAGCAGCCCAAAAGCAGCAGTCTTTTCCACTGCAAGCCCAGCCGGCCGGCTCAGCCTCGAGCAGCGGACACTTTTGGAAGACTGCCGGCGGGCCGCCAGGACGGAAGCGGGCGGGCAGGCGGCCGCTCGGCGACAACTAACTAGCGGGACAACCAGAGGAGCGCCCGATCAGCTGCTTCCTTTTGCTCGTGCGCCCGGCACGCGCTCCTTCCGACCGAATTGGCGGCCCGCTGGCCACTCGGCTCTCCGTCTGCAGCCGGCCGGCCGCAAGGTGGTGATGGTCAGCGGCCGCCGAGTGTCCGGCAAACGGGCAGCTGAGCGCCCGTTTGTGCCCGCTTGTGTCGCTGGTGCCTGTTGCTGGCCGGTGCGCGCGTTGCGGGCCCATCTTGCGCGGCCCCAGTTGCATGGCCGCGCGGCTGGCCAATTTAGTAGTATTTTTACATGCAGACGGACTTTTACATCCGTCCACCCAGCGGGCCCACTGCCAATCTGCGGCCCACTGGCGAGCGGCTCTGCGCAAAAAGAGCATCCAAACTGACCACTGAGCCGGCACGAGCCCCTCTCTGTGGCACACGAACTAACCTTGGCCCAAACTCGACCACGTGCACACGCGCAGGTTTCCTCTCCACCGACGACATGGCCGCCCCCGGAAACCTGGGCCTCTACGACCAAATAGCCGCCCTCCGTTGGGTGAAGCGCAACATCCAGAACTTCGGCGGCAACAACGACGACATCACCCTGCTGGGCCACGACGCGGGCGCCATTTCCGGCGGCCTGCTCCTCCTGGCCCCGCACGAGACCCAAGGTAAGTGTGCGGCCTTTCTCGAAGAGAGAGACAATTCTTCTCCAGACTTTGGCTGGCCGCTCGGCCGGCCAAAATGTCAAAAGTCAGACAGCGAGTTAGGACGCGAATGAGATACAAGAGAATATCGTAAAAAATATAATGAAAAAAATATAGGGAGAATAAAATGTAAACAAAGCGTGCCCCTCCCCTGCGCTTCGGGTTCGCCGACCACGCCCACTAACCCGAGCGACCCGCGCCCGCCCCCCGCACTCCCGCGCGCAGGTCTCATAAGCAAGGCGATCCTGGTGGGCGGGAGCGCCTTCTCGCCGGCCGCGCTGCACTGGAACCCGCGGCGGCAGTCGCGCGAGTTCGCGCGCGAGCTCAGGTGCATGGACGAGCGCACGGACCAGCTGGTGCGCTGTTTGCGCCTCAAGGACTGGCGCCTGCTCGTGGCCGCCTCCAAGCTATCTCACAGCTTCGAGTCCAACACCTTCCGCTACTGGTTCCGCCCCGTGATCGACCGCAACTCCACCTACTCGCTGATCCGCGACCATCCGGCCCAACTGTACAACGCGGGCCACTTCCTGCGGGTGCCTCTCATGGGCGGCCTGAGCGCCCACGAGGGCTCGCTCGAGTTCTTCATCAACTGGCACCAACTGCGCCACCTCAGCTCCCTCGAACGGATCCGCTTCCTCATCCGTCCCTATCTGTACGAGTTTTCGCGCAGCGAAATAGTGGCCACCACCCTCGACTATAACTACGTGAAACGCTACAACAACTCGGGCTACGCGCTCTCTGGGGGCTCCCACTTCCACCACAATGGCCACCAGCTGAGCTCGGTGAACCAGCCGGTGGTGTTGGCCAACCGGCTCACTCCGAGCGGCCTCTTCTGGCACCAGCAGGCGATGGGCCTGGAGCGCAACGAGTACGACGTCTACATCAGCCCTAACGACCAGCGCAGCAAGGAGATAGCGCGCCAAATTGACGCCATCGGCGACTTCCTCCACGTGGCCCCACTCGTCAGACAGCTGGAGCTGCACTCGCGCTCCGTCGCCCAGACCTACCTGTTCGTGTTCGACTTCAAGGGCGTGCGCTCCTTCGGCCACATCCAGCTGAACCCCTATGGCCGATCGCTGAACATCGACGCCGAAACACAAACCAACGGCTGGCTCCCCTCGCTGCCCAGCTCCACGGGGCCCATCCTGAGCAGCGAGACGAGCAACTTCGGCGTCACCCACAACGACGACCTCTTCTACCTGCTCCCCAACGACTTCGCGCCCCTCTCGGTGGGCGACGCCGCCCGGCCAAGCGCCAGCGGATCGCCCTACCAGCAGCTAGTGTACGGGGGCGGCGCGGGCGGCGCCAGCTCCTCGCCCAGCGGCCAGGATCTGTCCAACGAGGACAATGTGGTGCGCAACTACGTCACCTACTTGGTGGCCTTTGTGGCCCGCGTCAACGAGCAGCAACAGGCGGCCAACAATCTGGCCAACTGGCTCCCCTTCAGGGCCACCGACAGGAACTACCTGCGCTTCTCCGAACAGGTGCCCACCCTGTACAAGAACTTCCACCAGACGGACGTGGCCTTCGTGAACGAGCTGGTGGAGCCCATCGAGGAGCTGGTGAACACGCCGCTGCCTCTCTTCCCCTACGAGGAGTTGCGCGACTTCAAGGTGTCCACGGCAGCCCTGGGCCTGATGCTCCTGCTGGTGGTGCTCACCCTCGCCCTGGTGGCCTGTCTGATCGCGTGTCGGCGGCGGCGGCGGCGCCAGCGGCACGGCCTGCAGCAGCGCGGCCAGCAGAGGGCCGCCCTAAGCGGCAAACAGGCCACCGTGGAGCTGGCCAACCAGTGGCAGCAGGCGGCCGGCTCCAAAGTGGCGCCGCCCCCGCCCACAAGCGCCGGCGGCCAAGCGCAACGGCAGCTGCCCTCGCTCGTGGGCCGACAAGTGGCCACGGTGGACGCGCTGGCGCGCCTGCAGCAACGCGCGGCCCCAAACACAAGCACGCCCGCCAGCAGCACCAAGTCTGCGCCAGACTTTATGGCCCAAGCCAACGAACTGGCCGCGAGAAATGAACGCACGCTGGCCGAGCTGGAGGGCCGCCTGTCTCGCCTGTCCCAACGCTAAGGGCCAAATGGGCGCAAAACAATAATAATAAAACAAATATAGTGCAATTTTGAAGCCAACAACTGGCCCAGTTGTCTGCCTTAATATTCCACACTTTAGCCTCGGGAAAACGCCACAGAAAAACGCCACAGAAAAACGCTAGAGGAAAACGCCACTGACAAATGCCACTGAAAAATATAACCAGCAAAATATACACCAAATGAAAGGAACACACACACAACAAACAAGTGCCCAACTTTACACGCCCAATTGGCAACCATCGGACCTCATCCATGTCCGATCCTCTCAATTAGCATTATTATTTATTATCGGCAGTCCATTAAACACTGAAGTGAAGCAAAATAACGATAATCATAATTTTCTCTTTTGTCCTACCACAGAGGAGTGTCCGCAGCTGGCGGCTAGTTGACCGGGAGCTTGCTCTCTCTCTCTCCGCGTCTCCAATAACAAGATGTACGACACAAAACAGCCACCATTGTGGCTCTCCTCTAGAACTCTCTCTCACTTGGTCGCTCCATTTAGGGCTCATCTCGACGACTAATCCAAACCGCCCAACTGGGCCTATTGGCGCTCCTTCGTGGCAGTGCTGGTCGAGTTGTTGTCATGCCCCTCCGGATGTCTCGTCGGCTGCTGTGGGCCCGCCTTCAGCTGAGGAGCAGCGCCAATGATGGACCTAAGGTACTGCAGCCTCTTCTCGTGCGCTTTCTGCACTTCCACTTGGCCTCCGTTTGAGCCCCGCTCACGATCAACGCCGGCCACTTGCTGACCAGCAGTCTTGATTGAGTCACATTTGATCATTCCGTCCTGTTTGTTGATCATTGCAGATGAAGTTTTTAGGATATTATTAATGGATGTGCTCATTTAATTCGGTCTACTTTAAACTAAATCGAGCTCGATGCATCCTGGTGATGCATACGATTATCGTCAGGAAAGCTCCAAGAAATTCACTCTGGACAATTCCGCTTTGATACTTACGTTGCATTTGCACAGTTTCTTTGAGCCCAATTCGGCTTGACTTAGTTTCAACGTTTCGCCATGCTTCACTATTGATTTGTTTAATTTGCAGTTTTCTGCAGATGGTTGTAATGGAAAATTAAAAGTCTTTGGTTAGATTCCGAGTCCATTATTTAATTTATATGAACTAAAACCGACGAGATCAGTTCAAAAAGAGATAAGTTCAAATATCTTATACTTACTCATGCAGGTTGGACAACACTGGCCAGCTAATTGAACTGGATTATCGCATTCCAACTTGGGACATTTTCTCGCCGAGCAGGTGATTTTTCCGGCTCGACAGACGCAGTTATCACAATTTTGTTGCCACTTTTTCCCATCCTCAAACACAGTGCCATTGAAGGAACAGTTCATTGAACAGGCACACTTTTCTCTCTCACGCAATCGGGCCTTCGTCTCCTCTAGATCGAGCGCTATGGCCTCTATGTAGCGTTCCATGAGTTGTAACTTTTGCTCGAAATTCGAGGCCTCTTCTTGGGCCAAACTGGATTGTCTAGCAGTCAGCTGTTCTTGCTGGCCAATCTCTTGCAGTTTGTTATCTGTGCCTGTTGCTGTCTGTTTGATTGTTGAAGGCGCTTTGGTGCTGCTTGTGTGCTGGTAGTAGCAGTAGATTGCATAGGTGAGATAGAGGGTGACAATTAGGGTTGCATAAATGTAGAAAAAGGCCAACAGTTTTCTCTGAATTCGAACAATTGAGGGCAACTGGTCGGTGGGCAAAAATGGGACTCCATCCTGGTCATTTGGGGCGCCCAAATTGCTCGTTTCACTTGGACGACTCGGTTTCAGCCCCTTCGAGTGGGTGCCTATTGCCAATGTTTGATTTGCGAAGTGATTGCGGACTTGTTGTTGCTTGGAGAATTTGGGTCTCAGTTGTTGTTGTTTTTGCTGCTGTTCGAGATAATCCTCCAGCAACGAGTCGGCTCTGAGTATTTTTGTCTGTCTCTCTGGCGAGGGAAGCATTTTGTTGATCTAGTGGCTTAGGTGGGCGGCCTCTTCATCTACTTGGCTCTGGGTGGTTTCTTGTTTGTTTGACTATGGAACGAGTAGTTATATTTTCTAAATGACTGGCTGATGTCAAATACGCTGAGCTCTTGTTGATGCTCATCTCATGTGCAAATTTGCGTGTCTCTTTGTTTGCATTGGCCGGAGGGAGTCTAATACTGGGACGGATTGATGTAAACTCTTGTGATTGGTGTAAAATTGTAGAACTGTAAAACTGTTAAACTTCAAAACTGTAAATACTGAATTGCCAAAGTATAGAATCGTAAATCTAAAGGCTAATAATTCTAAAATCTAGACCGTTGGCTAGCAGGCAGTGGTTGAGTATTTGACCCTAGGAGACTGGGAGATGTTTGGCGGGCGAGGTGCGAGATTGAAATGGGGCCCCCGAGAGTTTTGCAGAAAAGAGGGGCGCACTGGTTGGGTTTGGGTGGCGATAAAATTGGCAGCGCGGCGCGTGCGCCAAATATAGCTTTGCTCAGCCAGAGCACACGAGCGGCACGCGCCACAAATGGCTGCCTTGCAGAGTGCAGTGTGCCGCTTTGGCCGCTGGCGCAACCAATGGCCCAATGGGACTGCTGCGCCTGCGGCCCATGCAGAGCCGCGCACAGCCGCTCGGCACTAACAGAGGCGCATGGGGCCAACGAGTGGGGCAGGGCGACACACGACAACTGTGCGCGCACTCGCATTTGGCACGCACGCAACTCTGTGCACCAGCCAGGGAGTGTGAGCCGCGCCGGCCAGAGGCGAGCGGTGCAGCTGGCGGCGGTTGCCCGACTCAGCCCACAAGGAGGGGCAGCTGTCGTGTGTTGGCCGGCCGGCTGGGCTGCCTACTGCTCGCTGCTTGCTGCTTGCTGCAGTCCATGAGGCCGCCTGGCACTCTAGGCCCCAGTGGCTGGCGGCGCGCGACAGTTGCGCCCCGAGGAGGCCGCTTGTCGCGTGGGCCTGGCCGCGCAACTGTTCGCGTGTCCGGCCAAACTTTTGCAAGAAGCCCTCGCCTGCAACAGGCCCCCATTCAACAGGCTCCATCTCCTGGCCGCTTGGCGTGGGGGCGGCTCGGGTCTGGGGCGCTTGGCTGTGGCGGGCCGGCGAGCAGCCGTCATCAATGGCAACCATTTGGCACGCGCTGCACGCGTCCGGGCCGCTTGTTAGCCCTGGTGGGCTGCACTCGGCCCACTGAGAGAGGGCCCTGCCCGCCGGGGGACAGTCTCTGGCTCACGTCTCCAGACGAGCGCAAGGTTAAAGCGAGCCAGAAGTCAAGTCGGCAAAATGGATGCGCAGGCACGGGTCGCCAATTCGCGCGGTTCGCGTGGCCGAAATTAGAAAGTGATTCCCGGCGGGCAGCTGCTGGCCGGCGGCAGTGGTCATCGGGCGGGCGGTGGTCATCGCGAGATGAAAAGGCGGCCAGTTGTGACGCGCGACAAGCGCAAATGAACTCCCGCCGATTGGCTTTGGGCCGCTCGGTATCGGGCCGTCCGATTGGCCGCCCGATCGGCTGGGGCGCAACTTGTCGGCGGGGCCGGCCGGCGGCGGCCAGATGTCGTTGGCCCGCGACGTTGTCGATCATCTTTGGGCCGCCGACGCTAATGAGCGGCGCGCCCGAGCTAGACTGCCGTTCGGGCGCGGGACGAGCGCCGCCCCCTCGCTCGTGCGGGCGCGCGTCCGCCCGCGCGCACTCAGCGGAGGGCGACGACAAATTCGGCGGCCCGCGCGGCTTCAAAAGTTGCGCTGGGCCGCCCGCGCCCGAAGTGTGCGCTGCAGCGCCGAGCTGCAAGGGCGAGACTGCGGCGGATGGAAATTGATGAATGGCCGCGACAATGACGATCAAAGTGTGGCGACGAAATGCAAATGAGCGCGCCTGCTGGATAATCGGCCAGTGCTAGGCCTCCGTCTGAGTGCTTGGGTCTGTCCTCGGGAGTTGCGAACAAAATGGGCATCATTTGCCGACTGGCAGCCAGATGAATGAGCGAAAGGAGCAGCAAATGGAGAGCGGCAAATTCTGGCTGCAGACTGGCCAATCTCTGCAGCTCGCAGCCTCCATTTGAGGCCCGGCCGAGCCTGCAAGGAGGCTCTGAATTATGATTATGCGGGCCGAGTTGGTCGCCTGTGGGCCTGAATGAGCATTTCGTGCCCACTGGGCCGCACAAACACAACAACACTGGGCGCCCTAGTCTGCGGCATCCGCTGGCCCATATTGTCGTCCAGGAGCCAACTAATTGAACGGAGGGCCAACAAGAGAAAGAGGCAAGGATTCTGACGTGCCGCGGACGACGTGTGGGCGGAAGGAAGTGCGCCGGCGGACAGCTGATTGGCTTTTGTGCTTTCTGTCTGTCTGTGGGCTTGTTAGTGGCCTCTTGTTTGGGACTGGCTGCCTGCCGGCCAATGGAGGGCCAATGGAGGGCCGTCTATTGGATTTTCCTCCATTGGATCTTCTGGCCAAATTCAATCAGCGCGCGCCAATCCGTCCGGAGTGGCCGCTGCAAACGGACGTGGCCGGCAGTGCAGCATTGGCGGAGGGCGCCCCACAGGCGATCACTTGCAGCAGCCGGCCACTCGGAAGGGGCTGAGCGGCGACTGGAGGGTGCCGAGTTGGCAGCGCAGTGGCGGGCACGGTTTGCGCCCACTTGGGGCCCGGTGACAGTGGTTGGCGCTGCAAAGGGGGTCCAGCGGGCGCAAAAATGGGCGGCCGGCTGGACGCGCGCCGAGCGGCTGGCCCAAGCGGCGCGCTCCAAGCAGCTGGCCGCCAGAGAGTGCACGTGCGCGCAGGGGCAGCAATGCTTTGGGGCACGTTGCGCCAGCCGCACACGCTTAGGGCCCATACGCGAGCAGAGCACAGCTGCTCGCGGCCGGTTGCATAACGAGCGGCCGCGAGAAAGAAAGTGGGCAAAAAATAGCCCCCAACTGGCGGCTTCTTCTCGTCCAGCCTCGCGACATCTGTTGCTCCTCCTCCTCCTTTTGGCTCCCCCAATTGGCAACCCTCGGCCGCCCGGAACGTCTGCTGGTGGGCCCACGCTGGTGCAGCAGTGCCACGCGCGCAACCATCCCCACCGGCAGCGCCAGCAGCAGGCCCAATAATAGGCCACCACCAACTGCTCGGCCAACCAGAAGGCGGCCCAGCTCCGGCGTGGCACCAATACAATGCAAGGCGAGCAGTGTGTTGTGCAACTGCCAGTGTGTGTGGCGCCCACTTCCTGTTCGAGTCGCCAGTGCGCGCCGGCCAGCCAAGTGGGCCCAGCCGCCGCCGCCGCCAGAGACACTCCTCCGCCGCCCACAACTGCACACTTTCACGCACTGTGTACCCACCAACAACGCGCCCACCTTCCTGCTGATCGATTGGCAACGAGTGGCGCGCCCAAACAAGCCCCACACATGCTCTCACTTGCGTCCCTTTTACTTCGCGTCGGCGGGCCACTTTTTCTTATTTCTTACTTTTACTTTCCGCTTGACACACAAACTCTCGCCCCACAGACAACAATACGCCCCTCTGTCTCGCTTTCGTTCATTTACTTCATTGCGCCCCCATTTGCCTCAGGCTGGGCCGCAGAATGGCAGCCCACCGGCGGCGTGGCTCTCGTTTCCAATGGCAACCGGTGGGCGTGGTCTCCTTTTCCTCAGGCGCCGCCAGAAGACGCTCCAGCTGGGCTCTAGTGTAGTAGAAACAAAAGAGAGTAGATCTGAAAGTTTCCAGATCTTTTGTTTCATTAGCGCCGTTTTATGCAATCAGATATATTCATTCGTAACATTCTCATTTCTTAGAACGAATCGATGAGCAACAAGTACACGCTTGTTTTGCTTTGTTTTGCTTACATTGTATCGTCTAGATGAAATGCCAGGTGAAAAGGTACCAACTGCACGCCTTGCAGTCAATTTAAGACTAAGGATGTTGCATTTCTATCACTTTCTCAAGAGTGAGACTATTTTGTGTCCAGCGGTGTGTGGGCCCCGCTCGAAGTCTGAACAGACCGAAAAAGCGCGGACGAAGTTGGGCACCAGCCACAGTCTGCGGGCACGCACAGAATCGGCCACCACTTGGTGCTACTCTCTTTTTGCATCTAATATCATAATGGCCGACCACCTCACAATCGCCGAAGTATCTCTTGAGGCTCGAGTTCCTATGACAACCATGAGAATTTTTCCGCCGGTCCAGCGTAATTAACATCTCGATTTAAGCCCTCGAATTTTGATACAATAGCACGAGAACCATCGAGAGGGAAAGCTCTGTCCTGTTGTGGGAATCGATAGCACTCTCATTTGAACCCCCTCGTCACGTCTCTTTTCTGGACAAATAGTGGTGGATGAGTCAGAGGATGTCATCTCTCACTGAGCCCTATCAGGAACCTGCCCAGGTAGGATACAAGTGCCTCACTGTGCAGCTAGAAACCGCATGCTATATGGTAGCTCTGATGAAGGAGGTTGTCGTGCATTGGATGCTTCTTGCACGAATCGGAGAGTCTTACAGTGCCCTACTTGGTGGCTAGGCAGCCGCTTGTTGTGGCCAGATGAGCCTTAAGTCCGTATCAAATGCATGCCAGAAGCAGGCTGCAATCCTTGGTTGGGGCCTAGAAACCTCAGAAGAGACACAAATTGGACCCTTCGTACCGTGCACGGGCCCGCTCTTACGCGCTAGCGGACTCTTGCTATCGTGCGCTATTCTGGCATTGAATCCGCAGAACGATTTCTTTCCAAATTCTGAGACGATCTTCACACCTTAAGAAACAAGCATCGATATCTTCGCAACCAATTGAGCTAGGCAAAAAATGATCATATCAACATGCTGCAGAATACATACACTATGCAGGTATGCAGTCTGCTACATCATAACGCGTTTTGCGCGGCCCCTAGTGGGGCTCGAAGTTTGAAAGTAGAGCTCCATTATGGAGAAAGTAGAGGTCGTATTGTGCTTTTGCAATTTGTTGTGCACTTTGTAGGCGTTTGAATTGTTGCATGCAAAAGATTAGCCCGCTAACATGCTTCATCGTGAAATTGGAGAGATATTTGTCATTTTTCTAAATTGTACCAGAATGGACAATTGACATGTGGTAGAGAATACAAACTGTGACAACTGAGCCATCAATATGCAAGCTAAAGAGCGCCATCTTGCAAAGGCTACAATCTTGACCCTTGTGGGCCCCAGACTGCAGGGCCTAAAAAGCTAGTGGGGTCTGCGGTGGAGCAAGCAAAGCCATAATCAAGCTGCTTGTGCTGTCAGCAGCTTATGTATGCATTGTTGTAGCTTGTGGAGGAAATTCAGTGGCCTAGCATGAGTATTCGTATCCCAAATCGATATTTGCTATTCTGATTCTGGGACCCTTGTTGACAATTTGCTCAAACATGGTCAGCTCGCACTGCGAGCTAACCAGTCATGTGAGCTCGATGAAACTTTGCACACTTATGACAATATAGTAGCACTATTGATCGCATGCCAATTTGGGCATCCAGGGCCAATAATGCATCCACGACAGAGCGAGATGCCGAAATGCTTTGAGGCCTCTGGTGCGCGAATGCGAGCTGAATGGAAAAAAATACAATCATCACACTATAGTCCACCAGTTGAACAACTAGTGTGCGCAAACATTTTTATCTCGCACAACTAGAAGCACACTTTCAAAATTGATACACATAATTAGCTAGAGGGGCCCCTGGATGATGAACCTGCGATGCGAGAGGCAGCAACTTTTGTTCAATGGTGCACAACAGTGTATGTATACTGTGTGCAGTGCGACAAATGTTCTCATTCCACTCGCTTGGCCCTCAAGTAGGCTCCTTTGTTTTCGCTCCAGCCAATCTGGTGCACTCTCCACATTAGCCAGAGATTCAACTATTACTGGAATAAATTGGTCTTTCTACAGTGCATAAGTGGTCAAAGTTGCATGTCTCTATGACAAAAGGTTGCTTCGCCACACGGGGTGAACTTATCCTACACCCGCCGCCAGCTGAGCTAACTGTCGCAAATATCTGATCATAGCTATCACCAATTCTAGTCTAGCCAGCAATAGGAAATTCATACACAAGTTACATATCGTCACCAATACTTGATACAGCTTGATAAATAGACAGACAAACCCTAAACACAGCCTCAATAGCACCCAGACACCTCATGTCTAGTGGTCATTGGGGGGGCCAATTTGCTTCTCAGACCAGTGTTCACCAGTGCGACGGCCAGTTTGTGTGCTTTTGCACGTCTGAGAGCAATTTTACAGCTCTGTGACGACTAGAACGAGCATTAGTATACATGATGCCTAGCTAGTAGGATGCAGCAACTGCGTGGTATGGAATCTCTCTGTGAGCCATAATGAGCATGAGCTCATTACTTGGTTCCTATGTGAAGCCATAGTGAGCGTTTGTGCGCCATCGAAGTGGGTGCTTGTGTGTATTTGGGATGACAAGATGGGTAGGCATCAGTCGGCGAGGCGGGGATCGTTATTGTGCAATGGATGGAGACACGAGATTCTAGCACTCTTACGAGGCGTATAGTTGCCATCAGCTTACCTGTTGCTCGATCAGAGAGTCAAGGCAGAGCTTAGAGGCTGCTAATTGGATGGATTGCTACAGGGAAGGAGGCTACGGGACGGCTGCTATATGGTAGCCCTGATGAGGGCGGGTGTCGTGGACTGGACGCTTGTTGGACGAATCGGAGCCTCTTACAGTGCCCCTCTAGGCGGCAAGGAGGCTGGTTGTTGTGGCCAGATGAGCCTGCAGTCTCCATCAGGCGCTAGCTTGGAGCAGTTCTGAGGGCTACCGTGAAGTGTGGGACCTTTGCCTGATTCAGTAGGTTAGCAAGCGGGGTCGTGCATTGGATGCTTCTTGCACGAATCGGAGCCTCTTACGATGCCCCTTTTTGCGGCAAGGAGGCTGGTTGTTGTGGCCAGATGAGCCTGTAGTCCGTATCAAATGCATGCCAGGAGCAGCCTGAAATCCTTGTTACTAGACTAGAAACCTCAGAAGAGCCACAAATTGGAGCCTTCGTACCGTGCCATGGACCCGCTCTTACGCGCTAGAGCACTGTTGCTATCGTGCGCTATTCTGCCATTGAATCCGCAGAACGATTTCTTTTCAAATTCTGAGACGATTTTGACACCTTAAGAATTAAGCATCAATATCTTCGCAACCAATTGAGCTAGGCAAAAAATAATCATATCAATTTGTTGCAAATTATATATTCCACATAGACATGCAGTCTGATTGTGCATAATACGTCTTGCGCGGCCCCCAGTTGAGCTCAAAGTTGGAAGGTTGAGCTCCATTGTGGAGAAAGTAGAGGTCGTATTGTACTTTTGCGATTTGTGATGCACTTTGTAGGCGTTTGAATTGTTGCATGCAAAAGATTAGCCCGCTAACATGCTTCATCGTGAAACTGGAGAGATATTTGTCATTTTTCTAAATTGTACCAGAATGCGCAATCGACATGTGGTAGAGAATGCAAACTGTGACAACTGAGCCATCAATATGCAAGCTAAAGAGCGCCATCTTGCAAAGGCTACAATCTTGTCGCTTGTGGGCTCCAGGGGTCGGAGCCTCAATACCTACTGGGGCCTGTGGTGGAGCGAGCAAAGCTTTGATGGCCTTATTCGTGCTATCAAGGGCCTTCAAATACATGGTTGTAGCTTGTGTAAAAAATTCATAAGCTTGGGATGAGTATTTGTATCCCAAATTGATCTCACATTGAATGGGGCTATTATGATTCTGGGACCCTTGTTGACAATTTGCTCAGATACCGTCCGCTCGCTCTGTGGGCTGACCAGTCATGTGAGCTCAATGAAACTTTGCACACTTATGACAGTATAGTAGCACTACTGATTGTTAGCCTATTTGTGCCTCTTGGATCAATAATGCATCCACGAGAGAGCAAAATTCTCAAACGCTTTGGGGCCCCTGGTGCACGAACGCGAGCTGAATGGAAAAAAATACAATCATCACACCATTGTCCACCAGTTGAACAACTAGTGTGCGCAAACATTTTACCACACACAACTAGAAGCATACTTTCAAAATTCACACAC
>Ga0058701_10002488_pt1 | contig 14020 bp, 7 predicted proteins | sample AgamicOrMae_FD_97039 | JGI IMG/M metagenome (GOLD analysis project Ga0058701, IMG submission 97039) | Agave microbial communities from Guanajuato, Mexico - Or.Ma.e | ecosystem: Host-associated > Plants > Phyllosphere > Phylloplane/Leaf | place: Guanajuato, Mexico | collected 2012-06-04 | reverse complement strand
GGAAGGACGTGTTTGAAATATCGACCACGTGAAAGGGTACGTCTGAAAAAGGGATTATTAACTGCAATGTATAAGAATGGCAGTTGGTCGCTTTTTCAAACGTAACCGTTCAATTGATCAATTTTTGAAAAGTGCCTTTTTAGTTGATCGATTTTTGATTGAAGGGATCGGATTTTGTGTGAAGTTTCTTCGTCACTATCACAGTAAATGATACTGACTGCCTTTTGAGGTAAAAAAACTTCTTACAAGTCCAAGAAACGGGTTATTTTATTTTGCTGCTGATCACTTACATTTCACAGTGCGCGTAACTTCTTCAGTAAATAAACGTTTATAGTTGTCTAAAATGATCGTGATCAATCTAGGTTTTTGCCCTATTTGCTATTGAAACAGCTGAGCATATTGCTAGGCAACAAAGCTGATTTAAGTTTACTAATAATTTAAAATGCTTGCTTAAACTGGCTATACATTATTATTTGCTTTTTTGAATACACCTGCCAGATTTGTGAGTTAATATTGTATTGTCATTGCATTACTAGGTTTACCAAAGATACCGCATTTAATTAGTTAAGAAGTGATTTGTAAACGACGTTGAATCCGAGATTGTTTACATCATCTGCTAACAGGCATTAACACTTGTTGCGTGGATTAGTCGGATGATACAATGTTAGCTTCGTGAAACCGGACACTAAAAGACCTTTTCCAAGTAATACCACAAGACAACGGCTCACAAGCAAGGAACGCAGATTTTGGCTTGATTTGGTTCTGACCTCAGGGCACCCTCTCAAGGCTAACCCCAATAATGAGCTTACATTATAGACTATAATACTGACGCTAACCACGGAAGCAAGCTCATAGCTTGGTTTCTGAATTATTATACCACAGAGAGTCCCCGGTTTCCCAAGCTTTGAGAAGATTCGATAGCCAAGAGTATCGACAAAACGACCCGTGGTCCCGATTTCCTCTACGAATGGAGGGTATCGGCATGGTCTCTCCCGGGTTGACGAGTCCATGCGATATCCATGTCGAATTATCCATTTACTGAAAATACACAAAAATGGATATCTATGTATATATGCTATATCAATGAAGCATCGATGTCCATTCGGGTATTTTCAAGTGAGTGGATTTTTCGGTATTGATATTACCATGGACATTGCATGGATACTTCAACCCGGGCTATTTCTTTCGTTTTCGCAGAAGGAATTGGAGATTCGACTGTGGTATATTTTATTCCGTAGAAATTATTTCTGACGTGTCATATTTATTTTTACCACGTCATGAATTATTTCTGTGCGCATATGGATGAATAATGTGCTTTGAATTTCGTTGGATGTCTAACTTGAAAAGTATAACGCTTTTTGAAGTAAGGTTATTTTGATAAATAATCTTTTGTGTCATTGGCGGCTTGTGTTATTCTCGCCTCCTACCGGCTGGCAAGTAATTTTGAGAAATCCACTAAATATGGCTACCGCAGCCTAGAAATTTCAAAGAAAATTGGACTGATAACCATACTTATCTTTCGGATGCCTCCGTAGGTAGTGAAAATCGGAATTTCGCTTTTTTTAAATAAATACAAATGGAATTAATATTTTTAAGTACTTCTAGGTTGAAGTACACCCCTGTCGACCTTGCCTGCAGATTTGTCCTGTTTTAAACCTTTGGACTCATAAACGCTTACTTCCTTAAGGTGCCTTCAAAAGTCTTGCATGCCAATATGCTCGTGGAACATTGAACCCAGAGCCTCTGTGGGATAACCGAGTTGTACCCGGGTATTGCCACCGCTATGAATGTCTTCATGCTTATTTACACTAATATCGTTGTGCGCATAAAGCGAGAATTCGGAGTAGCTGCTGATGAAACGCACTGTCTTGATTGCACCTGGTGACAGTTTTGACACACTACACTGACTTGAGCTAATATTGTTTCATGGTTTAAGGCACCCATCAAAGCTACCTTCTCGTTGGTTTCAGATGGAGCAGCGGAACAAAGAGAACGCAGCAAAACAGTCGTTTATGACACAGTAAGTTCGCTTGAAACGCATTTGCTTCGTCGCCAAAGTGTAAAGAATAAGGAGGGGAACTTGTTGTTTCAGTGCGCTAAAGGAATCTGGTTACGAATCTGATACTCAGCTGATTGTTCGCCGCCGCGACGCGCCACCGCCCCCTCTTAGTCCCGCCCAACAACGTTCTGCTTATCAAACTGTTCAGAAAGGCGGTGAGGTTCCGCTTCACGGCCTTCGACGCGCGCCTCCAGACCGTCCCAAGGGTGAGTTCCTATTTTGTCTTTAACTTAAACTAATTTACGGTTATGAACGGCCCTTCACAACGAAAGCAAATTTTGATTCTCTTTAGTTTAATGGCAAGATCTTGTTATCACGTTGTGAGACTCTATTCCTCTCCTACAGTATTTCAAATTTAATTTTGATTTTTGTATATCCTAATTAACATGAAGAGTATGAGTCAAGGTATTCTGTTATTTCAACTCCCTCAATCAGTGTTGAGGGTGGAAGAGACCCAATCGTAACTATTCCACCCCGAGTTTTTTTTTAAACAATGAATTTCCTTAATCACTCCGCATTTTAGAATGATTATGATGACCTAAAAATGTATTTGTATTTGGTAACGGCTGATATGAATAATGAGAGATATTTAATATGTGCTTGGTGGCTTTGGTGGCGGCTGAAATTCTTCAGTGTTGTAATCACACCGGACTTTTAACGCCAGTAAGTTTTAAAGCTTTTACACAACGAAAAAAAAATGTGTAGTAACATCTGCTTAACGAGTGATCAGTGTCCTAAATTTGCTTAGAAAGTAATTTCACTTGCCTTTGTTCTATTATGTATTTGCACTTAAAGGAATGGAATAAAAGCAACTTTTTTCCTGAATTACTGCCTTAACACAAGGGATGTAGAATTGTGTAAACATTAGCTCATGCGGTATAGTAATCTATGTTTATGAAAATAGTGTGCTATTAATGAAGTAAGCTTTTTCGAAAGATTTCTTGAGTTGTTAATCGTGTCAAAGAAACTTGGATACTGTAATTTTGTCACAGCACAAATGCACTGTGTTTTTGCACCCTGTAGTGGCCAAGATTACAGCAAGCTCAACACGATTTCATCTTGCATGGCACTGAAGAGCTCCACAGGTGATTTAACACTAACGCAACTAAAAGTGTGCCAAAGTACATGGGAGAACTCGTCTACAGATTCCACTCGGACTGAGCCCAGGAAGCCCGCTACATTCAGCGCGCTAAAACGCACCGCGCCGTCCAGAGTAACCGGAGCAGCCTCAACGTCCAGGTCTGCGCCGACAACGATCCCACCCTGCCCCCCACGTCGCAGGTCCTCCAAGAGAAGTTCTGCTCTCCATTTGCTCTCCACCATGAGCTTCTCCTCCAGCTCTAAACGTTCCAAACGAGAAAGTGCCAGTGACTCAAATGTTCAATTCCTCCGTGATAGACTTTCCGTGAAGCTAGGAGTATCCGATGAGGAGTCTCCGACGAAATCCGAGAAAAGACGAACCGCGTCTCGCGAACGAACTGTGCATATCTCTCGAATTGAATCGTCACCGCCCTCAACAAAAGTGCCGCGATGCTCTCCCAGTCCTTGTGGAAGAGGTGATTACACTGCCAAAAGAAAGTACGAATCGCACCGCTCCCGCAGGGACACTGTTGGGAGCACCCGCATCTACCGATCACCCGAACTGACTTCACCGACAGAGGTGAAGAAGGCGATGCTCGACCAGAAGAAGACGAAGGACAAGAACGGGAAAGGTCCAGTCGTTCGGAGCTCGACCACGATCTACTCTTCTGCCAAAAATCCGAAGAAAGGGGAGGAGAAGTCGTTGAAGGTGACTGTAGCCATATCATCGAAAGGCAAAGAACTTCTGAAGGCCTCGGCGTCATCTGATAGGCACAAGAGATCGACGACCCCATCACCGGTGCCTTCAGCAAGTCGATACTCCCCATCTCCTTCTTCATCGACATCCAGGCCAAGAGTGGAACGACCCGTAACGATTACATCGATGGGGAAAAATGGTTCGAGCGGGAAGCCTGTGCGGAGCTCTTCATCCTCTGTCGTATCCCTCGTTGAAGAGACAACGAAACGTTCTGGTCTGGGCTCACTCATATCAAAATCCATCGCAACGTACAAATCCGCCAAGAAAAGTTCTTCGAAAGACCCAAGCACTGCCAAAACAGATGAGGCCAATGGCAAGAAGAAGCTACGTAAAACTAGACCTGAAACCATTGTGTTCCCTGGAGTTGAGGAGACTCCGAAAAAGATTAGCCCTCCGAGGAAATTGACGAGCAACGGAAAGACGAAGCTGAGTTCGATATCAAGACTTTCGAGGAGCCGGTCCACTGCTACTTCAGTCGAGGTACCTGAAAGCTTGATCCCACACAAAGTACTGAAAGATCACAATGTCGTCGAGGAATACCACTCTACCTTTTACGAAGTCAAAAAACCGACTCCTCTGCATCCTCCAGGGTCAGACAACTTCTTCCAGCATCTCCTCTTGCGGGGCATCTCTCCTTCCCCTGGTACTAATGTCAAAGCGACGTCGGTGCAGCACAGAGCCCAGATGTACCTAGAAAAGTCGGAAGCTGCAAATGCAGTTGGTCCATCGCCGTACAAGTCCGAGCCGTCCCTGAAGTCCCTCGATGTCTACCTCCGGCAGAAGAAACCCGTTTCGGAATCGAAGTTCCGAAGTCTTGAAAGAACGAGGATGTCGCGTTCATCGAGTCCGCCGCGGTACTCCCGACATCGCCTCCCGGACAGGGACCACGATTTCATGTCGGTCTTGCTGAAATTCGATAGCAGAAGCGAGAGTGACCTGGATACTGAAAATCCGAGGCAAAGAGGCCGGAGCACGGAATACACTAAGTCGGAGATTTGCCGGAGATCAACAAGTGAACCCCCGCCTACGGCGCCCCCTCTGCCCACCGTCCCTCCCCCTCCGGAAACGCGCTCACCGGTGGCGAGTACCAAAGAAGAAATAACTGTAGAGTTCAGAGCCGTATCCCCGACGCGTTCTACGTTATCGCGCTCGCCCTCCCACCGCCGAATCCAAGGAACGAAAATCACGCGAAGCGTGAAAACAGTCGAGAGTGTAGACGGAGTTAAACGGACTCCAGTACGAGCGAAAAGCGCCGGGGAAGCGGACTTCGTGAGGAAAGAAAGAGTGGATGCAAATCAAGGGAAGAGTGCAAGCTCACTGAGTCTTACACAGCTAGCTGACCACGAAGACTACCAGGCCTACGTTCTAGAGCTGCTCCATTCGACGAAAAAGTCTGAGAGGTTCAGAGAACTGAATCGATTTTATACTAATTTGGAACGAATAGGTCAACTTGAACAGACAGCGTCGACCGGCGATTTGCGCCCGAGGCGGAAGAATGAGGAAATTATTGACTTTGATCGGTGGAAACAGGTGCGCGCAAAAGAGAAGGCGGAGGCAGAGCTCAAAGTTCTTCAAAACAAACTAAAATCGGATCAAAAAGAGAAAGATTTGCTGTATCTTCCCCGCGACGTCGATGCGATGCGTTGGAAAGGCGACAGGGGACTCCGCTTTAAGGAAAAATCGGTCGAAGACCTTTGTCGGCATTTTAAGAAGTTGGGGGAGGAGGAGAGCGAGCTCGAAGCGAACAGGAGGAAAGATTTGGATGCTCAAAAAGACGTTTACAAACCGCTCTGGAGAGGCAATTCGGTCGTGAATTTGGCGAGTAACCTCAAAAATACTACGGCTTCTCACCGGGGACGTCCTGTTTCCGGTTTGCGTCCCTACGAAACGTCGCGGTCTTTGGACAGACGACACTCGTCTGGATATCGGTACGAAACGAGTAAAATCGGCTCCCGAATCTGGAGTAGTTTATCGATGGAACAAGTGAATAAACTCAAGTGCCAGCTGAACGAAATCTACAGTTCGGGGTTTGCGGGTAAAAAACCGAAAAAGCGCGAGATATGCGTAGAAAATAAGGAGAATTACGAAATCATCGTGCCCGCGTCGAGTTCAGACAAAAAACAAAGTTTGCATATCCGATCGAACTCTCTGCTAAGTAGAGAGGAGTTACTTGAGCGTAGCTTAGATAGGAAAGAGACCAAAAAGGCGGATTCGATCAGTTCTCTTTGCCAATGGAAGACGGGAGAATCGAATGTAGCTCCCGGTAAAAAGGCTCTGTCGGAAGCTGAGAAAAAACACTTATCTTTAACGATAAGCCAAGAGGTGATGGACCGTGTCTCACGAAAGAAATCTCCCCTGAAAGGGGTCATGGCCCCCAGGGAGACGATGGGAGCGGTAGCGGCAGCTGAGGCAAAAGCCAAAATTCCCTCGGTGAGTCGGTACAGCCCCCTGTCGGAGGAAATCATGTCCCCAAGAACCTGCTACTCGCTCGAAATGTCTATCGACGATTCGTCTTCGGAGAGGACAGCTGGTGGGACGCATACAAGCAGAAGAGAGAAAAATGATTTTCTCTTGGTACTGACCCCGACCGGAGATGACCGCCAGGCAAAAAACGAGGTGAAGCGGGTCGTCCAAGAGTGGGCGACCCCGAAAATACAGAAGGCGCTGACAGCCAGTCAGGAGAAGATAACTGAGACGTTGATAGAGAGTTCCAAGATAGCCTCTGCCAGCGAGACCGAAAGTGCGAGCTCCGAAACATCAACGAAGACCGTTATACGCGTGGGGAACAACGATGATTTTCAGAGGAAGGTCGATTACTTCGAATCAATGGAAGACGCGAATAAGGAGAGGAGCTTGACCCCGAAAATCGAAGCGCACGAGACGGTCGAGGTTTCGCGGACGGTGCACGCACCCACGCCGCAAAAATCCTCGGTGGAGAAGACGAGTATCAGACGGTCGTTTTCGTCGAATTCCTTCTCGGACTTGAAGGAACTTTTTGGCGAGAGTGTCGCTGGGCGAAATTACGCGACGTTACCTGTGCGCCGCCGCCCACCGCCAGAAGTCCTTGCCGCGTCGAGCTCCGAGAGCGTCATGCCTGGCCGCTCCCGTAGTACCTCTCCCGACCCCACCAAGTACTACCGGGCTTACATCCGCATGGTCAAAAACGGCGACGTCCGCCGACTCAAGAGCCAGTTCGAGAGTCTCGACGACCTGACGTACATGTGTGCGCGCTCCGGGGGCAAACGCCTGACCGTCAGCAGCCGCTGCAGGAGTGACCCGGAGCTACGGCGGGACTGCAAAGTCGTGGTCAGGGGACAGGAGTTCGGCGACGTGGACTGGCTGCGGCGCAAGTACGAGACCAAAACCAGGCGCAGGGCGTCGCCTGTGGCGCGGAAGGCCTTGAGCCCCGACGTGCGCTTCATGCCGCACATAAACGTCATCAGCAAGACGGCATCGCTGCAGAGGAGGAGCTGCACGACTCCCACCGGGTCCAGGATCTTCCCGTCGACGGGGGAGGTCGACCGGATCCGGAGGAAGTTCGAGTCGGAGCTATCGCTGCTGGGACAGATGTTCACCTCCACCCCGGACATCCACGAACTCCGCGACATCGCCCCGTACCTCAGCTGCAAGTGGGTCGCCCACCAGTACCCTCGGCCCGAGCCCACGTTCTCCCGGTCGGTGTCGTCCCTGGACCTGAGGAGGCCGTCGACGCCCGCGCGCCCCCGGCCAGCGTCGGCGTCTCCGGGCCGCCGGCCCATCCTGAAGGCCCCCGCGCCGCCGCCTCCGAGGTCCTTCGCCGGGCAGCACTTCGACGCCAGCATCCACCGGCCGCTGTACCGCTACCAGCCGCCGCCCCCGCAGCTTCCGCGGCCGCGCCGCCCGTGGACCGCGCTGGACTATTGGTGGCGCTTCTATGCGAGCCGCCCCACCGTCACCTTCAAAGGTGCAAAATTATACGTCTCCACTCATCACAGAGCACTTTGCACATCGGATTCTGCACGTCCCTGCACTTCCAATACTCACGAAATAACGTGCATTAAAATATAAAAGAGCCAACATCGAAGAATAATAAAAAAACGCATATGATATTATTTTACCTGTGTTGAACAATGAACGTGCTGAGTTAGCCTGCTTGTGCCCAGAGAACGCCTTAAAAATTGCAATTAACCCATAAAAGACCAAAGTATTTGGAGTGAAATTAAGCTTAAGAAAAACTGAAAGGATTTTTCCATTAAAATACGCAATTTTAAGCTTTGGGAAATGCCTAAATAATTCAATTTCAGAGTTCCAGAGAGGCGATATTTTTTAAGTTGTGACAATACTGAACTGAAAAGATCCTCTAAAATATTTTTTTTTCTGTTGCCGAACGGCATCGCTGGGCGGTAGTGGGTTAAGTTGCTATTTGATTCACTATAACGACATAAAGGTCTGCTTGAATTTTGATTGTATCTTTAAAAGCGCCTCTCATTTTCTGAAATGTTGTGTTTTATGAAGGAAATTTCTGTCGTTCTATTTTCATTTAGGGATCTCAGAAATGTGACCTGGCACATAAAGGCCTTTGGGCTCGACGTGTCGTAACTCAATGGTTGAAGTCGAACTTCTTTTGTTGTTAAGTTGCTATTTCTAATCTAATGATACATTATAGTCAGCCACCACCTAAGCACGAAGCACAATTTTAACAAAATCCATGTAAACTAAGACACGTGTTCTACAGCCCGGCCCGTCCAGGTTGGCTAGAACACTACAAAAAAGACGTTTACGAATTACATTACCTTACACTTATGATCAACCAATTAAGACACGCGTACAAGAAGGGTAAAGGATTGTTACTGTGATCGTCTTTTGCCCTCACGTCCATATCTCATTACTGAATATTTCGTCCTTTCGTCCTTCACACTTTATAATCAAAAATATACAGTACATGCCTGTAACTTCCCTGTTACCTAGTTTCTTAATGTCTCTCAAAATTAATGCAGGACATGATTCTTCTTGTGTTGCGATCGAGGTCGAAGTATTGATATTAAAATGCAGGATATTACTTGCAAAGAAATGAGACTTTGTCACAGTAACATACCGTATATATGTGACACTGACAATCACGCTTTGTTCCTATACAGACTACAGCCGTATCGGTTGAAATAACAATCATTCTTTATCGCCTTTACTGCTTGTTTGTCACCATCACAATTTTTTTAGTAGCTGTAACCAAATAGCAGTTGTCGTCTGAGATTGCAATTTAGACAAAGGCATTTTTTTGCGTGTAAAATATCCTGTCGGAGTTATCCTATATAGAACATTATCATTCTTCAAACGAGAAAGAAACCGTTTTTATATGTCATCTTTTCCTGACAGAAATTTAAAACAGTCGTCAAAGTTTACAAACACAAACAGTTTCAAGTTCCCCTACACATACTTAATTCCTGTGATTTCCAACTTTCATTCATGACATATATCAAATTCGTTGTCTGACAAAACCTAAATGTTCGCCGTTGGGCTAGAAGGGGATACAGTGCGCGGCGACGAGGGCGATTTGCCCCCCCTCCCCCCGCCGGTGCCCCCTGCACCAGCTCCGGCGCTGCTCGCCGAGTCGGAGGCCGTGATCAACGAGTTCGTAGACATGGACGACGTAGAAAAACTGTTCACTAAATCCTCGGCGCCCCTGCCGAAAGGTTACGATTCTGAACCAGGTACCAGAACATCCGGGCCTATCCGGAATAACTGTGTGCCGTGTGTTCTAAACCGAAAAAAACACTAATTGAATAGCTTGGTTTAACTTATTAACACGAGAGAACGGTATATCTTTTCTATCACAGTATTCACTAATAAAGTACCTGTTTACGGTTCTGTTATGAAATCTCATACCTGATTTGGGATTGGTATAATCTTGATTCCTCAAAACCTTATGCTGATTTTTTTTCTGTATTTGAACTTCAACAAATTTTTGTTTTTTCCGAAGCACCTCCAACAATGTACAGAACTGCAAATTTCATTTTCACGATACATCTGAGCAACCCAGGTCCAAAAATCCGCTAACAAGCCCATCTCAGCGGCCACTAAAACGACATCTACGGACCGGATCCGCTAAAAATCTCACCGGATCCGGTTAAAATGTTACCGGATCAGCTTTCATTCTTACCGATTTTTAAGCGGATCCGGCATATAAGTGTCAGTTCCCTAGCCGCTGAGATGGGCTTATCGGAGTTTTGGACCAGGGAAGTCTGCGGAGGTGTATAGTCTACCAAAAACATTCTCTTTATTTGTTAAAAAATGGTTTCTTTGTAAAACCTAAGCTCAAAACTTTAAACAAACCAAGCTATTTACAGGGTTTTGGTTTCTAACGCTTAAATTTAGGCGCTCAAGTATTGGGCTCGTTCTGGAAAAATCATTTCTTATTTTACACTTGTTTATCTTGTCGTCTTACTTTGAGACGTGGCGCGAATTTTGTAAAAGCCTGATCAGTAACAGTTTGTCGTCAGAGTGAACGTGTGCTTTCTAACTCGAAGATAAACACCCGAAGTTTGCTGCTAACCTGACATTTACAACGCTGCAGTTTTATCGCTTCTTTTGACAGTTTTTACAACAGAACGATTGCGCTCTGTGATGAAGGTAAAGTCCTGTGTGCGATTGTTGGGGCAGCAAGGCCTTCCAGCACCAATCTAGTCCTGCTACAATTTTTACTTGAACTTTTGCACTAACCGACTCGAACACTGACAAACCGATCATAATAAGTACTGATAAACCGATCATAATAAGTGCTGACAAATATAGCGATCAATCACAAAGAGACCAATGATATAGCTATCAGACATAAACCGACAACTGTTGTTAAGGGACATTGGTATTAATTGAAGTTTTCATTAAACACAAGGAGAAAGGAGATACATTAATAAAACGGAGACAAAAATGAATGAGACACTAACAATAACATTTAATACTGGCAACAAACAAGAACACTGACAAGATAACATTACACTGGTATGCCGTCTTTCTTTCGTTTCAATAATCAAAGCAGGTCAACATTGTTTCTCCTTTTCCGTTGAATTCGTGAGATAAGAGTTTTCGTAAGATATCATGAAACTGAAATAAAATTTCAAAGGTTTTAAATTGTTAGAATTTTGAAAAAAAATCTGTCAGACAGTGCCTGCGGTGTATACAAAGCCTTTGATATCAGTCATTTTATAAAAAAAATCAATCCAGTATTATTAGCTGAAGCATGTTTTAAATGAGTCCAAGCCGTACAATTGATAATTTCACACCAGTCAGCGTGGACTTTCAGCAGTGTTGTAGTCATGCAACCCTATCCTTTTATCTTTTATTGTCCATGGTTACAACTTTAGCGAGATTCATCAAAGGCTGCTACGTTCTTATTGACACGGTTTTCCCCTCACATAAACTACCTTGAGGTAAGGTTACAGACACAATTTTAGCGATCCCCAAGAAAGTATCAAGTCACGTAGTATTGTAATACTATCGATCGAATGTTTTTCTAGGAATAGCGAGACTCCGAATATCGTAGTCTTCGACAACCGCCAAAGCGAAAGAAGAGAGGAAAGTTATTGAAAGTTGTAGGGAACCGACGATATGGATATAAGGGGGAGTGGCTGAGCTGTTTTTGGCCCACTGCTCGCGGGACTCCATCCGTAGGAAGTTAGAATACAGTGCCAGTATAAGTTTACAGGCAAGATTGTGAATCCATGTCACGGCTTGTTGAACCTCCTGTTTTTGTGAGTTTGCAGCAGGCCTTCAGCAAGTTCGTTGGCTTACAGAGGCCAGGCGTCTAATCTCCTGCAATGTGTGTATAAACGAATCCGCGGGAAAGGTAGGGGTTCCCTCTAGAGAGTCTGTAATATTCAGTGAAAATTCGCCGATTTTCAGACAATATAACAGCACCGAAAAAAATTAGTTGTGGACTGAAATTAACCCACATCAGCCCAAAGTATTTGGAGTGAAATTTAGCTTAAGAGAAATCGGAAGGAATTTTCCCATTAATTTACGCAATTTAAGCTTTGGGAATTACCTAAATTTTTTAATTTTTAAGTTTCCAGAGAGGTGATATTTTTTTTAATTCTGACAATACTGAACTAAAAAGATCCTCTAAAATAAATTTTTATGTTTCTGAACGGCATCGCTGGGCGGTAGGGTTAAGTGGATCTCAGAGACCTTCACTGAATCTCAGACTGAACCTGAGACTTTCACTGATTCTGTAGAGTGTTTGGGGTTAAAGGTCTTATATCGAAATAAATCGTCAGCCTGACGTGGAAGGCATAGGTCAAGTGCTGGAATAGCACATAGCTTTTAATTACGAGTTGGATCGTAATTAGTAGCAGCTCTTGTATTTTCCGGCTGATCACTCCTTTACCAGGAAAAACTGAGCCGGTGGTTACTCCCGAAGGCGTAACAACTTGTTGGTGACGGAGATTAATGGATGAGATTTTGAGGTTAGGATGTCTTCCCAAAACCTCGTTACTGCGGAACGATCGCTTCTGTCTCACCTTTAAAGACGACGAGAAATTGGCGGGAAACCGCTACCCTTGGCGGGAACGTGCAAATGGTTATTAATATCACTTAGAGAGGGCGCCTCCAGCGGTTACACGAAGGCTGCGTGAACAGTTGCTCCACTTAAGATGAGTTCAAAAATATCCCTCGATTGAATTCCACCTCTTTCCCTTTTCAAGAGTAGCTCGTGTGAGAATCAGGCAGGACAAACTCGAGTGGCGTTCATCCCCCTCCCTTTCGTTTTATGAAATTTGCATTGTTGATTAATATTAATTTTTGCGTGCGTGTCTTATTCTCAGGGAACAACTAATTCAAAAGAAGATGTCTACTAAAAGTGATTTTCAAAATTTTATACTATTTTTAAAAGTATAATTTCTATACTTTTTAAAAATCTTTTTTCTCAAAAATATTTTTTGTATAATTAATCGTTTCTTTTTCAGCCCAAGCGCAGCTTTTGATCAGCAGAAAATATTGAATCAAAGTTTAAAGGAAGCAAATTGAGTTCTTTAAGTAAAAAAAAAAATCGACCCTATAAAAGTCTCTACAGCTAATTCAATCGATTCCATGTAAAATCCCTGAAGCCAAAACATATCGCTGCTCCCCCAAAGAAAAAAAAAAAGCTCAATAAACCTTTTGCTTAGCGGAGGCTGATTTTATCTGGTCAAAATACCTATTCAAGTCAAAAAATATTTGCTTTTTTTATTTTCATTCCCTAGACGCAAATCGGTTGTTTAGCAGTGTTGCCTAAACCCAAAAGGATAGCTATCATAAAGAGGACTGAATGAAAGCGGGCTTGTATGCGCTTTTACTTAACCGGCGTTTTATAGATTGGTACGAATAGGCAGGGGGGGGGGTAAACGGCGCGGAAGACTCAAGGGTGGCTGTGCCACGCACAAACTGTTGCATTTTCCTAATGTGGGGACCCAAGCCACGACACGCGAATGCAACCGGTTCAGAACGCTTCTTATGGCGGGAGAGAAGGGGAGTGGAGGGGAAATGACTCGGAGATTTCCGCCCCGTCACGGCAAGTCCTGTCAGAGGCATCTTCACTTATTGGGGGAGATAATTGGAGAGCTCCGGTTAAGGAAACAATTAGCCTTCTAATGGGGGAATAACTGTCTCGATTAGAAGTTGATCATTCAGCCACTTTAGGGTCTCCAGCTGCCCCGATTTTTTTCTGATATCGAGGTTATGATCAGCCCCCCTCCCCCAAAAAATTAGCTGTAAACAACAGCAAAACTCTATTTTCTCGGGGACTTTCTTTGCGGTCCACATTCATTTCTCGGTCTTTTTCAGCTCCATTAAAAAAAAGTTTATCTAGCAGAAAAGAATCACTCTAGAAAGCCTCACTGGAAGAGAGGCGTCTACTTATTCCCGCAATGTGCGCTGATTGGTGAGATATATATGAAGCCAGCAGCGCTGATTGGTGGGATGCATAGGTGACATGGCAGTTGACGCCTCTCTCCCTGTGAGACTCTCTAAATCACTCTGTAGGTTTTATCAATTTATAATCAATTTTTAAGCTCCAAAAATATGATGTTTTATTTTTTTACGACAGTGGGTTAAGGGCAGATTTCGCTGTACAAACCAGGAGCCAATTCTTCAAGATCGACAATTCTATTACATGG
>Ga0058701_10002487_pt1 | contig 14022 bp, 8 predicted proteins | sample AgamicOrMae_FD_97039 | JGI IMG/M metagenome (GOLD analysis project Ga0058701, IMG submission 97039) | Agave microbial communities from Guanajuato, Mexico - Or.Ma.e | ecosystem: Host-associated > Plants > Phyllosphere > Phylloplane/Leaf | place: Guanajuato, Mexico | collected 2012-06-04 | reverse complement strand
TCCTAAAAAAAAAAAAAAAAAACCGAGTTAATAAAAAAAAAAAAAGAAAAAAAGAAAAAGAATAAAAGAAAAAAAAAGAAGGAAAAAACTCTTTTAAAGTAAATAAGAACGCCCTATTAATCCTAGTGCTCAAATTTTCCTCTTTCAAAGTAAACCGCATCTTTTGCGAAGTATCAAATTGCAGAATGTATGAATTGTGCTACTTGCATGAGGGTGCGCCGCCAAAGGCAACATTGATTTGCCTTGTTCCCGCCGTTGTTTTGAACAGCTTTGTGCTGAGCACAAAAGACAATTGGGTGGCGCCAAGCAATCAACGTAACGAGCTCCAATCAGCGTGTATGTATCTTTTGCAGCCTTCGTTTTCTGCGCGCTCTTAGAATTCACGTTCGTGAATTACATGTATCGCAAGCCTTCGCAGGCTTACCGGAGAGGCAAGAAGGAGGGCGGCGCGGAGAACGGGCAGGCTGGCCGCAGCCCGGGCCGCAGCCCGGGCCGGAGTCCCGGGGCAGCCGCCGATGCCGTCGTTGTCTCCAACGCCCAGCCGGACCAGGAACCCGAGGTCAGTGAGACGCAAAGCACCTGGTGCGCTGTATTTTTTTGTTCATGGCCGCTTATAGGCTATCCAGAATCTTAGTAGTGTCTATTGACCCGACAGCCCATTCGAAATGTATTAGTTTCCGTGCGTTCAAGTCACCTTCCACTCAACCCGTTACAGCGCCCAAAGTATTTGGAGTGAAGCTTAAGAGAAATTGGAAGGATTGTTTCTATCAAAATACGAAATTTTAAGCTTTGAAAAATGCCTAAAGTATGAAATCTCAGGTTTCCAGAGGGGTGAAATTTTTTGAATTGTAACAAAACTGAATTGAAAAGATCCTCTAAAAATATTTTTTTCTATTTCCGATCGGCATCGCTGGGCGGTAGTGGGTTAAAATGCATTGGGTTGGTTACGTACATGCAAGTCTACATTAATGCATATCGGGTCATTAGCAACACTCACCTTAGTATTTTCAACAGAATCGAAATATTCCTCGTGTTTTCAGTACCATGCGAAGCAGATAATGATAATTTTATTTCAGTTTCTGTTCATTAATCATGCTCCTCTCTTTTTTTCAGAAGGGTCCTATGTTGGCAGGCCTGCCGATGCACAGTCCGTACATCGAGACCGCCACTGAAGCAATGGCCCGCCGCATCGACGAGTACTGCCGCCTGGGCTTCCCGCTCGTCTTCGCCTTCTTCAACGTCGTCTATTGGTGCTACTACCTGAAAACATAGGAATTAACCCTCGATGATCGGTTTTCGTGAGCACACTTTTGGACTCATTTCAGTGAATTCCGACTTCGGAGGAAAAATTTTGAGGTGACTCTCATCTGTTTATTGACTGGTGGTGGGACAAAGTGGAAGCATGCTTCTACAGATAAATATGGTGATGGCTACGTTTAATTTTGAAGAGCGTTTGTTTGAGTATTTGATGGGTGAGTTTTTGCTGTCTGAGGAAAAGAGCTTTTGGTTTTTTGTTTTAGTCGATAATATGCGCAGTATTGCACAAGTGCCATCAGCATATTCCCGCAGGCTCTGCCATGCGTGTTCAGTTGTTTCTCAAAACAAAATTCTTGCATCAAGAAAAAGTTGAAATTATTTTCAAGGCCAACATGTGGCTTTTTGAAGCGTTGTTGACAAGGAAGTTTTGCGTCATCCGACGATATATCGTTTTCCTCTAACCACGTGACTTTCCGAAAGCGACGGGGATCAACGAAGCTCAAGCTCATCCCTCGAAATACTCGCAACCAACGAAAGTCGAGTGGTTTTTCGAAAAAAAAATGATGCGGGAGTCTGGGATATTTCCCGCGCTTTACCATAGTGCCTCCTTGAGATGAGACGTTTCAAGACACTCGAATGTGTTCTCTCGTTTCCGACTTTTTTTTGAAAAACGCGGCCAGATTTAAAGTGAACCAATAGACGTGTTCTCGTGAATGTCTATTAGTGAATGGACGACCGATTTTGTGTAACGAACCGACCAATAGCATGCATGTATGGTTCTTGCGCTGTGATGTCACGAACCGAACCGAACCGGAATCCGTATGCTTAAGAAAAACAGGATTATTGTTGACAGTGCTGTCTATCTCGCCGAAGTTATAGTTGCTCTCAATCTCCTATGGATTATCTTTCTTGTATCGATTCGCGGAGAAGAGACAGATATTACCCGACGTTGAGGCAACGTCGAGGTCATGTCGGGGAATCTAAATGAGGTACTACCTTCGAGACGTTGTTGATTCAATTTTATCCTTCGGTGAAGCAGGAAGTTTTGAGATGATTCCCGCATATCTGTGCCAAGAAGGATACTTGATATTGGCGTCACGTGACCTGCTTTCACCGAATAGTTTTTCGCAGACAGGTACCAATATCCGATCGGACTTCCAAGCCTAATTTGGCTATTGCAAACTCATAGAGGACGGCTTAAGCTCGAGCTCTATTGTCTTTTCCTGGCGAAGCGACACAACGATTCTTGAACGCACTGTTAATTTAAGAGGTTGCATTTTCCACTCCTTGTATTTCGTTGCCAAGACGAGCGGAGCTATACCAAAGCGACGAACAAGGCACGTAAAAGTTAACCTAATAACCGCTAAACCGTTTCTGGCGCTTCTTTGTGATCGGGAAGGCTTGAAGCAAAGCGATAGCAAAGCGATAGCAAAGCGATTGCAAAGCGATAGCAAAGCGATTGCAAAGCGATGCTCACAAGAATCACAGATGTGGAAAATCCGATCTTTAAAACTGAAAGTGCGATCTAATTAACTCTGGACACACACCATAATGGTAATTCACTTAGCCTGTTCATCTCCAATATAGCTTGGTAGTCCCTTCCCTACAAGCTCGTTCTAAGTGTTGAGACCACCTATCTGTTTTCAAGAGCAGCTAAACTTGAGTCAGGTCCTTGTTCAAAAGGGCGATTGATATCGCTGGCGTAGGTTGTTTTTCCCCAAAGCTGTTTTGCAAACTTCTGTAGTCAACTGCACCTCTATCTACTACCTTCCCACAGATGCATTCTTCTCATTACAGTACATAACTCAATCGTAGTAACCTTTACCCCTAATCTCTTTGATGTTTACTTCTCTGTTGGATGTGAAGTAGCAATTCGACAGCGGAGGACACTTACCGTTCTCACTCGACGAAACAGGCACCCATTTCACCCTCTTGATGGCTTATCATTCCGTGTCCAAGTGTGGATGTTGAAAGGCGCTACAAGCGCCGAATTTAGAGGACCAAATTTGTAATGTCAAATTTTATGTACCGTACACTTGTGTGCAGGACACGTTCTTGTTGAGTATGCTACAGGTCCCAAATAAAATAGTAGGTTTTCTACGTAAACAATGAATCCTTTTAACGGTGTATTAAAAGCGTATTTTTTTATGTAGAAAAGAAACGTTAAAAGTGGTATTTCAGGGTGTATACTTCTTTTTTTGAAAACAAAACTTGTTTTTCTGCTTCTAATTAAGCTCTAGTAATTACTTCGATTGTTGACAAGTGTCTGCAAATAATTATGGTGGCCTGCGAAAATAGTTGTTTTTCGTTACATTTTGAAATTATGCCTTGAAACAGGCGGCTCATCAGCAAAGTTTTTGACATTTTTATAGAATATATTGGAGGTAATGATGTTCATTCGATTTAACTGCCAGTGACGATGGTATTATAATTTTCATTTGTCCGTTAGTTCACCTGGGCTCCTAATCGCAGTTATCTCTTAGAAACCGTCCAGATACAATTTCCACAAACCGTAGAAACTTGCATATTGAGATACAGACTTTATTTATGGTAAAATATTTGTTTGCGGTTCATACATGAAGACAAAAGGAGGATAACAAAAATTAGTTTCCAAAAAAGAGATATCGGTATCCATACCGACGAGAAGCTCTCACTAAGCCCTTTTATTTGGTGTAGCTATTGATATCTCAGAAGCTGATAAGTTCCACCGGTTTGTCTTTCGGTACGTTGCAATACTGAACAGACCTTCTTTTATCGGCGGCTGAAGCGCGACTCTCTGTTTGCGTTTCCTCCGCCATGTTCCAATCTCGGAAACATTGTTAAATCTGCTGTTCGCACACAAGTTTTTAACAGCCTGTCTTGTCGTTTTAGTGTTCGGAGCCCAGTGTAACTATCAAGGCTATTTTATGATTGGGCGAAGCGTTGAAAATGCGATCAAACTTTGAATGAAAGCTGATGTCGTTGGCAGGTCTCTGAGGCTGCCACAGGGTTGCCAACTCTCACCGCCTTATTTTTAAGTACCGGTATCGGGAGAGTCAAACTTGCATCTTTCAAACTCATCAAAAACCCTCCCAAGGCGATTTTATTACCACCGTGGCTCTCTAGAGATATCGAGTGACACCCATTAAAATGGGAAGCCTCAAGACTTCAACTTCTTTCTTGCTTTTCCACTCAAATATTTTTAAAGATTAAACATTGTAATAAACGCGTTTTACTCAACTAAACAGGCTGGTTCCTTTATCGAATGTTGAGGATATATCTAGACAGGATTTTACTTAAAATGATAAAGAAAAAGAGTTTGTTTGAATATCTCCTTTGGAGATGTATTATCGAAGTCAATATTGGAATATGGTGAAGAGTGCATGGTTTCCTTTTGTTTCCATTGACTTGTCCTCCTGACAAGTTACTGAAAGATGATTGTGAGACTAGTAGATCTGTATGTGCAAACTCATCGGATCGACTGGATATTAATATATGATAACCTATATGTTAATAGCCCTCTTTTGTGTCCATAAGCTTGTAAATATTGGTAGATAAAATATTATTGAAATGTTACTAGGTTATACATACTTTGGTGTGGACGTGGAACGGTTGTTATGACAATGTGGGAAGTATTAAAAAACCTTTAACGCGAAACTCAGATTTTAAACGACGCAATTCATAGTTGCGGAGGTCCGAACTTGTTGGGCATACATATTTTTTTATTCGTTTGCAAAATGAGCTCTTTTGCTATGAGATCTTGAAATAGTACAGGTACTTTACTTTGTAACGGGGGTGAAATATCTGGTCTATTCAGGAATAGTCTTTTTATCTCCGAATGAACCACATACAAATTTTGGGAGTTCAATTAAAAATTGTAGTGGTCGGAAACTATAGCATGGCTGGCTATTAAGGGAAAGATGGAAGAAATACGGAACGGTTCTTTATGGGCATTGGCATTTGTTCACGTATTTATGGTGGTAGTATATCGCTCATTTTTTAACTCGCGTACCCTGAAAGATTTCTCTGTCGGCGACTTTGACCTTTGCAATGATCTCTCCGAAATAACAAATTATTCTTCGAAAAAAGATTGTTGCTTAGTTAGGAACAGTTATGCAGTTTTTTTTACGTTTAAGTGCGTATACTGCAGTAAGAATTTCACAGGTGACTCATAGGCCTAATCGCGTGCACAGGCTGCCGAGCTTCGCTTATCGAAAATCAGTATCTAGATTCAACATTTTTGCATTCTTATCTACAGTTTAAGTTTCTCTTTGTAATTGAGCTTTTTTATGCTTTCTTTTCTCTGTATTTTGCCATCATTTTAAATTTTATTTTAAAATGGTTTACTTCTTATGATCACAAACTTGACGGTACTTTTCAACGAGAACATCATACTAGGTCAAAAAAGTAAGTTACCATTGACTTTTTCAGTAGCTGGAGATTTTATCGTTAACAACCAATACCGGTCAGAAGAAGGGAGATCTAATTGAGACACTGAGATATTCCCCCGAGCCAACTCGTTTTTACTTATAAAATGAATATATTATTTCCAAATGCAGACACGCGGGAAGTAATGCTGAAAAAAGTAAACGTGTATAACTAACGTAGGTTAATTTAATATGGTTTACAACAAGATGGTCTTCTTGCTCTCACATAAAAATAACGATTGAAAGAAAGAGATGGCGCAACTTGTTTTCTGTGATTGTTTTGCGTGTCGAAGAATAACTGTGATGAAAGTGCAGCCCCTGACAACCTCTCCAAGAGTATTGTTTGTATGTCATTGGTGTCCCGTATGTTGTACAATGTACATATCTCCAGTTCAAGGGCGGAATAACACGAAATATGAGTTCAAAATGCTCTATCAATTTGAGTGGTTGCATTTTGTACCTCTTGCGTTTTATCTGTAATCGCACAGCCGAGCGGATATCCTGCGGAGTGAGACACAGTGAACCTAACCTCACCTGACCTCACCTAACCTAACCGGAGCTAACGAACCCACGCGGTTTCGCGACCTTTCTCAAAATCGAATGAAAGGTTGGATAAGAGGCACAAAATGCGACCTTTAATACGGATATTCAACTTAAAGAGTTTTCTTTAAGGTCGTCTATTTTGTTGGAAAATTGTGGAACTTGGGACTATTTCGACAGTTGAAGGGTTGAGATTTTTTACGTGAAAAGTTATTTGGAATCCTGATCTTTTTTTGTGGCTCCTCTGTAATGCCATGTCATTGTTAAACAGAAATGTAAATAAATACTATATCTGTAAGTTTTGTTGGAGCTGTCAGTTAAGTCTCCTCAAGAGATCTAGTTGCCCACCGGACGTGACCCACCGGAAGTAGCCCTAGCGAAATTCAATCTCGAAATCGCGTTTTTCGGCTGCTGCATACAGGTACTTACGTTTATGGTTGGTTGCGACTTATGTGAGCTGTGCATGTACGTTTTCCGAGATTATACGTGGCTCTAGCGAGTACGGGTAAATACAAAAGGCCTCGTTCCTCAAATAAGCGCTAGCATTGTACAAATTGGTATTCAACAGTTTTATATACACCTTGTAATTTACAATGTTCATATACATCGTGTCACTGGATGAGGAATCATTTACATAGTACCCTAGGAACGAAACGGGACCCATGCCCCATTCTTCGTCTCTCAGGGCGATTGCGTCCTCTCCGGGGCAAAGATTCATTCGCTAACTTGTAATTCAACCCGACAACAGTAATCCTTCCATGGTGACTCAATATCGGAAGGTTATGTAGTCAGAGCCCCTGCAAAAGGACGAATAGGCAACCGTGATTACGTGTATGTGGTTTGGGTTGCCTATGTATATTCTGTCAGGGGCTCTGGAATGTTGACCCGGCGGAATAAGTGTGTTTCACACCGTAGGCAATTTTAAATGTTTTCCGCGCGCTTTTCTAAATGTTGCGTAACCTTATGGCTCCCGCGGTGAGAATGATGATGAAGGCGACCCAGACGATAGCAACGGCGAAGCCGGTTAGAACGGTCGGGGAGAGGAAGCTCCAGCCGCGCTCCATCATGTTGCTGAGGGCGGCGGAGGGCAGCGTGAGGGGCAGGGTCAAGGCCAGCCACCGCAGCGGCTCGAACATCCCCTCGATCGGCCAAAACATCCCTGAACAAGACATCCAAGCGATGAGCAAAAACCGACAATTTCCTACGGTTGATTATATTCCTATCGCCCTCGTGCCCTATTCCTTTACCTAACTTGAGTTTGTCCTTGCTTTACCTTAACTATAGTGGGCAGGTTTAATCGAGTGTATTATAATGCTACATAAGATAACCTATTTTAACCCACTACCGCCCAGCGATGCCGTTCGGAAAGAGAAAAAAATATTAGAGGATCTTTTCAGTTCAGTATTGTCAGAGTTTAAAAAATATCACCCCTTTGGAAACCTGGATTTTGATAATTTCGGCATTTTCCGAAACTTGAAATTGCGTATTTTAATGGGAAAAATCCTTCCAATTTCTGTTAACCTAAATTACCCTCCAAATACTTTGGGCTGTTATGGGTTAATTCGCGTAAGAGTCCTTCATCTAATGCATATGCCTATCGCAAAATTAGCAAAATCCGCTAAACTTCCGAAAAATCCGCTGAACAATCCTTCCCCAAAACCGTTTGCCTAAGCTATTCGTTTACCCTCGTTAATCTTACCTAAAACAACGAAACTCTAATCAGAATTTAACCTGATGAAAAAAGGTCTACCCTAGCAACACCTTCTAACGAGCGAAATGACGTGAACATCTCAACGTTGTTCAAAGTATGAGAAGATATTCTCTATTGGCTCGTTTCCACTCATATGAACTCGTTTCCACAGCCCATAGGAAAAAGTACTTACCACTTAAAAACGTAAACGAGAAGAAGGAGAAGATAGCGAGCTCCGTAGCCGTCGTTTCGTTATCGATACTTATCCCGAAGAAGAAACCTACAAAAAATGCGAGCTTTTAGAATCTCACCTATTCTTTTTTTCTTTTTTAAAGCCAATGGTCACATTACCTAGCCACATCCCGCCGGCTGCCGTGATAAAGCACAGCGTGGCCTCCGCCACAATGCTTCCCAGTCGAGGGACAGCGAAAATGCCCCACATAACTCCGAGCATAAGCAAGGTTTGAAGACCGCTCAGCAAAAGCTGGACGGCTTGTTGAGACATGAGAATGTCCGTGTATGATACTCCTGCAAATTTAAAAGAATGCCTTTTCTACCTAGCTCTCTTCACGTTTTAGATTCTTTTCTTTATTGGTAGGATAGGATATTTAGGGATCGTGTGACTTACCCGCTACTAAACTGCGTGATATTAGACCGTCCCTCTTCTCCGGCAGAATCGCACTAAGCGCGCCAACGCAAGCCAGGATGTAAGCCGTGCTGAAAGTCACAAATATAGCTTAGGTTTGTTTTCGAAATTTTAAGTGGGATGTGCCTGGAAAGAAACTTACCAGAGCATCATTCCCGGCGCTGCGAAATCGCGGAAAACGGGCCATCGAGACCCGTACACTGGCTCGTTAAACTGCAAAAATAAAGTATGAAATTGCAAATTAAATCTTAATGAGAAGATTCACATTTTTTTAAATCTCTCCTGAAAAGCTAGAAGATTCGTACAGTGTTCAACAAATTTTGATAACCAGGGGCGCTCACAAAAAACAAGGGTGCTAGTGGGTTAATCGCTAATATTATTTTTCTAAAAAGTACTTGATACATTTCATTTAATATTCTGCACCTGCACGAAGTAGGCCAAGAGTATAGCATGTCTCTGTGATCCTATACAATAAACAAATATGTTTCTGAATGAGATTCAATTTGATTGAAGTTAGCTCCTTCGAGGTCATAATTACGCATGCCGATGGTGAAAAGTTTTTGATTTCGAATCTTCTATCTCAAGAATGTTTTTTCGGAGAGATTTCTCCTACTTACTCTCACTGGTACCCTTGTAGCAGACTCTGACCACCCACAACTCATCATAACTTTTTGGGTGAAATTATAAGTGGCTTGCGTCAAAAGATTGTGCAACAAATGTCCGGCATGGAAACCTGGTGACAGAAATCTTAGGTCAAGAAAAGCTTCGACTTGAGCTCAGAATGGCAGAATGCTTAAAAAAAGAACTTACTCGACATGTCGAGTTGAGCCTCGACGCTTCCTTGGAGAGAAACGTATTCCGTGGCTCGGTCCCCTAAAATGATGCGCTTTTGCAGAGCAGACGAAAAGTTTGAGCTGAAGTAAACGGAGCCCCAGGCGCTGCCATCTTCGATTGATTTGTGTAGCGGGCGGGGATCGTGTACATCCTGTAATACCAACAGAAAAAAAATCAGATCTCATTTAGGTTTTGCTTAAAAACTCAACAGTTGCGTTTTTCATCTCTGATGTTCTGACTCACGAAGCCAAGACTGAACTAGCTGTCTTCTCGGCGGCAGTAACTTCCACCCAGAATCTCTTTATATCATTAGCAGTGTCAGTACAGAGCTTCAAATTCCTGCCAGATCGTGTATTGAACCCTCAAAAATTTCGTGAACTTTATTTTTGTTCATGTATTTATGATTAGTATTTTTTTTAAAACCACCTTTTCCTGGCGTGAAAAGCAGATAGTTAAAAAGTTGCGGCTGTAATTATGTTAAAGTGTGGCTTGTTCCTGCCTGGAAGTTTTAACCGCGGGATTGATCCAAAGTTTTGTCAGACATAATATGCTTGAAAATAACCGCAAGAGGGCGCGCGCGAACAGGTTACTGGTGACAGCTTATTTTTAGTTCGACACTAACTCCTCGAGTTGATCTCGTGGAATGAAGCTCAAGCCGCCCGGCGTAGATGAAAGAAAGTTTGATGTGCGAAATAACGAGCAGCTTTTATGCTGTCTGTCTGACTCGCTTTATTTTATTTTTTTATTTCCGACATAACTACTGACAAATGAAAAGGCAGTAATGTAGTAAAGTTGGCCTCCCGCTCGACGCTAAAGTCGAGCGGCCATAACGCCAAGCGACTGGCGCGCGCAACTTATTTGATCTAACGGTGCAAGTTTATTGATGAAGTGAATATTTTGCTAACTGAAAGGGGAACGTGAGAGCAATTCAGAAGCTTCAAGGGGACATCTTAACAAGCACAGTGTTAAAAATTAAGGTTGAATTTTCCTCCGGTTTTGCTTCGTCGCTGAGTCGAACGGAGCGAGGCACTAGGCGCGAAACCTAACCTAACTTAACCTAGATTATCTAACCTAACGGTCACTGAACCTTATCCCACTTTTTTAGTAGTGACTAACTCTCTGTTAGTCGTAAGTGGCATCAGGCTTGGTGACGGCAGAGCAGAAGGAGCCACAAGACGCATGACCTAACCTGACTTAACCTAACGTGACTTAACCTAACCTGACTTAACCTAACCTGACTTAACCTAACCTGACTTAATCTAACCTGACTTGACCTAACCTGATTTAACTTTACTTGAGTTAGCGTAATGTGGGCTTTGTCGTTAATCCCTACATTGCAACGAGATTGACCTATGTAGAATACAAATTTTTTCTGAAAGATGAAAATTAAATGGTGAAGAAAATTTCACCATTCAAAGCTGCTATTCAGATTCAGACTGTTCCGTGGTGCTGCAGTTCGGCTTGTTGTAGGTGAATTGGATGAGCAGCTACCGCCCTATGGCTATTCTCTTTGCTTCAGCTATCCGAGTCGTATTTTTATTTAATTTTAGCTGAAAAAATGGCGCTTTGTTTTCAGCTTACCAGTATGATATGTGGGTCATGTCGCAAAGTCTCGATGAGTGAGCAGCTTAGACCAGTGAAGTTCCCACACATGGAAGAGTTGAGCCAATCCCAGCTCGAGGCGTAGGTCCCGCAGTCCGCATCGTCGTTGTGCACCACAATGCGCAGCCCCTTCGGGTCGTGACCCACACCGGCGCAAAATAAACTGGACTGCATCGCGCCCAGGAGAAGAAATACCACAGCAGCCCTGACAAAAAACCAACAATGGTAAGTTTCTTTTTTTTTTGTTAAAAAGAGAATATTTTATAAAGCTTACAAGTTAATTTTAAGGAAATTGGGGTTGTTTTCATCTTAAGTAGTTCGCGCGGGCAATCGCAACTTTCTTTTAATGAGGAACGCAACGGATTACTTTGAGTACCGGTACATACCATACGTTTCTCCTGAGCCTCAGCAAATCTTTCCACAGCAAAGCTCGTATTTTCCACTGGAACGATTGTTCGGGTACTACAATCACCGGGGTTTGGGGTTCCTGAATAAACATCGATTTGTTAGCCAACGTGAAATCGCAAGTGGGTCAAAACCCCTCCGCGATCAACTCCCATCACACGTGATATGCCCTCTACTCTAAATTTAAGATTGTATTTTCTACCGCTTGTCGTCCACCTTCCGAGCGCAGCGTTATTGTAGAAAAAAGGTCATCCCAAAGGATGATACGAATATTTTTGATAAAAAATTTAATAGGGCTGAAAACGAGGTGTTCCCGAAATCATCGTGGAAGTGTAAAATATTAGGAACGAGTCTTAGTTTAGCGGGAGCCTGCAAAGTCGCTTTTTCTTTTAGTTATTACCGACCTCTAATCTAGAAATCTCTAGTTCTGGTTGACAGTCGTCGTTTGGTAACTGGCCGGACTGCTGGCGTAGACACAGTTTTAATAATACATCTTCTAAAGTGTTACAACCATATTTCGTTATCAAAGCGGCCGGTGAGTCTTCCTCCAATAATCGCCCACCTCGTAGCATGCCCACCTGCAACAGCAAAGCGTCATAAACTTGTGCGACTCAGTGCTCATCGTAGGCAACCTTCTTAACTCGTGTGTCATGTGAGTTGCCTACCCAACGCATAGTTCCGCTTACCCTGTGAGCTTCCCGTGCCTCTTCAATGTAATGTGTCGTTATTATAACTGTGCTTTTTCCGTCTGAAGTTCTTTGGATAAGGTGCTCCCAGATTCTGTGAAAACAGATTTAAATTTTAACCAGTGAAAAGTATTATCTTGTTCAGATAACTTTCTCGCCTGATATCGCATTTCAAGATTAAAGGTTTTTTTTATCGCTCCAGACGGATTAATTACTAGATAATTTGACATTGGAACATGCAAAGGGAAAAAAAACGGAAAAAAATTCGTTATTACCACTATAGAGGTAATTTTGGGTGTTGGAAGCTTACCCTTGTCTCAGTATGGGGTCTAAGCCCACAGTTGGCTCGTCTAATATAAGCAGGGGTGGTTTGTGTAGAAGCGCCACAGCAAAAGATACCCTTCGCTGTTGTCCTCCGCTGCACAAAAAAAAATAATCTTATGAATTAACGGAACGTTGTCGCACTCTGTATTATTACAGGATGTTGCTATTGACCCGACATGCATAAATAGAGGGAGACTTGAACGCACGTAACCAACCTATTGCATTTTAAATGGGACGTGACTTGAACGCACGGAACCCAACCTAATTCATTTTAAATGGAGCAGTCGGGTCAATTTATTTATATTCTGAGGTGTTAAAAAGACTCTAAACGTAGATTCAAGTTTTTTTTTTAAAAAAAAAGGTTTTGGAGTGTAATCTGAAAAACGTGTAGGTTTTAGCCCGACGCAAAATATTCTAAAAGATGGTATGTGTCATATCTAATTAGTATTGATTACAAGTGAATAGCCTACAGTTAAATGGAGCTGCTTTGCTCCCGCCACTACTCCCCCTCTTCTCCGGAGTTGTGAATGGGTAAATTTCTTCGTTTATGACGTCATCGCCTGCTGTAGCGAGAAGCCATTCATTCGAAGCGGTCTTTCCCACTGCATTTCTACCGTTAGTATTTACTTGAACTTAACATATGCAGGGCTCCCATCTTCGATTACTCGCCGTGTATTCCTGTCGGTTACTTCAAGATTGATTAATTATTGGTACGATTAAAGTGGATTGAGTAACACTGCGTTAGTTGGTAGTTAAAGGAGTTTTAGGTTACCTAACCTAAGTCTCAGTTACATTTCATTTAGGTATTGCTAATGAACGGGTGCTTCAATGAATAGTTTGATTTCTGTTCGTTACGTTACGTGTGGTTCGAAAAAATTGCGTAACGTTAAGTTTACGTTAGCTTAAGTTAGGTAGGGCTATGTAGGGTTCAGTTGCGTTAGGTTAGATAACCTAATATTGGATTAGGTTATGTTTGATTATTTGTTCGTGATCTTGGAAACGTAACTCACAATCAGCCTTGATTTTTTGTTAACACTTTTTGACGTGGGAATCGAGTAGGCTAAACTAATTTCCCGTTGCGGCATCTTGACGAATCTTGGACTAAGTAAATTAGGCCTACCTAAGGTTCCTGACAACGCTCTTGGAGGAAGGTAAATCTAGAAGGCGTGTGAGGTCAGCCAGGCGCGTCTTAGTGTCTGCATAAGGCATTCCCACCAGCCAGCCGAAGAAGGTCATCGTTTCGCCAATTGTGAAATCTTCGGGTAGCGCCAGCTCCTGCGAAAAAGAAATCGACAAAAAACACCGCTCACAAAAGCTTCTTTCGAAACACACGACGCTTTTTTTACCGATAATTTTTTGACAGACCGCGTAGAGCTCCTGGAATGCTACTATTTCTCAAACCTACACTCTAAATTTTTAAGATTGCATTTTCAACCTTTTGGTTGAACCCCTCCGACGTTAAGTCTAGCGGAACGATAGCGGAGCGAGGCATAGCCACGTAACCTAACCTACCTTAACCAAGGGTTACGTAATTAAACGGTCGCCAAGCCTGATGCCGCTTACTTCTCGGCGGCCGATTTAGGGCCGCCGAGAAGTAAGCGGCATCAGGCTTGGCGACAGCCGAGCGGAGCG
>Ga0058701_10002486_pt1 | contig 14023 bp, 9 predicted proteins | sample AgamicOrMae_FD_97039 | JGI IMG/M metagenome (GOLD analysis project Ga0058701, IMG submission 97039) | Agave microbial communities from Guanajuato, Mexico - Or.Ma.e | ecosystem: Host-associated > Plants > Phyllosphere > Phylloplane/Leaf | place: Guanajuato, Mexico | collected 2012-06-04 | reverse complement strand
CTAAGCCGTAGCCTAGGCCAAGTGTCAGTGGAGAGACTAGTAAAATGCAAGGTAGTTTACCTAAACAAGGTTAACCTAATGCAGAATAACCTCTTTGTATTTAACCTTCATTGTGTAATGGATGGTTGGGGCAGAGTGGAACACAAGGAAGTGCTATCCATAAATTTTACCCGTTATGGCGATCAGAAGTATCGGACTAACTTTCTTCACATACTACAGCTAGCTACGCTGAAGTAACCGATACGCTAGCTCCACTTGAACCCTCCCCCCTCCCGATCTTTATAAGAGGCCAGATACTTCGAACTAAACTCAGTCCTCTTCTCCTTCACACTAAGAGTTTCTAACGTGGCTTATCGGCTACTTCTACTGGGTGATGCGAAAGTTTTCCGTGCAATATTACGTATGTAATACTGCTATTCTTTTATTGGAGCAAGAATGACCTTTCAAGCGTTTCAAGATGACGGGTCTTCTCAAACAGAATAAAATTTACGGGATTGTGTTGAATTTATTTCTACGCCGGCGATGATATTTTTTGTATTTTTCTTTACGGATAGATATTATCCCACTACCGCCCAGCGATGCCGTTCGGTGACAGAAAAAAATATTTTAGAGGATCTTTTCAGTTCAGTATTGTAACAATTTAAAAAAATATCATCCCTCTGGAAACCTAAAATTTAATTATTTCGGCATTTTCCAAAGCTTAAAACTGCATATTTGAATTGAAAAAAATCCTTTCAATTTAAGGTGAATTTCACTCCAGATACTTTGGACTGTGATGGGTTAATGTCCTCAGACCCTCTTTTCATATTCTTGGTCTGGTAATTTCAGCTTCGAATTCCCAAAGGGGGAGGGAAATCGTTAAGCATAAAAAGAAATCTTCATATCAAAGTGCACACGTAATTTCTCTTATTGATGTCTTCCCAAATATCATACGGGGACCTCTTTCCTGTTCTTGCCACCTTTTTTTCCTGGAGCGGTTACAACTAGCAATACTTCATTCCTGAGACAGGACTGGCTGTGGCAGCAATATTGCCGCAGGAAATGGATTAGTTATTGGGACAATCGGAAGATGCGGGAGGTGTCAGACACTGCAATAAGCGAGTCTTTCTTTCGAGGAAGAACGTGTCACAAACGATACGCAAGCGATCACCGCAAGATGAACGGTTATGCTTTCAATTGCCTGCGTGACCTCCACAATAACGGCCTACATTGGAAATGGCACAACATAATTTGCCTGCAACCTGGCATGACCTGCCGAGCTTTATCTGAAATGAATTTCGTCCATATCCAGTATATAACAGTTCTGCCTCATCACAGATAGTCCATGGCCATATGTGCCTGGGTATTGCACGTTACTCAGGCGTATACATCATTTTGGAAGGGGACAGTTCGATTTCTGCCTTTTCGTGAACGGATGTTCTGATCCGGCCTCTTGAAAACGCTGCTTAAGGGAATTTCGATATACCTAAATATTTCGAGAGCAGGTTGGTGTCTTTCAAGGTCATCTACCAACTCAGGGTCGTTTATCACTGACGCAATCAATGTCTTCTCTTTATTTTTTTATAATTGCGGAGGAAGGCGATTTTAAGTATTCGCCATTCGTTTTGCTTACTTAAAATTTACATTTCTCGCCCTTCATTATGCGGAAAAAAATTCCTTTGGTTAAATTCTTGTCGTTTGTTTATGATTTGAAGCTAGCTAAAGACTGGAATGGTCACACAGGTTGATTATTTTTTTAATCCCGTGTAAGAAGTTGGTGATAGACCTGTTTCATCTTGATCAGAAATTTAGTCAGTGTCTGACATTTTGATACTAACCGATCAGCTTGTGGCAGGATATTAAAAATCATATTATACATCAGACTGAATCAAGCATGGATCAACTAATTTTTACGTGGGACATCTATCTGTAAGATCCAAAAACTAATGCAAAAGATTACATTTACCTTCTTTCAATTAATATGGAATCTATTTTTTTATCACTAAAAAGATTTGGAAAACAACTTATTTCCACCGATTGATATAACTTTGCCAAAATCAGTTCCTTCTTTTTTTTCTTTTTTTTTCAATCGGCCCAGATGCACACTCACCTTTATTTTTAGAGGCAGAGACTTTGAAAATGGTGGCAATGCTATCAGTATTCCATACGGACTCGTCTGTCTTCGGGGTTGCGCTAATCAGTTTATTCCTCGAGGTATATTTTAATTCAGTTCTGCCAACTTGACTGCCAAATGAAATTTGCATAGCAAAAGGTAGGAGGCTGTTCACCCTAGGTATAGTTTTCACCTTCATCACCACGGGGACAACTTTGGTGAAAAGGGCCATGTGTGTTGCTGTTAATACTTTGGTAAACATGAGGAAAGTAAGATCGTGCGATTTGACCTCGCAACTAATTCAGTGCAGGCCACCCCTTAATGAATGGTCGTCACACGAAAATTTCCAGAACGAGGCCTGCTCATAAGAGGGTACTCCTAGATATGTCGAGCGCATCCAGAAATTAAAGTTCTAAAACTCCTTTTCCCTTTTAGTTCGAGAGAGCATGCGTCCTTCCATATATAGTGAGATGTAATTATTCCAAGACCATGCGCTATTTCAAAACGTAATGCTAATCTTTGAAGATCGGAATGTGCTCAATGAATTCTTAGGCCTATATCCATTCTGAAGGTGTCCCACCTCGTTCATGGAAATTTCTATTCTTGCAGTTGAGCATGAGTGTGATTTCCTTTTGTCTATGACGGCACGATCAACCGAAGGGCTCAGTTGAATATATTACTGTGGCTTATAATAGCAATGATAAACGTCGTAGGTTCCTCCAGTCATGGACATATTCGACTCAACGGCCAGGAACTGTAGTTAGAACTATTTCGACCAAGAACCCATTTGGAAACTACACCATACCAGTACAATTACTGCACTCTATTTGCTGTGCAATATTTGCTCACAGTAAGACTATTTCTTTCGGTTGAGGAAGCGATTTTATTTTCTTTTTTTAATTTTAAACATATATATGTTAAAGCATTTTTTTCTACTTACAAGTAGTCATGCTCACAAAAATGGCCCTTCAGCCTCAACACTTTCGATATTGATTTTTCTTATGTTTGAAAAAAGTAGAGTTAATTTTTCTCCAATTTAGGGTATCGGAGTCGAAATCAAGAATCGATATCTATACGAATCTAAGGACAAAGTTCTCAATTTCAGACATCTGGGTCATTCCATGTGGGATTTTTTTTCAGGATCAGGCGTGTTACTAAAGAGGTCCTGCTTCCTTGCTGGCGTCGGCCGGCTGCTTGTTATGAGTACTAAACTAGGTTCAAATCCCGCTTTCATTTCTTTGTGTCATCTCGCAAGGGGTAGAAAGGCGAGACTTGAATCAGGTTTTGGTCTATTTTCAGGGCCGGACTGTCCAGTGACCCCCTTTCGGCCTGCAAATGCTGCCATCGCCGAACAAAAAGCCAACTTTTCTGCATCAGAGCGGAGCATGTGCAGGCGTTTAAACTTCACAGAGATCGCTTCACCCCTCTATAGCATCAAAGCCTTTTTGCCGATTTCTCCGGTATCGGATTTTAAAAACGTTTATTGACAATGCGCTAAAAGTTCTAGGCAATATATGCTCTGCAATATCGATAGAATTTTATCATACGTCAGATATTTTAGCCGATATTGAAACCATTTTTACTGTTGTGTAGTCCCATACACTTTAAATATCGAAGGTTGCATTGACGTCCTATATTCTACCTATATTGTCGCAGAGCATGGCGGAGTGAATATCAGAATGCCGTATCTTAACCTAATAGTGACAAACCTGATTGCATTCGAACATCTCAGAAGTTTCGTTGGTATATTCCTTCGAAATTGCCTCGTTTTGCAATTTCGGGTGCTTAAAGCAAAGTTCGTTAGCTTCAATCAACAATTAGCGCACTTACCTAGTCCAGACATGACCCATTAGACGGCAGGCGACCCCTCTAAGCTTTGGCAGTTTGAAGAATGACCTCCCATTGTTACGCAATGGAGACCCTCTTGAAACGATTGTGGGCCTCAAAGCGTGAGTGGTTGAAAGAAAATCAATGATGGCCACCTTTTTTTATCAATCTTGAACTATTGTTATTTATCTCTTCAATTTTTAAAGGCCTTCAATCTCCTTCGACCGTATTACATTTTCTTGATTATTTTCTAATATTAAATTATCAGAGAAACTTTCTGCGAGGGCTTTTTTTTAAGTAAACCCTTTCTCAGAGCCTGCTAAAGAAAAAATAAATCAAACGACTTTTAATGAATTTCAAACCACGTGAAGGTAGTCAATTAATGAATTACTATTTGATCAATCCTATCATGATCCTAGTGAGTGGCACAGCTAACAAAAATATCGATGTAAGAAATCTGCAAGATAACTTCCTCTCAAAATAGTCGTTTATTTTCTGAGGTCTGTTTTGAATGCCGACGTTACTTGTCCCGCGTCTGATTTATGAGAAAGTCGGATAAAATTACCTCGACTTTTTGGTGTGCAACTAATTTTCAGAAAGCGCAGGCCGCTATATTTATAAAAGCAAGATGATTTACTGTCGTATATTACAGAAGCTGGAAGTGTGGAGTGAATGTTTCAAGCGCTTAGCTTTAATTTCACCGCTATTTGTGCCAATGGGGAGGTATAGTCCACTGGAGTGCGTCGCAGTAGTCACCCCCGCATATTTTGAGAATGAAATGTTTTCTCTGTAAGAATGAGTCTCAGCAGTTTGGCACTTTATAAAGTGGATTCAGTTCAAAATTAATTGGCTGACTTCTTCGTAAAAAAATAATATTTGAATGACGTTACGCTGCTAAGGGTTGTGAGGAAGTAAAAGCGGGAAAAGTTTTTTTTTGGGGGGGGGGAATTGATAAAAAGATTGTGGAAGTGATAGAGCGGGAACTAGGGATAAAAGTTGTGGGAGAGAACAGCCTAGGTTCTTGTGACATCCCGATTCTGGTATTGACGTCGCATGAGGATATTAAAATCAAAATTTCCGAGGAAAAGTAAGCGTAACGCCATTTCACAAGATGAGGGCTAGACCATCCTATCCTTTTACCGCGTTCAGAGTTGTATCTCAAACAGGCCATTGTTAAGTAACAACCGCTGCTGGTCATTATTTCCCCCATTTTGCAATTTATGCAGCTCATCTCCATGCATAGTCAAGGCCTTGAAGTATTTCTTCAAACATTAAAATGATAGTAGAAAAAAATAAAATAAAATTGCTTGCGCCGGAAATGTGGTCAGCACTGGCCAGCCAAAAAGTCGATAGTTTTGTTATAGCCGTAAAAGTCGATATCCTTTTCGCTTCAGTGATTTACGGAAAGCCTAACCTGGATATAAGCGTCCAGTGGGACTTTTTTTTTAAGTCAGTTTAACCTATGTGGAACAGGTATATAAAAGTAAAGTGACATATAGTCGGTCAACCAGTTTATAGTTTTTAATGGACATATTTTATCATGTCACATTGTCATGTCATATCATGGACATATTTTACAATGTACTATCAAGGACAGATAAATCCACCACCCCCTGCAACCACCTCAACACGCGTGTCGAGGTGGTTGCAGGAGGTGGTGGATTTATCTGTCCTTGATAGTACATATTTGGGGAATTCTTTCAAAGTTAAAGGGTTAATTCAACAATCCGACCACAGTTTTTATCAAACGGCTGGACTTTTTGACTCAACAGGGTGAGTTCTGACAAATCAAACCCAGTACTTTCAAGGAAATCGAATTGAGGTGAATTTGGAGACCTTTTATATATTGCGTTTTTTCCTTTTTCTTCTTCTTTTTTTTGGTCAGTGATTCATCTCCCTATTTCCTCGTGTAAGCCAAGAAGAATTATTTCCATTAGTAAGATTCGATCCCAGTCCTCCCTTTAGTGCTTGTGTAATTTATGGAAGTCTCTTCATCGATTTACCTTCTTCGTTAGGAGTTCGCATTTCAGACTGAAATGGCTCTTATGCTGAATTGAGGCTCCGTTGACACATTTTACGAGATAACCATATGGCCTTGTGGTTTTGTGCCAAAAGTTTTTTCTCAAGACGGTTGTTAGGGAGATATATACGGGCAAATAATTCAATTAAAGTTTTGTTTGAGTACAGTGTGTAATGTGATACGTTCTGTTTGCAGTTGTCGCTCGGAGCACAGCCATCCAGACCTTTGAACAGCCTCCTCAGTACACAGAAGTAAACCCCAAGTCAGACACCATTCTCGTCTGTAAAATTTACAACAAGAGAGGAACATGTTCTTGGCAGAAAGACAACAAGGTAAGTTCCCTATTCCTTTTGATATCCGCGAAATCTCGTGTGCTTCAGAAGATTTATATCTGGGTTTAGCTAAGGCTCAGAGACTATGTACTAGTGCCCTTATTTGTAAAGTGTCTTCTATTGATTTATAAGATTTCATCTATTCCTAAAATTATCCTTATCAAGGTTTGGGCAATACGTGTTTTGAGGAATCTGGTTTAGGTACAATTAGTTATACTTAGGAAATGATTGCTTATTGTACCAGCAGTCCAAAAGGTATTGTCCGGTTTTGGTCACGCTGGAAGGTTCCACCCTATGGGGAAATACATTTGCCACCGTCTTGTTGCACGACCAGAACTGGACAGTATTTTTTGGTCTGATAGTACGAATTGGGAGTTCGATTCTGAAAAATGAATTTTTCATATACGAATTGTTTACTGTTCCTATCGTACCGTAAATGTCACCCACCTTCTTTATGATGAAGTTAGCATTGTTAATGAATGAGTTTGCCTCAGCCCGTTCGTCTTGCAGTATTTCCATATTGAAATGGCTTTTTAAAAAGAAAAACATTCCAAAAACAAATAAGGTATAAACAGTATCTCTTTACTAATTTATTTACCACCACGTGCATTTGGTATAATTTCCGATCTTGAGTTTAACATACCGTCCTCACAAAACTTAAAGTGCCAAACTTCAAAAGTTGAGAGTCGTAGATTCCCGGAGCTCGTATTAGCTGCAAAAGGACCTTGCTGTTGCCACCATGCAAGGAAGGACCAAGTTCAAAGCTGACTTGGGCATGTAACGCCCACGGCCGATTCGGCCCCTGCTGCAGGGGGTGCAGAAGGGAGACACAAAAACGATGTTCAGGGATGATTTGCGCTACAACTACAAACAACCTTTTTGCGTCCCAAGGGACCAGCTATCACGGACACCCACCGTTAGAAAATCTTCAGGTTCTGTTCTGTTGAACACCGTGACACAAAACCAGAATAAACCCTAATTAAGACATTTTTATCCTCCTGGCGATTTACTCTTCAGGAAGGCAACTGTATTACACGAAAGTCTTTTCTTTAACACACGCCTTATTTAGCTATACCCGACAGATAACATCCGAGGTTAACCCACTACCGCCCAGCGATACCGTTCGGAAATAGTAAAAAAAAATATTTAAGAGGATTTTTTTAGTTAAGTATTAACACAATTCAAATAATATCACCCCTCTGGAAACCTGAAATTGAATTATTTAGGCATTCTTCAAAGCTGAAAATTGCGTATTTTAGAGAGAGAAAAAAACTCGATTTCTCTTCGAGCTGAATTTCTTCCCAAATATTTGAGGCTGTTATGGATTAACCTTGAAGTCAACTCCATCAAAGCAATAACTATCAGTGTCAATATTATGCCACAAGATGTGTAGTCATTAGCCTGTGTCCTCATCCAGTGGATATTTTCCTTTGCGGTTGGTGAGTATATGCATCAGAGTTCATCCGTGGCTTACAGCGGTACGGCGTACTAGAAAACCCTTTCGCACCCAAAGGCGCGTCTCCTCTGTGGCCTTTGCCAAAGCGTTTTCGATTGGACATCTGTCAGATTCATTTGTCAAATGAAAGGTGCAGTCCGTAGCAAAAGCTGTGGCACGGCTTGCTAACTGTGGCCTTTCACTTTGTTCCCAAAGCCACCATTTTTTCCGACCACGCTGTTAATGATTAAATTACACGTGTATACAGAAAAGCTTTTCTTTGAAATACAGAGAACCTAACGACATGAACGTTATTACATGTCACAGGATTTTCGCGAATGTGGAATAGCAAAGTGCCATTTTCCTGCTTTTAGAAGGAGTTGAAAAGTTATTTTTCGAAGAGAACTGAATGATAACGGAAAAACACTCACAAACCAGAGCATTAAGTGCATTTTTTCTACGGGAAAAGTTTTAGCGAGGCCTTTTTTTATTTGTATCTATCAAAGATTGAATTCCTGAAGGAGCCGACTTACATGATGTACGGTCTCCTACGTACAGAACGTAATTCTCACATCATTAGCGATAGTCTTATGTGTGACCTCTTGAGTCAAACTATTTTCTTTTTGTGACTATTTCCGTTGAACTTACCCTTGTGTTAACGTATAGTAATCTATCAGCCGGAAAAGTGCTTCGGGAGAGTTCCAGCGAAAAAGAAGTTGGGAATGACTTAGGGTTTCTGAACGAAATACGTCTTAGTGACGGACCAAGCCAAGTAAATATTACAGCCGTTCTCATTCAAACTTTTTAAATCTTCACAATAACGGGACCCTATGTCCATGATCTACTTCGTTTACCTTAAGTTTGCAAGCAATCGGAGATTTGCCAATGTTTTATCACTGGTGTCCTCGACTGCCTCTGTAGACCCCGTTTCTTCCTTGCTGCCGTGGTCCAATTTAGCACGTGATGGTGTAGAAATTGGAAAAGATCTTTTTGAAGAGTGGCACCCTGTTTTCCTTCCATCTGCCCCATTTTTGGTCTAAGTGTAACACCCTTTCATCTGCCAAAAGCAGCGTCACGTCGTGGGGGTGGGGCGGGGTGGGTCGCAAGTGGTAGAAAGCTCTTTCGGCCAGGGTTCCGATCCAGGGTCTGTGTAAGCTTTTGTCCCTTGGTGGGGCTTGACAAAGTGGGCTTACATTCAGAACTGGGAGATAAAGTTTGCAAGATTGGGCTCGGTCGTGATTTTGCTGGCCGGATTGGCAAATCTGCATGTTTGGCTGTTATTTACAGCGCCGTTGCGTACTTATCAGCTCTGAATGTGGGTAGGACATGAGGTCTAAAGGGATACAAATTTGTTTACTCTACTAAAAGTTCTGAGTGGTCTCCCAAAAAATTATTTGTGATGACATGAATTTTTTTATTGACGAAACAATTTTTTTCTTGCCTCAAGATTTTTGTCTTGTAACAAAGATTTGTTTCTTAATGCAAGAAAAAAAAAATGTGCCGAGAAGAAGCAATTGCAGCAAGAATATATCTGCTTTAAAATTTCATTTAAAAAAAACATTATTTCGTCATCAAAAAAAAATCTGTGAGTGAGCAACATTAACTTTCGGAAGAAAATAAAAGACTGCCCGATATTAGGAAACCACTTTATATTAATCAAGAGTTTTGACTGCTTTATCGTAGTTTGAGCCTTCAGTTTCAGCGTTTATAAGGTAATTTCAGTTCATTTATAAAACATTTTTTGCCTCCACGCTTACATGTAGTAAAAGGTGTGAAGTTAGCTGCGGTGTTATACTGTATATTCATCGTCATCGTCGATTTTAAAAGTGAATCACAACCTTGTGTTTTTTTTTTGTTTGCCCATTTTTCGCGTGGTACTTTGTGCATAGTAAGTGAATGTTTTAACTTTTCTGCTTGCCCAACGCATTTACGTGTATTGATAAGTATTTATCGTAATTTTCGTAGTCGTAGTTTTTACAAACTTGCTAAAAACGATAGGAAAAATTTCAATACTTTTGAATTTGGAGAGGGTTTGCATTTTCATTCCGTATTGCCAGCTGTTTTCGCGCCGATCAGCAAACCTCCAAACCGGCGTATATCTTCTTTTGCGCAGCGCACAAGAACACCTGTTGTTCAGTTCGCCAGGCTTTGCGGCACAATGCAAACCGAATTCTCGTTCTATACCGTCTCTCCTTCGACGATTATACAACCCACGATTTGTGCCTCGAACCCCCTAACGATTCAGTTTGCATGAAAATTAGTATTCTAGGAGCAGAAGTCAAAAACAGTGCTCTCAGAAAAGACACAAACGGAATTTCAAACTAACGCCAGATTACACTGCTCACTGTCAGTAACGAAAACTTAGCAAAGTTAGCTCTCATCACTGTTCATTTGAGAAGCAGAATCGCTAACCTCCTCTATTCCACTGGTCATCAACAAGTCGAGCGGAGCAAATGACGTGATGTAACAACACCTGGGCAGACTTGAGGTCACTATAACCTGATAACGCATGTTTCCTCAACCACTCCCAAGGAGATAGTGATATGTGGTGACATCTGAGCGGTGGTAGAGCGAGGCACAAGCCACTTGCAATATTTAGAGTGCGTGTTTGTAGGATCGTAGTGTTGTTACAGGTTGGCTTCGCAAAACTCGTCAATTTCAACCGGATGATATGTTAGCCACTCGCGTATTGAGATTCTATTTGATTCCTTATAGGACTCAATCCACATTAAGTACCTGAACAAACAACAGGAAACCGCTTTCCAGTAATAGCCCCTCTGTGTGTGGCACTACGTATTCGAGAAAGGTGCCTTTGCTGCTGCGGAATTTCAGCATGTTTGGCATTTGAATCACCTTGTGCCACCTTTCAAATTCTTAACCAAACGCGATTTTCTGTTGAATTAATCCTACTGACGTGATAGCTTTGTAATGCCCAACGCTGAGAGCTAGTTTAACAAGTAGGCTATATCTTAAAAATTGGCTATAACCCCCAAAACTGCGTGCATAACAGATGTTCTGAGTGAGATCTTTACGATCTTCATCAATATTCACACCGGGAGAAATTTTTGAGTGAAAATTTTCCGATCAGAACTACGGGACACGCAATAGTGTGGGTTTAGGTGAAGTCCCTCGGAAGATAGTTTTATGGATTCTCATTATGTGATGCTTCTGGAGCTGTTGTGATATATAACCAGCGCCTAATTATCAGCTTCAAAAGTAAGAAAGACTCGCTTTGAACCCGTTATTTTGGGTATGGGCTGATTAAGCTATTTTGCAGCAGCTGAAGTGGGATTTATGTACATGGTGAGTGAAGTCAAGTAAACCTTTGCTTCGCTTCAATGAGTATGTAACCCTAGAATGCTAAGTAAGGTAGAGCCTATTCGTGACTGAGCCAATATTGATATCTTGTGGGCCCTTCCACTGGCTATTTGTCTCTGCCCGTTGGCCTCCAGCCATTGTAAGCCAATAAGCCAGAATCCTGATTGATAATCTCCCTTGATGGAAGATACCAAGAGACATCTCAAACCGTGAGACTTTCAAAAAAGAAATCCCTCTTTCAAGCATACCGTCCTTCGGAAAGACGCCTTTGCGCGTATCTTTTAAGATAGTTTCCGAAGCATGTCTTTAGTAGTAGAATTTCACTGAAATTAATAGCAGCTTGTGAGGAATCCAACCGATCGAAATTAATGGTTCGTTGACTATAATTATGAATAATGGAAGCATACGCGACGAGAATCGGGAAACAAATATTGAAGTTTGGTGGTTTTCGGGGAAGCTGGAGCCCGCAACCTCTTGGCCGAAGGAACTTTGCCCAAGAATGTAATCAGACATTTTTGTTGCCAACCTCTAAATAGACTCTGTAGGTAAATTATCGGATCGGCTTATTAAAGTCGTGCGCCCTGTTTTCTATTAAATATTAAAACCAATTACAGGATAAATTCTCTGCCCAACTCAAAATTTAGTTAGATGCGGAGCCTTGATTGTCGAATTAAAATATAAAACACATGACCGCAGCATAATACGTTCAAGTCCAAGAGTAAGATGTGAGGTATGAGCTACGAGGAACATTCATGTACCGAAGAACAAATCTCAAAATCACGTAATTGTTTGAAAGCCTCCTAGACATAATTTATATTCATCCGAGACTTTTCACGTTGGAAAAGTTAAAATTTGTTTCCATGTCTTCTAATGACCTGAATCCCTCCGTACTTTTACTATTGTAAATAAAAGACCCCCTGAACGGTATTGAAAGGAAGAATCTGCTCACTATCACAATGAATATTCGCCAGTTTTAGCCAGATAAAGAATCCCAAAGAGTAAGCCCTCTCACTTTTCTTAAAAACATTCTCAAAATGCTTTCACTATTAGAACATCCTCTCAAATCAACCCTGCTCTCGTCAACATACCGGTACAAAACGCATTTATTGAAGCAATGAAATCGGGCTACGTAGTCATAAGTATTGCCAAAGTTATCGGGACAAAGCTGGAATACGCTCTCCTAGGTTTTCAGTCCTCTTACATAGCTCCTTTAAGTCATTCTCCCCTTCTGATATACGCCTCGTAGAAGGCACGCTCTTCGACAAATAAAAAAAAAGAAGACAAAATGGTAGGAGAAATGGGCAGTAGGCTACGGCACGGAAATGAAGCAGTGGTGCTGGGCTGGGCCACAGCACAAAATATCAGTGAAACATCCCCCCTCCCTGTCATGTGCAGCCTCTCATGGCATTGGTTGAAATAGGAAACAATCTAAGGGCGATGCCACCGCAGTTTGGGGTCACAGAGGTAGCCTTGACTTTAATAGGGAATCGGCCAGTTTGTAGTCCTACCACGGGATCGACGCTGCCCGCCTAGTCGAGCAGGTGCATCGTACACTCAGGTGCAAAAGTTGGATATTGGCACGTCACCGATAAGCCTACATTATTTTTCACCATGCACGCGTTTCTTAGCTCTAGTCTAGCCTATACGTGTCCAAAAACAGTCGTGAAAAGGTTTTGTTTTATGAAAAGCAAATGTGAGGAACTTCGTTTATTGGTGTTATGGAACATACGCTTATTGATAAAGAAGGATTCAAGGCCAGACTTTTTGCTATAATACGCTGATTAAGAAGAGATTTCCTTCTGTAAAGGTATATTTGCAGAGTCCATGGCAGCTTAATTGAATGATATAAATCTAATGCGGTGGCTATATTTTGTCATATCCAGGCGAACTAAACGAAAAATTACCGGAATTCACAGCGAAGGCAAACATTTTTTATTACCAATGATGACATTCCGAATTTTTCGCATTTTAGTAAAAGGCTGCTTTTTATTCTTTGTCTGAATCAGCTCAATAATTTAGATACATTTAGTTCAGCAATTAGTAGCATTAAAACTAAATTTATCTTTTTGTAACGACTGTACCAAACAAACAAAAGCGCAGAAATATATTTCCGATTACCAGTATAAAATGATTATTTTTATTCTTTACTTAGAACTAACAGAGCCTTTGATTAAAGGAAATTTAGTTTCTTGAAGCAGGGAAGGGTTCGTCGAGTGATATTTTATCACTCAAAGACAGGTTATGGTTTCCCTACCCCATATGTTTCACTGTCTCGAAGGATACTGTAAACTGATATAATGCGTAAATGAGAAACGCGACATCGGTTTCTCCGGGAACATCCATCATTCTAGGAATTGTCATCCTCGGGGGTGCAAAGGATGCAAGGGAGGAGAGGGGGGGTGATTGGAGTCCACGGTGGGGTTCCCGAGACGAGGTTTGGGTTAAGGGCAGCGTTGCCACTGCGCATCTCTCCCAAATCGATGTGTTGTGTATCGACGAACCAGAGTCGATATAAAACCTTTACTGTGTTTGCTCTCCGTTTTTGCCGGAAACGACACTCATTTGGAAAAACGCTCTGCATGCGCAGATGGGAAAAAGTGCTAGCACCGTTAAATTTGATCGAATTCTTATTTAATCGTCAGAACAAGTGGCGTCTGCGGCAACTACTTTGGAGAGGAGAAATTGAACTCATTTGAAAAGGATTATCTTATTGTGAGACATTTCTGTTCACTGTAGTACAACTCTGTAATAATTGTTGAAGGGAAAGTAATATTGCACTGTTGGATCGGAGCAGTTGAGAATTTTAAAACCTTGTTGAAACTTGTGTTTACGCGTTACGCAGTGCTACAACAGAATTACTAAGCTCCATTTCTTTGCTAGCGAAAATTAATGAATGGATTAGTATCGTTACGATATCTCTACGCAGTGTATGATAGCTCGCATTTTGGGATTACATTATTGAGGCGTTTCACAAAATCCAGTTCTGTAACGTCGTAAAT
>Ga0058701_10002485_pt1 | contig 14024 bp, 9 predicted proteins | sample AgamicOrMae_FD_97039 | JGI IMG/M metagenome (GOLD analysis project Ga0058701, IMG submission 97039) | Agave microbial communities from Guanajuato, Mexico - Or.Ma.e | ecosystem: Host-associated > Plants > Phyllosphere > Phylloplane/Leaf | place: Guanajuato, Mexico | collected 2012-06-04 | reverse complement strand
TTTTTTACGTTTTAATTATTTTTACGCATGTATTTTGTGAGGCGTTGAGGCCTCCCTCTAGGTCGTACGTGTTAACGTTGTATTGCAGTCCGCCATTCAGCTTGTTGCATTACTAACGCAGTAGTGAGTCAGTGTTTAGTCTATTATCGAATTTAAGTGATTAGTTCGGCTAGTTCAAGGACAAAAATAGCTCGATGACAATCAGTTCGAAGCTGAACTTTAATCGGTGATGTTTAGCTCCGATTGTCTTGGTTTGTACGAGATTAACAACTGATTAGTCGAGGCCCACGAGAGGGACGTTCGTATGGGGAACCGTTGCTTTGACTCGATTAAACGAAAATCAGAAACGCCTTCTAGTAAAAGAAGAGGTGGGTTTAGCAAGAGTGTCCGCGCGTTTTAGTCTCCATGCGCTGTGGAACGGTGTTCGCGTAAGGTTTACGCGCTGTATTCTTAACACTTCACGACATCACGGAAAAAATGGTTTTGTTACGGCAGCAAAATCAGGGACAACAAATAATTTTTTTGTTGCTGTAACCAAAAATTTTGCTACAGCAACCAAACGTTTTGTTGATAGAACTAAACATTTTGTTGTTGTAACAAAATATTGTTGTCAACCCTATTTTAACAAATTATTTTGTTGGTGTAACAAAACCTTTTATACCGTGATTTTGTTTGGAAATAATAGTCTATATGCGATTTCTTACATGCAAGGAATTAATATGCGGTGTATTTAGCTCATTTTAAAGGAAGATTGTTTTGATTTCAACCGGAGGGATAACTTGAGCAAGATATGCTTGACATTGTATCACCCGTCCGGTTGGAAAAGCTCTTCATAGCGTCTCTCTTTTAGTTTGACCAAAGGATCATTGCCAGGAGGGATCCAATGTAATACGTTTTTCAAATAATGTGTGGTCTCGTGAGCCGTTCTACAAGTGGCGATACGCTCTTACGTTAGACCATAAAGTTTAAAACAAAAACACGGTTTATTTGGACGCTGGAGCTCTTAGCCCACTACCGCCCAGCGATACCGTTCGGAAGCAAAAACATGTATTTAGAGGATCTGTCCAATTCAGAATCGTCACAATTTAAAAAATGTCAACCCTCAGGAAACCTGAAATTCAAAATTTCAGGCATTTTCCAAAACTTAAAATTGCGTATTTTAATGTAAAAAAAATCCTTCCAATTCCTCTTAAGCTAAATTTTACTCCAAATACTTCTGGCTGTTATGCGTTAATGTAAGAAGACTGCTAATGCTGGCGTTAAGCCAAGTTGCTCCTGTGCACCTTGTATGTAGGCTAACTGTAAGTTAACTTCAAAGGTTCCGTATTTTGGTAATAAAATCAGCCATTAAATATCTTTATCATGGACGATTTACGATCGGATCGAGAGAAGTGATTTTTTTTTTGGGCGGCGCACCGCACTGGTGCCCCCTCCTCCCTTCCCCTCCCCTTCCCCTTTCGCGCCTCTTCTCCTGACCAAGAGAGAACTCTAGCAGTCGGTAGTGGACTTCGCAGGACGGCTGAGGTCGGCGCTTTTCCGCAGTTGACGTCATCTCTCATTGTAAGCCTCGATTGATCTTCATTCGTCGATTCGTATTGTTTGCGAATATGAAAGTTGGCATTTCTGTTACCTGACTAAGAATACTTTCATTCGTACGCTATATTTTACGGATTGCCTTTTTCATATTCTTTGTGGTCTACCTTGCGTTGCCTTGGCGAGTAGAGCTGTGTAAGAACCAAGGGGCTCAATTTAATCCGTCGTCGCCACGATGCCGCTTACTTCTCAGCTGGTCGCCGGGACGTAAGCGGCATGAGGCTTGGTGATATTCAAGTGAGCGATTATAAAGAGGGGCACAAGACAGTCTAACCTGTGCGGTTGTGCGTCACGATAATCGTTCTACTCTATTGAATGGTTCAAAACCTACGGTGAAACGCGGGAGAATGAGCATAATATAGAGACCCACCGGATTTTTCGAGGTAGAAAAAAGCAATGTTTTTCAAAAAACATTGCTTTTTTCTACCCTAAGGATATTATAAATAATGAAACCAGGTCAAGGCATTAGGTTAATCAAATTTACAGCCCAAATTTTATCAACGGTTGTTTTATGATGAGCCGATTAAATTGCCTGGAATTGAGACTGAAGTAAAATCTTTTTGCTGAAGATGTTTTACTCATCTAATGTCATAAAAGTTCAGGTTTTAATGTAACTCATTGTTCAGGTAAGGTCCTCCGTTTTCCAGGGATACTTCCTTTATTTCTTGAAACCACTTACAGGTTTGAGTGCTTATTTTACATCTGTAATTTTTGTACAGCCTTAAACCAGTGGCAAAAGTCATTCCTCAGTGACTCACCATTAACAGAATTCATAAGCGGAATCGGTTGAACGCCAGTGAAAAAAACGGAGCACTAAACCTACTCAGTGGTTTACTGATTTTTCGCCGAATCATACTAATATTTCTAACAATGAGTGGATTTTTTGAGTAACTATTATACATTCGGAATCCTAAAATATAATTTTCATCCTTTTCATATAAATTTCACTCATTGCTCTTGAAGTAAAAGTTTGATAGTGGCTATTATTACAACGTTTGAACTTAACTTTTTATCAAAGCACACATATTTGCTGTAATAAGGCACATCAGAAAACGAGTAAAACGAATCATTTTAGTGAGCGGAAATTCCCTTTTAATTAAGCGATCTATCCGATATAATTTTATTTTGATAAAACTATATTGGGAAACTTCATGGCTCGGCTGTCTTGATGTTTACTAACATCCAACTGACTCGTGAGGCTGATACCGTTGGCGTCGCAAGCGAACAGGTTCTCGAGAACGAGTCCCTGTGCACCCGGCACCGCTAATCGTCCGCTCAAAAATCGTCTAGCATAAAAATTAAGATCCAGCTGTCCGGGTCTACGAGGCCTTCAACTAGCTCGAACGTGAGAAAAATAATGTCTTTATTTAACCGTCCTTGGTGCGGACGACTTTGAGTGCGCAACACAAAACTTTGTTACAGTAGATAAGCGATCTTTACTCGAATGGAAAAATATGCACCGATAATTAACTTCCTCTATTGATATTGATGCTGAGAGGAAAAGTTATGAATTGCACATCACAGCTTTATCTTTTGAACTTTTCCAAACTGGACAATAAGGGTTCCGGAGTGAGTGAGAGCGTTAGATCGGCGTACCGGCGGGCGTCCTGGCCGCTCAGGACAAAAGGGGGCGGGCCATTTTCTGGCTAACAATCGAATTCGAGGACAGAGGACATCTAAATCCGAATCGGCACGCTGCGGGGCGCTGTGGCTCGTAGTTTCATTAAGTACACTGTAAAATTTTTAATTTTTCATATTGTGCCATGCAGTCCACCTCGTCGTCCAACAAAGCGACAGCAGAGGGCACGCGGCCCATAACCTGTTGCAAAGGTCACCAAGCCTGATGCCGCTTGGCTCGCCGAAAAGTTAGCGACTTCAGGCTTGGTAAGATCCAAGCGGACCAATAGCGAACGAAGCGAGGCATAGGTCACTTTAATAACATACGCACATGTTCTTTCAAATCTCAGAATGTTATGAAAAGTTCAACCAGGGTATAGCACAAGAGTTAGGAAAGGCAATTGATTCTAATTATAGAGAGCATTCTTAAACCTTGTAGCGAGCGGTATAATTCGACGATTTGATATCCTTAGGCAAAATATTTGAGCTACCGCCGCCATATGCTGTAGTGTATTTCGACCCGCACTCTATTCTCTGAGTAAAAGTAGCTGTGAAGTACGGACAATTTACCGTTTTTCAGCCTGCCATGTTGACGCACATCATATCCAGAGTTATTGTAATAGAACCTATACAGATTTAATAGGCCGTGTTCACATCATCCCTTAGGGCTAATTAATATTGAACGGAACAGCCGCAGTCGGCCTAATCATCAAAGTAGGCCTATTGTATCAGCCCTCTTGTTCCATCGGTGACAATCCCGTCGTATACAGTCACGAGAAAAAGTATAGATATTCACATGTCATATCTTCTTTGGAGGGGCTCATGACGTTTAACCTTGACTGAACGTTTATTTGAGTTCCAACGCCATTGTCCTGTGCTCACAATTTAAACGATTGTTTTAAGAAGTAGTACAATTACTGGCCGTATTGCGAAAATCTGCGAATAACGTAACAACAGGATTTTTTTCCAGTTCAATAATGGTTTATTGACAGAGATATTTGGTATGACACTTTTTGAAGGAGGACATGTACAGGCAAACTACACGCCATGTGTGCGTGGTGGGTTGCCTACTCAGTGTTGCAGGCAACTGTGCAGTAGAAACCGTTTACTTAGGAGTCCACTATTGTGTACCTAGGTAATGATTACGTTTTAGTGAACTATTAACATTCTGTGCAAAGTTCATACTGCTTTCAAGCATACAATGCAATATTTTGTTAGGATTGTTCACAAATATCAGGAATCCCAACAAACCGCTACCACTGAAAGAGAGCTTTTAATTTTCCTTAAAAAAAGTAGCTAAACTTATTAAAGAAAAGGGGTCTCAAGATTTTTTTTAGCCGACATTAAACATATTATAAATAGCATCGTAAAATATTTTTGTTTCGTTTGTTAGCAGGGTGGTTAAATCATGATGAAACACTCATGGATCATTTTGGCAGCAGCCATCATTATATGTGCGATAGTGACAGAAAGTGAGGCTATTCCTCTGAACTGTCAGGATAACGCAAAACAGGTGAGCAATGCTTTATTAATGGCGATGTATCTGAGTGACAAAAGACTTTTATTAACGTTCCTTTTGGTTGCAGTGTTCGACTAACGACAACTGTTGTTCGGGTTGCTGCCAGCATGGCAAATGCACCAGACGTAAGTAAGTCGTGTTACAGATAGGACTGTATGCACCGACAGAGTGATTTTATGTTTTATCATCTCTAAAGTTAGGGAATAAAAATAACTGTCAAATCAGCAACCGAATGAAAATTCTTTATAATAACCTTGATGTGAATGGTAAAGAGAAAGTAGGCCTCGGACGACTGTAGAGATGGCGCCTCAAACGTAATTTTCAAAACTTTGGGATTTTTGAGATGGTTTTTCGATTTGTGTTGAGCTTGGTTAGTGTCCGTCGAAGGAACCGCCTTGAGCGTTGCGTTGTGTTTTGCAGGTGATTTGTGTTTGAGCGGCGGCCAGCAGGGGGCGTGCTCGTTCCACCAGTGCCCCAGCGGGAAGGAGTGCTTCCTCCAACAAGTCCAGTGCGTCACCGCACCTTGTAACCCCGTACCTGCCTGTAGGAATAAGGACTCAGACTACGAGTAGTGACTTCGTCTGTGGTTTCAGCGATGCGAGGCGAAAATTTCTCTTTCGCTTCACGAAGTCCATCAATCATTTAAGTCTGTGGTGACTGAAGCATTGAGCTTGACTTCAAGTCAAAAATTCACATTAGATTTTTTTTCATTCATCATTGCCTTGAAAAATAACTACTATGAGGACTGAGGATTCTAAGACAATGGAGATTTTCAAATTTTCTTGATGGTGCATTTAAAAAAAAATCCTCTGGAGTAAAGTTTTTTGTTGTCGGATGGCATCACTTGCTATAAACCTCTGAGAGGTTCCGCTTGTATTAGTGCTTACTTTTTCCTAAATACGTTTTCCTAAAAAAATAATTTAAAAAAAACGTGTCATTACGTATTTGTTTTATTAGGCAAGTATTTTAAACGAGAACAACGCATTTGCAGGCACGTTTTTCAAAATAAACCTACAAAGGAGATATTTATTTCATCTTTTGAAAACAATTAACTTTATACTTGCCAGAAAATACAAAAAGATCAAGTTTAAAAATGATGGGTAGTTGAAACCTCATGTTTCATTTTCTTCGTAGAACTTGGTCATCCAATTTTTAGACTTATTCAAGGAAACACCGCACGATTTGAAGCGATGAAAATGTATTTAAGCTCTTAAAAAATACTTCATTCTTTATTGACCAAAGTGCTGATTGGAAACACTTTTTTACCAACGGGCCGATTGTAATTTGCTATCCTTATAATTCACATGTGTTTTTTGTACCTTTTTGAGGATAAGCTAATTATTTTAGTAAGAAAAAAACAAACTCAAAATAAAGTAATTTAATGAATTTGTGGTACGAAACGTGCAATTATTTTTTCCCAGTGGACAGTACAATGTTTTAAATCAACAGTAAAGATTTATCGGTTTTCGTCTTGCATGAGAGCTATATTTGGTAATTTTGATCCTAGCAAAGCTTTCCACATTTATCTCTGTGAGGGGAGGGGGACATATGGTTTCCATGATATGGGCGTCTCCTTAGAGGCATTTGTAGCGCTGTGGCGCCAGTGTAACTAAGCTGATGCCGCAAACATCGACCGTTTAGAAAGAGCAGACTACTGAGGACAAAACAACTTATTTCGAATTACAAAAGAAAGTAGCATCGTTTTGAAATGAGGTAAGTAGGATAACAATTCCTAATTCATAAAAAATATACATATAGTCTACCTTTGCAGATTTAGAGCCGAACCTATGTCTTTTTATGTTTTCGTTCTTCTCGACGGTGCCTTGATTTAAAGAAATGAACCGCAATTACGCACTCTAATAATTGTCTTCTATTTCAGAAAACTGTCTGTTAAGCATTTTTTGCTCATTGGAATTTTCTCTGTGTTATTTCGAGGTACGAATATTTAGTTTCTTATAATTATGTAAAACATATGTTTTTCAGGCTTCATTTTGTTGTATTCAGAAGAGACGAAAAACAGGTTTAGGTCTACCCAAACAGGGCACCTCTTTAACAGACCTTACGTGAATCATGTGTTTTTATTCTCGCCAGGATTACCATGCGATGGGGAAATCTGTAACTATTTCGATGGATCTTATGATACCGATTCCAAAACCGCTGAGGTCACTCTCACAGACAGACTTTTATGCGAATATGACAGAGTTGCTACACCCACCGAAAATACTACCATTGTGAGATTAGATCTTAATTTAACTCGTCTAACCATGGTAAGTACCCACTTGAAAGTAATTGGTCTCCTTTTCTGTACCGGTATTGTCTAAGAATGGTACCTTGTTACAGGATGTTAAAGCCGGTGTAGCCCACATGGATGTTAACATGACTATGGTATGATCTATCATATTGCGTTATTTTGATCAAGCATTGACTGTTATTCTTATCGCTCGCACTTTGAACAGGAATGGACGGACCCAAGATTGAGATGGGACTCTTCTTTGTTTGATGTCGATGAACTTATTTTGGGACGACTTGAAATTTGGCTCCCCGATATTGAACCTCTTAACTCGTAAGTTTCCTGCTTTTAGTATAAAAATAAGAATATTTACACCTAAACGAAATATACAGAATATTTTATCAATCTCTCTAACCCTCTCTAAGGGTTATACTGTAAATTTGAATAGGTGGCACTTTCTATCACTTTTGTTCCACCCTAGTTTAACCTTTGAGAACATTACTAAGTTTAAGGACATTCCCCAACATAAGCTCACGACCATGCACGGTGGGTTAGGATAACTCAGGTTGGTCCAGATTAGGTTAGATCACGTGCTTTGTGTTTTGTTCCGATGCCGCTTCGCTCGACTGTCGTCTAGCCCGACGCCGCTAGTCTAGGTTAAGCTAGGTTTAGTTAACTTGCCTTGTTCTCCACACCACCCTGCTCGGCAATAAAGGGTGGTCCAAGAGGAGGAAGAGTGCACCTTTCATTTACATAGTTTAAATTGTTGGATACGATGGCAACCTTAGTGAGGAGACATTCGAGAATCGATTTCGGATGATGGATGAGTCGATCAACACGGCCTGTTGCAGGGTGCGGAGCGGTTCCGATCTCAACGATCCAACATGCGTAGTGCGAAACACAGGCCTGGTGACATGCCTCCAACCCTTGGCAATGTCTGTGGCCTGCGGGGACTCGGCGGTGCGGTGGCCAAACGACGTGCACACCTGCGAAGTTGAAATCTCGAGTTTGAGCCACAGCAGCAGCGACTACAGAATACAGCTTCATCACTACACCACTCCCGTCGACGCGAATTTCACCGACGGCGTCAGGTCGCCCAAGTTCCCCGTGCCGACGGCCAAAGACGCTGTACCCGACGGCTGGATCCTTGTGAATGCCACGATGATCGTCGTCTCGGAAACTTTTCATAAGTTTGAATGGACCAGAATCGAGTTGACGGCCGAAATCAAACGTGACATAGCGTCCCATGTACTTTACCTAGCAGCTCCGTTCTTCGGTACGATAGTAAGACTTTGTAAGACAAGAAAGGCTTTGGATTATCTGCTTTCAGTCTTGAGTAAATGATTGCCCGCGATGTTCCCATATTTTGCGCTTTGGGCAAATTTAACTATCATTAATTTGATAATCATCCAAGATAACTTGGCATGTAATAGATGTTTCTGAGAGCCCGCGAGCTAAGCAATCCAAAACTGGGGCTGAACACCTCTCTATCTTCACTAGCGCTGAAAACAATAACTGAGTCGAAACATGAAAAACTTACGAACTCTGGCAACATTAGTTTTTCACCCGATCTCTTATATGATTCCGTTCATACCGGCATCGCACTTAGGTCTATCCTACCCAAGTATTGTATAAGAGATTCGTTTTAAATAATGTTGCTTGCTGGACATGACATAAAGTTTCTAATCGTTTCTTTTCTTTTCCAGTGCTTTCGCTACTTTCGTTGTCACCTGCGCTCCTGCCCGCCACTGGTTCGAGTCTGAATGCTCGTCTCATACTAGGAGGCGTTGCCATCATTGGTCATATTTTGCAACTCCAAAATTTGGCTTCAGTTGTGCCGGATAGCATCGACTGGCGTGCACCCTATATTGGTTAGCGTTTTGTTCTTTGACTTGTTGCGAGTAGAGTCTTTGTGGTGAGCGGTCCCAAGGCGGGAAGGAAATGGTCGTAGGGAAGAAAGCTCACGTCTTTCAAGCCCGTGCGAAGGGACGATGTGATTTCGACTTCAAAGGTTTTATCTATCTTCCGCCTCTAACTCAAGGGTTATGCAGTGAACAATTGCTTTCATATTTTATGAGAAAAACACAAGTTTAGTTCCTCTAGTAGAAAGAAGAGGCTCTTTTTATTTCCAACAATAGGATCTCCTCTTTCGCACTAACTGCTGATGGACTATTTTCAGTTTGTCTTCACCGAGATGCCATGTGGGCTGCATGTATCCTGCTGATTCTGTCCATGCCCGGTGCCATGTTGCTGGACGGTGGCATACCGGGAATTGAGGGCACAGTTTCAGGTGATGCCCAACGCCCTCAAAACTCGAAACCTCCCCCGGCAATCTTCGTCACGTCAGCAGCTTGGCTTCTCAGCAAAGTTCCTACCGGAGCATTACTTCTGGATAATGAGACCGATGTGTCCGCTTTGGTTGACGGCGAAAAAGTACGTTCTGAGATCTCCAACCAGGTCTTGTAAATGCGGTTATAGCCAATATCAATCCGCAACAACGCTATGATCATTTCATGAAGATCAACGATAGAAAGAACAATTTCAGATCTCTTCCATTCAAGGATTTTTAAAACAAGAACGTGACAGGACGCAGTTGACTGTCAATTCCGTCTCACAGAGACTTTCTGTAAACATGTAGGATCGTGGTAATGATGGTTTCTCCCGTTTGCAGACTTGTAAATTATCAAATTCTCTGTGGTTCTGATAGGCCTACATTGGTTGCCTTTCCATGAAGGATATCTGTTGTAGGTGTTTCAGAGAACTAACTTAAAGATGTTCGTTGAAATATGATCTTTTTGTGCAGGACGAATCGTCGGTCGCATCGACGACAGGGTCCTCATCATCGCGTTCATGGCGAGCCTTGGCTTTACTCTTCGACCGACTTCTTTTAGTGATATTCCTCGTCGTTTACGCTTCTTTACTTCTTGCTTACTTATGTTAGACGAAACAATTTGGCGGTATATTGTTATGGAGAATTCCTTCAATTGAAACCCTTTTTTTATTCATGATCCATCCGGCGAACGTAAATTGAAAAAATAAATCATTCTTAAAATGCGTTCTTTCTTGGCAAAACCTCCAAATCAGACAGAATTTTTCTAAATACCGCTTTTTGGGGATGATAGTACGAGCTCCAAGGAGTTAACTCGCATATCATAGGTACGTACAGTGGAGATCCGAAGTCGTGTTGCATTCAGGTCTAAGTACTTTTTATTTCGAGTTTATGGAGGGAATAATGGAGTGAGATATGTGTGACTGTGAAGCCCTAGCGAACTCTTTTTGGACGTGTCAAAGTTGATCAGATAACTGGCAGCAGCGACGCGATAGCGGTTCACCATCTGTATGAGGATAGGCAGCTCACATGACGTGGGTGCTTTGCGGGTTGCCGAACTACAAACTCCGCGATCACACGCCGCTCTTAACATTTAAATGGTACTGACAGAGCAATATGTCTTCCGTATTCGAATAAACTCTGTTTCTAGCGTAGATTGAAAAAAAACGCATTTTTCTTGGTTTTTGATATGAGGTGGCCCATGCTCCTCGTCTCAACTTTGAAACCCAAAACATCTCGACAAAATCAGATATTTTAATAGGTACCGGTACTGGCCCAAAACCCGTACTAGATCTTTGCGAATATGGAAACCGCTCCGATTTGTATCGGTAGAATTATCCTTACCGCATACATACCTTGCAGTAATAGCACCGTTGGATATCCTTCGAATACACCGCTTGAACATCCATGGCTTGCGTTTATCCATTCGTCAAGGATGATGTATAATTCACTGAAATATGTAATAGATATATCCATTGTTCATCAATATATCCAAGGTTCATGTATGTCCTGTACTCATAGTTTATGAATATATCCATGAACTGCGTGGCTACACTGATTCTTAGGCCACGACCCCGGTCGGTATTCAAAACTTGTTCATTTAGGAGCGTAAAAGTGGTCCTGAATGGGCTGGTTTGAATAATATTGATTGTGAGTTTCAACTAAGAACCTGAAAACCTTATCGCTACTAAACCGCAATAAATCAATGAAAATGAAACCATAGATTGCCCGTAGGTAAATGCGAGACTCAAAGAACAGCTGTGCTGTACGAGATCAGGTCAAATAATACAAGGTTCAAGGAAAACTAGTTTCACCTTCATGATTTGAATATACTGACTTTTCTGCTCAGGATTTCACTCTCCATACTACCTTGCAAAAAGCAGTGGAATTAATGTGGGACTGAACGAAGATTCTTGGATTGACATTCAGGAGGATATATTCAGGTCAGTGGCGTGCCTGAGGATCCAACAAGCAATTTCATGAAAATATAGTTTTCCTTGATATTTTTTTTGTTAAAAAAAACAACAAAAAATCAACAACTGTAGGTTAGAGGTTGAGGTGGGGTGAAGTAGATGAGGATCGATAGTTTAAGGTCAGATATATTAGTTTAACGTACTAACTTTTGTTAAGTTATCTTTGGGCAGCTAAAAAGTTCGTTTCTCTCAGCATAAGTTGAGTTAAGTTATGTAGGAGGTTAAGTTAGGTTATATAATTTGATCTAGAGATTTTTTGCTACTGACGCAGCAAGCTAGGTTCGCCTTTGTTAGGTTTGATTAAGTGGAGTAGGCCCTAAGTAAGTTTTGGTGAAGGTTGGTGGTTAGATTTGATCAAGTTTGCTTACAGTTAGTGTACGCTCGACTGGAAGAACGTTCCCTCAGTTTTATCGTCAGGAAAGGCTCCCGTCGGTCAATATTAGTCATCAGCAAGTTTGGCCTTGCCACCGCTTCGCAAAAAAACTAAATTGGGCAAAACAAGTTTTCTTGACGTAATGAAAGGAATGCATAAGCCTAACACACCTAGCATCTGCCTTTTAGAGTAATTAGTTCATAAATAACGTAAGTCATAATTCCCGATGCACTTCCTCGCATAATTTGATGCCCAAAGCCGAAAGTTGAAATCTCAAGGACTTCTAGTTGGAAATAACGTTTCTGAAAATAAGCTTGTGCCAAGGCAATATGCATCTTTTTTTAAAATTCTTTTTTTTAGTTTTATATCTGAGTCGACAATTGTTGTGTCATGACCTTTGAGTTAGCTGCAACGTTTTGATTTGGTTGCAAGTAAAAAAAAAATAATAAAAAATAAAGAAAAATCAGGAAAGCTAATAAGCTAAACGTTCAGGCTAAAAGCATTATCTCTGCTCGCAAGATGGAGAGTAAAGGAAAAGCTCCTTCACAGTGAGAATACAATGACATCTGTAAAGATAAAAAATTGTGGACGTTTACGATGGAGAACATACGCCATTATTTATAGACAATAGTGGGTAAATCGTTGCAGGTTCGAATGTTCTAATGTTTTAGACGTTGCATTTTCAACCTTCTTGTCTTCTCCCCTGGTTCGATCTTCCATGAAACTGCTCAGGTTCTATACTTACCTAACCTCTTTTCACGTAAATATAAACGTATACGGTGAGGGTACACGAACCTTGGAAACAATTTCTACGTTGCTTTTTAACGTAGCGCCATTCTTTGCATTGACACTGCTACAATAACAGTTTAACTTTTATTCCCATAATAACCCTTACGGGATCACCTAAATTGGGTTACTAGAGCTTAGAGACCAGTTTAGCGTTAATCGATGCCCGAATGGCATCATATCTCAGCCATGTCGAGGGCTGTAGTGGACACACCTGCTAACTTTCTCACTCACCAAACACTGCCCCAATGCATTTTACAAAGGCTATTCACTTCCAAGTTTTTGAATTAAAGTTAGTTCGTTGTGGGTGGTAGCCGTTGTTTCGTCTAGAGTCTAGAACGTTGCAAATTTCCGTATTTTCTCAAATCGCAAAATCGTTATTTTTCCCTCCTGCTATTAGAGTATGATCCTCATCGTGAAAAACTGGCAGTGCGCGGTTACTGTTGATTATTCATCGATAAAATTAGAGTCGTAATTGGCAATCATGTCCAAACATCTGTTGGCCATTATTCCTCAAGTATTTCTTTATGTCATTGCGTTCGGGATCGCCGTCCCGCGACCAGAAAATAGCCAGCTTTGGGTCTCACTGATGTGTCAAATTCAGCGGAGATTCAATCCGAAACAGCTGACTCTCATTATACCCAGTAGTAACCTCACTGACTTGATCGACGACTTTCTGGGCTGTTACCCCTTTCCGCTTCTGATATTCAACGAAGACAGAGTTCTTGTGCAACCCCCTCGAGTCAATGCTGAGAACGAATCAGCGATGATTCTACTATCGGACGCGGAAGTACCCCGGCTTCTTGCATCTTTGACTCTACTGCCAAGAATTCCCAAAACCAGGGTTTGGTTAGTCTTCACAACGAAAGTCTCACGCAGCAAAGTGCGAAATGCGTTTAATCTTATGTGGAACAAAGGATACGTGAATGTTGTTGTGCTCCGACATCGCTTACATAAAATATACTTCTACCGATACTACCCGTTCTCTGAAAAAACTTGCAATCAGCCTGTGGCACCAGTGCTCTTAACTCGGTGGACGCCCGGTGAAGCGATACCAGAGGAAGTGTTTCGCAGTTACCGAATCACGAATTTCCGAGGATGCACCCTGAACTGTGGAACATTTCACCATCCACCAGCAGTCATTGTCGTCAACACAAGTAGCAAAGTAGAAATTGAAGGAATGGTCAGCGAGATCATGCACGTTGTTTCCCATGCACTGAACTTCCAGTGCCATCTGTCGATGCCATCGGATGGTTTGGACTGGGGCTACACTTACGCAAATGGCACCAGCTACGGGCTACAAGGGGATGTCGCTAAAAACTTAATCGACATAGCTTTCGCGGATTTTCTGCAAAGTGTCCAAAGATGGAAAGCGAGTGATATGATCAAACCATACAGGGAGAACTGCTTGACAATGCTTGTTCCCTCAGGACTCGGTCTCCTGAAACGTTCCATATGGTCAGTCCTCCTGGACGAGTTCTCCTTTGAGATGTGGTCATTCCTCTCTTTGGCCGTGGCTGGTTCTGCTATCTTTGCCGGTTTCATAAGCAGAGCTTCCCCAACCGAGACTTTGTGGTCGTTCACGGGAACCGTCGTGTACGTGG
>Ga0058701_10002484_pt1 | contig 14024 bp, 10 predicted proteins | sample AgamicOrMae_FD_97039 | JGI IMG/M metagenome (GOLD analysis project Ga0058701, IMG submission 97039) | Agave microbial communities from Guanajuato, Mexico - Or.Ma.e | ecosystem: Host-associated > Plants > Phyllosphere > Phylloplane/Leaf | place: Guanajuato, Mexico | collected 2012-06-04 | reverse complement strand
AGACTCAAATCGTACTTTACATATTCAACTTCCTACCGCGAAATCGATTCAACCTCTCCCTTCTATTCGACTTCCAATCAATCGCAGCACAATTCGATTCGTATCGCAGCTTCGATTCGTATCTCGTTCCCGGCGGAGTCGATCCCGGAGGCTCAGGCCAACAAATTCGTCCCCTCCAACGACGCCTACCCTCTTAGATTTAGACGCGTTCGATTTCTACTTGCTATTCTGATATCTGATGGAAACATTCCGACCCAAACAGTAAACAAGAGAGGTCAAGACAGTTCGATGGGACAAGATGTCCCTTGAATGGAAAGGCGCGGCGGGATGGAGTTTGACGGATTGATCCCTACACATCTATCTTTTGCACACCCAAGATGGATTTCAGCATCATGCCAACTTGACAGCAATAGCAAAAAGCCACTTTAACCCATAACAGCCCAAAGTATTTTGAGTGAAATTTAGCTTAAGAGAAATTGGAAGGTTTTTTTTTCGATAATAATACGAAATTTTGAGCTTTGAAAAATGCCTAACTTATTAAATTTTACGTTTCCAGAGGGGTAGTATTTTTTGAATTATGACAATACTGATCTTAAAACATCCTCTAAAATATTTTTTTTTTTGTTTCCGAACGGCATCGCTGGGCGGTAGTGGGTTAATATTTCACACAACGTTCCGAAAACTTACACCTATATTTTGACTTTGTCATTTAAATAGACGTAGCGATGCCGGATTAAATGAAAATATTTCAAAGTACAGCTCCATTTCACAGAACAAGCTTACCGCATCGGAACAAAAAGTAAGGCACGTGGTTTGTCTGTTTTTCATCTATTTTAGTGTTTTAGCGCCTTCGAATGGAAGCTCTTAAATGCATACTTTGACAAGTCGCTTTCGTTGAGATTGGTTTCTCTTTGGCCGGAAATGAAACACCAGCATCTGACCACCCTTCTGCAACTTCCCCCTCTGTCAATGAAAGCAGCCCGCTTTCTAAACACTTTGAGATATTAAAACAGGAAAAGCGCCTATCACCAACTTATTAATGCGTTAATATAATGAGAATGGTGTACCGATAAATTGCAAGCATCATCTAGCAATATTATTATTTTCCTCTTAAAAAATTGAAAATTAAATTATTTTATTTCAGACAAAATTATGCAAAAAAAAGAAAAGACAAAAAAGGGTTTATCTTAAAGGACGGTTTGTGCACAGTTTCGCTTTTTTCTTTTTTAATTTTTTTTATAAATTAAAAAAAAGGATTTTTGGCCACTTTTTGGCGTTGCGAGGAAAGAAACAATAAGCATATTTATTCAATGCCCAACGGCGAGTGCACTCTAAATTTGAATCAGTGAGAGTCTCTGAGATTCAGTGAAAATTCAATGAATTTTGGTAAAGATGACACCACTTAACTTTTTCAGTGGCACTACACTGACTGAAATTCAGTGAATTTCCACTGAATCTCAGAGACTCTCACTGATTCAAATTTTCAAAGAGGCGTGTTTATTTAACACCAAAAATTGTGTATTTAAATCAGTAAAGTTTTAATAAAACTCGTCGCAAACAAATAAACTCTTGCCTTTCCAATATACAACAGCAAACATGAATTTGAAATGAGAAAAAAAAAATCAACTGGTATTTCGGGACGTCCTCCTCACAAGAGTTCAAGGCAAGGACTAAGCTGTGCTTAACTTCCCAGATCTGACGGGTATGGAATGAATTCACAAGCTCCCTGACGCGTAACTCGTCAGATATCCTGGGCGGTGGGAGTATCTACTGAACGGTTTAATGGCTGGCCAGGTGTTACCTATCCCGCCCAATTCCAAGAATCCATTGAGGGTTTTGCGAGGGATGCTTACGGTTTTTGTGTGCGGGTTTGAACCATGAGCCTCGAACCGAGTCTATAGACGCAGTTAGACGTGATGGCGTCCGAAGACGCCATCACTGGCGACGAAGAATTCGAGGAATCAAAAAGTCTTGTAAAAATTGGAACATGGTATATGCACGGCTCATGGTTCCCTTACGGTTGAATATCGTTCAATGATATGTAAAAGATTGCGACGATGTAGAACACATAAAGAGGTGGAGAACTTCACCTTTGAAATTTAAACTAATACGTGTTAGGATCTCCCTGCGTCATTACATCAAACGTTTATGGGCCTTTTGGCGTTGGAGCGCATTAACGCGTTGTATTTGTCTATTAGTCTGATAAGATTAGCGTTTATTCTTTTCTGCGAGAGTTGCCAAGGCAACCCGCTCTTTGGGCAGCGTTCCGCCCGCTGTACTTATGACACTCCCTTCTATATTCCGCATTAATCTCTTTCCTTAATTTAGTCACGTGACTTCTCTTTGTTTTAAGGTCATGTTCTTTAGTCCACGCATCTTTCTTTATGGCCCCGCCCTTTATCACTCCATGGCGCTTCCGTTAGTTAAAAAAAACTGATTTTCCGATAGTTTTTTTTTAAACACTATGACTTTTCAATGGTTTCAAAAAACCCACTCTCTAACTTCTATCAAACTAAATTTGCGATAAATATTGCACGCAACATTTAACTCCCAAGCCGTTTTTTTGGAAACAACAAAACTAACTTCAAAGGGGAAAACAGAATGGTCGTTGGGACATCGAAATGAGAAAATAAGTTCTCATGATATGAAAGTGTCTTATATCCACTGCTAAGTTTCTTATAACAAGGAATACTTGTCTTAAAGCACCGCCGAAAAAAATATTTAAGTGAAAGTTCTCCTTTACTAGATCCAGTCGCTCTTTCACTGGACCACATCTTTTCTTGATTACTTAGACTTGCTTGGATCAAGAACATGTTCTCTTGAACCACGAAATGAGGTTCAAGTTACTGTCATTGGATTAAAAAAGAAATCTTCGTACAAGAGAAAATTTCTCCAGCTGAGAAACACGACGACAACCGTTCTATAAGTTTCCAAGGCTGCATTGTTCATTCGGTTTAAATGCCAGGTTCTATGTTTTATTACATAAAAAAGAACGGCAAAAACCCCTTGTAGAGCACCGGTCTTCATTAGTTTCCTTGTGCGTAGCTCCACTTGGTTGTCGCTAAGCCTATCGTCGCTTAGGTCTAGCCATTGTGCGAACTACTGTAGCACTTCGAAGTTGCCGAGAGTTAAGCGGCATGGGGATTTACCAACGTACTTAAGGTTAAGTAAGGTTAGGTCTGGTGACTCGTTCCGCGAGAACTTCGCTGAGACCGAAAAAAGAATAAAACAGATGAAAAATAAAAATAAAAACAAATATGTGAACTTCAAAAGAACGCGCTTCGAATTTTTCGACGTAAACGGCATAGACCGTCTTTTTTTTTCAGCTCCTCAGGAGGCGTTTTCAGAGAAAGTGGCAGCAGGGCTGTCAAAGCAGTTTCAGTAGCCTTCGGCAGGGTGTATCATAAATGTGCGAATCGTGGGGCGGACAGCAGGAGAGGAGCCCTGCAAAGGCACGAGCAGGAGCAGGAGGCCTGCAGTGCTGCCAACCCTTCCTGCAGCCCTTCATCCTTCGAGGATGATCCACATGCCGCCCAGGGCCTTCGCCAAGTTTTATTAAACTCGCAGAGGCAACTAAGTTGTCGTAGTGCCGGCATGGTTTCGGTCAGGCCTGGCTCGGAGGGGGATCGGGTGGCGTCGGGCGGCAGGGGAAGGGAGATCGGGTGAGTCGGGCGGTAGGGGAGGGGAGTTCGGGCGGCAGGGGAGGGGGGATCGGGTGAGTCGGGCGGTAGGGGAGGGGGGATCGGGTGGCATCGGGTGCGGGGCCCCACCCACCGCTGTCTTTCATTTCTTTCACGACGAGGAAAATTTTTGTCGCATGTCTGGGGTATTAGTCTCTCAATCCGACGCTGGTCAAAATAGCACCTTTCAGTTCTCATTCTTTTTCGGTTGGGAAATCCAACCGGAGCTCATCTTTTGCGCAAGACGCCGCGGCGAAAGAATAGAAATGTCATGGTTCGCGAGAAACAAGTAAGGACATTATTCTATCGTCTCAGGCGAGAGCGTCCAAAAATTACGAGCTGCGGGAAGATTATCAACACAAAGGGCGTTCAACATAGCTGCCATCTAGCTGAGCCTATCAAACATCATCTAAACCTAACATGGAATAACCTAACTTAATCTAACGTAACCTTATCCTGACGTTAATTCACCCCACCTAGCTTAATCTCCTTCTACGAAAATTCTGTGCCGGACAATTCAAATGTCAAAGACAATCTCATCAACAACAATGATGTCTATGTCAAGAATTACGAGACATTGGCGTTAATCATCTCGACAAATAGACACTGTTGTTGAAATGAGGGTGCCGTCCCAGAGCCGTCCCTAACAGGAGCTTCTGGGAAATCGCTCCTGAGAATAAAAGCAATTTCGCGGAAATCATAGCAGAAATATTTTCCATATTTTGCCCAAGCGTTTGTTTTTGTCCTCTTTAAAAGTTAAACAAGTTAAAAGTGTATTAGATAAATGCTGATTTCAGTTCTAACATTCCCAAGGCAGTGAGGTGCACCTACTGTTGGACCTCTCAACTCTTCCAATTGCGCACCCATACATCAAGTTCGGTGGGCGAGAGTCCAAAGGGAGTGGGAGGGAGAGGAGAAAAGAGTTGCAATATGACAAACAGCGTGAGTCGCAACACACGACATACAGGGTAATACAAACTCTTCAACTTTACACATCCAATCTCAGTTTCTGGTGCAGGACTTTCACAGCAAAAACAAAACACCCGTTTTGGGGAATGAACCTGTTTTGGGTGAGAAACTAAAACGGGGTATTACGTATTTTGGTTATTTTCTACGAAAGGCCTTCGTTAAACCATATCATCCGAACGGTTTCGGCGAGAACTCTCCATTGATGTGGCTGAACATGGGTCTATGTTGAAAAATTACCAAAATAAGTACTATACCCCCTTTTAGTTTCACACCCAAAACAGGTGTATCATTACCCAAAACAGGTGTTTTGTTTTTACTGTGTTGTATCCACTGGGTAGCTGTCATAAGCGCCAAAAACCACAAGCGTCAACGCCAATCCGTAACCACCAAACGAGAAAAGTCGCAAACGCCAAAGGTCTTAACCGCAATACTAACCTTACCTAACCTAACTTAACCTAACCTAACTTGACCTAACCTAATCTATAAGAACTTTGGAATTTGCGACTTTTCTCGTTTGGCGGTTACGGACTGGCGCTTGTGGTTTTTGGCGCTATCGAATGCCCCCCGATCCACTATCATCGTTCACCTAACACTTTGTTTTTAGAACCGTAAAAACATGGACAGAAAAGCGGTTCAATCAAGATTATTTTAAGCTAGTTAAATATTGAGAAATGGATATCCCTTTGCTTGTATCAGTCCACTTAAAAATATTTGTATGAAATCGGAATTATTGACAATTTGTGCCAAATTCCAGCTAGTGATTTATTTTAATGAAATTCCTGGATGCGAAGAGGCTCGTGTTACTGGAGACCCTCGAGAGGAGGCAGAAGGTCATCAGCACCCAATAAAAGCAGTCCTCTTATCCCATCGCGCCTAGTCCAGCCGCCCAATTTCCATGACAATCGTGGCCTACGCACATCGGACCCTCGGCTCTCTCGCCATGTGCCGGACACCCCGCCGACCACCCACCGGCCACCTAATTCCTACCGGCTTCCACGGATGAAGCTCTCGCAAAAATCCGTCAGATGGAGCCATACCTCTCTCCTATGGGATAAGGACACATTTTATCCTATAATTTCTACTGTATTAACCCACTATACCGCCCAGCGATGCCGTTCGGAAACACAAAAATTTATTTTAGAGGATCTTTTCAGCTCAGTATTGTCGCAATTTAGAAAATATCACTCCTCTGAAAACCCGAAATTTATTAATTCAGGCATTTTTCAAAGCTTAAAATTTCGTATTTTAATGGAAGAAATCCTGTCAATATCTCTTTTAAGCTGAATTTTACTCCAAATAATTTGGGCTTTTATGGGTTAATTTATCTCATGAGCACTTTAACAATGTGTTCTTCTTTTAAATGTGCGAAAAGGATGTTTCGAAAATGACTACTGGAAATCAAGGAGTCGAAGAAGATGAATTTTGCTGTTTCCGTATGGGATCTATGGGTAATGCTTCATGATGGATGTTTCTGAAAGCGATCAAAACTCATAACCATTGAAACAATACGAAACATTTTATTCGCGAACAATGAAATTTCACTAATAATCAGAGAATTTCCATGGTCCAGAAACTTTTAGCTACAAAAAGTTAGACTAGCCAACCGTATATGAGGTTTAGCGCAGCGACCTTTCTCTTGTCTGTTGGTTGTGTTAGTGGTTCAGACCTAGATAACTATCATACCCGCCCTAAAAAATGGGTCTAATTAGCGGAAACACTCGGATATAAATTGGAGTCCCGCTTGTGAGACGGACACTAAAGCTCCAAATAAATTGTCAGCTTGTTAAGACTCCCCAAGATAAAGTGTTTAGGCCGGCTGGCTTGAGCGGCGCAACGCAACGTCAGCCTCAGCGGCGGCGTTGCTTTGGCGCCGGCGTCGGCGGCGCTGCCGCCATAAAAAGACGGCAATCACCTCGCTTCATCGGCATCAACACGCTTTTGCTTACTAAAGGAACTCTGGATTTTTTTAAAGAGGAAAACATGCTCTCCGGCGACAAAGACTCTTCAAGGAAGTTTCCGACGTATCTATGACGTTAGGGCTGCGAGGCCAACAAACTGGAGTTGAAGGAAGCAGTGCAAAGTGCTCACACATCAGCGAGATTCTGTGCATTTTGGGTAGCTGTCATAAGCGCCAAAAACCACAAGCGCCAACGCCGCAAGCGCCAATCCGTAACCGCCAAACGAGAAAAGTCGCAAACGCCAAATGTCTAAACCGCAATACTAACCTTGCCTAACCTAACTTAACCTAACTTAACCTCACTTAACTTAATCAAACTTAACCTAACCTAACTTAACCTAACTTGACCTAACCCATACGAACTTTGGCGTTTGCGACTTTTCTTGTTTGGCGGTTACGGACTGGGGCTTGCGGCGTTGGCGCTTGTGGTTTTTGGCGCTATCGAATGCCCTCCTGAATTTTCACTGAATCACAGAGAGTCTCACTGATTCAAATTAAGAGTGCACGGAAACTTTATTATCCGAATCAGATACGGGGCTGCGAAATTATTTTTGATGCGTTTCAAACGTAAACAATGACATGAGCGGGTTGCCGCTATTGTGTCCTAGTTTCTTGACGGTCCCCGAGGACTGTTAATGTAGCGGTCCGATTGCAATGCGCATTGCAGGCAAGAGATGCAATGTTCGTCGAATGTGATCTCTTCTGCAAAAACTTAACCTAACCTAAACTGACCTTGCCGAAAGTAAGATGGTATACAATTTAGCTCAACCACACTTAACCTTAGCTAGATTTATCTTAATCGAGATTAACTTTATACCTAACATAATCTAGGCTCACCTGTTTAAGGCTTGTCTTATTTTTCGTTATCTGATTTGACTCGACCTGATTGATTAAGCCTACTTTAACCTACCTGAATTGAACTTACCTGTGCCGAACTTAGCCTATTTTTTCAGAAACGTAACCTAATTTAACCATAAACAAAGCCTTATTGACTTCACCTGATTGAGCCTAAGTTAACTCCGCTTGACTAAAACCGATGCGTCCACTGTAAAAAGAGCATCTTTTATTCAGGAGCAACAAACTTCAAATCACTGTTCTGAAAAGAATATAAGTCCAAATATTCACTGAATTTCAGACATCGTTTTTGATTTCTACACTGTTTTTTTTTAAAGACGATATAACTGAAATTCAGTGAATATTTGGACACCAAATTTTGCAGAGCAATAATTTGACTCTTGTTGCATCTGTATTTAAGATTCTCTAGAGTTAGATACCTCAATCTGATTTACCCTAACTTAATCTATAACCTTACTTCACGAACATTCAAATATAACCTAAAAATGAACTAATAATATTCTTTTATAATACTTTTCGTGGTATGAACCTAAGACGATTCAGTTTGGTTGGTAATTTAGAATTTTAGTCTGAGAGCTTCCTTCGTCTAACGATTCTCAGTAGAGTACTTCTGAAGTTTGGAGCGTCGAAACAGGCGAGTAGCATGCTAACCAAACGTGTTCCCTACGAAAGTCAATAAACTGTTTACCGGTCCCACTGAAGCATGTTTACACACTTCTTCTCGGACAAAACACGTACTAAAGTTCGCCTCCCAATGATTCAATTGTTGGCGGAACAAGAAAACGTTTATCATAGGACGCCGTCACTGGCAGCCGGCAGCTGTCTTCAATTTATGGCTGCAGTGTCTGCCTTAGCGGCGCCGTAGAGGCCCTCGTCAGCCGTAAGAGACAATGCTTTCTCCACAGTATGCCGTATACGGCCGTCGATAAATGACTTGCGAACTCCGTCACAAACAAATGTCAATTCACGCATTTCTCCGACTTCTCCCTCGCGACTGTTCGGCGGCCTATATTCTTTTTCGAGATGAAAACATGAAAAAGACATTGAGGAATGGAACGGCATCTCAGTCTTGGGGCATGCCTTCAAGACGACTTAATATCGACGTATGGTATTCAGCACAAATCACAAAAAAGGGATGTTTTGAGCAAAACTAGCGCGGGGGTAATTTGGCTGTGTAGCATCGAGGGCTATACGGAGACAGAACGTAACGGCCGTCAGGAACAGAAAGGCGGCAGGAAGACAGGCTGTCAAAACCGCTTAGGGACCCGAGGCGCGGGCGGATAGGCGCGGGCGGATAGGCGCGGGCGGTTAGGCGCGCCACTCATGCCGCGCACCCCTCACATCCTCCGAACGATAAATGACGAAAGAATCTTCTTCTTTGTTACAACAGCCTTGCTTTTCTTACCCTAACCTGTCCTTAACTTATCCCCCTCCCAACTTGTCTTAACTCAATCTAACCTGTGCTGACCTAACCCAACCGAGGATATCATTACCTCCAGTGAACCTAAAGTGGGCCAAAGGATTTCGGGGTAAAGTAGGGTTCCTTCTAAAAATGTTCAAAGAATCTTTGCAGTATAATGTACAAATCTGGATTGTTGAAAAAACTAAGAACTTATTTAGGAAATCTGAGTGGTGAGATTTTTTGCAAGTCATTGTGATACTGCGTGTAAAAAATATGTTCGAGTGAATGTTGAGTGATTTGCGAACGTTATTTTCGTCGCGCAAGAAAGGCAGAATGAAAACGGATTTAAGGTTCAGAACAGGACTAGGTGGAAAAATCCCTATGAATTTCGAGTCTATATTGATATTTTTTTCCCGATTTTCAAACATGAATCCTTTGGGGGGACTTAAAAAGGAGTTCGTAGAAATATTGCTAGAAAGAAAGTGCTCACGAATCACGCAGTTTTCAAGACATTTCTTAAAAGCAACGTTTAAGTAGACTCCTTCGGAAAATCGACGAAAAGAGCGAAGAGGATAATTATTAATCGGCTTTTCACGGGAAACTTGAAAGATGTGGAAAACATAGCCAGCCATGAAAAAGAAAAGTGCAAAAAATCGAGCTTTTTCCCAGGCGCTGATGGAATTCCAACGTTCTCAGGCGCATTGGTTTAACGGTTATCTTTTCATTAGATTTGGAGGTTACCAATAAGAGAGATAAGACACAAATGCTCCTACTTGGTAGGCAACGCGCACGTCATTACTTAGGTCCAGACCAGATATTCTCGGAACATTTTTATTCTGGGTGATATATCAGAGTTGCGGGCCGCTTTTCATATTACACGGAAACGTTTTAGCTGCGTGTTGAAGGCAGTAAATATCCCTCTTGGAAGTATCGAAACATTTGGAGAGTTGAAGTTATCCGTTGTTTCGTGGAAACAACTTTTCACGAAGAGAAGACTTGGAGTGTGTCAGAAAGTGAGGCTTAACAAACTCGAATTGCCGACACCGCATCTGTAAAATCGCCATGAAAAATGTTCTCCTGCGCGGGGGTTTCCTCAGAGGATGCATTAACCCTTTCCATTATAACACATTTAAACCTGACTCTATGAAACCTAAGCCAGTACTAGCAGTTTCCTAACCTCATAGAATCAAACCTAACCTGAAGAAGTTAGTTGCACTGCTACCTCTTGGGTGAGTCTACTCAGCGACTGTTTTGGTTAGGTTAGAATGCCTCATGCCTCAATCCACTATCACTCCGCTCAAAGGTGCCTTTTTCCTCGCTTTGATACCGCTCCGCTCTGCTATTGCCAAGCATTATACCACTTTTAAGTTTCAATTCCGCCGGAAAGGAAGCGGAAACAGGCTTGTCGACGGTTTGGTCAGTTCAGGTTAGGTTCGGTCCTTGTGTTCCCTTTCCGCTCCGATCGACTTGAAGGCAACACAATCTGTTGAAAATTCAAGCTCTCTAATATACGTCAAATTTTTCGGATGTAATCAAAGTCGAATGCAAATGGAACGAAATATTAAAATGAGTCATCAATTTGAAATGCATATTTTGATCGAAAGTATGATTTAATGGTTTCGCTAAGGCAGTTGCACATCTCGAGGGGTGCTAATAAATTTGGTGTCGTCCCGCGACCAAACCGCACTATCGCGACTTCCCCCTTTTTGGTGGGACCCCCGGGGGGCTGAGGTGGGGGGGGGGGCACAGATAAGGCCCCGCCGGAAGAGGCTGGGGAGGGTCTCAAGACCCCCAGGATGTTTTGTAGTGCCCTGTTGAGGGAGGCACTCTACGGACGCTTTTGTTTTGGGGATGTTGGGGCAAGATGGTAATCTGGTCGGCTGCGATCAATTAGACACCAGAGTGCGACTGACTCTCGAATAAATTTTGTACCCCTAGAAGAGATGTACAACTATTGTTTGTGTGTTTACTTTCTTATCTTGATTCAATATCGAACATATGTTGTTGCAGGCATAAGTTCTTCCTGCTCAGAAACTGTGTTTGAAGATAGTTATCAGTGCTAAAATCTGTAAAACCAGTAAGCTGCTGGTTAAAATTTGAAGTTTGAGTTTCTATGGGGTTAGGGCTTCCTACTTTTATAGCTTTGGCGGGCTTTTTCGAAATGTTCTTTAGATATTTTTGTTCAGCCGAGCTATGCCTTAAAATTAAGTCTCATTTTATGTTGGGAGGACTAATTGTCCGTACTTGTAATAAATCAAGAAATCGCTTTTGTTCGAACAGAAAGCATTAATTTGTTCGAAGGAATTATTTCAAAGACTAAAAATAAGTCTTGCCTGTCTTCCTTGTTGACACAGAACCTCTCATTGGGACGGAAAGGTATTAATACGTGATGCGTTGGATGTGACTGTAATGGCGGGTGTACGGGGAATAGAGCAGTAAGAGAAAGTGCTCAGTAAACAACTGTAGGGGAGGAAGGGGTCATCTGTTGTGGCCGCCTGGAGTTCCGGGGGAGAGGGGGCTCTTGGAGAATTACTATTGTTCTTAATTGAGATATTTTTGGGGCAAACCTCGCGTTCACTCTTCCTATTTGTTTGCAGACAAAACCGCAACAATTGAACACTGTCTCTTGGCCTCCGACAAGTATTTAATCCGGGAATGAGTAATTTGTTTAACTTCTCTGGAAACGCGTGTGTTTTGCTCTAGTTTGAAGGAGATCCTGCCTGTCTTGGGGAAGGATTTCTTTTTTCAAGGATTTTTACCAGAAAATACCATAATTTATTTTTATATTTAAAAAAAAAGCTCTCTTTATCTTGAGTTATGTGAACAATGTGAGGTTTCTCTGCGTCGCCCGTGAGGCATGACAAAGGAGAGTCCTTATTGGACGCCTTTTTGACGTATCCTCTGCCTTCATCTCTGACTTGACATGGAAGGCATTGCTCAGTGGTGCCTCCGAAACACAGACGTTGTCGTGACCTCTTGGCAGAGGTAATAAAAGTATAGTCGCTCTCATGAGTCTTTGGCTGGCGCCCGCTGCGCACGGAGATCTCTCAAGGCTGCCGCGTTCCACCGCCCCGCCGCGGCGTGTCGCAGTAATTGTATCTTTTATTCATTCCGACTTTAAGCGGAAGCGACTGTACCGCGGAGGCACCCTTCAGTGGCCTTTTTATCATTTGGTAGGTTAAATTAAGTTAGGTTAGGGGGCTGACTCCGCTTGTCACCTAACTTGAAGTGGCATGCGACTGTGGTTTATGCCATATCGAAGTGGCATCACGCTAGGCGGAGTGGTTATGACAGGAAGGTTAGGGAACGTTGGTACGTCTATCGTTGCGTTAAGCTAAGCCTGGTTAGTTTAGGATAACAAGGAAAGTACCTTAACTTGCCGCCTCCGATTTTCTTGAAATTTTCAGAACTTTATGATAGTTTAAGTACCTATCACGATTGAGTTTAACTGATCTTTGTTGTTCCCCTTTTTTGACAGACTTTGAAACTAGACGGCAAAAACTTTCCCGCTTAACTTAGGTACTAGAAAAAAAAGAATTCCAATAATTAAAAAAAAACGTTACTAATGCGTAAAAGTAAGAGAAGAGCTATAGTAGCTTATCATTAAAATACTGCCAAAATCTCCAGCTCCTCACCTGAAAAAGAGAAAAAAAAACATTAAAACTGAGAGAAGACATTAAGACAGGGAGCCAATGGCTGGAAATTGTAATCTTGGCCCATGAAACAAACAATTTAGGGGCGAGCATCGGAGACTCCAGTCACGTATGCAGCGCCACACACAAAGGATCCTAAGGTGCTGAGACAGGCATCGTTAAAGTCGAGTATCGCATGTGCACACTATTACGTTAATTGTGCGAGCGGAATTAAATTTCGACCCCGTTAACGTATCAAGTCAGCAGTCATGCACACATTTCAAAGATCGTTAGGAAAAAAGGGAGGTTAGGTTGCTGCGAAGTTACGCTAAGTTCCGGTGAATCTCTCTGAAAACCTTTTGGGTGGAATTCAGTCGTTTGATGATGAAAAGGTCACTTGTTTTAGACGGGGAAAAAGGTAAAAGGTGAGAGTCGCTGAAAATCTTCCTTAAAAGAGTTAATTTTGCTTGATGGTTTCCGAAGAGAAGGTATTGTTACTAAGAAACATAAGGCTATATGTAAGACTACGTAAGATTGGGATACATAAAAAAGGTTAGGGTTAGGTAATGTAAAGATAGGCTAAGTAGATTTAGGTTAAGTAAAGTTAGGTTACTTAAGATTGGGTAAAGGTTATGTTAAGAAAGGTTAGGTTAAGTACGGTTCGGTTAAGGAAGGAAAGATTCAGAAAGGTTAGGTTAAGTAAGGTTATGTAAAGTAAGGTCAGGGTAGGGTAAGTATAAGTGGCAAATTAATGGTTCAAAAAGACTTTTTTCAAGTACTGTTCGTTGAGGGCTAGAATAAATTAGAGTCGGCCAAGCTACGTAGGGGAAAAATTCGTTTGTTTCGCTAGTTGTCAAGTTTGCAGTCGATGCTTAGGTAACGACGATTCAAACATCTCAAAATAACTAGTAAAAAGAAGGGTTAGGTTTCGTCGAACAAGACTAAGAATCCTCGAAGAAGGAGCCAAGGACTTGGACCTAAGATAGTCAGGCGACCTCAGTTGGCCAGTCTGCAACATTGTGCCTCATCGCGCGTGGCTGATTTCTGTGCTTCGAATCGAAATTCGCAAAGTTTGACGCGGCTCCACTTTGCAGCTTCGCGGATGGACAACGCCTTTAGTTCTTCTTCAAGTTGTCACTGACAACCTGATTGATCAAGCTTAATGAACTCCAGCTCAATAATTTTACTCTGGTGACAGCGTATCATCTTTCATTACTCTACAAACTAAATTGCCCGTTTTATTGGCCCAACGTTTTCTGCGGTCCAATCGTGTCCTGTCAGGCAACGAAACATCAGGGCGCGCCGACCACTACTCAGACCTCAAAGAAGTTTGGAAGGAGACAGTATAGCTTTACGTTAAGTTAGGTTAAGTTAGGTTAAGCAAGCTTAAGTTAGGTTAAGCAAGGTTAAGTAAGGTTAAATTAGATTTACAGTAGATTAAGTTAGGTTAAGCTAGAATAAGTTAGGCTAGATTTAGAAAGGTTAAGGTTAAGTTGAGTTAAGTTAAGTTAGGTTAAGTTAGGTTAGGT
>Ga0058701_10002483_pt1 | contig 14025 bp, 11 predicted proteins | sample AgamicOrMae_FD_97039 | JGI IMG/M metagenome (GOLD analysis project Ga0058701, IMG submission 97039) | Agave microbial communities from Guanajuato, Mexico - Or.Ma.e | ecosystem: Host-associated > Plants > Phyllosphere > Phylloplane/Leaf | place: Guanajuato, Mexico | collected 2012-06-04 | reverse complement strand
TATTCCATTTTAGCCCCGTGTCATACAAGTAGTATACCCATATAAACCATACGAAGAGAAATATGTGGTATCATTTCGAAATCCTATCCAGCCTAACGTGCAAGCAACGCTACATAGTTATCAATTTACACCTGTGCAAACCCAAAATTATACTATCAGGCACAATGAAAAAATGAAGATGGCTTTGGATAGTTATCTATTGCAGTCTATTAACATTACTGCGTTTTTTTTCTTACATACTTATTATCTAACTTTAGTCAGACCCATTTCGTAGAACGAGTCATGTCTTTTGTGTTGGGCAATACCAACACACCTTTTCCTCCTTGTTAATGGTGTCATTAATATAAAAAGATCGCAGGATGTATTTTTTAATGCAATGGTTTCGGTGCGAAACGTGTACACCATCATTACTTTGTTCACACTGAAATAGTTAAGCAGCTAGAGGTTACCGGTCAGCTTATCTTCCGAAAGGTGTAGTCCCTCTGGTGGTCATTTTTAAATAAGACTCACAGTAAATTCAAAACACTCGTTTTGTGGAATGCTATACCTGTTTAGGGAGTGAAACTAAAACGGGGGTAGTACGTATTTTGTTTGTTTTTCAAGATAGACCTGCGTTCAGCCATATCATTCGAAATGTCTTGGCGAGAGCTTTCCATTGATGCGGCTGAACATAGGTCTACTGTACCTCGAAAAATAACCATAAAATACGTACTGCCACCGTTTCAGTTTCACACCCAAAACAGCTATAGCATTCACCAAAACGGGTGTTTTGTTTTTACTGGGCTATCTACGTTTGTAGTACCTACATCTTGCAAGCAAGTCTTTGCCCAGCCATTGACGAGGTAAGGATGATATTATCCCATGACGGCCTTGGCTTCCTATGTAAGTAATAGCTTTGAATCCCATCAGGTATGCTATATCTAGAGGCGTTCCAAAAGTCTTGGGGTGTCGCAGGCAATTGAATATCAGCAGATTTGGAAACCGCGGATCCTTGGCCAACATCTGAGCCAAGTCTATTGACTAACGAAGCGTTAATGCCATTAACAGCGTGCAGTTTCCAAGTTGACCCTCAGTTTTGTCACTGGGCTCCATTTCCACACGAATCTATAGCTACAGTAGTACAAATCAAATGCTCTTTAGATTGTATACAGAGAAACTGTGAATAAATCTTTTAAGTTCCCGGGCTGCTCAACGCGCTGTTTATTATCATGCTTTCCTCTTTAAATGTCGCCTGTTTTTTTAGAAACAAAAAACTCTGGAGGAAAAAGTTCACAAGGCGGTTCCAAGGTCATGGAAAACAACTCCGGTATGATGAGAAGCCGAGAGTTTAAGACGATTGACGGTTTGGGAAACATGTTTCCCAGTTGCTCCAAATCCTCAGGGAAAAAGGCAAAGGAAACGTCTTTCCATAAATTAGGGAAAGTCGTGAATGAAGCGGCACAAAAACGGTGGCAAAGATTAAGGTTATGTAACGATCGCTCACCGAGCACTTTTATCGTCTTGAGGAGGCGAATTGGGGAGCGAAAGAAAGAACCTAAAACGGAGCACGGAATCCGAATGAGGTGCGGGGACCACTCCTCTCCTTGTCACCGCTGTTTTTATTCTCTTTTGTCCGAGCTCGCCACAGCAAAAGACGCTCATCGCTTTGTTAGACCGTCTACTGGGGCTTGTCCGTTAAAAAGGAAGCGAGGGATCTTGAGTTCAAGACCCCGAGCACGCGACAAAAAGACCAGCAAAACTTGATAGGTGTGCAATTTATCATGTAAAGATCGTTGGGGACGCCTTTCGCGAAGGTATGTAAATAAGGAGGGAGTCGTCTTTTTAGGGGGTTTCAATCAACATGTCCACAAAACGGTCGAGTTTGTGAAAAAAAGTCGAATGCTTACGTGTGCCGAGAGACCAAAGTTGACTGGGGTGTGGAAAGGGCACGCGACGGACGCGCCGCGAAAAAAGGAGGGGAATAAAAAGCCACGCGTGCCTCTGGATTACCTACGCTGAGGGTAAGCCGCGTTTTTTTCTTCGTTCCCCTTGTAAAAACATGCGTGTAATTTGGAGAAGTTGATGAGGTTAATAGAGAAGGGAGAGCGCGAGATGAAGTAGGTGATTGACTTAACAGGGGATGAAAACATTCCTTTTTTTTAGTTTCGACGGGGAAGCGAGATGTTGCTGGTTTTACATGTGGGGATTTTTTTCCTTCTCAGTCTTTTTGGGGGAGTTTTTTTTTTGCTTTGCTTTAAACATTCAACAGGAAAGACGGAGCGTCCCATATCACACCCATATCAATTAGGTTGACCAAAAACATACTTCCCCTCTCCTTTTTTGCGTTTGATAATATTCAAGTGATTGATAAGTTTAGGATACATCAGGCTTTTGCAATGCCCATTGCACTGTTAATAGTGCGATGTCGTTTTTTAGGCTCCCTCCGGTAATACAGGATCCATAAATCCGCAAATTATTTTAAGTCACTCCCCGTTAGAGGTACCATTAATTCGAAAAGACATATATTTAAGGTCACAGGGGACGATAATCTAGTCTAAAACGTACAGTATAAAAGAGCTCCATTGTTATTTTCCTTCTTTTCATAGTTTGCTCTCGGCTCTGCTGGCTAAAATTTGAATCTCCTCTTTTAATTTTCACTTTTTAAAATTAATTAAAATTACCGACTTTTATGCATAGCAGTCGAAAGGGGACACTGCTTTTTATATTAGACACCGATGTCACAACGTTTCGTCACGCAAAACTCTACTAGCGTATTTTACTGCAATAAAATTTTCCAGCATGACTAACAAAGACATCGTACCTTTAAAAGAGGGTATCAAGTAAAATAACACATAACAAAGTACCATGTTTCTTTTTTTGTCGCTTTGATTTGTTCAAAACATGCGCCGATTCTTAATGTTAAGTCTGGAGTAACTGCCCTGCATCATATATCAATTTTGAAAAAATACCTTTTTGATCACGACCGCGTCATCTTTTCAGAAGACAAAGCCGCATAGATACCAAGGCCATGTACAGTACATTCGAATGTGGAACAGTGGAATTATCGCAGGTTTGACTTTAAAGCCAGTATCTTTTAGATTTCTCGATAATTTTTCTCCGAGCGAAAATCTCGATGTCACCGATTTTTGTGTCGAATCTGCGCTACCAGCGGTTATACAAATACATTCTATTCTCTATTTCTAGATTTTTGACTCACCCGTTTTGAACTTTTTTTTATGAACTTGACGAGTCGGAAGAGCAGGAATATCATTAAAGCAATGTTAAGTCAATGCGATTCTGATCACTTGACCTTGATCCCTGCCTAAATAAATCTAAAACACAGAAGAACTCGAAAGGAGAAAAATAATAACCTGTTTTTAGGAGTGCACAGCACACATAAAGCTACGCGCATCCCTAACCATCTATTTCGTTCACTATGACTGACCCCCGTATACGTTACCGGACGTGGGGAAAAAAAAGGAACTGCATGCAAGTTTCGGGTGGGGGGGAGGTCTCCCCCAGATTCCGCCGTTTTTCCTTTTTCTTTGGTAGTCGGGAAGGGGGCTCGCCTGAGCACGAGCCCCCCTTATCTCTTTTCATTTGTACCGCCTGCGGAGTCGGGTCACGCCGTGGCTTGCACTGCTCGGACAGATGGTCATTATTATCATACATACGATTTAGTCGTCAATCCGAAAAAACAAAAAAAGACTTTCCCTATCGGGAAAGTAAAAGTCACATTTGGACAATGCCATCTCCAGATTTTAGCAATTTTCTAAAATGTCGGTCACCCAAATGACAGAAAGCCATTATCCTCAACACAGAAAGTCATTGTAGCATATCAGCGCATTACAGAAACTAAGATTGTAACTGATGTCAACGTCGATAACCCGATACATACAGACATTTTTAAGGTTCTTTAGGTCCTTTAAAGTACACCGCTTGAGGTCTACAACAGGTACAGTCGTCAACGTCATCAGCACCAAATCACTGCTGAAAAAAATTTGCAATTTCAGAATCTGTTAACGAAATATCTCTTGATGATGAAGACAGCCTGCAACTTGTAGTATTGCGTCTCGAAGACTGTCCGCGGTCCCACACAGACAACGACGATAAAACCTGTTTTCAATTTGTGTATTTAAGGTAACGGTAATAAGATGACGTAAGATTTTCTGAAAGCGACATTTAAATCAGTTCCAAGATGCCTTTTTGCAAAATTGCTATCTAAATATAAATCAGGGTTGTTGCGCATCGGCCAAAACGAAATTCCTTGATTTTTTGCAGGTTTTTCTGGACAAAAAAAAACTATATCCCAGGATATTATTGGTAGCATGTCGTTTAAGGACACAGCAAAAAATTAGATTTTAGTGTATGACATGAAAGTCTGCATGATTGCTATGATACGCGATTGTCATTAAATTAACTTATTTTGTTGAAAAAATACTAATTTGTAAAAAATTCATTAATGAAAGGCCATACCGGTAAAATCAGCATTTTTAAACGAAAAATTAAATATTATTTTTCCAGGGAAAAAAGGCAAAGTCCCGAATTTTTCCATGACTTTTCCAATGGGAAATATTCTCTATTTTTTCTAGTGTTTCACTTTTTTAGGTGCGCAACAACCCTGTAAATTTGTGCTTTCTTCATTATGATTTTACGGACTTTTGGTGCGCGAATCAATCAATAAAACCTCTAAAATCCGTTTTCGTGTCAAAACTACAAACTCGCGCTACTCACAAGACGATACACCCACACGGGAATAGACGTTTAATGGACGAGTGTCCAATTAACATCTTGGTAATCTATGTAGGATCAATGATGTGCACGTGATAGTTGACGTCCGACAGTCCACAAATGCTGAATATATAATGCCCTATAAACGAACAGACATATCTAAAACGCATCTAGGACATCTTTTTTCTTACTGGGTAGTTTACGTTGGTCGAGATTTCATAATTTTTCTCTCTGCCACTTCCCAAGCCCAACGAAAAACACCGCCACGAATGTGGAATAAAGTTGTCCCCTCCTGAGCCAAACTCTCAGCATGTCCAAACTGAAATTTCAAGTCAAAAGCCACAAACTGACCGTCAAAAAGCACTTATTCGCTGTTTTCAACAAAATCTTTCGGCCAGCCAAAAATTACACAGCCTATGGAAAAAAGAACCAAAACACAGAGTTCTGGATACGTTGCTCGCACATTATTTACTCAGCGTTTCAACCACCGTCGGTTGGATGTGGACAAGAGAAAGATACAGAAATCTGTCAGTCTCCCACCCCAGCCAGCAGCTGCAGTCAAGTTAGCAACCATGACACCTGCTCTCACGCTGAACGGCCTTGTGTGCAAAGTACCGGTAGTGAACGTTCACCTAACAAAACACCCATCAGACAAGCTTGGTTCTACATATCGAAAAGGCCACATAATTTACGTGACGGAATTTCCTTGCATACAGAAAAATTCTCGAACTCTCAAAATGATTTATTTTGTTCACTAAAGGACCTTTTAGCCTAAAATGACCCATCATCGAATGGGGAAAAAATGTTCCGTTTTTCCCCAAGGAGTACGTACAGGTGTTTGTGGCGACAGGAGGGCTTGCACAAGGAAATTAATGACAACATTTGTAATCGACTTCTTCTGTTTGCTTCCTACCAGAGGGAAGTAGCGTCATGCATGGTGACCGTTAGGTTGGGTGAGGTTAGGCGAGGCTAGTCACGGTTAGCCTCGGTTAGCCTGGTGCCGCTTCGGTTGGTTTAGTAACTTATCCGCTCAACTTGGCCACGAAAGATAGGTATAAAGATGTAGAAAATGTAACTATTAAACATTAAAGTTTATTTGTTTAAATGTCTCTCATTCCTGGTATTTGCTTATCAGTCTATTTTTATAAAATTCAGATACGTAAGAAACTTTAGTGGTGGTAAATATATTTAGGCCTTCCTTTGCAATACTATACACGCGTAATGAGCAATGCCAAGGACGTGAACAGTGTGCGGGTGTTGACTGTCGCGTTGATGGGCAGGCAGCGATGGCCGCTTACGGTATTGCCTGGCGGACCCACACAGCGGGCCGCTTGGCGCCGCCTTTGTCCCGTTCGCCCCGATTCCTATTTATTTTTCTTCTTCCTTTTTTTTCCTCACAAGATTATGGAAGACATAAGCTAACATGTAAGCACAACAGGAAAAAAAAACAGGATGCTCGCAAAATAGGTCAGAGCCGGAAAAAAACGGTTTTGCCATTTTTTTTTTGCTCAGAGACGCGTCCCTGTTGTAACGGGTGGGTAACTCTCTCAAAATTTTTCAGTAAAATTTACTCTTTAAAGAATAGATTTCGTGCACTCACATGAGCTTCAGAGACGAGAATTCCCACCCTACTTTGCTGATTGAATTCCGAGCTGTGACGCCAAAAATGTGCATCATCCTACGCAAAGCATTATCCTTTCGCACCGTATGTTACTTCGTCGTCCCTAACCGGAAAAAGAATAAGACAATTAAAACAGGAAATTAATTTTAAGGCCTATTGTACCCGAGAATCGTAAGGGGAAAACGAACAGCGGACTACCTACGTCACGACCCAGAAGACAGGAATAGTACAGAAATATTCCAGTTTTCTTGGTCATGAAAATGACAACTGCCCAAATATCTACGTTTCACTTGTCAGTTTTCAAGGTTGAGTTTCCCACCACTGTGATTTTCCTCGTGGTTTCCACGAGGATTAGCGTCAAAACAACGTTGGTTAGAAGTTGAGAGTCTGGTGCCTCGCTCCGTTACCGCTGCGGTCGGCCGTCGCGTCGCCGTCGCACAGCCTGTTGCCACTAACCTCTCAGCGGCAGGCTGCTGTCACCAAGATGAAAGTAGTAGGGTTGTGGCGACCGATTAATTGGGTTAACTTTGATAAAATTAAGCGCCTTGTGCTTCGCTCTGCTATCGCTCCGCTCGGCTTAGCAACGAATAAATATTCAAAAGAGGATAACTCAGCCTTTCACGTTAACGGTGTGCATCCTTTATCACGTTGTTCATATGTATTCCCGTACCATCAGACGATCTACCTTCCGTAGTGCGGATGGTTCCAGAGGAGAGGTACAAATACCTGTAGAAAAAAAAGGAATAAAGGGAGAATGATAGAAGATCATGTTTCTGGCATGGGTGATAAGCTCGATTGGTTCCGAGCCAGGCGGAGGTAGGCAGGGCACGTGCGGTACCGCCAGAAAAGAATGAGAGGGAAATTGATTGCTGGCGCAAAACTGGACGGCAGACAGAGACAGGTGCATGCTTGGCGCCCAGCTTTGCTCTCCGGCCATTCATTCCTCCCTTTTTATCGATCTCGCAAAATTATAAACCACAAACGAAACTGATGAACCGCAAGAGATATCGCTGGCCGACGGTTCTGCCCTCTGCGTTTGTCCAGTCACTGTAAAGTCCATTCGGACGACTGAAAAGAGCTAGATTAACAGATGCGCGGGAGCTTCGACGCCGGCCAAGAGAGGGCGTTGCGAGTCTGCACAGTGGAGCCTAGAGCACATCGCTCGGATGAGTCGCCATGAGATGTGCCTACGATCATCTTGCTTTGTTCTTTACCGCTATATTAATCAAAACGTTTGGTTTGAGGATGCGGACTGTAAATTCATAAGAGTGAACTTCCCACCTCTCGTTGCCCAACTCTCATCGCTGAGCCGAGCGATGAGGCTCGTAACCTTACTTAACCGAGGTAAACCGAACTGAGCAGCGTCCAAGCCTAATACTGCGTACTTCTCGGTCGCAGTATCTGTCATCGAGAAGTAAGCGGCATTGGTGAAAGATAGAGCTTGCGTAAGGTTACATTAAATGCCTTGTGCCTCGCGCAACAGTCGCGGTGATTGGATTGGCGACTGAAGATGCGGAACACAAGAGGATGAAAATTTAACGTTTCAAACCTAGAGTAATATACTGTAGGTTGGAGGGGATATAGTTCTATTCAGAGTACCAATGCAGTATTAAGTACAGTAAAACCCGCTTAAGATACGCCCGTTTAAGACACGCCTTGTCTTTATTCCCTTGATCCTAGTCGGTATTTAATGAAACCCGGATAAGGTACGAACCCGCTTAAGAAACGAAGGAGTCTAAGTCCCATGATTCGTATCTTAACCGGGCTTCACTGTAGTCATGAAAGACTGCCCTGACAGTAACGGGGAGGGGTAGCCTATTCAACCCTCCTCCTCGCGGTAAGGTTGCAAATAGCATCTGCCGACCAAGACAAATAATATCTGCGATGAGCTGGCGTTTGTTTTTCGTCCATTTCGAGTCGAGCCTATCCCAACTAAGAGCGGGTTTTTCTCTTTCGTTTTCTGTTGTGGTTATGTTTACATTTGACAATTGGACGCTCCCTGTATTGATTCTGTTTGGCAAAATATGATTTCAAGATAGCCTGCAATATTTGCGCTATGAAAGCTAACCACAGTTCACAATGTAATGCAAGAGATTTCTTTAGTTTGAAATCCGCAAAATATACCATTGAAAGAAATAGAGATCACAGTCGATTGGGAAGGGAACGGTGACTGTCTTCTACGTCAATCATTTTCCTGGTTCAAAGTGCAAGATAAAAATATTACCTTGTCGTAAAGCTTATTTTTAATATACCCTATATTGTTCTTTCCGTTTGTGTGGGTGTTGTCGTTTCCAATTTTCCATGAAGAATGGAGCCAACGCAATTAGTTTTGTCGCAATACAACACTAGCATAAATTCATTGTTAACAACAGATCTGGATGTATTTTTGTGTGCCAAAAATGGCACATTGGCGGTTCTAGTATAAAACAATTTTTTCTGAAATCCAAAATGAGCGACTGGTCCTTTAAATGAATCTTTCTCAACTTTAGCATAAATAATTAAAAGTCAGGAATTTTTGGATCCCTAAATCTGGTATTTTTTGAGCGACACATCAAAAGGTGTCATGTGCCAAAAAAGGCACGTTGGCGATTCTAAGAAGGGTTGAAACTCCGGCGGTTCTAGTGTTAATTTGTTGTGATTATGAGACAAAGCGTTATTGACAAGCACGCTTTCAAAATTTCGGGCGAACAAGTTCTCCTTAATCGTTGATCAGCAATTATCGTCCCACTTTAAGACCTATCCCAATCAGAGTACCAACCTTAACCTTATACGCACATACTTGGTATATCTTCGGCGACCACCAAAGAAGGGGGTCCAAAACCCTCCCCCGGGTACAATAAAACGGCCTTTTAACCTAAAGAAACGAATTTTAGGAAAGTGCCCACACGAGCTCAATGAAAAAAGCCAGCTGCTTAAAGTTGAATGACCGAGACTGGGCTGCTCTCCGACATCTTACTTTTTGCCCGCCTCCCACTCAGCATTCAGAAGCATCGATATTGTGTGGTCATGTTTTCCGCACCAACTTGAGGTTCTTTCTAATCGCGATTTCGGAATCCCGCCCCCGAGACGGATTTTCCGCTGCTTGGGGTTAATTCGACAAAAGTACCGGCAGAGGGCACGCTACCAATTCGTTCTGATTGTCAGCTGTCGGCAACCGCCATCTTGATTGAGAAAGGCTTCGTTCGGCCGGCTCCGATGCCACATTTTTAAGGCGTGACTCTTGAGATTGACAGAGGAATAAAAGGTGCTTTGGACATTTTAATAGAAATCAGGATTAGCGTGTTAGCCACGACAATTACATCCCAGTATAGTTGAGATCACAACTCGTGTCGCATATTCGCGCATATTCAAAGCTTTGGTGACTTATGGTCTTTCGATATTGGCATTGGGAATAAAGTTGCATTCAAATACGGAGCTCCTCGCGCGGGGTTAACTCATTTCAATGGTATAACATAAGTTTCTAAAAACAAAAAGTCTCTCGATTTGAAGGTAGCACGACATATTTTCTACAACCCCCATCAAGTCGGTGCGGCACGGCGCGGCCCTTCAACGGCACAACCAACACTGCAAACTTCGGAAGGTGCGGTTTCTACCTCCCACATTTCACCTTTTCATGGCCAAGCCAAGCGAAGCGGCAGTAGAGTGAAGCACAAGGCACCTACACTCACTGAACCTAACGTTCGGGAAGTCTCATACCCTCCACTTCTCGAGGGCAGAGAAGTTAGAGGTGCACCAGACTTGGCGACCGTCAATTTAGGACGTTAACCTAGGTTAGGTAAAGTGCCAAGCACATCGCTCCGATGGCGATAATGTAGAGGACAAGAGATGGAAAATGAAAGCCTCGAAAGTAACACTATTTTGCGAGATATGGAGTCGGAGTTGACTTTTTGCGATTAGCGGGTCAAATGTTGGCGCTGATAAGAGTCGAAGTCAGGTCCACGACTAACCAAGACACACTCCCTCTGTCTCGTCGGGATGTCCGTCAGGAACCCCGTTTCGTCCAGGTGCACCTCGCCTCGCTCCGTTCGCATCTCCCGCAACCAGATGTCGCCTCGGTCGAGCGTGTGCGCCGGTCTTGGTTCGTTAGGCCATTTAACGCCTCCCCTCGCAGCCGTGCGGTTTTTACGATTGTTTTGGGCATCGACATAAGAGATTTTATCGGCGACACCTATCAACCTGGCCACACGCTGCCACACGCCTTGCTAACCTCTAATTCCACTTCTCTGCCCTTGCAAAGATAGCTGATAATCCCATGGCCACAGAGTGTTACTTTTCTGCTTGATAACTTAATCATGGAATCTTTTGAAGAGGATTTTTTGGCGAGTGATTTATCCCTACGGGGTACAAATCACACATGAAGGCGGACGGATTTTCGGCCAGAGCAGAAAAGCCGATAGAAGACGATGGCCATCAATTGGTCCGCATACGCTCGGTAAGGTACCCACTGTTAACTGATTTCTACCCTGGAAGTAATAAAAAAATTCTAAAAAGAAATCAACCCTTTTTTCCTGTAGATATATGTTTTGTAAAATTATATCATTAAACTGATTATTGTTACTCGCTAACTGTAAGTCGAGTAGCATTTTTATTTAACGAACACAGATTGCGTTAAGAATTAAGTAATCGAGTAAATATTGCGACAGTTGAAAACGGTGCTTGAGCACTTTTTGCAATCTTTTCCAGCAGTAGGATGAATTTTAAAGCCGCATTTGGCCTGATTGTTTTGAGAGGCATGCGAGGTTTGAAATTATAGCGGTAGTTATTCGCTTCACAGGACGGAGAGATTAGCTGGGTCATTTGTTTAAAAGGGTATTGTTATTGACCCAACATGCAATTAATATAGGGTGACTTGAACGCACGAAGCTAACATAATGCATTTTAAATGGGAAGGTGACTTAACGCACGGAACCCAAACTAATACATTTTATTTAAGGGGCAGTCGGGTCAATAGACACTCCCTTCCTTTATTTATAATATGTGGAAAATAGAGAGACAATGAGACTATTAGAGGTAAAATATACAGCCAAATTCATTTTATATTGACTACTTGCTTTAATTCCTGACTAGAATTTGAAAAAAAAAAAGATCTCAATTGAGTTAATAGGTTACATCCCTTTTACGAGTTTAACGTATGAGTTATCCGGAAGTACTTTGCGGCACGTAGACTTTCTGAATTCATAAAAAAGAGAAAAAAGAACAAAATTAAGCAGGAGCATTGTGAACATATTGTAATGAAATTAATAGACTCAGCCTCTAAAGGAAAACACCCGTTTTTAACCACCAATCTACGGTAGGGAACATTACCTCCCCCCCAATAATTCTCGCAATCATTGAAAGAAAAGACACACTCTCTGAGAAATCTTTAAATTCAAATTTAATTCAAAACATTAAAAAAAACAAAAAAAAAACTAACTAAAATACAGTGGATATCGAAGGGAATTTTTTCCCATTATAAGCAGGTTACATAGAGATAAGCTTAAGCTAATTGCTTCTCAGGCGTGACGGGATTGCCTCCGACGGAGACGACAATCAAGTAAATTGAAAATGCACCAAGGGCTCGGCAAGAACAACAAGTTAAAAGGCAACTACGATAATCCACCATCTTGTCGTGTAGTCATGCTTGCGCGGTATGGTAGAAGGCTGTGACTTATGGGGGGCGTTATTTTTGGCACAAGAAGGGCTTAACTAACATGGCGCCCTGAGGGGCGTCTCGACAAAAAGACCCTCCCTAAAATAGGTAACTCTCAAAGCAGCATCTGGATATTTCACTTGAGAGCAGAAAAGGCCTCAATAAATATTTTATGTCTTGCCTCTGCGGCTTTGTCGTGAAATATGCCCGAGGAGTTAAAAATTAGGGTTCAAGGCGAGGAGGGCGATAAAACTGCCTTTCAAAAGGGACGTATTTTGTTCTTGCTACTCATTAGTTACGAATCCCTCTTTTAGAATTATAATTTGTCGGGCGTACGCCGTCAAATAAACAGTTTTATACCCGAGGGAACCTGTCACTAAAAATATTGCTGCTGGAAGTGGATTTGGTTTGCGTCCACAGAAACCTCATAATGACTCAAGAGGAAGCCATTGGATTTCCTTTGCTGCCATAGCGAATAAGTTAATGAAGGGTAATGCTATAAAAGTTGATTTGGAACGAGTTTCAGTCTACTTTACGGGATACCAATAAAGAAGGCAAGGAAAACAACGTTTGTAACTAAAACCGGAAAGAAGCCAGTGCGAAAAATGTTTGACAGCATAACGATTCTTCAAAGCAAGATCCGAATGTACGGTACCTGCTTTTTAATTAAACCTCTGGTTATGGCTTACATCAATCAATAGCCCCAACATAGATCAGAGCCGTTCACAATTATCTTTTCTGTAAAGATTAAAATGACTGATTCAATAACATAGTCTTGTAATTTTCTTATCGAACCATCGCCTCAAGGTCCTCCATTGGTATGTCCTTACTTTTCAGGTCGCAGCCTTACCGGTATGGCATATAAACTCAAAAGTATTCTTATATCGGCAAATCTTAAAATTTTAAGATCAAAATTAGGTTATTTTAAAAAATGAATTATATTTATTTTTTTCAATTTTTTAAATCATTTACAATTTATTTTTCTCCAAAGCATAATACTTTTTTTTCCTTTTTTTATTTTCCTCCTCCGAGTTTTAAAATCACAGATACGCTCACGTAAGAGGATCACATTGGCTACATATAAGGAAATGAAAAGGTTCATTATAGATTCGATAAATATCAAATATATTTTGTATCACCGGTACAGTATGTGGGTTATCTTCTCTGAATAGAGGAGCAGATTATGATAGGGTGAAAACTCTTTCTGATTTTTAGAACAAAAGCCCCTTGGGCCGGGATGGGTTGACAATGAGTGCAAAGAAAAGGGGGCTTGTATCTGATGTCACAATCAGAGATTTTCCTCGCCAACATAAACGACAACCCGTCCATAATAAAGTCCCACGCGCGGCTTTATTCGTGTGTTAATGTTCACAAAGAGAGAAAATTGCCAGTCCTATAGGGGTTTGTTTCGACCCTCAGAGACGCCCTCTCGCGGCTGCAAACGAAAGCGAAAATGAAACAAGTCCCTATCGCCTTCACCTCGCCTCGCTATCACCGCTTGCCGCAGCCTGGCCATTATAAGCGGTTGGCACCTCGCCCCCAACCCCCACCCCCGCTCCGCGCGTTTCCTTCAAAAACATTTTACAAAAGCAGTGATTCAGCGGTACTCGCGTTGAGAGTGCTTATAATCTTTTGTATTCAGCGCCACAACATAAAGCGAGGCGATCTACTCCCATCCAATTTTGTTCGGATCGCCGCCTTTCACACAATGAGTTGCGTCGCCCTTTTTTACCCCTCTCGGTTTTATGGTGAAGAGATGTTTTCCCTCGAGAAAAAAGGGATGCTCGACTTCGCACTCCTGTTTGTTGAAACGATTATTTTCGAGAATTATCGCCTAATACAATCATAAAAGCCCTTTCTGCAGACAAAATAGTTTACTGTCGTTGCAATCGAGATGCCTCTCTACCTAAGGATGTTCTTCCAGGCGAAAGAGGCTGCGTCGTAGTCCAGTAATTTAAGGTTTTTACCCTAAAATAATTAATGTAAAGCTGAAACTTGGCACACGTGTTGAAGACAATAGTGTAGGCATCAGGTAAAAAGTTTACCGATTTTGAGTGTCCGCTTC
>Ga0058701_10002482_pt1 | contig 14026 bp, 7 predicted proteins | sample AgamicOrMae_FD_97039 | JGI IMG/M metagenome (GOLD analysis project Ga0058701, IMG submission 97039) | Agave microbial communities from Guanajuato, Mexico - Or.Ma.e | ecosystem: Host-associated > Plants > Phyllosphere > Phylloplane/Leaf | place: Guanajuato, Mexico | collected 2012-06-04 | reverse complement strand
GTTCCCAGACATTGACCGCCGCTGTACTCGGTATTTGAATTATATTTTTTGTCAAATTTCTCGAAAGAAACGCAGGTAAATTTTCTAGACTTTCTTGTAAAATTCATGAGTAAGGCGGAATTACGGCAGATGAAGACATCTACAAACCAGGGGAAAAGGGGGCCATCTCATAACGGCTGAGGAGAAGTCTGCTTGGGTCCGTCTTTCATGTGATGTACCACTCCGTTTCAGGATGGTGAACTAGAGGTAGATGAAGAAGATATGCATGTAGAGAAGAGAGTTCGGTCTCCCGATGATAGTTCGGAAATGGTGGATACGTGCGATGGACTACCCGATGATAGTTTCGCAGTGGTGGATACGTGCGACAGAATACCCGATGATAGTTCAAAAATGGTGGATACGTTCGATGAAAGCTGAATAACAGTATATCAATGGCAAATTAAATGTTGTAAAGAATAATAGAAGATGACAGAATTTTGGAAGGCGATGGATAAAAAGAGTAGAACAGAGCAGAGTGGCCAGTAAGTTTGTGGAGATAATTGGCAGAGCTTCATGACTTAGCGATGACTATGTTAGTCATAAAAAAGAAGCTCGCGTTTGTCTCGAGGTATGCTTGCAGTTATTTCTGTTAAAAGGTGTTTCTTTTCAAGGTAGAGGATCCGAACTTTGGGACGAAAACAAAATGGCGTATGGGATTTTGCATTGGTATTCGTAATGGCACGCCGCGGCATTCCCTTCTGGCGATCCCAAGTTTTCTTCGAGTTTCAGTTTGAGTGTCGCAAGTAAAGAGGTTACTAACGCGGAGTTGAATTAAATATTTCTCTGTGGAATTTTCGTTGCTTACGCAAGTTTTACTAATGCATGAAACACCTCGAGGTTTCACTAGGCCGGCTTCTATGAAAAATAAGAACGAAAAATACTAGGAAAAGAAAGGCTCCTACGTAGATTAACATGTTCAAATAAATTTATATAGAAGCAAAAAAAAAGCTCGCATGAATTAAATTTATACGCTTCTACCTACACTGCGCCTTTTGATAAAGAAACCTCCAGCCGCTGATCACAGACAATCGGTACAGTATGTTTTCCTAGCACGGGAAGTATAAACGGACTCAAGTTCCGAGGCATCTGCACGTTTACGTTCCTGTTTGAAGAAAAGTATTTTTATTCTTTAAAAAGTTAACTGATGAAGGCTTATACGTTCCCTTGTAAATCAAATGGCAGAAAATAATAAACAAGTCCACAATAATATCACTGCTTGATCTTATTAAATAAGTCCACGTGTCTGTCTAAAATGAAGAAAATTGCTTCGTTCACGCTCAATCCTACACGACGTACATCCGATAAAAATCTAAGAGGGTAGTCTGAGGTAATTTATGGAAAGCGAAAGTGTCCGGCGGTGAATGGTACATTTGGTAGCATGCTCCAAAAAACGACCACTATATCAGTATATGATTATTTAAATTGAGAATACTGTAAAAGGAATGACACTTGAGGCAATTCTTACTGAAATGTCGCTGTGAAAATGCATCAAGGTCAGGCGGGACACGCGATACTGCGTGACTCGACTGCGATACAGCTCTTGTTTTTTTTTTTCGGGGCGCAAGGAATTTCTCCGAGCCGTTCACAGGTCTACAGGGCTTTCTTTCAATCTTTTACTTGTTTCACACAAACGTGGTATCATTGCAATAGCGACCATCCCGCGCTGAAGGCAGTGATTCCTTGACTGCCTTTACATTCGCGTTCCAACCCACAACGTGACAAAAACATATCTTCACTTCATGGTTGATACTTCTCTCGCACATTCAGCAGATCGACATTGTTAATAGTTGTAATTTTCGGGGGCAAATCATTTTTTGGACTTTCCATTTTTTAATACTTAAATATTCCTATCATCCAGCTTTTTGATTTTTTTCCTCCTGTTCATTTAACGGTGCACCAGTGATAAAGGCAAGTTTCAACTGACAAATACTAAAGTGCGTAAATAAATAGATATTAAAAGCAAAAAAATAAACCACTGCTGTAAAAGACAGACTTCAAGGCTGACTTGTGTGCCTAACTTAGCGCAGAATTCTAATAGAATGGCTACGACTTTTCGCAAACATTTTTAAGGCCCACATTGTCTTTGTTAGTGTCGTCATCGCGTTGCACACCAATCGGATAAGCATTGGCCCCCGCAGCTGCCTACAAGTGCTCCGCGCCGCGACACACTTTGATAAGGAGTCGTTTTGCAGCGCACAATGACAATATCTTGGAGGAGTACTCCATACAAGAATGCCGCAGTTTTCTGCAGCTAGAGCAAGCACGTTATACTCTTTCAAAAACAGATGAGTTTTTACCAAGAATGTTAGTTAACAAACGCATTTCTTCTTGAAAGAGCGTCTCAAATAATTATTTATACGATGTGCTTGAAATTAATACATTATAATTCTGATATAACTGCATGTTAAGGTCCATAGCCATGTGCTCGATCCTCATTTAATCGCATTGCGTTCCATTGCGCGAATTATCGATTTATTAGATTATAATATCGATATAGATAGATTATCGATATGCATGAGATAAGGTTTGGTACTTCATGCTTTGCTCTCCGATCGGAAGGCTATGTTAAAGCCACCCATTTCTCCGCAATTAATGCGGCTTAGAAACAAGCAACATCAGGCTCGACAATATTTTTTTCGAGGGTTATAAAATAGAACCTTATTAGTCAGGACTGCAAAGAAATGAATTCTCAATACCTTTTTCGATTTTTTTCATCGACTCCTAGAAAACACGCGACGAGAAGAAAGTGACATTAAACCAAGTTATTGCTCTCATTACAGTGATGTAGGGTAACGTAGTTACAAGAGAACGACCCCTTAAAAGGTAATGAAATAGGACATCAGACAGAAAAAGAAGTCGTTTCAAATTTTTACCTGTCCTACCCGAATGCAGAGCTCTTTCTCATTTAACAAAAAGCAGCTTACATGGGAAGATAGACATATACTGGGGAAGTTAGTTTCCTAATGCAAGCAGAGAGGGAAATGTCTCTCTCTTTTTTTTTACAGAAGGCAAGGAAGTTATTTTGTTCGGAAGGAATTTCGATGTCTGCCGTTTGAATCTTTAATGAAAAATAGTCATATCTGATGAGGAAAAATTACGTTTATTCCCTTTTTTCCAAAAAAAGAAAAAAAAAACATCTATAATTATTATTCATATAATTGCTTCTTTTTGTGATGCAAATAAAAGGATAGTAACTACTAGAGACACCTTCACGAGGTTATCACAAAACACACGACGGAGGGAACTGTGCTGCCATGAATATGTATATTTTAGGACTCCTACTACCGGAGAGTCTAGCCAACTGATGCGATTGTTGAAGACATGATGGTAATGTAATAATTGAGACTTGCTCAATAAAATAAAACGTTTGACTGCCTTTGACAGTTAGCCAAAGTTTTATTTACATTAACCACCAAGTGGACAAATGCTGAACGAATGCAACATTAACAGCGAACTTACTTAACTTCGTTAACTTTCTTCATGACATTTTCGACCCTTGTTCCAACCCACCAGACCTGTAGACTTTCCCATTTCAAGGAGATAGCGCTGTTCACACCCCACCACTGCCTCGTCCTCCTTTACGTCTTTAACTCCGTGAAAATGAAAACACGTCTTCCAAAGTTGAAACATTATTCGATAAACTTTGGATGCACAGTTCCCAGGCGTTCGATTAGCCCACGCAGGCCTGCCTTTCCCCATGGAAGGCCGACCTGATGCCATAGCTTGCGATGCCATAGACTGCCAGGCGAGGCACTCATGCTGTCCAATTGAAGCTTCCCCGTTGTGTGGAGGCTGAGCGTGGACAAGCGGTGCACCGGGGCGGCATGGCAGCCGCGTACCGTTGCCAGCCCAACACGACGCATTCCCCAATTCTTCCAGCTATTCCGAAGCCGCGGCGCCGGCCCATAAATCACACGGGGAAATTGACAACCGCCCGAAACAAGAATTTTGACGTTTACTTCAAATCGTGGCGTGAATTATTATCAAGGAGGAAAATACGTTGCGCCTTGTCTTCGAAAGAGGGCTTATTTTCTGGCAATCAGAAGACGCGCACGTCCATGTACAACAAACTGCACCGTTCAGGTATACCAAGAAACGCTTTGCCCTATTTCATTCCGGGAAGTTATTCACAGCCCTATAAGTATACTCAAAATTCAAAATGACCAAAATCTCAAAGTAATTCGTATGTTTAAAAATATAAAAAGGCCCCAAACTCCGGATCACAAATTTTAATCCAGTAAAACTTAATGTTTTGCAATTATTTCAGCCCTTTTTATGCTAAAAAAACTTCTGTTTTCCTCTCGACACGAATCGGATAGTTTAGATCTACCTCAAAGTATTGCTGAACTCCCAAAAAAGTTCGCGACCGTTTTCACACTGGAGCCTACATCCAAGTTTCGATCTTCCCTGTATACTTATTATTCCTTCTCAGTGCTTTCCACAAAGTACAATCCCACAAAAAATGATAGAAGTCCTCTTTGGACTCCGGTCGGATCTCAGAACGCAAACATTGCCGAAACCTCGAAACTTAATTTTGTTCTCCTCGAAAACGATGCTTTCCCTTCTGCGACAATGAAAAATTCCAATCTATTCTTTAATTTTAAAAAGAGCGTCTCTTGGATAAGTTTTTGAAATCTTAAGTAAAAACTTCTCAAAATATCGATTTTTATATCACAGCAGGTGCATCGATAAGAATGTATAAAGTCAGTACATAAAATAAAATCTCCCTTTTGACCGATACCGTATCACTGTGTGATATCATTCTTTCTAATCATTAACTATAGTTCTTGCTGCGAAAGAATGAGGAGACTTTAGCTCCAACTCTCGGAAGCAGAGTTCTGATCTTACAGGTCTTCCATAAATTCACCCGGCTGTTTCCTCGCGCGAATCTTGAGAGCGTGAAAGACTATCTCATTTCCTGCTCACTTGTCAGCGGAACTACAAGTACTTGGTATGAGCTTAAGAGGAAGAGCGCGAGCTTATGATTAACAACATACAAAGCATCAAAGCACTCGTAATCCAAAGCCAAAAAAAAACTTGGATTGTCAGAGTTTCCTTGTAAACTATCAAAGTTTGATGAGGTTAATGTTTAGAGATGAACAACTTAGTCTCAAAGCAGTTTTGGCTTTGTTAAACTATCATCAAAAACCAAATTCATAAAAATAATAATAAAAAAATTCTTAAGATTTTGTTTTTGTATTTTAGTCAACTTATAATTACCGTTCCAGTGATTATGTTACAAGTGGATGCTTCTACCCAAAAATCACCATGTCGAATTGCCTGAAAAAACAGCTAGCCCAATTCTAGTAACACCACGGTGACACCTCGCAAAACGTGAGTGCCCCCCCCCCAAAAAAAAAAAGTGTCGTAAATTACGGTTTCCTGAAAATTGCAAACAAAACTCGACGAGTGCTTTTCGTCACTTTTACATGTAACGCATGTGAAAATCCACCATTTTCCTTCGGAGATAGTCGGGGTATCCCGTGCAAAAACGTCCGCTCGCGAAGGGTGCAAAGAAAATCTTGGAAAATATGGCGTTAAGCTTTTGAAGGGACCTGTACCGGACGTAAGAGGGGAAGGGGAAGTTCCGTCAGACAATCGTGTGGGCGGCGATTTAAGGGTAGAGGTAGGAGGGGGGCGCATGACACATCCTGCAATTTGATTGGTCGCCTGGTCCCGATAGCTATATCTCTGGGTTTGTGGGCTTTGGTTGTCTCCCTCGTGGTTTCAACACAAGGTTCCGTTGAGTTTAGACGGGTTTATGTGAGTTATTTAATGGCCCAATGCGTAGCAGTGACGGCCGGCCGGTCTGCATCCCTCAAAGAATGACCATTCAATTTGACAGAATAGACAGGTTATGTGTAAGCAAGCTTAGTAAATAATCAAACTATTACTATAGACCGCCCTTTATACTCTTCACCCATTACCCTCCGATCAACTGTTGTTCGAAGACAGTCATTCTTGCCTTCAGTCTAAACAGTAAATACATTAATAGGTTCTTGAAAATAAAGCAGCACATCACTTCGATGTATCAGCAAGACTTGCTATCTCGAATATTTCCTCGTCGCTTGTTTGAATTTTTGAAGAACTATCTTTCGCTCATTTTCTTCGGTGCGTTTGATCTCCGACAACCATACCTCGCGCGGCATTGGCTCACAATCCTAAGATTTCACATTAAGATTTCCGAGGGAGTTGTCTGTATGTTGGCACAATAATTCATTGCTTATACCGCATCACATCATCTTATACCGTGCGAAACAATCCCAGCATAAATGCAAAAGCCGAATATGACGCAGTTTGGCTGTTGCCCGCCGCAAATCCTCGCTACGATTTGAATGCAGATCCTCAAGATGCAAGCGTTGGGAGTGTTGCCACATGATACACAGGATAAGGAACACCTGCTACACTCCGCCACTCATTTTTCCTGCATACTTACTTGTACATCACGATTCTTTTCGCATTACGCGCGTATTTATAACTAAAACAAATTAATTAATTTATTAAATGTAAACTGAGTCTAGTATAAATATATTTACCGGTGTATATTAGTTGTTTGGTCTTAACTTAAAGGAACGCGGTAAAAACAAAAACCTCTTTGGGGAATACTATACCTGATTTGGGCGTGAAACCAAAACGAGGGTAGAACGTATTTTGTTTTTTCCAGATAGGCCAATGTTCAGCCTTATCATGTGGCTGAACAAAGGTCTCCATTATCAAATTACGCACTACCCCCGTTTTAGTGTCATACCCAAAACAGGTACAGCATCCGCTACAACGGGGGCTTTGTTTTTACTGTGAACAAAACCAGGATTTAAGGTAGGTTCTTCCGTCTTGAGAGTATGTAGGCTACTCTAATTATTGGAATTGGCGATGACGGGGATTAGGCGACAACCCTGATAAGCGGTTAGTACGAGGTCAAGGCCCTTCCCTCCCGCAATAAATATTTTTCATACGAGCTAAATAACAGGGTCCCCCTCGAGGCACCTCGTGTCTGATTAAATTCAGAGCAGCCGCCGCGGCAGAGCCGCACGGCTTCCCGCCGTCTGCGTTATTTTAACCTTTCCGCCTAACCAAAGAATCGCTCCCGCCCTCACGTCGTGTGCGCCGCTTTCCGAGGGGTTGCATCAACTTTGTTTATCTAAAAATGTAACTTTGGTCGCTAGTCGAGTCTGGTAGAAAAATGCCGCCCCGATAAAGTTTAATTTCGGCTTAAATTTTCATCGGGATGAGGAAAAAACTTTGCTTTTCTGATTGCGCGAAGACCGAGCTTGCCTTTAACTTAAGTACCTACATGTTAGGGAGTGTACTGCTTTACCAGTTTGAAGAGGACATAGCTTCTGTAGTTTAAAATTTGTCTCTCCACTTTTTTTTTAAAATTATGCTGAAGTTCCCTGTACGATAGAAACTTCTTCCTCTAGCAAACAGTTTCTTTCTTTAGCCTGCCAAAGAGAACCTAAAAAAGAAAGCTTTTATTAGAGCAATATCAGGTTTCAGATTTTTTTTAGGAACTCACAAGATTCGGAAGGAGTACCGCAATATATGACGATATCCAAATGAACGGATATGGTCCGATGAGGCCCAGCTTTTCGTAGCTTGTAACCCTGAGTTGCAGGACCGAAGAGGCTATACTTAGACAAAATCAAGAGCCATTGCTACAGGAGACCTTGCCTTAATATCAGCAGGCACAGAGTAACCATTTTTTGAATGTATAATTCAGGGTAGGTTAGTATATTTCGGGCTACAAAATTTTTCGATATTTGTAAAAGATTTCGTGTTTTTGGTAACCTTGTGGTTCTGATATTCTTTGGATCATTTGGTCGAAAATATTTTATGGTCAAATATTAAAAGTTAATGGTCTGCATGATTTTGGTGGAAGGTATTGGAGGGCAATGACCGCTTTGACTAGGCCAAAAGTAAGGCAGCAATAATTTGTGGGATGATAGCATGTCTTTTCTTTTTTCAGGGAGCTCCTGATTATCCAAGAGCGAAGTTCAAGGATTCCAGGAAAGTGTGTCCCTGAGCTTCAAGTTCATCCACAATTCTTCTCCAGCCAAGAGCAGACTTTGGGGCTGGTGGCGATCACAAAGCCCAACAGAGATCCCTCACTATGATAATGCGCCCGGGGATGAATCATGTGAAGGTGCTGTGGAAAGCTACTTCTCGCCATGGTCACATTTATTAGTCAACGCTTCTATTAATTCCTCCAGCATATCCTCTTGGACAATAAGTTCCCACCAAAGTATTGATTAGACATAATTGAGATAGAGCAGGCTTTCCTACAGAGAAAATGTATCTGAAAACAGATCAGTATATGCCCTCACCCGTAATTTTACCTTACCTGGGACTCAAACGGAATGCGTACAGCAAACTAACGAGATGTAACAACGCCAAAAAAAGGACTTCTATACTTTCATACCTTACATTCTTTAATCCTTCCTGCCATCATTTAGGAACTCCCAAGGTTCACGCTACATCGATCTCCATCACCATCGACCGTCCGTATCACCTAATTATTTTTAAATATCCCTGAAAGACATTTTCCTGTTGCTCAGCTGTCCGAGCAATATTTTCACACCAAATATTTCTACATAATTATCGCTAAAACTTCTTTCAAAGATTAAAGTAAATAACCATTCATTGCCATCATTACAATGCTCACTAAGGTGATCAAGAACATCCAATGGCATAGTTTTTCCACTACAAAAGACATGGCCCACTTAAAATAGCCTCGACCAGATTACGTTACGGCCAGGCTGTTCTGTTCAAAATCGGAGAAGTTGAATACCCAAATAGAAAATACCTTTAAAACACCAACGTTTCTAAAGTCATTCAGGGAAAACATTCCATCAAAATCGGAGATATAACAGTGGTTTTCATCACCCCTATAGACTATGTGCGATTCGAAGGTCATGTCTTAAGCTCTCACGTGTCAGCCCATTTACCCTATCATCATCCCATAACTATGTTTTTGTGGTGCTGGCATCAATGTCCCCCTCGGTTTGTCAAGAAACACAATCTCCATAGAGCCCCGACTCAGTAATCGCGTTAAAGTGATATCTCATCCAGCGAACCGGGTGACAGTCACCACAACCCTATTAAGAAGTAATAAAGGTGTAATGGAAATTTCTGGACGTCAGGTGTGTCATCTATCATAGGGCGGAGAGTCCTAAATCACTTCCTCGGACGCTTCAATAATGGCACGATCACGGGCTTATCCACAAATTAACGCTTAATTGCGTAACACCCGGTAAAATGGTACATTTTTCGGACTTTTTTCGGTACTTTACCAAAACTAGAACAGAATCAAAGTGTACCAAGCTCAAACCCATTACTGATATCTTTACGGCAAACGCAAAGGACGTTATTCTATCGGCACGAAGGTAACAATCTCAGTCAAATCATGCTCAAATCAATGCCACATTTTTCGTACTGTGGATTTAAGAATGGATTCAGGGTCTTTTTCTTTTGTCCCAAACCTTCGCATTTAAATGGTTATTGTACTGAGTTCCTTTCCGCACGCGGAAGAAGTTAGTGATTGATTATTTCTCGACTCTCTTTTTCGTGGGCAGTAGTGATGCGACATCACTTCCAACTTCAAAATCTTGAGACCTGAACCTGAAACCAGATTGATACGCTGATTCCTGCTCGGTACTCGAATTTCGGCCTCAGTTTACTAAACCCCTCAAGAAAATAGTGTGTATATAACAATTCTGCCCAACTCGAATATACCTTGGGGGTTTAGTACCCGTACATTACTATGCTTGCGTGTTAAAAAAAAAAAAAAATCAATATTGTCCCGTCATTTACTAACTGTTCCCGCTTTTGAACACTTTCTCTACAGCCGCTACTCGATAAGACAGGGGTACTTACAAAACAATGCCGAAAATACTTGTTTTTGGCCAATACTTTGCGGGCATTACTTAATATATTGGAAGAGGGAAAGGACACAGTGTTGCCGAAAGAAGGAAAGGGCGAGGCAAGCGCATTAAGGTAAATTGTGAAATAGAGCAAGGTGGTGTACAACGATAAATCTTACTATTTCTGCTGGTCTTAAAGCGAATGAGAACGAGTGTTTGTTTCCTGTTTGATGCCTCGGAATCAAACGGGTCAATGACACGGTTTATATGGACGATCTGAAATGTTAAGGACATTTTTCTTCACTAGGAACTACTGTATCGTTGAACGATAGTAACACAGTTGCTGACGAAGTAGCGGAAACTCCTCGGGCCGTTTCTTAAGCGTTTTGCTGTTGTTTCTCGTGGTGTTCAACCTAATCTCCATAGGATTTTCTTTCCCTTTGGATAGGGGATGTCTTTCGATAAATTGTTCCTCCTTAGACATGGAACAGATTTTCTTCACTTATAGGGTACGTGAAGTTATGTTTCTTGAGGTAAAGAGACTGCCGACTACCTTAAGTGGAAATTGGATTGGATTCCTAGTTCGCTAAGTAGACCTGGAGTATTTCCATACCAAAGTATTACTGTACCGTATGAAATGTTGCATATTTTTCAGTTGACAGCGGGTCGCCTTCTTGCGTTTTAAACGTTGCCATTCGAGCTAGTGTAGGAACTACAGCCTGAGGAATGCTTTTTGTTAGCAGCTGAAACGATTTTCATCCGAAAAAAAATGTCAGCCAAGCGGAAACAGATTTAGCGCCGGAAAAGTGGAAACCGGAAGACGAAATTTGTAGACGTGCTGTATGTCCCGCATATTCAGAAGGCAATAAATTTCAGCTAGCTCAAGGCAAGCCGACACGAGGTTATTTGTAGCCCTGAGATTTCCGGCAATATTTGCAACTTTGATATCAAAGCCATACACACCGCCACTGATTCGGACTACGGCTTAATTTGCCGCTTTTCCAACAACAGTCACTCTGCATTCCAGCCCAAAAATGAACTGCGTGATGACCCTTAGGTAAAACCCAAAAAATCACATCGTCTAAAAAGTTCTCCTTCAAAGAGGCCTACATGGATAGGCGAAAATAAACAGGAAATGTTTTACCTGAAAACAAAAGAAATGCGAATTACTGCGGGTTCGACTCTACACCAACTTTTACAAACACATCAAATGACTTCTCATCATCGTTTCAATAGGCTTCCAATATGCTGTAAAAGGAAATGAATTCAATATTGGCTCCGCTTGTCAGTGACATTGATTTTCAATTTGAACTTCTAACAGGCTTAAAGAATAACTCGCAGTGTTATGAAGACTGATTTGCAAGACTTGGGATTCAGATAAATTTGAATAAGAGTACATTTTAAACTACCAAAAACACCAATCTGGTAATATTCCTTGTGCAAAAATGTGCTTCACGCGTCATTTAACCTAAAACGTCCGGACGAATAAGACTTTGTTTGAACTTACTGATTGCCAGCGTTGGCAAATATACACAAATCGAAGACAAGAAATGTACTCCCCCTTCACCCATAGGAACCCTCCGCCACTGCTGCGCACAGGTCAAGGCATGTACACAAGGAGTATGTTTTCACAGCTTCACATATTCCGAAACATTTTTTATAAAATACCTTAGCTCCAGCCCTTCGCCTTCAGATTTTCATCAATAGTAGGGAAAGTTAGAGTAGATATTATTGATCAAAAAGAGCTGGTTCATAACCTGTTTCTGTCAAATAAATCAGTGATATACATGTTTGGTGGCACAATTTCTTTTTGACGGCTTTTAGTGTGAATGCAGCTCGGAGTCCGACTGAGGCGCGATCTCCCCCCCCCTAAAAAAAACACTTAAAAACTTGAAATACTTGAACTTGGAAAGAGGGGGATGGTACATCACGTACTAACTTTTTGCAACCATTGAGCGCGGTTTCAAAAGTAAAATGCTTTTGAAATATACCTTAATACAACAGTTATATCACGGAAGTTTCAACATATTCTTCAATAAAACTTTGAAACTTTTTTTAGTGAATTTTTTACAAAACGTTTTTTTTTTTTGTAAGCAAGTTTTTGTATAAAATAAACTGTTTGTTTTCCAGTGGCAAATTGAAGATAAAGCAAAACCTACTCATCACTAAAGTGGTGTGAATTCTACTTTTAAGCGATCGCATTCTGCTCGGTCCCGAAAAAGTTCTTGCGAGGGAGTATGTCTCAGTACTATCTGGTAAACAGATTGAAGTTAAAGATCATAACTCATTTCGCAGTCACATTTCATCACAAACAAATGCGACGCCTGAAGGTTTTTCGTCATTTCTCATAAACATTCCTTTCCATTTTGAAGACAAACAACGCCACATCTGCTACAAAACAAAAGACATTCGCATCTTTTCATCAAGGTGCCAGCGACGCGCCTGCGATGTACGGCCACTGATTTTTCACATGATGGGTCTCGACGTGCACGCCACTATAGAAACAAATTTAGATGCCATAGGCATCTTACTGTCAGGAAATACACTGAGCTAACGTGTGAGTTGGGGAACGACGATATCACTATCAAATAGGATACAATAATTACGAAAAGCTTTCCTATTTGTTTGAGTCTATATGGACAACGAGACTTTATTCAAGCAGTCGTTTGTAACTGAAGTTGTGATGCCCAGGTTAGGTTGGAGAGCCAGAGAGGCGTCAACTGCCGCGTCACCCTTGCATCCCACCAATCAGCGCACAGCGCGGGAATAAGTTTAGATGTTCCTACGGAGAGACGAGTAAAACGTAAAACGCAAGAAAAGCGTGCTACAACAAAAATTATGATATTTCGTGCCGGGTGTCCTGTCGTGCATCCCAGCGGAAGGCAGCCCACACTTATTTATATTCCTCTCTGCTCCTACCAAATTTTATTTAACCGTTGTCCCCAGATTCGTGGTAACTGATCTCATTTTAGAAAACAAAAGCTGTGACTAACACCTCATTACTTTAATGAAGGTAAAGTCCCCGAAGGAGGCTAGCCTGCACGTGTTCATAATGTTTGGGCCCATGCCTAACGTGGAACCTCTCCCCATGAAACCCAGGGGTCATTAAGGATGACAAGACAAAGAAAAATAAAAAAATCGTCATTTGAAATATTTGTCCGTGTTTACCAATCTTTTCAATAATTGTTATTACCTTCTGTTTTTCCACGTACTATGTTACATCGTGAATTTCCGCAAATGCTTATCAGCTTAAACCATAACGGCCCAAAGTATTGGGAGTGAAATTTAGCTTAAGAGAAATTTCAAGGAATTTCCCTTTAAAATAAGAAATAAAAAGCTTTGAAAAATGCCTAAATTAATAAATTTTAGGTTTCCAGAGGGGTGATATTTTTTTTATTGTGACAAAACTGAACTGAAAAGATCCTCTAAAATAAATTTTTCCGTTGCCGAACGGCATCACTGGGCGGTAGAGGGTTAACTTTATAGTTTTATGTGCATGTTTTTCCTGAGGGATCACTGTGGGAAGAAAGTGATAAGTTCCAGCATTGATGGGAATGGAGGAAGATCACTCAGAATATCTCAAAAGAATCAGTTCCGCGTCAGCTGATTTTTTCTTTGTGTCTTGGGTCGTAATAACAATGCCCTCCCTCATTCATCCATATAACTGGCCATTGCTTGTAAATCCTGTAACTCACAGTGTTCTCATTTCCATACCCCCCTTAGCGATTCCAAACCTCATAACGCACCCCTCCCATTTCGTCACGGCCAGCTGCTCGAATCGGATATCTGAATATGCGGTTCAGATATATTCATACAAAATCAGGATATAAAGAACGCACGGTCGAATCTGGTTAGGTGAGAACCACATGGGTGAGAAATCGCAGTGTATATTGAAATGATAACCTCTTGTAGCTCTACACTACCGAATACACACACAGTCGTTTTCCTTGGCCAGGAATCTAATAAGTACGAACGCGAGGTTACAGTTGTACGAACGTCATTGAAGTGAGACAATTTGCAATCAAACCTGTGAGAGGTCGTTAAGGCACGTAATTAACCTTAGGGAAACCAGCCAGGTACAAGGCTATTTTTTAGTTCAATTAAAACATAAAATAATAAACGCTTTTTTG
>Ga0058701_10002481_pt1 | contig 14026 bp, 8 predicted proteins | sample AgamicOrMae_FD_97039 | JGI IMG/M metagenome (GOLD analysis project Ga0058701, IMG submission 97039) | Agave microbial communities from Guanajuato, Mexico - Or.Ma.e | ecosystem: Host-associated > Plants > Phyllosphere > Phylloplane/Leaf | place: Guanajuato, Mexico | collected 2012-06-04 | reverse complement strand
TTGTACATCCCAAATCCGGTCTTATCTCGAAGTCGATTTTTTGCACGATGCCAATACTTCCATTGACATGGAAGTAATAGGAGGGAGCAATACCTTTGCCACTGATGGTACATTCGGCCATTGATTGCTCAGGCGCAGATGTCACTCAGATGTTCTTTCTACTGGGCCAAATTTCAACAAAATACCTTAATGGTATGGTACCTAGTGGAGGCAGCGGCGACTCTATGTATTAGAAATATGATAAAAGATTTATTGCACAAAATCTGATCACGAATTTGCTCGTTCATGTCCATCGGATACATTGCCAGGTAGGGTAACAGAAGCAAGGAAGGCATTTCCAATCCAACCGCCCATGGGATGTATGAATAAATTTCTTTCACGTTCTGGAGACCTGTCACAAACTCCACTTTGCTCGGAAACTCCAAAGATTTGTCAGCGACTCGAAGAGCCCTGTTGACAGTCGAGTTTAGAACTACAGATACTTCAATTGACGCAGTTAAGTATCAGTTATTGCAACGAGTATCGTGAAAATCTGAACTGATGTCTCCGACGGTTGACTGACAGTGGTTGCCACAGCTCTGAACCAAACACCTGCCTGAGTTTGGAAGGCCGACATTCAAAACATAGGTTCTTGCAGAAACTAATGCCGATTTAGTAAGTATTTAGATATGGTGAATGGAATGAGCGGTTGTTACTTCCCTTACGTTGTCAGTAATCTCCGTAGTACGACTGACTAAGTCGTACTACGGCGCGCTACGTTAAATCGCTCTGCAGAGCACTTCAAGGAACCTCCCGCGTAGCTTGATTAAGACACGGTGTGAGCTAAACGAACATACCGCCGTAGTGTCGCGATGAGCGGGGAATCTTTGGAGGAGCTCCCGTCCAATACTCAACAGTCAGGACTCTGGACTGAGCGGTTATCCGATGGGAGTATCGAGGTGACGAGAAATGCCAAGGACACATATTTAGGCACTCTGTACCTCACATCGCCACCGCTCGACTGTAATACAGCCTGATTGTTTTTTTTTTTAGTTTCTGAGAGGTTTTTAAATCGATTGTAATACAGAGAAATTTCCACTTTGCTCAATGTGTGTGTCTTGCCGCTTGGAGAAATACTCAACAAAGAAGGCCATCATACTACACAACAGGCCGAAAGACCAAACAATGAGTATGACCCCGATATCTTCGAGTTCTATTGGTATGGGTACCGTGGACGGGTATTCCGGTTTCAGAGGTTCCGTGAGTAGTCTCTCAGATAAACCGAATTCTCTGAAACGAGAAGTCACTTTTCTGACGCGATTAGCAAATGGCGAAGTAGGCGCGAAGCTGAAATACGTAGCCGCCGCAGATGCAACGCACAGCGGTAAGGTATATACTTTGTGATACCCGTAATCAGTTACGCCAGAGTTATTTGCTAGCATGAAGCAGTAATTGGCCTTAATAAGTAAAGCTCCGGTTCCTTCTAGTAAGGCCTTTTGCATCTCTTCAGTGGAGTTTAAGTTAACTGGGTCCCAACGTCGTAGACGGTGTGCGTACTTCTCCACATTGCCAATACTATCAGCTAACCAATCATTGTCCATAAAACTGTACAATGCAAGGGTACTGCTGTAAAGCTGAGCATGTTGCGTCATCCTGATTGGTTTTCCTGAAGTTGTCATCAATAAATGAAGTCGAGCTTTGAACATCGTGTTGATGACGAGGAACGCGATTGAGAGGGTAATGACAAAGAACTGGACTTTCGCATCCCTATATGTCGTGCGTGAAGGGACCTCAACAATGATAGAAAACAGGACTACCCAAGAGGAACTAGGTTTAGAGGAATGGCCGGACAAATACCGGGTAACAACTACGGCAGCAACTGCAGACACCAAGAAAGCCATCCAAACATCCCAGCGGAATGTTTTTGTTAAGATATTCATACCGTGATGTCGGTCGCATTGAGTAGGCATACACCATGTGAATATCTGTCGGCAAGGGGACTCCCATGAGCGACTCGGGGAGTGATACTTGCAAGTCCAAAGCCGATGATGCGTCGGTTTCTCATCATTGCATCTGTGCCGTTCGGAATATTCAGGGCGAAAGAAAATTCCGGAGTGAAGTTCATCTTCAGCTGCACTAAACTGAACAGTTCTGCGATTTGTTCGTTCATTGGGGGTCCTTTTCCCGGAAAGCTGACTTCGGGTGGCAGAGGATAAAGAAATACACTCACAGGACACCGATGCAAGTTTTCAATCTTGTTTGATGGGGATAAATTCACGTCTTGACTGAAATTTCCGTCGATGAACTGGTTGACCAAGACTGGTTCAAAGTCGTAGCAATTTTTTGGATTAAAAGGGAAGTAGGTGTAAATGTTGACGACTTCATTGTCTGCGTACATAACGATTAGATTTAGTATTCCATTACCAAATAATGTTTCAAACAGGTCTTTGAGATTATCGTTGCTGGAGAGAAGTATGATCCACAGCGCGTCCTTTTCAAATGCGTCCATAGAGTCGAACAGGTTTATTGCTGATCCCACTGTGCGGGAAAAAAGCAAGTAACTGTCAGTTCGGCGGGGAGGTTCCGCGGTTGACTCATTCAGCACGACGGAAACGTCAAGAGATGCTATAAAACCGCTACGAATTTCGATATCCACTGTAAAAATGCGGGTGGATTTCTCAGAGTATCGGTTGACTACTGATGCTGCAGCCTCTTGTGTGGTCGATAACTCGGGTTGAAAAACCAGGATCCCGAAGATCGCATCCAAGAATTTCACGTTCATTTCATAGTGAGAGCGCAGTTTGAAAATATTTCCTCAATCGACCTTTCCGACGATGTATCCAGCGAAGTCTAGTTTTCCGGTTTGACAACATAAATGCTACGAGAACAAAAAGCGATCCCATGATAACGCGACAATGTGCGTAATAACAGGAGCAATTTGGCTTCCTACACACGAGGAGGAAAATTGCCGCGTTTTAAGGGAAAATATAATAAAAAAATGAAGGCGCATCAAATTTAATTGTGTTTACCCTGAACGTTATGGCTTGTTGTCTCTTATGCGAGTATCGGTAACTGTCGATATCCCTCTCAGCCTTCATTTCAAGTTTGATGCGCAACAGAAATGTTGCGTAACTACAAAATAAATAAGAAAATCAAATTAAGAGTACACAAAAAAAACTCAATCCTCCATCAACCAAGGCTCCAAGCACTGAAATGATACATCAAAATTGGTAAGTTGAAGCAGCACCCAAGAGAAAAGCTAAAGTAAGTTTAAATATTGACGAGATAAAATAATGTCTGTGAATTGCGAAAACATTTTAAATTCGATTGTGGAGAAGGTGCTCCAACCTTTCATCTGGTATTCAGGTGCTTGAGTTATGCTGGCAGATCGAAACAATTACCACGAATACCACGTGTCTACAAGGTATTACATTACCAGCATGTCGAGTGGGTTCGCGTTTAAAATTCAGGACGACTGACACTGTGTAAGAATTTACCAAAGACAAAGAGCATCATTACTAAATTTAGTTGAACTAATTTTATGGAGTAATAATTGTCCACCGTTGCAACCAAGGCTTCATCACTTAGTTCAGTCCCCTTAAGACGGTTGAAGACCCGAAAGAATAAATACGAATTTCGTTTGCGTCGGTAAGTGCTATTTTACAAAACGTGGGCTAAGTTTTACGCAGGCATGCCGTCAGATAATTTATGGAAAATATATAGTCTTCCACAGCAGATTATATCTGTTATCCCTAAAAAAAAAATATGTGACTGTAAAGTGAGCACTCTTCGGAATTTGCGAATCCATATGAAAAAGGTAATGCGCTCATTTTCTGAAACGTAAATAATCTGCCTACAACCGAAAAAACTCTAAGCTACAAAAGCTTTCATTCAATGGCTGTGGTCGACACGCAAACAATACAGTGTATTCCAATCGACTTAATCACTCCACACGGAATCAGTAAACTCACCACCAAGATGAGTGACGCCAAAGCACTTGTCTGCTATCTCCACGAGAACCTGAGTCAACCAGGGACGCCTGGGCCTTATCTTAGAAGGGTATTTCGGCAACTAGCGCGGTCTTATGAAAGGACAGAGTAAAGAGGAGACATCTATCTTTTTTCCACTCATTGTGTTGAACGATAAATTATTGCAAGGAAACTTCAAAGAGGAGGCACAGTGTCATATAAGCTAAAGTAATATCAATAACTGATATTTTCTACAATCTTGGCTATTTCTTTTTTGTAAAGTTTTCATACGATTTCGTTATCAGCAACTTGACTAGCATTTCGTTGCCACCTGCCATCTCAACAAAAACATCTCAAAAAACTTTGGGGATGGAAACCGCCATAGGTCCAGTTGATAAGGTTCCACCAAAAGGCGGTAGACTGACAACTTGTGAGATTTACCTAAAGCTAGAAACTATTCACAACTTACATGTAAGTGAAGATGCTTGCAAGCATCTTCACCTCTCGTTTTCGTCAGTTACTAGCGAATACTACTTCAAACAATTTCCGGACGTCAAAGAGGCAACAAAAGTGCACACTGCAGGTCTACCCGAGAAAATAGCATGAAAGAGATCCCGCAAAGACTTGTCTTAGGTTCGAAATTATGGGCCCAGCCAATAAGGTTTCATACTGAATTTCTTCAAAAGAAAAAAATGAATTAAAATAAAAAAAAAATTAAAAAAAATCTGCATTTTTGTAGGTTGTGAACTAGTTCGTAAATGCATGATTCCCTTTCCTCAGCTCCATAAGCCTTGTTTTCGAACTATCTGAGACACTGCTCATCAAATTGACGCTTTGCTCTCACACAAATGTGTTAAAGCCGAAAAGCACGGGAGTATGACCTTGTAACATGCGACAAAATGTTGCCACGGATTTCGCCTACAAGAAAAGTGCCTCCTCTCATCGCATGTCAAAAGCTATTGTTCTGATTACTCCAACTTGCAGGCTAATATTGCGAATGGGCAATAAAAGCAGAGTCCTGCTCGTTGTATTTTAAGTGGGACGAGGACCAAGAATCGCCCCAACTTGATCACTGAAGTCATTACCGAAAACCTTGTGCTCTGTCCTCTTTTAACAGATATTTTTTCTATAGGTCAAAGGTGAAATAGCATAACCAACTTGATTTAAAATACAAAACTTAGGTAAGGATTTTCGTAGTTGAGTAGGTCTAATATTTGCGATGGGCTCAGAACAGCCCACAAGGATCAATAGGGTTGCAAAGTGACCCTTCCCAAAGGAATGGAGAACGGCGACTGATGAGAAAAGTCGTTGATTTCTACCATAAAAAGATATGATTCTATGAAAGGGCCTTTCGAGCTCGGGCTCGATGAATATGAATTAGATTTTGAACAAAGCATCAATATCTTGTCCGTATCACAAGAATCGTTTTGATGAAGAGTTTTATCACACCGTATTGTTCTGCTAGTTTCCCTGCGGACGCAATTCAGTTGTAACAACATAAGCATTGACAAAAACTGAAAATGTCTAACCTAACACAAACGAAACCCACTTACCTTGTTCAACTCGATCTAAACTAAAACATAGGCATAAGCAATTTACTCGTCTGTCTGCATTATCCGAGATGAATTGCAGTAAAACCCGTTTAATACGCTCTCGGGTATAACGATTTCCCGCTTATAACGATGTTTTTTCGCAGTCCCTTTGACTTTCCCTATATTGCCTGAAGTAAAAAAAAAAACCGCTTAATACGATCCCGCTTATAGCGATTCCCCGCTTAATACGACTCATTTGTCCGCTCCCGAGGGCCGAAAAACCCGCTTACAGCGATTTAGTGCTATTGCAACGGTGTACTTTCGTGCTTTTCTTGGAAACTGTCTGCCGCCTGGTCAACGGCGTGGCGTCGCCAGGAAGAGAGGGAGCGAAAATGTAAAAAAAACAACAAAAGGTACGATTGTATATTTGCATTTATTTTTATTTGAAAACAAATAATGGTTTTGTGTCATTTCTCGTGCCATATTTGTGTACTCAGGGCCGCGCTAAAGCAACGAGTTTGATGTTTTCGTTAAGCTATAGGGAAACTTTACTTGTAGTATTAATCATTCTTACCATTCGCTAACAAAAAATAGTCGTTTTAAACTACGGTTTTCATGCGTCAGTAAAGTCTACTTTCCTTATTTTCACTGCGTTTTTTATGTGCTTAAGTTCATTTCAAAAATAAATGTTAAGAAACTTAACTACTGTCTTTTACTTACAAAACCTACCCTCAAAACGCATTATTATATCGTTTAAAACCATTATAGAGACAATTTCAAGCTTAAAAAATCGATTATAAAGGTTTCCCGGACATAACGATTTCCCGCTTATAACGATTCTTTCGGCCGGTCCCTTGAGGATCGTCATGGGCGGGTTTCACTGTACTTCTGTTATACCCTCGGTCTAAGTACGTCAATAAATCAATTACTTGTAAGATTTGCGAGAATAATCTCTGCGAGCACAGCGGGGACCTTCTGGCAAAGAAATTTCAATTTACCGAACTCCTTTGACGAGCATACCAGGAAACTGGAACATTGCTTATACTCCAAGGATGATATTTTTGACTATGTAATTTCGATCACTTACTGGACCAAACTTAATTGATTGGGAGACGCGGACCAAGTGCATCTAAGTGCACAAAGTTTCGGGACCGCACTGACCAAGCTTCCTTGGACAATGAACTAAGTTCGCTTTGATTTCAACTTTGTTCTAACCCTTATCGTTAAGAGGAATAATAATTTCAGAGGTTGCAAAACACGTTTCTTAAAAGAAACTTTAGGGTTCATTTAAAAAGAGCATGTGAAGGATTTTAATTTAGCAATCTGCCCCTTGAAAAATCATGAAGCGAAAACTAGATGCTACACTTTCAAGCCTAAAATAACTCCAAGACACTTTGAAGAAGAACGTATTATCAGATTACTAAGAAGTTCATCTGCAGTGCTTTTTTTAACAGAAATTTCCGTCCTAATTTTACGCGCAGTTCAATAGAGCATCTTGGCATGATTAGTCGCGCATACTAGAACAAAGTGCTGTATGTCTGTAAAAAGTGTTTCGAACTACAGCTGACGTTAGCTATCACAGCCAATACCTGGCATTTATGTTAAAAAGCTAATATCTTCCATAGGTGCACAAGCTTACCTAGAAGAACCTTCCACCTGCGAACATGCATTTGTTTTCAAAGCTGTTTTCACATTTTCCATTATGCATGAAAATATATGGTATTTAATTTAGTGTTTTTCATAATTCATCTTTTCCAAACGCTATATCTGTTATATCCGTGAAGGAGGGTGTACTCTGCAGTTGTCGCTAACTCTGTGCCCTGCGTCATGATATGAAGCCGTGGTCAAATAGGCAAATATGAAAGTTTTTCGAATCGTAGGCTATAGGACTGCTTGGATTTTCAGATTCACCAATTCCAAATTTCGATTTCTATGCAAACGTTCTCAGCTCTGCTTTCTTTAGTGTCGCCACTGGACGTCGTTCAAGAGACAGTAAAAATATAGGCAGCGGACGACCGTCAATGCCCACCGCAAATGACACTCTTGTTTTATACCGGACAGTAAGGGACAGTCCTCAGCTACACCGGCCGGTAAAAGTGCCAGAAATCCAATGCGTCTCGCACGGCTAAAACATAAAGCTATTTGCATCCGCATTTTAAATGAAAACTTGTCTCACCCAATGCTCAATATTCTCACTCAGAGTACCTCTATCACGCGTCCATTAGTCATCAGTTCGCCCTTTCGCCAGACAAACTTTCTTAGATTAACACGATTAGGTTAATTTCATAAAGTTGGCCTCGCGGGGAAAGAGGAAATCATGGACAAAGAAGAAGTGATTTGGTTACTCACCCAGCCAGGTACTCCGTTGTACTCCATGCGCCATGCTCCAACAGAACATGTTCCGGCTCATGATGATGGTCCTGGAAACATGAGCCCATCGTCAGCGCTACTCAACAGTACAATGCATCAAGTGTGTACATCTTCCCATCCGACAAATTCCTCAACCCAGATTTCCTGCGAATCCTCTTCGCCATAATTCTCAACTCGGCTACATCGACAACAACGCTCTCAGGCAGCAACGTTTTGTTAGGTTGCTTAGATACTTAAGCGGAGATTCATATGTTCATTTCTGGAAAAGACGTGACCGACGATACCGAGGATACTATGGGCGGATAAGAATGCCAAGAATGTGCAAGATATTCGATCGCTGGTAAAGCAAAGTAGGTATCGGACATTTCTAGGCAATGATGTTCGAAATACAAGATCACAGTTACAGTAACGACAAATAGAAAAGCCAGCTACATAGTGTATATATCTTTAACCTTTTCCAGCCGCCGGCAGTGTTTTGATAGAGTCCGGTAAAAAACTATGACAAGTAGAGTCAACCCTTTGCCACGCACGTTTCCTCAAGAAAATAGAACGATATCCAAGAATACCTACTGGAATAAGAGATGTTGAAAGAAACTCAAAGCAAGATTCCAAAATTTATACGCTGCGGATATCGAAAACCACATGATTAGAGAATGTGCCTGGAAAATCAGCGATGCACTTATTGTATCTACAGGCACTGAAGATTGCAAATTCTTTGCACAGCCGTAAGGAAAAAGCGAAGGCGGTTACAAAAAAGCATATTTTCTACTGTAGATCGTTGGAAAACTTCGTGGTTCTTCATGTTTGGGTTCCTTTAGGTTCACCGATTCGGAAGCGTGTTTTTGACTTGACTTGTCAGCTGTGGGTATCGGGGATTTCCGTGTACGTGACTAAGACTAAACAAGACACAAACATATTGAAGCGCAGTCTTGTTCAGCAATAATTTAAAGACGTCAGCTCTCTTCTTGTATATTCTTGTCTATGGACTGGCAAGCCGGCGTGTCGCTTTTTGCAAGCACATTTTTTTAAAACTGTAAGTACTTGCCATGAAGTATGGGTTGTCAAAAGGTAAAGGTAGAGGCACGATGGAGTCATAAGCACAGTTCGGAAAGACCTGACAAAACAGCCTAACTTGTTGACCAAGGTGGCAAAACCAAACAAAAAATCTCCTCTCTACCGTTGAACTTTACCACGCGCTGATGGCTTCAATAGGTGCAATATATTGTAGAAGAAGTTGTAAGAAGAATCCCAATCCAACCCACTCATTCCAAGTCAACCCATTTTACGGCATTTTTAGTCTTCTACATGCAGTATGCTTCATACGAAGAGCAATCTTTAAGTTAGTTAGAACTCGGTCAATAGTGCCTCTTAACCATTGTTAGAGTACGTTGTAAAATCACACCGCTTCAATGATCTCTTTTTAGACGAGCCTCACGGGTGGTGAAATCAGTTTCTTGAACTAAGGCAAAAAACACAACGTTAGTGGACTTTGAGTACCGCCGTCAAGATTCTGAAGTGAAGCAGCTTAAAAGATATTGTTCGGGAAAGTGGTCTGACTTTGTCAAGTGCCTGTCCGCTCCATGAGAACTGTTACGTGACTTACGTAATGAAATGATGTAAATAAACGCGAGCTTATTCTACATTGAAATCAGACATCGTAAAAATATGTCCACGTACCGTATTTGACAAAAGGTCCCCTTCGATCTGAGCGTATGCAGCCAAATTCAATTTCTTTTCGGCGGAAGGAACAAGATAAATTGAAAGATAGAGAATGTCGGAGGGAAAGCCACGGAATATGCAAATTGCGCCCGTGGCCCCCACTTAAGACCCTCCTCTGGTGAGCAACCTCCATCTTAACATGCTGATGCGATTACTACTCTCCACGTGTGCTCCGTTTTTCCGCAGGATATCCCTCAACTTAGAACTCACAAATATAGCTCTTGAAAAACTCTTTTTTTTTTCATTGCGTTCATTTAACGAAATGCACTCTTCTCTAAGAAATTAACTCATAAAATCAAATTGCCGCTGAAGCCTCAGCTGACAAAAACCAAGTGTAACGGAGAAAGTCCAGATTCTCCTAAGCCCTGATACGTTCAAGCCTACGCTCAAGTCAAGTATCGGCTCAAATCAAGACGAGCTTGACAACAATGATCCCCGTTGCTAGAGTAGTTGGGTACACGCCGACAAGGCAGTCTAGCTGTGAAGCTTAGAAAGGATAGAGGCAAATAAAGTTATTGTGAATTTGTGCGGCCTAATCGTGTATTCTAGAATTCCAAGTGCGGATTAAACCCTCGACCATCCCTTAACACAACTTTTACTACGCCATTCGTGATTAGTTCAATCTGGAATGGGAAATTCAGGTCACTTTTATCCCACTTAAGCTGTATAGACATCAGAATATATGGAGAATGTTTCAAACGGTAGACTAGACCTTAATGAGCAAAAACTTCTTACTGTAATCGATTTATAACAGCTACCAAACATCGACGTTTTAGAGATGAGAAGCGTTTTAAGAAAACGATGATAATGCCAAGAATCTTTAACGGCTGTAAATGTAACTTTTGGCGAGTTTTTATTCAATAAAACTATTAAATATGCGGCGCTCACTGTAACATAATTGTCCTCTATTATATAACGTTAAGTCGTTCAATCTTCAAGTTCATCATCCACGAAATTCCATCCATATTTAAACGTTAAAAATCTGTTTTTAACACCCTTTTAACGCGGTCGAACTGTTCCTATTAATGAACTGAAATATTCAATGGATCTTCGAAATGATGCGGTAGGTAAAGCTCTCGCAAAGTGCCTTGAGAAAATCATCACATGCAGAGCAACGACAAGCATATTACGCAAGATATAATAATAGAAGTTTCTTAATTTTTGGATATCAAACTAGCTTCATCTCTGGAAAGTGGGTTTTGCACTAATTCTATAGACAATTTTTTTTTGTTTTATAAGGTTTTGAGAGCAGGAAGCCAGCCTATCAAAACAAATGCATAAACTCAATGGACAGTACTTCGAATGTAGATCGAAATCCGGCAAGAAAAGCTTGTGGTTAAGATGAACTTTCCGCCATGTTCATTCTCGATGTCCGATGAAAAGGAAGATGGTCCTGCTGGCATATGAAGGAAGGTCGAGTAATAAAAATGAAGCTCATGATAACGTTGGTCCTGTGCCAACTTCTTCAAGTATTGCTCCCTCGGCAACAATCTCACTCAAGAGCGAGCGCCAGCAAACGTAAGTGGCGTGTGGATACTGGTGTATGGGCACTTTTACACTTTGGAGCTTGGTAAAAGCCATTTGGCGTCCTTGCAGTTGGATCAAGAACATTTCCAAACGAAAAATTTCTGTTGTGACAGTAATCGTCATAGAAATATTCGGTCTTAAATTTGCAATAAGTTACCCCCACCCCTTTTTTTCTGCAAAAATCTGATATACCTTGAGCTAAATGTGCAACGTGTTCCATCTTCCGTTGCCGTGCCGAGAAGAGTGATAAGGCGAGACTCTTAGTCCAACCTAACCTAACGGTAACTAAGTGTAAAGCCGTTTGTTCCTTGGCAGTATTATCTATTGCCCCTCTAGGCTTGGCAAAGCACAGCGGGAGCGTTCGTGTAAGCGAGGTGCAGAGCAATAAGGGGTATTTACTATTTATATCAAAAATAGGCCACTTTTTCAGACGTCTTCCCTCCTAGGATTAAGCCAAATGTTCTGACGGCTGCTATATGCTTACGTAGACCCCCTTTTCCCCGGAAAGCCTGATGTAATTAATGGACGGCACCTGAAGAACGGAGGAAGAGCCAGTCAAGGCAAAGTACACATAACGTCACCAATGTTAACATGATCTTACCAACATCGTTGTAGATGTATTATTAACTCTCATTATGTAACCATTAACTAATTACAAATGTTACCGACTATATTAACCAATAACAGAGGTTAAACCACGGTGGAATATCAGTGGAAATCTAACCTCACAACTTTGGAGTACAGAGTATGGAGGTAAAAAAAAAGAAGAAAAAAAGAGATGCAAAGTTTCAAATCCACCTCTATTTTAATAGAAAGCGCGAATAGAAATGGAGAAATGGCACGAGGACCTTTTTCCTTCTCTGATATAAAAAAAGATGTAATTAGTCGTTAGCACGCGGTCCTCCGAACCCCAAAAATTAAACATGGCGTCTTAGAGGCATTCAAAGAAGTCCTCCGATTATTTATATGTTCTCCTTTTTTGTCAGCTCTCACTTCACTTTTTTTTTCCATTTGGAAGTGGATTAGCAATAATTACTCATTGCGCTGCTCCCGACGAATCGCAGACGTTCCTTATTATCGCAAGAAAAAGAACAATGTCACCTTTAATAATACATTGCGTGGAAGCCCAGATTGTCTTTGGTTGCTAGTTCTTTCATTGAAGAGCGAAAATCGAGGTTGCTGATTAAAAAAAAAGTACTTCGAAGAAAAGCCGAATCTCAAATGAAAAGAAAACCAGAATAAAAGGCTTCCAATAAAAGGCTTTCTTCTTGAATACGGAAACCTGGGTTAGGTTTCACCGCAACTTTTTCTCTTTAAGCACTTTCAACAAAATTGTTTTTGTTTATTTAGGTTTAGTATGTAGCTTATTCATACCACCCTACCAAACGTAATACAAGTTTTCTGAAGGCGAAATTATTAATTTTAGGCAAATGCAAAAAAATTAACACAAAATGTAAAGAGTTGTATATTTCATCAGTTAAATATATGTACAGCATGTAGTAGGCCCACGAGAATATGTATCATATCTATACAATTTTTTGTTTTGTTCCTTTTAAGCAGCACCCAAATAACTGGAATATTTTCTAAAAGTTTTAATACGGCAAAAAAAGTAAATTGTTAGCGTTAAGTATCCGTCCTAAGTGTCTAAGTGCTGAACCTTGCTCCATTCCACAACCATATCATCATATACGAAGCCGCTCCTTTTGGTAGATTTCTAAGTCCTCAAAATCTCTGGAAACACCATTAAGTCAGTTTTATCAGTACCAATATAGAGGACACACGTCATTAAAAGCAATGTTGAAGTCCTTTTGCAACAGGAGAGTAACCTCGTCCATGCCACAAGTGTAGGCTACACAACGCAAAAATATCACCAGCTTGAAGATGTATATTATCAACCGAATTCTGTTCGTCAAGGTCATTAGTGTTGAGGCAGAATAAAAGAGGACCTGAAAAATTGACCCGTGCGGGCCACCAGATGTTATGGTTTTCATGTTGGTGGGAGTATTGTTTACCGTGACATACTGGCTTTCTTTTGTTGAGACAGCTTTTCACTCATTTCAAGGAGATTCTCTTACTTCCTAGAAACGAGTATTTTTGGGAAACATTTCATGGTCGACAGTATCAAAAACTTTCGGTAAGTCAGGTAGGTACAGCCACTGTTGCGGTATTTTTATTACGACCTCTTTGAGGAACGTTTACATAATTTTTACGGATACTGCTATCTCGGTACTCGAGTTTTTGACGCAGCTTCACTGAAATATTGATAAATTAAAGGTTGTATGAAGTCCAAACAACATTTTGAAAACCAGTTCAAGTATTTTTGATAAGAGTGGAAATACAGACATGGGTCTGCCTGCAGTTGCTTGAATACGTTTGGCCATCATCTTGCTCGATAGGTACAGGAGGTAATACGTTTTTTAAGTCTTCTGGTACAATACCGTAAAGAAAAGATCAGTGTACAGTGAGGAGCAAAAGTCGTGACCCCCCCCCGACCATTAAATGGCTTGTAGCTCTCAAACACTACGTGATACACTAATCGTGCCGTGAACAATATTGTACATCTCGACGAGACGTACAATATTGTTTACGGCATGATTACTGTAGTATCACATAGTGTTTGAGAGCTACAAGCCATTTAATGGTCAGGGGGGGGGTCAAGACTTTTGCTCCTCACTGTACAATGGGAGTAATGATGTGAGAGTTCTTTTATAACATTTCTCAGTACTCATCACGAGATGCCCGACATACCATAGTCACCGGAGTTCTTATGTTTGGAAATATTATCATACATCGTTGCATTAGTCGGTTCCAAATCTAACCAGCGTGAATTAGACCAACCTAGGGATATAAACGCCGATTTTTTTAGAGATATAAATTAATGGCTATTAAAAACATATGTTTAAATTATGGAGATATCACAATTTACCGTAG
>Ga0058701_10002480_pt1 | contig 14027 bp, 9 predicted proteins | sample AgamicOrMae_FD_97039 | JGI IMG/M metagenome (GOLD analysis project Ga0058701, IMG submission 97039) | Agave microbial communities from Guanajuato, Mexico - Or.Ma.e | ecosystem: Host-associated > Plants > Phyllosphere > Phylloplane/Leaf | place: Guanajuato, Mexico | collected 2012-06-04 | reverse complement strand
TCTCTCTCTCTCTCTCTCAAAAAAAAAGAGAGGAAAGGGTTTCTGCAGAAACGGTTCTTGTGGACTGGGCTTCTTAAAATTGTGCACACTCTGTTTACAGGTCAATTCAGTTTTTTCTGGTTGCCTCGAAAAATTCGCGGAAAGGAAACCGCGAGAAAGGTCTTTCTTGAAGGTGCTTTTGGGGAGGGGCTTCCAGGAATTGTGATCGTGTTTTTGCCCTAGTCTAGTTGATACGGCTTAGATTTCCAGGTAAAGAAACACCACATTACAAAAAGGAGTCGGGTTGAGGGGTTGCTGATCTTCTTGGAAGGTTAAACCTAATTGGCTGACTTGGCTGAATCGCTCTGACAACCTTGATTGTTCTTCCGTGAGCCTGTTTGGCCGATTATAAAGATGTCCTTGAAGAGTTTCGCCGCTGTTAGCAGACGCGACTTTAAAACAGTAGGAGGTCCTTAGTCAACCAAAGTCTGTCAGAAGTAATGGATTCTCCTTTTATGTGGGAGTCTCACAAAAATATTTCCAGTTCTAGGTCCGATTGTCCTTGTGGTATGATGCTTCTATTTTCGTCTATGTGATCCTTTATTCTCATTCGTTAAAGTTTTCATCATTTTTTAAAAAATGTTTTTACTGCTAATTCCGGCAAAATCCAACCTGCGACACCCAAGTCGGCCAGAAAAATTAGCAACAATCGCAAGCGAAAATCATTTTGACGAAATCATCATACCACACTAGGACTTAATTGTTTCAAATCCAGTCGTCCGAAAACCAGACTTTCAAAACGCTTTATGTATCAAAATTAGTCTCAATTCGGACGGCATTAAAGAAAATTTTGTTAATTTAATATACAGATTCTAAAACCAACCATAATCTAACTAAAAAGGACGTAATCGAACCAAGCTAACAGCAGTGAAAACTAGAGCTGAATGAATAAGTCTCAAGCTAGACCAAAACTACAACTAGGACAAGGGATCTTTTCTTGGGGTCTTTCTAGGGCCAACTTATATCGAACTCTAGCTAATTTTAGGTTCATCTTTTATTTTTTTAAGACATACTTCAGTAAAACCTTGGCTAGATCTTGTTTAAAATTAGGCTAAAGATACCGGCTAACCAAGAGTGTAATTTTGGCGAGATGTAGGCTGAAGTGACGACTAATGAAGGCATACTTTTGCCCTATGTAGGCCGACATTTAGCTTAACTTATGACATGCTTACCTTCCTTACAACGAGAAAGAGAAGGACCACAGAAGTGGTTTCATTGTTATCGCGCCAGTGTTGTGTGATCCAAGCACGTTAACCTATAGAATTAGGAAATTGTCTCATATTTGGGTTTGGCGTTTGTCCAAAGCATTTAGGCGGGAAGACTAGCGCTCTCTCTGAGAGTGGGGCTCTCTCGGCGACGAATTAAACTGCCAAGGAGAGAATAGTAATTCAAAAGCCTGCTGGAGCCTCCCTTTTCTCCACGGCCAATGGCTGCTTCTTCACAATATCCAAGATTTATTCAATAATGATCTGTGAATTTTCAAAGTCTTTTTTACCTTTTTTTATTATTTTTTGAACAATTTTGTAGGAGTGCGACATAAAAAATATCTTAGCCTTGTTTTCCTTCATTGAAGCTGGAGACATTATTTGAATGTGGAAAACTCTAAGTCCTTGGGGTTAATTTAACCCCCGAAAATAGGGTGAATTTAATATGCAACTTTTTTCACCCCTGATTCGACTTTCTACCACGATTAGTGTAACCTTTTTGCAGGGCAGTGAACCTCACCGGATGGGGTAAATAAGTGAAAGTAGCCCCCAACAAGGTTAGATTTGCGTCTACATGGCTTTGGTCTCCATTCAGTAATCTATGGAGAGCCTACAAAAGCATCGTTGAAATTCATACGCAACAAAATTCACCCCACGGGTTTACAGTGAACGTACTCCTTGTAAACGAGGATAAATATTTCTGTAATGTATCTCGCATGAAGGCTACTTGAAATATTTCTTTGATTTTAGAGGTTAGGTGGAAGATTGAGGGTTTCAAGGTAACGTTCAAGTTTTAAACATTGGTTTAGCACTTGCAACAGTGCTAAACTCTCACATGTGAGGGTGCAGAATCCGTATGTTGAGGGTGATTGGGAAGGTTTCCTATGTTGGGATTGTTGTATTTACTGTTAGCGGAGGTTAAATTTGATTCAATTTTAACTTCGTAGAAGAATTTCCATGGCCTGAATAAAGTGAGAATCCTCTAAAGCGACTAGAGAAAAATCACGTCGAAATAAAATCGCTCGTCGTTTCGAATCCATGCAAATTCGCTGTTTATGTTCGTGGCCGCGTTTCCAAGTCGCCGTCGCTTCGAACCGCGTAATGAGATTTCTTGGGAAATTCATTAGGGCTATTTCCCGGAACCAGGTCGCGTAAGGTAATCTACTATCAGGTGGTTTTATCGAATATCAATTATTATTGTTTCCATGCTGATAATGGGTAATTTCTGATAATGGTGTGAACGGTTATGAGGTGAAGCTCGTTTACACGTGCGTCGATACGCACGGCGACGCACGGCGACGCACCGTCACGCACCGACAAGCTGAAAATGTCTCACCGCCGCGCCGCGCCGGATCTAATCTCTTACTGCATTAACATGGATTGCTCCATCAAGGCAACCGCCAGCGCAAGCATTTTGGTGCCGCTGCGTGCGTTATTAAAAACTGTAGCAGGTGACGCAATGACGCACACATGAGGTCGCAACTAGCCATTATTCCGCGGCTAGTTCAGATCCCACAAATTTTTAAGGCTCATTCAGTTTACCCGAAAAAAGTTGCTCTAAAATCCCCAAAAGAATTCGGACCTTACCAGGACCTTCCAGGGAAAAAAAACCCTAAAAAAACGACTTTTTTTTACTAAACGATAATGAACTCACTAGGGGAATACTTGACTGTCCAGTCCACTAAGGCGGGTCGAAATTACACATTTTTCGAAATTTCACCGGGCTCACTTGCTAATTTATGTCCCTTGGCATAAAAATAAGGTGTACAAAGTTTCATGAAAAAAAGTGCTTAGGGTTACCCGCAGATTCTTAAAATGTTGAAAAAGTACCCTTTTCCGAGAAAAAAGCGGTGGGTGTGATATTTTTACCGGGCTTAACCGCCATATAGTGTTTTGTGGTCATACAGCGAAATTCAGTGAATTTTCACCGAATCTCAGTGACTCACTGATTAAGATTTAGAATGTATTTTAGGTATACTCTTAATGCTAAAATGACTGGAGGGAGACAAAAATAAATGTTAAATTAGTAGCGAATCCTTCGGCAATTTTTCGCACCCCACATCGTTAACGGGTTAATAGCCGTGACACACATTTTGGCATCGTTCCCCGCCAAAAAAATTGGCAGCCAAGTCCGTTTCTTTGGCAGGGGGGGGGGCGTTGGGGCTTATCTGCCGTACATAGACGCATGGCGCGCGCATTTGAATGTAAATATGTCTTTTCTTCCATCATCCTTGAATAATTACAGGCACGTATTATATGAGATGATTCGAAGGAGGGGAGGGAGAACATGTAAAGTCCCTCTGGCCATAGCTCGTTGACGCGCTCAGCAGGTAATTACCTAAACATGGCCTTTCGCTAGGAAGACACTGCTCACATGTCAACGAGTCATTCGTGTGATACGGACTTGAAATGAATCAATAATATGTGAATAAATGAAAACTCCTGCTCCACTGACCTTATTTCTATGGTAAGCCTTTGCGCTGAAATTCAAAGAATTGAGCGTTTAACAATGCTGAGGGCATGAAAGAATAGTGTGCGTGAACCGATTTGTGCCCGGAGGAAGTTTGAAAAAAAATAATAATTTGAGGAAATAATCAAAACGTTTTGGGTCAAAATTTTGCAAAATGGTGTTTTTGAAATATCAATTTTTTTATTTTAGGCAAATTTCGAGTTACATTTTTACTTAAAATAAGTGATTATTGGGAGAATTTTGCATAAAGGTTGATATTTTTGATGGGTCGATAACAGCCCAATGGACAATAATCGGTTAAAATAGGTATTGTTTTCGATCGTTCCTGATCTCTGAATCCTCGTGGAAAACCGCGAATTTTCCTGTGAATTGTTTGAGAGTTGGGATGTAATTTTTAAGAAGATATGTTCAAGTAGATACAAGCAAAGGTGATAGTTTCATTATTTTTGGGTTAAGAAACCGCCACGACCTTTAGCTTCTACCTAACGTAATCTAGATTTTTTCTCAACTTACCGTCTTTCTTCTTACAACCTGCCGAACTCGCTTCACCCAGTCCAGAAACGATTTTGCCTTGCATTGGTCGTCTGGATTCTTCAACCGATTTTTGCCCACTGGGCTGTTATCAAAAATATCAACTTTTATGCAAAATTCTGCCAAAAATCCTTTTTTTTAAGTAAAAAGGCAACTCTAAATTAGCGTAAATAAAAAAATTGATCATTTTAAAAACACCATTTTGCAAAATTTGACCCGAAACGTTTTGATTATTACCTTAAATTATTTTTTTCAAACTTCCTCTGGGCACAAATCGGTTTAAAGGGCCGAGTTTCTTACACGTATTCTTTTGTTAAAAAAGGAAAAACTTATCTCAGCCGAGTTCCTGGAAACTGATCATTGCGGGTATCTTACATTTTGTGTCAGTACACAAAAGCGTAATGCTGGGGCTTCACCTGAAACACGAGAAGAATGGCTCCGAAAAAAGAAAGGTTTATGACTGTATTAACGGAAAGAGGCTCTGAATTCTCTTGAGACGTTGGTGCAAGATACCCTGCATTCTAATTTGCGTACATGATCATATTTTTGTCGCAAATGGTGCTGAATCTTGGCACGGTGTTCCGAGCCTCGTGGAACGACGTTCTTCCTAATCACCGTTCCTTCCACGTTACAACTCTTTCTCGCGCTGCCGAGTTACCGAGGGGGCGACAGCGGAGCGAGGCATAAGGCATGTAACCTAATATTGGTAAATGGAATAAGACAGCGGAAATGGGTTAGATTACCCCTAGCAGCCCAAAGTATTTGGAGTGAAAATTTGCTTAAGAGAAATTCGAATGATTTAAAAAGAATTAAAATACGCAATTTCAAGCTTTGAAAAATGCCCAAATTATTTATTTTAAGGTTTTTAGAGGGGTGATATTTTTTTAATTTGTGACAAAACTGAACTAAAAAGATCCTCTAAAATAAATTTCTCTGTTTCCGAACGGCATCGCTGGGCGGTAGTGGGTTAAGTTAGGTGACATCGTTTATGAACTTCGCTCAGCTAAAGGCGAAAAAAAGGTAGTACAGAAAGGTATGGAAAGTACATTTTTCAAACTTTGTAGAATTATTATCCTGACGTTTGAAGGTTGCATTTTCTATCTCTTGTGTGCTATTTTTGGTCACTAAGCCCAGACGAGCTCGAGGCACAAATCGCACGGGAAACCTTACCTAACCTAAAGACGTCACGCAGGCTTATTCGCGTCCGCTGTGTGAGTACTTACAAAAAAATTAAGATGCCCCGTAACCACGCGCGGAACCGGATTTAACGACGAAATTTTTAGTTATTTGCTCAAGCAAAACTTAAAACAACCTAAATGTGACGTAATGCAAACTTGATCTAACTGAACCTTACAACCTCATCAAAACTTAACCTCTCTTTTTTAAGAAGCTTCGGAAGTTTGTTTGCCAACCGGCAGTTTTCCTGGTTTCATAGGTTATAACGAATGTTCGTTTTGATCATTATTCGCTGACGAGAAATAGGGAATATTTCGTGTGTCGGGAATAGCCACGTTATTTGGAGCTATGGACTCTTGACCATGGAGAGTTAAGCCGCATTGAGGCATCGTTGATTTTGTGCAGTGGTTGTCTGGTTTCTGGAGGAGATTATTGGCACTCAGAGTTACTAATCCGCTAATCTTTGGTTGATGATTGAGTTCATAGTGATTCCATTATCGGGACCGGGGCAATCAATGTGGCGGTATAGCGAATTCCCTAAATATGCGGTTTCTGTTGTTTGCAGGAGAATTCTCAAGTCATGCGGAACTCAAGTGCCTGTAAGGGCGGCTGTGGTGAGTGCACACTTTAAACTACTGCCATCTCGCGTGAAATATGGGAATTATTTTTGTTTAAAAAACAGGCTCATAGTTTTGAGAGAAAAGCTTTTTTTCTCCGTAAAAAAGCTTTTTTCTTTTAAGTACTGTCACGATAGGCTAGTGCTACTTTATAGGGTTGCTGTGTTAAAAGTATAAATCGTTTTTATAAATTTAGTCATGAGCGCACAAACAGCTCTATTGTCCTTAGCGGTCGTGTAAATTTTACTATTTTACAAGTAGTCATAAGTTACTGCCGCCGTGCATTAGCTTCGAACTTTCAAAAATCATTATTTAGCAGCGATTTTTTAAATCTATTTCCTTTTGAGGAAGTCTCTATTAAGACGCATAAACTGTTACCAATTTTGAATGAAATGGAATCCGGAAAGAAAGCAGACCAACTACATCGAAATTCTTTTATTTCTCAACAACATATACCGGCCTGATAGCCGTATCCTCCAGCACTTCAACACAATAAATACAAAACGTCAAATACTATCATCATTTATACCTATGGTCCGTCGCATGAACTGTAGCACAAGCTTTCTTTTTGTTGTACTCGTTACACGATAAGAACGACATTGTTGCGTGAATCGTGAATATCAGGGACGGCGGCACGTTGTTATCCAAACAAACGATTGTAGGCGGTTTCAACGGAAACAATCTTTTTTTCGACATCCTAAATGAGGTATCACTTTCAAAATGGCAAAAGATATAGCTTCTTATGGGGCTGTTATTGTATACTGTACAGATATGACTATCTTTGCTCTTTTGAAAGCTTTTACTTCCATCTGCCCATATGACTCCGAATACATTTTTAATTAATTGATGTCACGTGCAACCTATTTTTTTGTATTAAGCTGCTTTCATATTTCTCATACGCTTGGTACCTTTCAAAAGTAGTTCATTTTTTTCCGTAATTAAAAAAAAGGAAAAAAGAAATAAAAAACTAACTTTTTTTTTCTCACAAAACTATCTTCTGATACTAAGCAAGGTGTTACTTTCAAAAATGATCAGTATCTCAAATGCAAATTGGATATTTCCATTTATTTCTTCAATGTCATTTCGGCTGATTTGGAATGTGTCGGTTTAACATTCTGGTTATATTTTCAAACATATTCAGCGAAATATGGGCGAATTCAGTATTTTACCTTAAAGGGGATGGTTCTGTGTTGCTTTATTAGATAAAGCTGCAAGCGGTGACTTATAGGATGAATTGGACAGCTTGAAAATCTCAAGAGAACTCCTAGAGCAGAGTGTTTTTATTTCAATTAAGTTTATTTTAGGGTCACCGATTTTAATTGCGCTGGTGGGAGGATGTTATGAACAGGTGTTTCTAAACAGTATTTTTCTTTATGCCTCCTGTAGCCCCTGCGGCTGTTAATTCGCAGATTGCAGAAAATTAAACCATAAAAACAAACAGTTCAAGGTAATGAGAGTTTGAGAGCAGTCCTTTCGAGGCAAACTAATTATTCATTGAAAATGGAGTAATTCAACCCTTTAAACCTAACAAACAAACGACGATACTATGATTCTCTCTTACCCAATTCACTGACTTGCCTTTACTATAACGTTTCTTGATTACAGAGAGAACTTTGGAGGTCTGAAACACTGCCATCAAACTATTACCTTGTCCTTTACAATTGCCTAGTTGACCCTCCGATACCAGAAAAAAATCATCGATAAACTGGCGAAATAAAGTCTTACATTTTTATTTTGAGCACTTCAGAGAGTATTAACTCTCCATTTCCGAATATAGATTTTACATGTTCATTTATGAGGACCTAAGAAAAAAAAGGCTGTACGGGATGCAGTTTTTATTATCACATAAAAATATATATTTATATTTCTTTTTTCCTTTAACTCTAAGAAACATACCGCTCTTCTACAAACATGGATAGCACTAGTACCTAGGCAGTTATATGTGAACATTGCGGCTTAGCGTTATGTATAGGACTGCGTCACGATTGAACGAAGTAAAGGTAAGGGAAGCGACTGAACAAGGACACAAATAACACTGTAAGTCTTTTGTAACTATTTCGGATACGAAAATGAGAGCCGTTCGAATGAAGCCCGCGGTCACTTATAGTACCGCCTTTTGTCGGGGCCTCCTTACGGAGAGCACGGCCGGTTCGGAAACTTTTCGAACAGGCCATGTTCTAACCGAACGACATCAGACGCTGCGGTTAAAGTAGTGTGTCAAAGTGGGTAAGGGCAAGGAGATTCTTTGAGTTGGGGCGAGATTTTTTAAGGCGGGGTAAGAGCTTTCTGGGGTGGGGGTCGGTGTCTACCGTGGAGTGGGGAGATATGGTCCGGGAGTGGGGAGATATAGTCCGGGAGTGGGGGAAGGTGCGGACTCATGGGAGCGGAAATAGGCAAGATTTGGGGGTGGGGAGCAGATAAATTCTAAGAGTCGGGTAGGTATGGTCTCGGGAGTGGTAGTACTAATAGTTTGCTTGGAGTGAGGTTATCCAAGTTCGAGCAGTGGGGGTATTCAATTTCTGGGAGTGGGGGTATTCAAGTTCTAGGAGTGGGGGTAAGTATGGTTTCCTGGGAAGGGGGTACGTGACCACCATGATCTAATCAGGAGCGCGCCAAGCACTTGTGACCTGTCAGAACAATTGATTCCAAACATCGGGAAATAGTCAGAGGAAGAAGATAGTTGTTGAGGTCCTCTTTTAATCATTTCTCAAACCGCAAACTGCGCATGATACTTTCCATACGTTATATGTTGCTATGGAAGGGAATAAGACATGCTTCCGGGATGACACTTCGTTAAGGGTCGTACCCTCATGTAGCGACCTGCTGTAGTACTACATTAATTTAAATTTCGATATGAGTAACTTAAATTTCGACACAGTTTTTCAAAATAGGTTCGACGACTTTCACCGGAATTAGTAATATTAATCTCACATTAGTTTCTATGAATACTATCAATTATACAAATTTATTCGCGAAACCGCTTAATTTATCATCGCTTACAATATTTCAAAAATAATGACAACTCGTTAGAAAATCTGCAAACGGGCGGCTCATTATAAAAAAATCATGTTCGCTCATTTCGCACGGGCTGACGACGTGGCAACCCAATTGACTGCGGGCGGAACACCAAGTCACGACGTTATCTGGCTTGGTGTCTCTGTTAATAGGCCTACGCCTCAACTAAACCCAAACAAAATCTCTCAAAGCTCGTCTCAGCATTCACAGGGACGTAATTAACAACAATTTTCCTTATTAAACACGCACTCCCCATCCTCCTCAATTGAATTTATTTACATATCTCGAGTTTGGTCACCGTCACATCTCCGGATGGCGAAGATTCTGCGCATTCATCCGACAGGGTTGGTGACGTTATATAAAAAGAGGCATGTCCTGGGGCAAGTCTCGTAGGATGTGGCTTGGCACGTAATCACACTATCGCAGGGAACACCGCAAGAAGTGCCAGAATCAGTACGGCGCCGTTTGAGGCGAGGTTCTGGGCTGCGCCGTCCGCGTCCGCATCCGCCACAGGGGCGGTGCTGAGGCCGCTGGCGTGGGTCACGTTGAGGATGACGGTGGCATCGGCGACCCCCCGGGGGTTCCGCACCAGGAGGAGGTACTCGCCCGCGTCGTCGGGGTCCACGTTGTGCATCACCAGGACGGCTTGGTGGCAGTCGGCCCGCGATCCAGCCTGTCAACACATCCATCACGTCTTTGAGTCTCAGCGGGAGAAGAACTCGGCGAGTTATGGGCCTGCCACAACTCTTTTCCTCTTAATTTGACATCGGATGAGTGGCTAACGCCAAACAAGCTCCACCAAACTTTGGCCGAAATTCGAAAAAGCTTGTGGACGAACTCCTAATCAATGAAGAGGAAAGCACGTATCTCAGAAGTCCCACTCTCTATGGAGTAGTCTCTCTATGGCATGGAGTTGTGTACAACGAAGGAACTGCTCCTTTTAGGGTGTATTTTTTAAGGTCAGTCGAGAAGTGTTTAAACGAAGCCTACTCACGACTTGACGCGAAAAAAAAATCTTGGACATTCAATGGAAAAGTCTGAACTTGGGTCACCTTATGGCCTACTCGCCAATCGCTGCAGGACATATTCTTTTTCTAACACTTGCCAACAGAGCTAGGGTTTAACTCAAGGTGAATTTGACTGTAAGTAAAGTTGAAAAAAGAATGCAGAAGACCTAACGGCTGCAGTTGAAACGAGTGGAAGTCAACCCTTTTTAGTGAGAGAGATGTTACTCAGAGTGCGTGGACATTTCTTAGAGGAAAGATCATGGAAGCCACCATTTTTGATTCGGTTCCCCCAACCCTCGTCTACGGCGTCCTATTAAGTGTACTCGCTTCCTACACAGTCAAATATCATCAGTTGCACCCGAACTTTTCTCTTATTACGCTGGGGATAACTTTGTGACGGCAAGTCGAAGAGGCTATTAAAGTTCGTGCGCTGCAACGCACCGCACCGCGCCATGTTGGTGACCGCACAAGATCCATTCACCCAAACATCTAATTGCTTTGCCTAAGGATTATCCTGATACGACACCTGTATACAATGCGGACCGCCGTGTAGATGGAAATTCGAAGTGCGTTTGATTCAACCTTCCAGTTCGGGGAGTGGTTTCTATGCCCATCAACTTCAAGAACCGTTTTTAACTGCCGCTGAGAAGTAGGCGGCAGCACTCTTGCAGTAGAGTGAGGCGACAGCAAAGCAAGACACAAGGCACTGGACAATCTCGCGCAACGGCATAACCTTAATCCTTATCCTATTATAAAAAAGATCCTGGGTAGAAGACCTGGGGCCTGTTTTTTAAAGCTACTCTGCAAGTCTTTACTCCCAAGTTTTCACTCTGCGCTCGTATTTTTGTTTTTTATATTAGATATGCAAAGTGCCAGCACAAAAAAGCCTGGCCAAAAAACAGTTTCTGCCAATTTTGCAGAGTAAAGTGTGGAGTGCAAAGTGAAGACTTGCAGAGTAGCTTTAAAAAACAGGCCCCTGAGAACCTCCAATAATGTTCGGAGTGTACAAACTGAGAAAGGAGAATAGATGCTAAACACGAAGAGTAAATTTCAGCTGATACATTTTTCCACGAGAAGGATTCAGATGTCCTCGTAGACTTATCTAAGAATAGATCCAAACCGATTTGTTAAGATCATACCCGCTACAAAGTTGCTTCTCACGAGGTTCGTTTGATTCGAAAGAATGAGTCGAAAATGAAGGGATCTGCAGAAGTTGGGCTTACAGAGGCGGATCACAGGTTGATTGGCCGATGATTGGATCTAATGAAGATGCGTTAGATTCTATTGGTAAATTGGGATCAAGGACGAATCAGGCTGATGTCGATACGAAACGAATACACGGGAAGGGAGAAAAAATCAATCATTTCGCTGACGTTTCTCGCCGAGGAAGAAAAACAAAGCTTTCAGACGGACCAATATCGTGTAGAGGAACAAACATCGGGGGACAGTTTTTACTGATGAAAGATCACTAAAATGTACAATCCATCTGTTGCATCCTGTAATAAAGGGAATCACTGTAAACTGCTTCGATACTTGCGAACAACGCTCCATTTTTTTGCGGTGTCGCAATCAGTTTTACAGATTTTACAGGTTTTCTGCTTGTGAGTTCTAACCTTAAAATACATAATGCATATTTACGATATATGATTGGTTCAATCCCCAACCGCCCAGCGATGCCGTTCGCAAAGAGAAACATGTATTTTAGAGGATCTTTTCAGTTCAGTATTGGCACTGTATAAAAAATGTCACCCCTCTGGAAAACTGAAATTTAATATTTTGTCATTTTTCAAAGCTTGAAATTGCATATTTTAATGGAAAAAAATCCTTCCAATTTCTCTTAAGCCAAATTTCACTTCAAATACTTTGAGAGGTTATGGGTTAAGGTTGGGAGTCCTAGGCCTGTCATTGTCAGCCTGATGACCCTTACACGTCTTATTCAGTAACCGTCGTGAAGTGGCATCATACTTGGTGACTAATGACAAGATTTCGGCTATTGGGCGAATAGCGTAAACGCAGTTATTCGCCCACTTTGTGCGAATAAAGTGGGCCACTATTGGTCCAAACATAAACAGCCGGTGAAATTACGAAGAGGCGGGGCGGAGTGTGGTCCGCTGCCTGCAGGGACCGCGCTTTCTTGTTTCGGAATTTAATTAGGTACTAAGCCTCGTGGGAAGATTGGGAAGCGAGCCTATTTAAACACAGGCGCCGCATCGCGCGCATCGTGAGCCAACGACGCTCCACTTCCACCTCGCGACGCCATGTTGCACTCCACGTTTGAAAGGTCGAATTCCGACCTCTCATGTTCCACCTTACGTCAATAAGCTGAAAGGGGTCAGGAACACGGCACGATACCTTTACTATACCAATCGTCAAATCTGATGTATCTCGAGATGTTTTCGCTCAAGAAACTTCTAATTGTAAGTAGAGTGGCATCGAAGCGGGGTACAGGACATTAACCTAACCTATATTGACCTAACTTGTTTTAACGTAATTTTGACCAGATCTATATTGACCTAACCTTTTAAATCGAATCTAAATTATGATTGACAATTGTTATATGTCAGTTCTATTCGTACGCCCATGTTAACCCACTACCGCCCAGCTATGCCGTTCGGTAACAGATAAACAACTATTTTAGAAGATCTTTTTCAGTTCAGTGTTTTCATAATTTAAAAAAAATCACCCCCTGAAAACCTGAAATTTAATTATTTAGGCATTTTCCAAAGCTTAGAATTGCGTATTACAATGGAAAAAAATCCTTTCAATGTCTTAAGCCAAATTTCACTCCAAATACTTTGGGCTGTAAAGGGTTAAGGGAAACTTGATCGCACGGAAACCAAACCTAATGCAATTTAAATGGGAGGTGACTTAAACGTACGGAAACAAAACTAATACATTTTAAATGAGGCAGCGTGTGAATAGTCACTTCGGCGTTTTTTAAAACTACCCTAGACACTCCGAACTCGCTTTAACTTCGAAGCCAACTCAGGAAGAGAAATAATAGAAATCTTCCTTATCAGTTCCTACCGCTGAAAATGAGCGGTTTTTGGTCCGGAGGTATTCGAAGTTATGATCACAAAATTGATAATGCTGGTGAAAGTGGCAAATGTATACGCTGCACCGGAGGTGCATTCCATTCGGTCGTGCGAATACGGTTCGGTTCTTCCCTTGAAAATGGTCAATGAGCATAAATATTTCATTTGCATGGGCTGAAGGGGAAGACCAATATCATACATGTCAGACGAAGTACCGTCGGAAAACAGACCAAATCTCACAGCTGGTCCGATATTAAATAAAAAAATCCTGTTTGCCTCCCAATGTTAAAATAATTGAATCCTGCGTTGTGTGTCACATCTACCAATTGAATTCGGATAATCAACGGCACAATTAAAGTATTCCGTCTCCGCGTCAAAATAAGGACCCAATTATTTCCGGTGTCGCTTAAAAATCAGACAAGAAAAAATCACTGTTAAGTTTAGAAAACTCGATTTAAGACAATCGTCAGCTTGAGCTAAGAATTAAACTGATAACACGAACATTTAGCTTTTTTCAAACTCATAAACAGGTAGTCTACCTCAACAACTCGCTTTAATCTCAGAAGAGCAGAACTGAAATCATTCACGAGGTGAAATCATTTCGCTCCGTTTGAAGGTGCAACCTTGAATACTTCGAGCATATTTTCACGAGCAAATACCCGTAAGCTGTGAGTTTGGATCTCCTATTTGTGCGGTGTTCCCTTGGAAAGTGTGTCAAATGAATGTTCTGAATCAAAATAAAAGGACCCTAACAGCAATTGCCCTCCGTGTTGTGCTCAAACATTGCATGCACGTGATGTAGGTTGCACGCCGAGTGCTCCGTGTATGTCGACGAGGTCCCCTGGACCCTTTTCGGGCCCCCGCCCCTTTCGCCCTCCCCCCTTTCACCCCCCCCTTCGCGCCCCGCGTCCCCCGGGGGCAAAGCAACCTCG
>Ga0058701_10002479_pt1 | contig 14028 bp, 6 predicted proteins | sample AgamicOrMae_FD_97039 | JGI IMG/M metagenome (GOLD analysis project Ga0058701, IMG submission 97039) | Agave microbial communities from Guanajuato, Mexico - Or.Ma.e | ecosystem: Host-associated > Plants > Phyllosphere > Phylloplane/Leaf | place: Guanajuato, Mexico | collected 2012-06-04 | reverse complement strand
TTTTAATTTTTTTTTTTTTTTTTTTTTTTTTTTTTTTTTTTTTTTTTTTTTTTTTTTTTTTGTCGTTAGGACGGTGGTTCATGGGAGTGTAATGAACAAACGAACAAATTCACAAGTTTCATTTTCTGCGGACTTTGGTTTCGCGCATTAAGTTGCCAAGAGATGCTCTTCGTCTGAAAAGTTGTCTTTAAATCTTTTTTGAGGCTGTATTTTGAAGAACTGGACGATCGGAGAAAAGTACCCTTGACAACTTTTTACTATACCAAGATTCGTTGTTTTATTTTTTTTTTAATTTTTTTTAATGTCCCTCTCCATTATTGGGAATTATCGGGAACAATAACGTTTGTTTGACAGAGAGCACCTTAACCCAGGCCGATCCCTCAGACCAAGGGGTCAGCTACTTCTAAAATTCAGTGCACCAATGTACTGAAATCCCCGTAACTCCTGAAATCCCATTAATCCCAGAAATCCGACCTGAAATGTCTGGAATCCGGGTTGAAATCCCTAAAATTCGACCTAAAATCTACGGAATCCGTCCTGAAGTCCTTGAAATCCCACCTGAAATCCTGGAAGTTCGACCATTACTTTGACCAAAAATTGAGGGGCTGACATAAAATCTCCAAAATGTTATCTGAGCCTCTTCTATCTAAATTAGCGATAATATCAATCTATGGGGACTGCCGGAGTGCCCTTGCTATGAAGCAATGGTTCTTTTTTTTCACCTAAGTTTTATACAATTTCTCTGTTTTAAAATGAGATCTTCCCGACGAATAATACATGTACTCTTCAAAGCAAGCCTAGTCAGTCGCCCTCCCTGGGTTAAAGTTCTGGGAGAGGAGGGCTCTATCCCGATTCCCCCCTCTCCCTAAAAAAAAAGAAAAGAAAAAAAAAAGAGTAAGTGCGAATAGCACTGATCTATCTCAATTTTTGTTCTCACTCCATCCCTTTTGCGGTCCAATCCTAGGAAGTCGTCTCTGCTAATTCTAAATTGTGTCTGCTAAATTTATATTGAAACTTTGTTTTTGGGTTGGGGGCTGTTACAGAAAGTTTCTCCAAATTAGAAGAATTTATGATACCTGAGTATCCGTTCGAATTTCGTGATGTGTGTGCTATTTCGGCGATCGGCGGGCGACCAGCAGTCGAACATCTGCATCGAAGGTTAAGGGAAATATTGGACGAAATCTATATTGAAGATGAAAATATTGCTGCAGAAGATGAACTCAGACTGAATAAGCTAAAGAGACTTATGAAACAAAGAAGCCCGACTCTGGAGTAATTGTGGCGCTTTCGGAAGTCATCGGTACGTACCTCTCCTCAAGGTCCTAAACAACCATCGCTACGGGTTTGGCTTCTAATGCCAGTCAGGTTTTCCGCACTGGCCTCTTCTTTCGACTGCCGCATAGTAACGCTACTTGATATCGGTATGCCAAAAAATAACTGTACAGAAATACCCAAAGCGTAAGAGCAGGGTAGGAGGAAGACTTAACTACAGAAATCAAACAACATTTCCAGGGCTCGTTTATAGGTGCTATTGAAGACAAGACGCCCTGTGCACCTTTTTTTTTTTGGGGGGGGGGGGCGACGACTTTGCGTTGAGATACCTAAGTGCAAGAAAACTGGAACTGGGAGTTGACGGAACCCCCCCCCCACACGTCGAGTTTTAACTTCTCTCCGCACATCTACGCTAATTACACTTCGTATTTCTGAAAATCAAACTAGTCGACGCCATTCAAAGAAAATTCCAAAAATTACATTTTCGACTTTTCCATAGTTGGGACTTGGGACGAGTCTCGGGAATGCAACGGCTTCAGCACGGGCGTTGTAGCTTAATTACGTGATTGCACCAACTAACCATGCCGGGAAGATCAGCGAACCAAACTCGAGATTTTACATATTCAAATCTTATTGAAGTCCGAAAAATAATTACAAGGTTTAAAACATTCTAGCTTTTAGTGCACTTCTGTTTCACATAACTGTTTTAGTGTGTTATCTTTACTTTGAACGGCAATGAGCCAGGCTGTTCCCATGTCTTGGAGACGTTAATATCAAGGATCTCACTACTCTCTGACCCCTAGTCGTTCGACGTAATGATTTGATTTGAAACTAAAACTGGTTATTGAATGGTATACAATTGCACGAAAAATGGTATTGAATTGGTAATTTGTGAAAGTATGCAAGCAAATGTACGAAACATACATATTAGATTTTACGGACCCGTTGATTCTTTTGGAACGATTTTTGAGAGCAATCAGGTAAGTAAGCTCAAACTTCGAAATTTTCGTGCTGATAAACTTGCCAAGCTCTCCTGAGACCTCTTCATATCCTAATTTAGCAAAAATCATACTTGCAGTTTAATGATGGTTGTTTTGAACGGCGTAGATCTCTATTCTTTCTCGCGAAAAACAAACAAGGATTTAGAAAAGGTGTGTAGAATACGAAAACTTCATCAGGTTTAGCTGGACGCATTGGAAGGCCAGTCACTAACTTACTGACATTTAGGTCTCTCGTTAGTCATTGCTATTAATTCGAAAAAAAAAGAGGAAGAAAAAGGCCACTGGACGTCTTCCATTACATGCATCGTTTTAACTAGTCCGGAAAGTCTCGCCTATTTGATGGTTAGAGGTCTTTCGTCTCTATTCACGCCTTAGAGCTCGTTGTGAGTCCGTAAGGATGTATTCTTATTTTCTGTAGTACATATTTTATTTGGAAAATAAATTTAAATTTTGTATGGATTTAAGCGCGTCGTGTCATTGAATAAAATTCCCTTGCGGAGCGACCGTATCATTGGGAAACTAGTAGTAGCCCTGAGGAGGAGTCCCGACCAAACACTAATGGACTTTTTCCTGTGGGGCCTCCTCGAAGACAGAGTTTTCGTCACACAGCCTGCAAACTCCGAAGATTTGAATAATCGCATGAGGCAAGCGTGCGCTCTAATCACACCGATGATGCTCCAAAGCGTGAGAAGAAATTTCATGCGAAGAATCCAGAAGTCCATTGAAATCGGCAGCCAGAACTTCGACCACTTTCGGTAAGAATCCTTTCGGATGAAAAATACTTTGCTGGGGAAGAAGGGGTTCTAGCTTAACATCAGGTGGCGTTGGGTAAGGGTATTTCGCGTAAGTCGGAAACATCTGCTAAACTTAAAGATGTTTGTTAGTTCTTTATTTGTACCAGTTTATGCAGTATGTATATCTTTACTTTCCGTTTCATATTTTATATGTGATGTTGAGGGCTGCATGACTGTGCACACGTTTCTAATGATTAAAAACTGATTAAACCAAAAAGTTTTGTATTGTCCAAATGAGTCAAAGTGCAGCTTAAGCAAGGCGTTGACTCAAAAGCCAAGGCTTAAAGCTGACAAAGTGCAGGACCTGAAGGGCGGTCACAGATTACGCTGTGGTTCATTTCTTTTTAGATATTCGTAAAATTTTAAAACTTCAAATATGTTGATTTTACAGCACTTTTTTTTAGCTTTGGGTTTTGCGTTTGGGTTTTTGTGTCTTATTCTCCTTTCTTTTCCTTTCCTGTTCGGTATCTTTCTCCTTAACAGATCTTTCCCCCCCAAAAAATGTAGGACAAACAGACACAAGCGTTTGAAAGTAAGGCAACATGCATTACTTGCGTGTATTGCACGCAAATTGGTTGCCTACCTTTTCAAAATAAATAATAGTATTTTACTGAGCCTCCTCTGCCCTGTAAGTGTTGAATTTCACGCCAAAAAAGAAAGCATTTATTGAGAATTAAATAGTTGAAGCCAAAGCCTAAAGATGAGTACAGGGCCTGAAAGGCGGTCGCAGATTACGCTGTGGTTCATTATTTTAAAATTTTTAATATGATTAAAAAAAAATGTTGTTTTTACTGCACTTTTAAGCAAATATGGGTTTCATATTCGGTTTTTATGTGTTTTTTTCCCCTTACTTTTCATTTCTTGTTCGGCATCTTGATTCTTAACCTCTATTCTCACAAAAAATAAAGAAAAAACATACATAAGCAAGTGTTTTAAAGTTAGGCAACACGCATCACTAGCATGTATTGCCCGATATTTGGTTGCCTAGCTTTTCAAATGTAATAATTGTATTTTACTGGGCCTCCTATGCCTTGTAAGTGTAAGTGTTAAATTTTACACCGGCCTCACGGTAATGCGCTCTTACGTTATTTTTTCATATACTTTCCTTTCCGCCCGATAATATCTAAAACATCAAAGTAATCAGTTGTTTTTACTGCCGTACAGGTTAGCGACTTTATCACATTTTTCCACATAAAAATTTCTTGCACCCTCACTGTACTTACACTTATCCGAGTCTAAATTTCCTCCGCTTCCATTTAAACTTATTTCCTTCATTCTTCGGATGAAATTTTGCTCGAAATTTTGTTAATTTTACACGGTTTAGTGTAAAACTGATTGTTTGTAACGATGAAACATCCGCCACTTGTTGACTCTCAAGCGATCATTTTGCAAGCAAGAAGCCAACTTATGCGTCCAATCTGCTTTTCGTTTCGTGTTTGTTTCATATTTCGCATAACTATTTTTTTGACTTCTTAAACATTCCCGTACCCTTCTCCTTCAATTATCTAGTTTTTTCTTGTTCTTGTGTATTTTTTCGGCTCACTTTTTTGTTTTTACAGTATTTGACAACCTTCTGGGGACCGCGTATCGGCCTCCGCTGTATTCAAATGTTAATTTTAAGTCAACGCCTTGCTTGCGCTGCACTCATTTTCAGCTGAAAGAACAACATATTTATTTTTTTACAGATATCTTAAAATAATGAACCACAGCCTAATCTGCGACCACCTTTCAGGCCCTGCACTCAGCTTTAAGCCTTGGTTTTAACTAGTAGTCTTTCGATTACTTGAATTGTATACTCACCGCAGCGTCGGAATAGCCAGGCTATTCGACGCCCAGTTCGAATAGGCAACCTGCACGACACCCATGCCGTAGTGGTTGCATGCGCCCATCCCGCGCGGCATCGTTCTATCCGGTATAATGGAACTTCTATATAAAGTTCCTCTTCATACCGTTTTCCTCCCTACAGCGTTCAAGGTGTTTGTCACGGCAAAATTCCATAAGGCGAATGTATGTATTTCTTCCCTATAGCGTTCCTCTATACAACGTTTCCCTTCTTGCAACGTTCTCTTTTCCCGGCCCCGAAGAAGATTTATACCTCTCTGTAATGGTTTGGGCTGAAATTTATCCTAGTCCAATGTAAATTTAAGTCGTAAACAAAGCAAAACAAGAACGAGTACATTAACCGACCGCTAGGTTGCAACACCATGCAGAGCCCTCGGCTAGAGGTACCTCGTAAGCTATCCGAGGGAGGAGACGGAACTATCAACTAGTTGCAGAGCCGAACTGAATGACTGACAAAAATTAAATTCAGTTAGTGCTCTAAGCAACAAGCCACTACCGTACTAATTATTTCGGTGAAGCGTAGGCAAATAGAGAATAGCAGATTTTTTTCGTGTGCAATTATATGTTTATGGGTAATTTTATTTTCTCTATGCAAATTAAATTTTACATATGTAATTTAATTTTTATACATGCAATTTAATTTTATGAGAGAGAGAAATAAAACAATGAATACCTATATCATACAAGAGCGCTGTCCTTTTTTTCTACTTCTTTTATATAATATAGCATTTAAAACCCGTTTTGAAGCTAAATTAGCGCACTGTTTTATATGCTTTTACCCGGGCAAAAAGGCTTTATCGGCCTGATCAGAGTCTGATCAGTGCCTGATCAGGCACCGATGAAATGTCCGAAAAACTGATCAGAGACTGGTCAGTTTATCGGACGCATCTGATCAGTGCCTGATCAGGCATTTTCGCATGGGACTCGTACTAAACTAGCTTCACGGTTTAAACACCTTCCTCCTTACAACGTTTACTGAGCGTTTGTAACGCTTGGTCCTATGGAAAACGTTTGATAGCAATTCATCGTATTACAGGTACCGGTATCTTCAAACTTTCCCTCAGAATATTGACGTTTTCTCCTATACAAATTTTTAGCAGCATAGAGTACTTTGGTTCAGCTTGGAACCGGAATATGTCAGATCACTATTGTGAAGTTCTTTTAATGTTTAGACCGCATTTCTCCTACTTTTAAGAGCCAACAAAATTCGCGGTGAAGCGCCGCTTCCCTTCTCGACCAGTGGGCCTATCCCCTCGGACCCGCACACTCTCAACTCAACCCAGGCCACAGGGATTTGGCCGAGCGCCAACATATACTGGCCCCAAGCCTAGTCTACTTCCTTGACGTCCACAGTCTGAGTTGCTCACAGGGCGCCGGGGAGTGCGAACTGAATCTAAGCTATGGTGAATGTGAATCGGCCGGGTTCGCGTGCGTTCTCATTTGTTCGCAGGGTTGCTTTGTTTCTGTAGTCGTGCCCGTCTCCGTCGCATCGCCTTGGCGTCGCGTACCCGCCGGGCCACAGCCGACGCGTCACGCCGCCTCCGCTTTTCGCCACTAGAGGTCGTTCGAGTCGTTGGCCCGGCCGTCAGCTTCAGCCGCAGTTCTCCGATTTTTTACCCCTTCGATCGTGTCTTGTTCCCCAGTCGTTTAACGCGTTTGCATTCCTGTTTGTACGTGCGCATCGTGATGTGTACAAAAAAAATATGAGTGTGTGAAATAACCAACCGTGTGTTAAGTGATAGTGGCGATGTGCTGAAATGGATATCAATCCCTGATACTGCACGGTGTGCTCCGACGTTTAATGCTGCTCGCCGGGGATGTCAGTGTATCGCAGCGGCTATGTAAGCTAACTAATCTTTTCTCAGTCTATTGGGTCAATTTTAAAGGTCCATTACTTTTTTTCGTACTTTGTGTCGTGAAGAAAACAAATCCAACCGTAGTCTTACCTGTTCAATATAGATTCAATTGGACAGCCTTCACACTCAGAAAGAATACCAGAATTCTAGACCTGAGAAAGATAGAAGCAGTATGGAATCAAACTTAAATAACTCGCACTCGCCATCTCGGAAACTTGTATGGGAGTCTTAAGGCGTTCAGTTTCATATTGATGAAATTAAATAAAATGTAAAGAAAGAGGGGGTCGATTCTCTCTTGGACTTCAACTAATCGATAATGTTCGACTGAACACAGCTTCTAGCATAATCTTTCTTATAGGCAAAGACTACACTGAGCAACGTTTATTATGAAAGGATATCCTTGCAAGATATTCGCTCGAGTGGACGTTATGTACCCGCACCTACACTAGCGGCAGACGAGGAAACTGTTTACTTCCAATGTTGCCCATACTTTTTGGTGAGCGTTGCTTTATTATATTTAGGCCAGCTATTTTGAAGTGTTATCCATGTCTGCCTTGTAATTTCAATCATTGTCGACAGATATCAGGACTTCATTTTTCGTAATGCGGTAGTTGACTATTATGTCACGTGACCACATATTGCGGTAGCGGTCATAAACAAACCCTTAGCCGTCGGAAAGCCATTAAATTTTGGCATGGATATCCATGCATGGAATATAAAACATTCAAAGGCTTAGTCTATCCATGAAAATATTTTAATGGCCTTTAATTAGGGATTACCAACGTGGATCCCATGGCCCACGTCCATTGGAAAAGTATCGGTGTAACAAAATCATTAAACACAGGTTTAAAAAGACGGCTTCAAATATGATTTAGAACAATTTCACATGACTTCTTAAAATTTTAATTCAGATTTGCGTATTAGAATAGTTTAAAAAAACTTATTAAAGCACGTAATACAACGCGCAAAAAAGCTTCAAAGTGTCTTTACACTTTGCCTTTGCTACACTTGCTTAACTCATCTAGGAACGGCATAAGCAACGTTAAACCCTCTATCTCTGACTGGTAGTACTAACAGCCCTTGTCAAAGAATCCACAGCATCCTTATCCATGCCTACAGCAAACAGATGAAACCTGCAAATCAATCGAGTAGCCTACAGGGCAAAGTGCCTACAGTGCGTGCTCTTAAATGCGGCGGATAATCAAGATGGATTGAAATCCACCTTGAGGATAATATACTGCCGTGTGAAGCAAAAACGTTTTATGTGCACCTGCGCTGGATATCAGTATTAGCCTACTCCACTTAAAAATGCTAAACTAACAAGGTAGTCTCATGTAACAAGTAAGATTTTTTAACAACGGGGAGAAAAAAATCGAAGGAAACGGCTTCATGTAAACTCAAACTTGGATATTTTGCATCGTATGTTTGCTGTGCATAGTGACACTAGGGAGATTACTGTTATACGTATCGAAGTCTTAACGAGTTTTTCGAATTACCCGTTCCTCAAATAGAATATAACGTGTTTGTAAACTCACAATCACCATACAACAATGGACGACTTCTCTGTTAGATTACAAAATCGGGTAGCGAATGATCTGCAAATGTAAATCCTACAGGAATGGGGTTTTGAAATGAAACCGTTTTAGAGCTAAATTTTCAAGCGGTATATGCTCTCACAAAGATTACGACCGTTGTCACCTGTTAAAATGAGTCTAACCGCGTCACTTAGCAGTGCATGTAAGCACAATCAAAGAGAAGCGAAAAAAAATGCAAGTGACAACGAATCGGGTAAATCGAATCGATCGGCTGTAGACCGTTTGAAACTTTACTTTATATGCTACTTTCATTTTGACAGCGGAGCCCTGCAGGACTTCTAGTCTTGGAGAACATTCGCTTCCCGGTTTACTCCTCTGTCACAAACAGAAATGTTTCATTTCATAGAGTGCAGATATGCAGATTTTGTGCACCGTTTCGTTGCTGTGTACCGGCACTGATCTTTTCATCAGGCCCCAGTATTCAACGATATTATGCTAGATTTGCTTTGACGATACCTTAATTAAATAAAATTTTCTCTTAACGATACTTGAACATCAGTGACATCTACAATCTACAATAAACCGGCACTTGTAGTTTACATCCGTTTCTGGCGACACCTTCGGTTGCCATGACGTCGATGTTGTAAGCAAAAACGTTGGTCTTAGGTGAGTTGGTACCGGTAATGCAGTGCACCCTCCGTTAGAAACTGTCTGCCGTGGAAAGTGCTCTCGAACGCAACGAAACAAAATGTTTATTTTCGAAAGGCAGTTCGTTGAGCATCTACAATCAGAAAACTTTGAGGGAAATAATGATTGTATGGCAAAGTTGATGTGGGGGATGTAGGAGCAGACATGCAAAGTCTCCTCGCACAGTCACATCAACGGCCTGACAGCCGGAGACAAGAGTTTTTACGAGGGCGAAGGCTGTATTGGCCCCAAAACGTTGGCGCAGCGCATTCGACGCAGTGGCACAAAACCCCATCTCTTGCCCTACTTTGAAGCTATATCTAATACAGCTTGCCGCTCGGCAGGATTTTTGTAAAAGCGTTCCTCATTGCCTTTGTTTAGCAGATGAAGATGATTCGATGTTGATTTGTCGAAGAGTCTTTACTTGGTTTATCACAATCAAAGCTTCTCTTCCATTTCTCTCCCTCCCAATAAAGCATTGAATCAAAGTTCCTTTCGTAGAATTACGTGTCAAGAATCGAATCCCCCCTTAAAGGCTCGTGTCTCAACAGGCTAACACTCTGTTCCATAAGAAGTGCAAACTGAACGACTATTTCCAGAATTAGATGCGAACACAAACAAACGGCCAGCATCGGTTGTAACGGACGCGTATGATCGGCTATAGCGAACAAAATCGACGATTTGGCCGTACTGGAGGCGAACCTGGCCACTAACCGGAAATGACCGTCGATGTTCTTCTGACCCAAAATTCGACCCTAGAACCATTGAAAATATCTTTTCGAAGGGTTTTGCATTAAATTCAACGAATTTTGAACCAAAATTTGGGTGGGGATAACGTTGACGAAGGTAATTTCCGGTTGGTAACCATGTTCGCCTCCAGTTCGGCCAAATCGTCCGTTTTAGCATTTGCCTATTGTTCATAACGAAGGTGGACAAAACGCAGCGAAAGAGGCTGCTGCATCTGCCAAAGCTAAGGGCGGGTAATAAACGAGGAAAGCAAAGAAATTTTTCTCACAATGTGCCCGGCAGTTATAGTTTTTAGTTGTCTTAAATGCCTGGCTGGTAAATGTATCAACGATTTTCATTCAAAGGGATAAGATAGGCCTATGTCATTTTACTATCACTGATACCTAGTTTTAATCTAGTAAATAAGCACTTAGAATGAGCATGGCAATGCGGAGTGAAGTATTTTCAAAGCAGATTTGCCATTCTATTATTTTTTGCTTAATTATTTGTTTCTTTTTGGTAGGTAAAATTGATTTTCCTTTTATTTTTGTCCGCAAATTTGAGAAATCTATGAATATTTCACTGCTATTGAAACTGCTTGTTTTATCAATAAATTAGTAAAACAATCAATAAATCAATCAATAAATTAATAAATCAACGAATAAATTAATAAAGCAATAAGTAATTGAAAAATACATCAAGCTGTAAATAAAAACATCAATCAATAAGTTATTCACTAAATCGCAATTAAAGCAATAAATCGATGAATAAATGAATGAATAAATGAATGAATAAATGAATGAATAAATAAATGAAGACAAGTGACGTAGCCGGGGGGTGGGGGTCAAGCCCTCCCCTCCCGACTCAAACCTTTGCCCCCATGAGAATCGCACAGAACCGTTGGAGATAAATATATGGGGGGTTGCTTGGTTCGAACGTTTCAGAGATCAAATTATTTATCCAAGTTTTTTTACAGCACGATGACTTGATACAGAATTCACCTGACGGGCAAAGTTTAGGCGATGATCCATCTATGTAAGCGGAGGGACATTACGATATTCTAACTTATAGAACCCGGTCTCGTAGCTCCGCAGTCGCTTCAATTGAGTCTATTAATATAAATGTAGGCTAATCCATATTTTTGTAATGTATGGCTTTTTTCTTAATATTCGCTCAACGATCAGAGTTACCAAAACACGGCAGATGAAATGTGTAAAGCTGTTGATTAAGATCTCCCTAATAATCTCCCTAATGTTAATATTTCCCTAACAGAAATAGCGAACGACATAATTTTAAAAGTAAACATCGGTGTAGGTAGGCAACGCGAAAGACAGCCCCCCCTTCCCACCCAAAGAGTCTGGCTACGCCACAGAGTGAAGAAATGAAGAAATAAACAAAAGCAATTTAATAAAATAAAATAATTTTTGAGGATAATCATATTGCGCAAAATAGCTGTTATTGGTGGTGAGCATCGCCTCTGACGAGCAAAAAAATGCCGGTCCCTTGAAGTTAGTTATAAATGATTTCCTCTGTAAGTTACCACAAGAGAACGACGCGAATTCCAACCCTGCGTTGCTGACAGGCAGTGTTTGCTGCTTGGATAATAATAATCTACCCTGCAGAGTACTTGACAACGCATCGTGGTCTTTTCGAAGAATTTTGAAGTACCCTTCGGTACGATAATCATACCTGGAAGTTTCTTACAGTAGATCTCTACCTCTATTATGATGCTCGGTGGTTTAGCTTCCGCAGCCTTTTTCCTGAATGTCAAACCGGAGTTAAGTTGTCTTGAAGGTTTGCTCGGTGATAAACTTGTTTTGCTGGTTAACGATTTCGCTGAGGGACTCTCACTTGAGTGAGGGTGGGTCATTGAGCCAGCCTTGGTCTAACTTGAAGCAATGAACCACGACAGTGGTACCCACTTTTAGCTATCTGCTACGCGCTGCCTTGCCGCCGCGCGGCTACGCGCGTGCTTACTACGCGCTCTGGGATTGTGCCAAAGGCGTCACCCAAACTCCCGCTGATCAACACTAACACTCTTTTGTGAGAGTAATTAGACAATTTTGGTCTATTCTCAATTTACTAACGGTTCGTACTTTTTTGTGTCAGCCGAAAAGAAACGTGTTTTCGAAATCATGTAAAACCATTTCAATTTTGAAAATATAGCCTACTTAAAAAAAGGAAAACACGGCTGGCAACAATATCCATAGTGCCGAGAAGGTTTCCGTCGTACCAATTCAATCGAATAATCACTGCATCGCTCATAATTAGTGTTTCATTCACGGCAAATGAAGATGGTTGACTCATGAGCGGAAAACTCGTCAAGTTATTTGTGTTGTTTCTTAAACTTATTACACTAACTGTTACATAACATAATGAAGTTGAACGATTCGCGCGTCATTGTTCGAGGCATCGATATATAGAGTAAAGATTGTTACTGCCTACGATCAACAGTCATAATAGTCGATTACCGTCGCTATTATCATGAAGTCAAACATACTGGAGTCGTATCGGGCTCAAAACCCCGCCAGGACTGTCCCCAGTTCGATCCACCGCCCTAGTTAGGAATATGCTGAGAGCGCAACAGGTTAGGGAGGACCGTTCATCCATAAAACATTTTAACGGTGATTTACTGGCATTATGCATTGTAATTTTAAAAAAAAATTACGTCTGCGAGGTTTACTTCAAGTGTTAACTATCTTATTCTATGCCAGCTATTTTTTTTAAAATGTAAAAATGAGGCCTTTGCGGCGCTGAATAAACGTAAATTTATTTTGACAATTCTGATCCGTGAAAGAGTATTTCATCGCCACGATAAAAATGTTTATGGATTGTTTGAAGATATTTACAGCAAACAGCCTTGAAACGATCTCTCTGACTTGGCATTCAAATTACAACGAAAATAAGATGAAAATGATGTAAACGAAAGTACGCGATCATGACCCTACTTACGGTAGAGCAATCAACACAGTTTAAATTTCATTGTGACAAAAAACCAATTTATTATTATTTACATTCTTGAACAACTATTACCCTCAACCTTGGAATGGTATCTGCGTTTTGACTGCACCTATTTTGCAATCTGTGCAGTTTCCTTGAAAATCTTCCGCCATCTTGCGAAGATATCGTAGGTAGTGCATTCGAGGCACCGCGGGTTGAGGAGGTGGCAAGAGACGAACCCGAGATGGTGTTTTTAAATGCAAATCGTCCCATGACCATACAAAAAAAAACCGACGGAGTTTTATTCTCTGTAAGCTTCAAATTCTACTCCTCTTTAGCCGAAGACATCCGGCTTGGCACAGGCAAGGTACCACTCCGGGAGTGTGTTCCTCCATGGTACCGGCCCATGCTGGGTTCGGTTCATACATTGTTTCCTTTACAGCTGAATGGAAAAATGAAAATGTTTCATTCTGCTCGAAAGCGCAAATCACAAAATATGATCCAACAGATGAAAACAGCAGTTCAATAGAGCTGGTCAAAATCCTACTCACAGCAGAAGGACCGAGAGCCCAAACATTCTATAAGATCAAAAAGATATTTATTGTTTTCATTTCGTAAGATCATGTTCTTTTTCTATATGAAAAGAAGGTCGAAGAAACAGATCAGGGATTTAACAAACATTTCTGAAAGAGGCAAGGCGCTTTGCGTTGCTTGAGTCTGGGGTAGCTATTTGGAGTTTCCGTAAACAAGAACGCCACTCTTACTCACACCCTTCCTTTCAAATGGCCATCAAACACGCCAAATTTAAACTAGTGATTAAAAAACACCCTGTGACCTTGGAATAAAAAATTTGCCGGCTTCACGCAGGCCAATATTTCCTAGTCAATCAGGAGGGTTATTAGGACATTAAGAACAATGTGGCCGATGAAGGACAATGTAACAAGGCAATGTTGATGGCATGTATTTGCCTCGCTCTTTCTAATTTTGACCACCACTCAAATTAAGTTTAAAACGTATTACTGAATTTCGGAAACCGTCCCATATACAGAATGAAAAATTACATCGGAGCAAAACGTAGTTTTTCAAATCTGGTTTCGCTAATTTTTCATTGAGTGCCTGGTTTGCAGCAAAAAAAGCGAGTTAGATAGTACAAAAAAAAGTTTTTATCGATTATCTCTGGGACCGTCCTAGATATCGAAAGACCTTCTATCAGCGGTTAACAAAATCTGACATCTTGCATATTTTTATTAATGCTTTCGTTATTTATCTCATGTAGGGGAGGGTGGTCCACCTGGAGACAATTTTCATAAAATTGGCGTTATCATGTTAAAAAAGACGGAACGTTCGCGAATTCATGCTAGAAACCTTCATTAGA
>Ga0058701_10002478_pt1 | contig 14028 bp, 4 predicted proteins | sample AgamicOrMae_FD_97039 | JGI IMG/M metagenome (GOLD analysis project Ga0058701, IMG submission 97039) | Agave microbial communities from Guanajuato, Mexico - Or.Ma.e | ecosystem: Host-associated > Plants > Phyllosphere > Phylloplane/Leaf | place: Guanajuato, Mexico | collected 2012-06-04 | reverse complement strand
TTTTTTTTTTTTTTTTTTTTTTTTTTTTGTATTTGGCATAACCAATCGGCCTACATTAAGTTCTTCCCTCGCAGAGGACGCGTTTTCCCGCGTACGCTATCATCAATTGTTGGAAAAGCCTATTTTCTGATTTCAGAGCTAGAACTTTCTACGGCATTTTCTCGGTCGGCCTAAACACTCGGCACAAACATATTTTTGCAGCTGGGCAAATCGCTCCTCGGCGACTTTTCCCGTTGGCACGATCGCATTGATATCCTAGTTTTCGTCCATTATTGTATCTGCCAAGTCTAGCGTCCTGTTTGCCAGTGTTTCGGGGGAAGTGTTTTGCTTTATGGATCCGCATGGATCGCTGCTCTAACGATTCACAAAGATTTAGCGTCTCGGCTTTGGCTCCCCCAACTACTTTTCCGACGTCAAAACATCCGGAAAACAGCCGTGATGAAGACATGTCTACATATGCCTAGAGTGGGTCAAGGCCGACTGCTGTTTGTATGAACCACTTCGATCAGCCTCTGCGAGACGTTTCTTAATGATGGCCGCTTGATCCGAAAATAGCTCTCCTAATCTTTGTGATAGTTCAAGTTAATGACTGCTTAAACGACGCCTAAAATACATTTAGCGCCTTTAGTCTTCCCAGAAATTTTTCAAATTTTTTTTACAAAAAAAATCTTTAGTTTCAAAAGCGACTTGTCAGGTCCTCTTATCTAAGGTTTGGTGCGGTTACGTTACGCTCAACTAAGCAACAAAAGGTAGAAGATGAAGTCTAAAATGCGACCTTGGAAGTTTGTCAGTGTACGAGACGTTAATGTGTCCTCAACGAGTATCGAAGTTCCTAAATAATGACGCTCTCTTTCTGCCTTAACGACGTACCTTAAAGTTGCGCTCAGTAGATGTCCTAAGTTTGCGGGTATATCATAATTAAAGGCGCCTACAACGGCCTGATAAGTTAAAGGCTGTCAAAACAATTGTCAGGATTGTTATCCTGGCGCGGCCCGCACTCACAAGTTTTCGTTTCGGTCAGCGGCCATTTTGGTTGCCCCGCAAAAACAAATAAGTCAGGCCATAAACTTGGCTGGGATTTCAATGCGCGCCAAAAATTAATCAGCGAAATGCGAAAAAATAAGTCTTTGCCTAATTCATTCTGGGGTCCAGGAATATCTGTAGTTTTAGGTTTCTAGCTCGCCACCTAACCGTTACTGTCTGTGTCCTAATGGACTTTCTGACCACCGACCAATCACCGGGAGCCCTACACACACGAAGTGCTGCCAACCTGACATGGAAAAATACGCGTTCTCGCGCCCTGAATCAGCCTTACAGTTTTGGATTTTCAAATTACTTTTTTTTTTTTTCAACCCAGAACAGCTATTTGGAGTGAATTAGCTTAAGAGAAATTGGAAGGACTTTTTCCATTAAAATAAGAAATTTTAAGCTTTGAGAAATGCCTAAATTATTACATTTCAGGTTTCCACAGGGATGATATTTTTTAAATTGTGACAATACTAAACTGATAACATCCTCTAAAATATTTTTTCCCGTTTCCGAACGGCATCGGTAGGCGGTAATGGGTTAATCATTGAGGGAGATTTTGTGTTTGAAAGAGTATATCATATGTTTTTTAAATGGCAACCGTGCCATTTAATTCGCGTCTACTGTATGAACGCATTTTAAGAGATTTTTAATTTATAATCATCTGTCGTTTACGTGGGTCTTATAAAGTCCTACACGCGAGAAAAAAAAAATAATCGTAAAAGTTTGGTTTAGAAATGAAAATTTACTCCTAAATTGTGAAAAGTAAATCAATAAATTTCTGATACAGTATAGTGGATCACTTTACAGAATTTAGCAGTTTATTTGTACTCCTAAAACAATATTCTCATCTACTTTTTTTGACGTGTCAAATTCGGAGCCTTGCTCCAACAAACGCTTCCTCTGAATCCGTGCAAAAAGACGTTTGTTTTATATTCGCACAATTTAGTCATGTTAATGTACAATTTTCGGCATTGCCTCACAACGGGGCTGCTGATATACTGAACATGAAAAAGCTTCTGCCAAGGCATATATTTCGACATTAGCAAAAGTAAAAATGGAATAGCGTGCTGTTCGTTGCGAGAACACTTAGCTCAATGGACTCTGCAGACACCCTGTGGTGAAGAAATATGCCGCAAACCTGCGACAGCCCTCAGTGGCCTTGCCCTTAGGGAAGTTTCACTTGGGTGGGTCTCGATATTTGACCTTTGGTCGGCCAAAGTGCCTAGAACGCACGCAGCGTATTTCCATATTTCATCGCACGTGACGCGACACCTGATCGGTCGTTCATCAATTTAGTCGCCGTTTTTTTTTCTTTTTTTCTTCCCATGGTCACCGCTCACCTCTGACTCTGAACCTGGATTGCTGGTGTTTTGATTTATCATATTTCACTTTTTAACTGTGCTGTAGCAGAGCACTGGGAACCTAACTAAAGCTGACATATCTGCGCCGCTCACTACCCGAAAGAGGCCTGGATAAGAGAGGCGGCATTGGGCAGCCATTTTGTTTCTGGGACCATCAAATGCATTGCAGCTTGCGGAAACAAGATGGCGGTGCCCATGCATTTGCACCCTCAATGCCTCTAGTAGAGTCCTTGAATTGATAGAGAAACGCAACCGGCGTACCACGGCTGCCATAGGCCAAGCTATCGCATGTATCGGCCGGGCCGAGTCCCGGTACTCCGCTCGTCATAAACTTACTGGGAGCGGCGAGGGAGCCCTTGAGCTCACAAAATGGCGTCCTCCATAGATTTCAGTTGCGCCTCTCTATATTCAGGACTCTACTCTCTAGTATATCTAAGGTCTCTAGACAGGAGTTACAGCTCACAACTATGCGATATCGAGTATATAAGAAGCATCATGTTAATTCAACCAAGGTTAAGTTGGGTTACTTTACACTTTACTCCGGTTTGTGACGAAAGTTGTTACTCAAGAGCGGGAAATATTCAAACTGAGACGTAAAAAGACACGGACGAAAGCTTTCAAATGAGCTACTTGCATCAGCACACGCCTACAGGTCATGTTAAGGTTGTAAGCCTGCTTTCACTGTGGAGAAAGGTGAAAGGGCGTAGCGTGTTTGTTTGCGACTGGTTCAACGGCCTCGACAAACAACCAACATGTCTTTTGAATACGTACCTAATCAACACACGATACACGGCAATGACCACGCGGCGAATGCCAACAATTCAGCCTTGTCAACACATCGCATATTCGTTTCCGTTTACGGAACGTCTACAAAGGCCTTAGTTTTACCCCTTACACATAGAGCGGGTAACCGATAAAGAGAATGTTCAGGTTCCCATACCTGTCCGTATTAATGTTTGGGTTTATGTCTTACATCCGTTTTGGGTATATGAGCAAGCACAGGTGTTTTGATTAGGCTGGAAGTATCGATATGAATGCGGATGGGTAGCTGTCATAAGCGCCAAAAAACCACAAGCGCCAACGCCGCAAGCGCCAATCCGTAACCGCTAAACGAGGAAAGTCGCAAACGCCAAAGGTCTTAACCGCAATACTAACCTTACCTAACCTAACTTAATCTAACCTAACTTAGCCTAACCTAACTTGACCTAACCTAACCTATACGAACTTTGGCGTTTGCGACTTTTCTCGTTTGGCGGTTACGCTTGTGGTTTTTGGCGCTATCGAATGCCCCTCCAATGCGGATGACCTTTCGTATGTCATTGCTGCACATGATTTTAGTTTGAAAACTGACCTAAATATTTAAAACACCCTAAACGGTATCATCCTAAACCTGTTATCAAAGAGATGGGAGTTTTTCGCGAGGTGTCCTCGCCCACGTTGTTGGGTGCAGCTATTGCTTGTCTGAGCGCTTTTTGGAGAGATTAGGGTTCAAGTTCACTTCCTGGAGATATCTATTTTCAAATTCACTTCCGCGGCGTAGAAATGGCGGGTCTACAATCTCGCTCAAAACGGGTTAGATCCAAAATAGTCCAACACGGAAGTGAGTGTACCGAACGGGACTATTGCCACTCATGTGGTAAAGATTTTGAAGTCCTTGACAATGGCTGAGAAAACTGTGTGTGCAGGCAACAGATTACCTTCCGCAGAAAGTGACTCTTACAGTATAAACAAAACCCCCGTTTTGGGGAATGCTATACCTGTTTTTGGTGTTAAAATAAAGCGGGAGTAGAGCGTATTATGGTAATTTTTTAACATAGACTTATGTTCAGCCACATCAATTGAAAGCTCTCGCCGAGACCTTTTGAATGATATGGCTGAACATAAACCTATCTGGGAAAATAACCAAAATACGTACCACCCCTATTTTGGTCCCACACCCAAAACAGGTATAAGATTCCCCATAACGGTTTTTTTTACAGTGCTAGTTCCGCTTTTTATATCTGATTCATTAAGAACAATCTCACTGACATGTGATAAAAAATGTATCTTCGAAGCCATCTTTAGGAGATTACACTACATCGCCATGCGTTGAAAATGCATCATATCAATCTGGTCCCTAAGAGACGAGACGAAGATTCTTTTTTAGCATGCCAGTGTAATGAGCATACCTTTCCCTAAACATTGAGTAAACACGAAAACTTTTCTTACCTGTCCTGTAATTATTGATGAACAGGTCCTCGAACTTTCGATCAATCCGTCGTTTACGCCTTTTAAGAATTAAAAAAAAAAACGCTTTGTGATTGGCAGCTACTTGTACCGGGTGAGTAACACGGGAAGTACGCAACGACGTTGATCCTATGTGTGGAGTGTTGCCTATCTTAAAGACAATGTTACAGTCGAACGAATCTCACAGAATCGCTGATTTCAAGTTCGGTTCATCATGAAAGTCGTTTGTTACCCCCAACCGCCCAGCGATGCCGTTCGCCAAAAAAAAAAAACAGGATGTTTTTAGTTCAGTATTGTCACAATTTAAAAAATATCACTTCTTTGGAAACCAAAAATTTAATAATACGGGCATTTTCCAAAGCTTAAAAATGCGTATTTTAATTTAAAAAATCATTCCAATTTCCCCTAAGCTCAATTTCACTCCTATATTTTTGGGCGGTTAAGGGTTAATTGAGTGCAAACTTTTTCGCTGAATTAAAAATTTCTTTCCAAAAAAAGCCCCGAATCAAATTGGCAGCGACACAACTTATTTTCAGCGTGAAATTTCAAAATAAAAATCAATCCGTGAGATGGTTGCACCATTTGCATAAGCCATAGGCCTGAGCCTTTCCCGTAAACAGATTTGGTCTTTTCATTTGGAATCCGGATCAAAAAAAAAGCTGCATCCATAAGCAAACGCCAAATCCATAAGGCGATTACATCAACGATTATTGCTTTCACGCAAACAGAAAACGGCTGAAATATGCTCCTGTGCTTTTATAAATCAATGTCTATAAACATAATTAGTCCGCGGGAAAAATTACGGCTTAAAGAGTAATTAAAAACAATGCAATTATGCTCTTCATCAATGTTATCTTAGACGCTTTGTAACCAGTCGGAATTTTCAGTTCAATACGTGAGTAGGCGTTTGCTGCTACTCGCTAATTTGGCTACTTTTCTTTTTAACAGCGATTTTCATCTACCGCCCACTAGATCAATGTCGCGCTCTCGGTCCCACCAGCGAGACTCGACCTTTGCCCGCCGACCCAATTAAAACCGCGTTGGATGCTGACAAGTCATAAATGCTCCCCTCGACCCTGCAACGCCAATCCTAGATTGCTAACCCTTTGAGCCCCACTCAAAGCAAACTTTGACCTTAAAGACGCAGTTCACGCGCTTCTCTTAGAAGTCTTCAACGTGCAGATCAGCCGACATAACCTCAAATATTTTGCGACAAATTTTAGTTGATAAAAAATGCTCATATAAAACAGAAACGATTTGTACTCTAACAAATTTCTTTCTGAATTTGTATTTTCGATGAGTTAATTCGATGTGGGAGGATGAAAATCAACATTGATCCGGATAGTGGAGTAAATACTCCACTATCAACAAGGGACGGCCTACCTTGAGTTGTATTCGCGGCGGTTGATTTCCGCGCGGTGCTCTGCTCAGCATGATGTGTTGCTTCTTCGTTGAGTTGTGATACGAACAGCAGAGCCACGTGCCTGCAACAATTTAGGCTACTAGTAGACGGTCTCGCGGCGCGTTGCCGCGCGCCTTTCACGGAAGAGCTAAAAGCTTGTCGAGTCTCTTTAAAGTGACGCAACATTTAAGTGTTCGAGGACAGCGCATCCTTTTGGCTGTTTCTAACGTCTTTTATTTACTCAATTTCTTCACACGCGATTGATTTATGAAGCTTTAAGACAAAGCTTTGGCTTTCATTGAAAAATAATCTTCTCACATCAACTTTGCATTGTTTTCCAAAGCAGCGCATTTCTGCTTTGGAAATTCTTGTAATATCTACATCGAAAAGTTTTTTTATATATAAGTTTTTTTTTTCATTTCTTTATTTGTTCATTGTAATTCAAAACTTTGAAATGGGCTTTTTTGTTGATTTGAAAATTTTGCTAAAAAAATATTTAAAAAAAATAATAAAAAAATAAAAATGACTGCTTGAGAAATGCTTTCAACATCTGCATTAGGAAGACATTTGGATACACAAAATTTTAAATAAAAATTTTTAGAGTTGATCGTTTTTTTAATCACATTTTTTAATCTGTATTTATTTGCATGATTTTCTTCCTATGTGGTTGGTATTTCAGATTTTCGTCAAATCATTGGATATACTGAAGAAGATAGTATTTCGTTAAATAACGAAATAAAGACATCAAGATAGCATAGATTAATATTAATCTATGCTATTTATCTTGATGTCTTTTGAGAATTTTATTTTTTAGTTACTTCTTTAGCTTCTTTGTTGCAATGTTTACAATGAGAACTGGCCTTTACAGTATCATAATGTGTGGATTTAAAGCCTCATGATGTTTTGACGTTAATTGCTAATTGTTTGCACCTAAGATCCTTACACGTGCACAGAGTAGCGTTCGGCTTGGTCATGATGCGGCTCCCAGCTTGCATGTCAGTCACCCTCTCGACGAATCGCTTGTCAATTAGCCAAAGTTAGAATGGAATTTTTGCGTGGAAAGTTCATCAAGAGGTGTTGGCTGTCGGCATTATTGCTGAGATTTGGGAACAGGCTGGAAGGCAAAGGGTACCTCGAACGTCGAAGGCTTCTAAGAGCTTGACAGGTCTTTTGATTCCGGCTCGCTACCCCACCTCTTTTATTGACGAAAACCAATTTCCCGGGTTTTCAACAACTTCCTGTAGTTTCCAACGGCTTCCTCGCTGTAAAGAGTCTTCCTATAGAAGTAATATCCGGGAAGGGACCTCGCCACGTGGTAAACTGACCTTAGCGTCTTGCAACTATCTTTTTATGATTATATTTGAGCACATGTGTGCTCTTAGTAAAGTGTGCCAGTTGTCCAAATCGCATATTGATAATTATCCCATTATCCACACGCTCAAGTCGAGATACCCCTCTACACAAGTACGTCATTGTCTATACCCCACTATCTAGGAACCTCGTTGTCCAGGTCCTCTAATGTCCAGATACCCCACCACCCAGATGCTCAAGTCGAGATACCATTCTTTCCAGATACCCCTTTATAAAAATACCTTATTACCCCACTATCCGGGTACCTCATTGTCCAGGTACTCTAATGTCCAGATATATCCCACTATTCAGATTTCTCATTTTTATTCGCGTTTTTTGGGTGTTCAATTAAATTATGAAGCAACCGGCAACGTTTTTATTATTTTTTAGTATCCCTCGATGAATTTCAAACGTCAAAAACCAGAAAATTCTAACAAAAAATTTTGGGCGAAAAATCGAAAAAAAGGGAAGGGCTTTTTTTCGATTTAGCTTTTTTTTAGATTTAGCCCTAGCTTTTTTTTTTTTTTAATTTTTGACCGAAAAAATTGTTAGAATTTTTAGATTTGTACGATTGGAATTCATCGAGGGATCCTAAAAAATAATTAAAACGTTGCCGGTTGCTTCATAATTTGATTGAACGCCCCAAAAATGCGAATGTAAAACGCAATTTTCGCCGGATGTGCCGAGCAAGCTTTCGTGTCGGAACCCTGCCATGTCCCGGATGAACATTTTGAATCAAACATGCACTACACAGCTCTCTAAGAAGATGATACTCGTTTCATACCAAACGAAAGGGTTTGAGGAGAGCCGCCCATTGATCTGTACAGCTATTTACAAGTTTATCGCGACAACTAATTTTTTTAGAGTAGCCACATTGATGTGTTTTTTGTCCTGATTCCCCACAGTCCACATCTCTCAAGAATCATCTCTCAAGTTGCTGACTTACTCATTTAATGTCTCATGGCTGCACTTCTAGGTACAGTGAGCCACGAAAGTCATGACCCCTGCTCATGTATTTCTTATGGAGGCATCGGTCATGACTTTTGTGACCCAATGTGTGGTACCAACCTTTCTTTACCTTTCAAATCTAACCAAGCGCAACCTGACCTTAAGAGCTTCATCAATATCCTCTCCAAGCCTCTCCCTCTATGTAAACAACTCTCCGCTTTATTTCAAATCAAGGAATATCAAGACATTGCTCTCCATTGCTTTATACTAAGCTTTGGAAATAGCTTCACGGAGATCGCATTATGAAATCTCCGCCCGAGAGGCCCATCCGAAAATTCCCGAACCCAGGCGAAGAGTTACGAAGCCAGCCGAAGAAGCATAGCTCCGTCGCGGCCACGTGTTTCGAGAGAAAGCGATTTCTTTGATGCTGCACAATCTTTTGAGCGGTGGTCCTCGCGGAGGTCGTTTTACTGTCAACTGGAAACGCGTCATCTTTTCAGAACCGGGAGCCCCGCCGCTCGGATATCAAAGATTTCTTTGAGGCGACACCCAAAACGTTCCAAGCGACGCTCGCGTGGGTCACTTGTGCGAGAGGACAACTCGGAGCGTCACTTAAACAATCACGCCCACCGACAATGTGCATCTCTACTTTCAGCTTTCTCGAGATTTCCAGGGATTCTTACGAAGATCATATAATTGTCTAATGTGGGAGAATCGCGAAGCGGGAATTTTTGTACAAATATTAACTTTTATTTCACTACAGAACAGTTAAAGGAGGTTCAGGAAAAATGGAAATTCATACCTTCAATAGAATGAGAAGTTATGTTTCCATCATCGATACGATCTCCCGCGTGTTTAATGATGAGGTACAGCTTTCTCTATTGAATAGGCCCGCCCTAATAGGCCCGCCCTAATAGGCCTCTCGCCTTAACAGCACTCGCCTGGATTTGTTCCCCGAGTGTGTTGTACTGTGAGGCCACTTGACCTTGAGCCCCGGCGCGCTCTTCCTTCAGTCCAATGTCCTTCAAGAAACCTGATACTCAACTCGGCTTCGCAAAGGAAATCCCGAGATTTTTTCCTCTAAATCAAATCGAATTACGTAGCATTCGGAGGGATTTCTGTTCTGTAGAATCTCCTTTACCGGAGGTATATCTTTAAGGACTTGTCCGCTTAAAAAAATCTGTTTTAAAACGCGTTCTTTTCTTTGTTTGACCCATAACAGCCCAAAGTATTTGGAGTGAAATTCAGCTTAAGAGAAATTAAAAGGATTTTTTTTTCAATTGAAATACGAAATTTTAAGCTATGAAAAATGCCTCAATTATTGAATTCCAAGTTTCCAGAGGGGTGATATTTTTTTAATTGTGACAATGCTGAACATAAAAGATCATCTGAAATAAATTTTTCTGTTTCCGAACGGTATCGCTGGGCGGTAGTGGGTTAAAACTTTGCTTTATTTTCTTTTGAGAACTGCTTTGGCTTTGTTGAGGTGTTTGCATTGAAATCAACAATAAAGCTGACATTTGTGTGTAGAAAATAGTTGCAGAGGTCCCATTTTACCGGACTAAAACTGCCTTTGGTGTTTTACAGGGTGTATGTTTGGCAGTGTCTTGCCCTGATCACGCGTGTCTGATTCCTTTTAGACGAATGAAGTTTACTGTTCGAAAGTTAAACTTCTTCTAAGTTAAATTACAGAACCGTGAAATACAGGATTCAACGTGCTTGCTCAAACTTGGAACAGGTGCAGACTTACACCATATGACAGACGTGTTTTTTTTTATTTATGATTTTTAAATTTTAATTGCCCTTTAAAGGGAAAAGGGAGGACCCTTTTAAACTCAAAAACTTTGTTTTTTTTTTTCTAAGAAAAAATGTATTTTTTGAAAGTTTTGTGTACCATGCACTTGGTGAAGCAATAGCAAGAGCCCCTGCAAAGGAAACTATAGGCAACCGAATTACACAGGTAGTGCGCGTGTTGCCTACCCTACATTTGTCAGGGGCCCCTATTCTGTATGTTTCGTGAGCATGACAAGCATTACTGAAGAATTCTAAATTAGGTTATTTCTCGGTATAACAGTCAAAAACAAAGCTTTGAAAGCAATGCCGGGATTCAATAGCCAATCTGGCTGCTAAAATCAATTACATCTGAATTTTTTTATTCAGCTTGATTCGGAAAAAAATAGATTATTCAACCGCACGTGCACCGTACTTTGATCTTCCTTGTTACATCACGATGCTGAAACCAAAACGTGTTGATCCTGTAAATGAAATTCTTTGATTTCTCGTAGTTACGTCGTCCTTTCATAAGGAAAGGACTTCATTTAGGTGGCCTAGAAAGGACTTAAGCTAATTGTGGGTCACGTTTCCTGAGTTTTCGTTATCTGGGGTAAGACTATGTTAATCCCAGGTTCAGATTATTTTAAGCTGGGATAGGATTGCATTTGCTATGTTAGAATACGTCGGGCTAACTCGAATGCTATTACATCATCAAGGAAACCTCCGGGAAAACGAGTTTCCAGAACGTTATTTAGAAGTTTACGGCTAAGATAAACATGCGCTTAGAAGCCACTACGGTTTCTTAAACTTGAGTAAACTGTTGATTAGATACTGCTCTCGCTGAAAGGGATTTGTCATAGTGTTAGTTTGGGTTTCTGATTATTTCAGCCAGCAATTTCAGTCGCAATACAAGTTTGGGCGCTGAAAGTTTTGGCGGACGGACGGGTGTAAATAACAAAAAAGTTAGTCGCGACGATACAATCTGCCACAGTGAATTTCCTTCAGTATTTTTAATTTGCAAATATAGCGGCCGGCGGTGGTACTACACTGTTAATTTATCGGTTGTTATTTCTATGCTTGGTGTTCGCCAAGTTGAGCGGTACTCAGAGCACCTAACCTCTTGTCGTAAACTTTCTTCTCCCACCGCCTGGGGATTGAGAGATATCACCTTGGAAGAATAAAGATATCAGGCTTGCTAACAGCTGAGAGGAGCTATTGCAAAGTGTGAAATGAAGCACATAAATACGAAACGGTACTCCTTTAATCGTCATAATGGAGTAAAGGGTTAAACCAATGTCAAACACTACGTAGAACATTCCAAACTAGTGCAAAGTTTAGAATACTCCATACCTTTGCTTTATTCAGAAAAGCTTTATTTCCAGCATTTTCAAATGTCTTTTAACCCATAGCAGCTCAAAGTATTCGGAGTGTGATTTATCTCAAGAGAAATTGAAAGGATTTTTCCCACTAAAATACGCAATTTTAACCTGTGAAAAATGCCTATATAACTGATTTTTAGGTTTCCAGAGGGGTGATATTTTTTCAATTGTGACAATGCTGAAATGAAAAGATCCTCTAAAATATTTTTTTCTGTTGCCGAACGGCATCGCTGTGCGGTTGTCGGTTAGTAACCAAACAAAACTCTACTTAAAAAACAAACAAACAAAAAACAACAACAACAATGATTAAAGTGATTTTGAAGGTACTTGACAATACATCCGTAATCGCTGATGTTAAGATAGACAAGTCTGTAAATGCACACTTGGTTCAGGTATTTGTATATTGTGCAATATAAACCAACAAAATATTTCATAATTAAAATCTTTGAAATCGCATAGACGATCCTCATTTGAAGCGTCCATCGTAAAAATGATTTAATACAGTGGACTTAAGTGAAAGATAATCGCAAGTTAGATTATGACGGAAACTTAGTGGAATGAGCCGAATTTAGCGTCTACGCGACTTGGCGTGTTTAGATTCTGCGAAACTATTCTGGTTTCAAGGCACAGCTGGGTGAAACTGTTTGCTGTTGGGTCCGGTATCATCAAAGTCGATGTGCCCAAGAATTTTATGTGCTTGGCCGAAGCATAACGCTTCTATGACCAGCAAGGGTTGCTGCTCTCGCTTCGCTCTACGTAACACTGTTAATTATACAGGTGTAAGAATACGAATTTTGTTTTGATTACCGTATTTATTGTCTCTTCAAAACTTTTCCCACGTTACAGAGTCTTAAAGCATGAAAGTCCTGCTTTGGATGGTAGAGTTCCGACCCGAAAGCTCGCTCAGCTCATTAGGCGAAAATCGCGTTTTGCATTCGTAATTTCGGGGCTTTCAATCAAATTATCAAGCAACCGGCTATGTTATTATTATTTTTTAGTATCCCTAGATGAATTTAAAACGTAAAAACCAGAAAAATCCAACATTTTTTTTTGTCAAAAATTGAAAAAACAACTAGGGGGTACCCCTTGCCCTTTTTTCCGTTTTTTGGCCGAATTTTTTTTTATCTGAATTTTTAAGTTATTACGACCGAAATTCATCGAGGAATACTAAACAAGAATAAAAACGTTGCCGGTTGCTTCATAGTTTGATTAAGCGCTCCGAAAATGCAAATAAAAATGTGAAATCGGGATAGTGGGATATCTGGACATTAGAGTACCTGGACAATGAGGTACCTGGATAGTGGGGTATCTGGACAATGAGGTATTTGTATAAAGGCGTAGCTGGACAATGAGGTATTTCTATAGAGGCGTATCTGCACGGAGGAATACCTTGACTTGAGCATCCTGTGTGTAGTAAGTTGACTGCCGAGTTGCCCATCCGCGAACTAGTCGACAAGTAGTAAAACCCAGCAGCTTTCTCTGAGCTTTGAAGTACGATTCACTCGTCTTTGAGAGAAAGTTAAACCTTGGATTTTGATCCGGAGATTCCTCTCGAACGCTTTTACAAAGTGCGTCTGGAAAATTCCATAAGCCAATTTCAGGTCTCGCCTCTTACCTATTGACTTTCACAATGAAACGAATAGGCAGGCAGCTGTTTCGGACACCGGACCTCTCTCTCGCACGCCCACACCATCAATGAGGCTTTTAGGTGAGAGGGTAAATCCTGTTCGACAGGCCGGCCCCCAATGACGTCACAACTCACTCTACAAACCAACCCTTTGAGACCCGTTGTTCTAAAAACTTTTCTCATATAATCCCAAAGCCGAGCGTTTACTTAGATTGTTATTGTCGAGGGCATTGGGTGAAGTCCGTAGGGAAATATGGTTTCACTGTGACAGAGCTGTTAATGGACCACTTTGTTAATGCGGGTTGCTTAAACTGTCAGCTTTATAATCGCCTCAAACCGGATTTTCGACAGCATCTAAGATATCATCATTCTAAGACAGCCTGAAACAGGTTCGAATTAAAGTTTCGAAATGCCCTGAGCATTTAAATATAAGAGTTGAACTTCAATGGACATAAAGAGTTAACACATGGTTTATAATGTGTCGTTTAAAAATACCAAATGAAATGAGAACTAACAGTAAGTTTATTAATCGAATAAAAGAGAGAAAAGGACGATTGTTGTGAATTTAGGGTGAATATTTTCGTGAAGGCAAAACGATGCACGTGGAGCGTATAAATTTCACTCCCAATCAAATGCCTTTTTTGTGTAACAGTACACTCAAGGCAGTAAGAAATCTAAAAAAAAGAAAGAAATCACTGAATATTCTTAAGGGAAGATTCATCAAATTGTATTCGGCACAAAATTTTAAGGAACCTCGTGGTTATTTTTTTTATAGAAGCCAACAAGTTTGGTCGACGTAATGTGTGAGTGTGAAGATGTCGCCTCTCAGGGGAGCATGGAGTGAAAGGAATGTAATGCGGTCGTCTTCCGCCGCTGCTCGTGGCGCTAGCGTCGCGTGTGGCGCTGGCATCGCCGGTGGTGCGGCCCGTCTAG
>Ga0058701_10002477_pt1 | contig 14030 bp, 7 predicted proteins | sample AgamicOrMae_FD_97039 | JGI IMG/M metagenome (GOLD analysis project Ga0058701, IMG submission 97039) | Agave microbial communities from Guanajuato, Mexico - Or.Ma.e | ecosystem: Host-associated > Plants > Phyllosphere > Phylloplane/Leaf | place: Guanajuato, Mexico | collected 2012-06-04 | reverse complement strand
TTAACCCACTACCGCCCAGCGATGCCTTTCGAAAACAGAAAAAAAAATCATTTTAGAGGATCTTTTCAGTTCGGTATTGTCACAATTTGAAAAATGTCACCCGTCTGGAAACCTGAAATTTAATAACTCAGGCATTTTTGAAAGCTTGAAATTTCGTATTTTGATGAAAACAATCCTTCCAATTTCTCTTAAGCTAAATTTCACTTCAAATACTTTGGGCTTTCATGGGTTAAGCTTTTAATAGCTAACCTAATGAAGTATTGGCTTTCAATAGCTAAATCTTTTATACCACGTTGTTTTTGCTTTTTACTGTTTTGAGAAATCCTTTCCCGGGTTAACGATTGAAAAAATAAAATCGGCGTGACGCACGCGCTTTTATTAACAAGTTAATACTGATCAACGTGCTTATGAAAAAAAAAATGAATCCGAAATAAACCGTAAAAATTGCCTCGAGCTGTTTGTGCTCTGAATCAGTCTGATAGCCGAAATGTTTCGACGAAAGTTCTAGCTGGGCTCATCCCCCCAAACAACATTTATCTCGTTGACTTTTTCAGTGATAGGACAGCAAAAGAGCAGTGCATCAAAGCGCAAACTGGGGCTGAAAATCAGCCGAGGTGAATCGAATCAGAGAGGGAATTTAGTCGAAAGAAGAACAAAAGGTTAAAGGTTCCCGGAAACCACAACAAAACACATAGCGTTAACTCCCCGCGGTTTGACGCTTGTTTTGTCAAAGAGCAATCGTTTTCTCTCAATCACTAGACTGACTGTTAGCTTCTCCCGATGCACGGAGTTGTTCGCGCATAATGGCTCAATTCTAAACGATGCAAAAAAGGCATATTTGCGACATTAATCCAAGATCTCCCTCTCTAACCTAATTCAAACACAGTAAAAACAAAACCCCCGTTTTGGGGAAGGCTATACCTGTTTTGGGTATGGAACTAAATCGGGGGTAGTACGTATTTTGGTTATTTTTCGACATAGACCTATGTTGAGCCACATCAATGGAAAGCTCTCGCCGAGACCTTTCGAATGATATGGCTGAACATAGACCTATCTTGAAAAATAACCAAAATACCTACCACCCTCGTTTTGGTTTCACACCCTAAAACGGAGTTTTGTTTTTAGTGCGTGAAATACTCGCATTTCCTTGAACTAGCCTCAATTAAACGTGACCTGACCTAAGCTAAACTCAAGTAAATATTCTGAACCGATCACAGATTCTAAGCAAAAAAAACAAAAAAAAAAAACATCGTCGGCTTGAATTTCTTCATTTTAGTTCTGAACATAAATTTCGAACAATTCGTAGATATAGTCGTGCTTTATAAGATACACGTCTTAAACAACCAATTAAAAGGTCGAAACAATCTATTGAATTGGTTTACTGGAAAGCTGAGATACTTCCACTAACTGAATCAGTTGTTTTGACTTTAACTCTCTACCGCCCAGCGGTGCATTTCGTAAACAGAAAAAAAATATTTCACAGGATCTTTTAAGTATTGTCACAATTTAAAAAATATCACCGCTCTGGAAACTTGAAAATTAACGATTTAGGCAATTTTCAAAGCTTAAAATTTCGTATTTTCATGGGAATAAAATCCTTCCGGTTTCTCTTAACCGAAAATTTCACCCCAAATACTTTGGACTGTTAAGGGTTAAGTTGGTTGTTTTTGACCATTCTTCTGTAGCATAACTCTGACTTCCTATTGGTCAAAATCGTTCAAATCGAGTTATTAGGTGTCAATTTAGTTCCAGTTTGGAATGGTAAAACTGCTAAAACTAAATTGGGTTAAAAAATATAAGGCTGAATTAGGTTAGGCCCAGGTCACTTCAGTCGAGTACAGTTTACAATCCAAGCCAGGCTTGTTTAAGCACGGCTAGGCTTAGTTCACGCATCGGGGGGCATTCGATAGCGCCAAAAACCATAAGCGCCAACGCCGCAAGCGCCAGACCATAACCGCCAAACGAGAAAAGTCGCAAACGCCAAAGTTCGTATTGGTTAGGTTAGGTCAAGTTAGGTTAGGCTAAGTTAGGTTAGGTTAAGTTAGGCTAACTTAGGTTAGGTTAAGTTAGTATTGCGGTTAAGACCTTTGGCGTTTGCGACTTTTCTCGCTTGGCGGTTACGGACTGGCGATTGTGGTTTTTGGCGCTTATGCCAGTTACCCCACGCATCTCATTGTCGAAGCCCTTTTATACTAATGTCACCATCGATTCGATTGAAGATTTCGTCCTTGTTTCTCAAGATTTCTTCCTTGTTTCTGAGGATTTGCCCAATTCAACTTAAGAGATGACATATTTCGGCGAACAAGGCGTTCGAAGTCTTTCCCCAGCCAAATACTGTTCGTCCGTTGTGTAAACAGGCGGCGGCGCCTGGAATGGGGAGTCCTTTGTCTCGACTATGGCTACCCTGTCTCCGACAAAGAGTGTCGGAGGTGCTGTCTGCGTTGCCGCCGGAAAGCGAAATGCACACACGCCTCTGAGGCAACCGAGACAGCTGTAACGCATGTTTTCCCCAGCCATAAAAACAACGCATGCCGCCAACAATGCAGAGGCAAACATACGGCCGGAAGGGCATTGCACATTTCACGACTTGAGAAATTAGATTTCTTCCCCCTTGAGAACCACTTCTCGTCACAGAACGGACTGGAGTGACAGCGGAGCGAGGCACAGGGCACGTAACTTAAACCTTATACGGTTGCTGGATAACGTTTACTTCAAGAACTGTAGCAAAGGTGACTCAATAACAGCAATGACTATCTTGACTGATGTGCCAATATTACAAGGAAATAGCAAATTCTTTGTTAATAATTAATAATGAAATAATGACTGGCAAAGAGCTCTTGAGGGGTTGTAGAATAATGTATAGGGAAGTTGTGGAGGGTGAGATTAGGTTTGATTAGAGGGCCTCAAGCAGTCAAGGGGTGGCTAGTCCTTACCGATGTTTGCATCGACCTTAACCTCAAAAACAATATTCTAGTGTTCTTCTTTTTTTTTGGGGGGGGGAATCTATGCGTTACAACGAAAGCATGCTAATTTTCGTCCTAAAATCCGACGAAGTGTTGAAAAACGTCTTTGAATGCAAAATTTCTAGCAGAAGGTTTGCCACCCTCTTACTGTGAACCCCTCTAGGTTTGAAGTTATAGGAAGCGGGTTAGGTTATCATATTATTAGCGATTCGGTTAAGTGAGGTTAGGTTTAATATTTAGAGCTCAAAGTATTCAAACCAAAAATTTTCTCAAGTATTTGATGGGCTTTGTTTGTGTAAGAAATGCCAACCAAACGATCTGAATCTGACTTTATATTTGATGCGGACTTCTATTTTGAGATGTTTCTCATTTTTAAGCCATTTCAGTATAACCGAACAGAATCGCTAAGCGGTCATAGGATGAGGTAAGGTGGAGTGAATTAGTTTAAGGTAAGTTGGTTTTCAGGTATTATGTGCAGGAGAACGTACTGAATCTTGGAGTAACTTGCGCTGCCTGTTTTGTAAAAGGGTTTTCACGGGTACCCTCCTGTATTGTTTGTTCTTGGCCCTATCTGAAACTCGTCTGCCAGGAGGTGGCAACTCGATACGGCGTGTGCATAACTCAATTTCAAGGGCTGTACACGTTCCTGGGTTGGCAGTAGTGATGTACTGCATCGTTTTGATAACGAAGCGGATTCTAAGTGGGAACTCCAAGGCAATGAAAAAAATGGCTCTTTTGTGTAATGCACAAAGAGGCACTTCATGAATCACGTCACCACAATGCCTGAAATTTGACCTAGTTGTTGATTTGAGGTCAACCTTAACCAGAGGCTAGAGTGTCTGCTTGGAATTGATTATGTGATGTAAGAATGGTTATTTTACAATGCCTTCTCATTTTCCGAAACATGTACCCTTTACATTTCCAAATCGATCTCAGGGAGAGAAAAAAACTTAGAATTTTCATTAGGCAGAGAGATTAAACCCTTATCACAAGTTAAATAAACACTTAAAGGACTTCTAAAATATCCCTCTGAGGATCTTTAAGGATGAGTCCCTTTAAGATTGCGGGATGCAAGTCAAGGGGGAACCTAAACTCAGCATGCAATGCACGCGCCTCCACTCAATTTCGGTTATCAAAAAAGTTTTGGGTTGAAGGCTAAAAGAATATGACAGACGGCGAAATGCGGTCAAGTTTAACATACTTCAAACAATTCGCAGTTGAGGTTTATAGAAAAGATTAAAGCGGATTGCGTACACAAGAGTATGCTATGCAATGCAGATTTTCAACACGAATTAATGTCAAGCGAATTTCAAAGAGAAATCAAAGCTTAATCCAAAATAAATGAAACAGATTCTAGTCTTATCTTTACAACAGGTACTTCGTATTAAACTAAATCAATAGTGCTCTGACATCTGGATTGCAACAAGGATAACTAACTGACCCTATAGTTTGAAGATTGAAGGAACGGTCGTTAAAAGGCAAATCAAACGCACTCTTCCAGCTTTTCTGCCTGTGTATTTTGGATCAGTTTCCAGGAAAAAATTCCGGTAGGGGTTTATAAAGGACTATTGTTGGCAGCTAAGGCCGCATTTTCGATCCAAACGTTGGGAAAACACGTCTTTATTACCTCAAGGCGTTTATAAGGCATAAATCGGCCTAGCATCACTCTTATACTTACTTCACCAAAGGGGAATCGAAAGAAAACGAATAAATCATGGTTACATTTAATGAAGCTCCTTATGCGGAGGTGTGAATAGAACAGTTACGTCAAAATACAACAAGCCGTACAGCACTTATGGGGCGTGAACATTTTAACGTACGAACAGAAGTACTCTCATGGAGTTTCGTAGAGGGTTAGTTACTCAATTTCCTTGGTGCGCTTATGAGAGATACCGATAAGCAACATTTCATTGAAATTTCAACATGAAAATGACTTTATTAAACTTAGAAAATCAACGCACAAATGCGTGCAGTGGAACAAGGGCCTAAGCAAGCATGGACTTGAAAAAAGCTAAGAAGAAAGCGCTTATTCATCTCTTCTTGTCGAAATTTTAAAAAAATTGTGCCATTTTTTAAGTCTACGCACACACTTCAGAGGCTTGTGTGTCTTCCCCCCTCGAAATGCAACAGTCCCACACAGCCCAAATTTGTTATGCCAACAAGGATCAATTGTCATCTTACCGTCTCGCATAAATGTCTACGACGAGAGATAAAATGAGACTGTCTGAATAAATGCAATCTCCAACGGTATCTTTGGCTGAAATCACGGTGCATACGATACACGGGACTCGTGAATGGGGACCTCATTTCCCGAAACGCAGTTTACGCCATCGAGATGCATAATGCATTTTCATGCAGAGCAGCGTAGGGTCAAGGACAAAAGTCCATGAAATGCTTTGACCGATTTAGGGCGGATTTAATTCATGGAAAAACCATAAGAATAAAGCTGCGAAATATTCAATACTGCAGCTGTTACCGTCGCCGACAAGTAAGCGACATCACCCTTTGCGACCCTTAAGATAAAGTTAGATTAAGTGCCCTGTGCCGCACTCTTTACGATTAAGTTCGAAAACAGGGTGGAGTTATCAACCTTGGTGCGGCTGGGGAAAAAGTTAGCGATGGAAGAAGTGCTCCAACAACGGTTGGGGACGGAGAAGACGAGGCAGAATGGTGGAGGGGGAAGAATGAGCAGAGGTAAACGACATCCCGGCTTCCAGGCGCTTCGGAACCCTACATAAGTTCACTTGAACATTTAAGGCAGCTCATTTGTTAGTGGAGAGAATTGTGCACAATTACTGTGAGGCAAAAAGGCTTTTTATCCACACGCAACAGGCGCAGTTGAATTCTGCTATCAAAAAATATTCCGTTCCCCAATCGAACTAAGTTGCCCCGAATAAAAAGTTTCCTGGGGAGCATACACGATCTTTCCTGGATCAGAATGCATATTGTTGAGTTCCATCCTGATTCAATATTTATTCCATTGTAAGGACTGAACGATCTACAACCACGTAGTCTCGATGTGTAGTGTCTCAGTTCCCAATCACTCTGCTCGACCGTCTCACCTCAGCATAACGACGCTTTCTCATAAAGCGTACTTCTCAGTGACTTTATGTATTGCCGACCAGAAAAGCCATACCGCCCAGCGATGCCGTTCGGCAACAGCAAAAAGTATTTTAGAGGATCTTTTCAGTTCAGTATTGTCACAATACCAAAAATATCAGCCCCCTGAAAACCCGAAGTTTAATTATTCAGGCATTTTCCAAAGCTTAAAATTGCGTATTTCAAAGGAGAAATTCCTTCCAATTTCCCCTGAGAAGAATTTTACTCGAAGTACTTTGGGCTGATATGGGTTTGAGCATTTCGAGTTTGTTAGCTGTTCGGACACTTTCTAAAATATATGCGAAGGGTAGAACAGATTGCCCTAAAAATTTGCAGGATACCACAAAAAGTTCTAGAATATAAAAGGATCACGGTGAAAAGGACATGATTTCCCCGTTGTGGTATATATTCCGGGCACTGGCCGCCCCATGGATGGGAGGGCGTTTCGCTTATTGGAGGTGCTGCCCTGCGTATCATTAAGGTGGACCCTCCGTACACTTTCCGCTCTTTTTAAGCTTTTCCGCCTTTCAGAGGCCGCTCTCTGATAGTGGAGATCCACGTCCCATCTCATAGTAAAGTTGGTTCCGCCAGAGGTCATTCCACGCACGCGTCCCCTACGAGGGACATGAGGGAGATGACCCAGAAAGAGGATGGCGTCAAGTAGCTTCAACAGGCGTTACTATCTTTCTTACAATTACATTTCTGGTTAAGTTATTGAGTGATTACGTTGAGAGGTCAATTATTGGAACGTCTGGTGAGAAGGTCTACTAGTTGGTGGGAGATAGTCGCTTTTAGGTACTAACGCCGATGAGTCGACAGTGTCACAGAATCAGGTTTCGCTAGTTTATTAGTGAGCTATCTAAATTTAAATTAGTAAAAGTCTTTGAGATTCGGTGAATTTTCATTGAATTTCAGACTCTTGCCGATTCAAATTTAATGGATGCCGGAATGAAAGTCATCGACAAAAAGATACAGATGCATAACGGATGATCCTCTGGAAATCTGAGATTAATACATAAGAATCAATGTAATATATTAAAAAACGTAGTATTCTTTCATTCCTCACTTAACCCAAGATGAAGAGAGGTTACTTTCCATGCTAGCGGGGGATCGAAACATTTGAGCCAAACGTTAATAATCTACAGTTAAAAGAGTCCTGCAAGTCGATTCTATACGACTGACGCTTTTATAGAATTGTGGATATTTGCGGAAAGAAGGTGGTATTTTGCCTTAAAAAAGGGGGCTTTTAGTGGCCTTAGCTTGGATGGCATAACATATTATGTCACGATGTTTGAACAGTTGAAGTTGGGAACGTACGGCTAGGTTAGTTGAGGGTCGAATGAACAATGTGGCGTTAGGTTTTCGTCAACCTTAAGTTAGTATAAAAAACTAGTTAGGTTACTTTGGAGGGACTTTAAATAAGGTCAAGTCTCAGTTTCAAGTCAGACGCAAGTGTACTCTATCGTAGTCGATGAAGAGGCTGGTTAATCGACAGGTTCAAAACTTTGCCTGGGTCTTGCTGGAGCAACAGCCATTAAAGAACACTGGACAAACTTATTTATACCAAGCCGTTTCTTGCGACTCTGGAAATCAAATCATCGTGGAAAAAGTAGAGCAACGAAACCACAGATCGGATTTGGCCCTCGGAAAAGGTAACACTGTAGGAAACATTTTTTTTTTCGGCGAGGAACCCAAAGAGAAATGTTCAAGGAAAAAGCAATACGATGGACAGTCGTCAATCCAAACAAAAATTGTCCAGAAATATCTTGTTTGCAGTTCTTTGAAATTCGTTCTGAAGTTTTGATGAAGTCCTTTGTCCTTGAACAGTTCAAAGAGGGCACCCTCCACATACCGTATCAACGTAACAGAAATTCCATTACTACGTAAGAGGTATTGCAACGTAGAAAGTTCATTTCAATTGTCTCTCGAAATAATCCAATTTAATGACTGCCAAGTACGAAGTCAACGACTCAATTTTTGTTTGTTTGTTTGTAAAGATCGCGAAAAACTGCCCCATTCACTATGAGAAACGGAGCAAACACGATAACGTGCCTGAATTGGGCAATGTGATAGATCATATTTTGACATAATTGACGTTGAAAAAGCAAAGTTATTCTCCACTACTTAGAACAATGAATAAGCATAAATATTCCCGTTGGCCGTATCATTAAGATCGAATTTGCTTACGATCGATTTTAATAAAATAACCAGAAATGACCTCGAGTTGGTCTTATTCAATGGATATTATAAGCACCCCATAATTCAATGTTTCGAGTATGAAGGCCTTTTTTTCTTGATAATCACGTCCTCAAGAACTTAATTTTCACAAAAATATATGTTTGCGATAAAAATCCACCTGCTTGAGAAGCTTAATGTTCAATAAAGATTTTATTAACATAAGCTTCAACAACATGCATAGCAATGCCAATCAAATCAAACTCTCCTGAAGGCCGCCTACGAACACCCTGAGAACAACATTTGCAAAAAATGGAACTCCTTGAAATTCTTGACAGAAAAAAAATCAACCATCACAAGCAAAGTAACACCAAACAGAGAAATGATAGGGACTGGGATATTGAGTTGCATTATATACAATGCACACGAAATGGAATGGAAGAAGTTATCAGAGGCCTATTTTACATGTGTAGGTCTTCCCAAAGTTTGACTTCAGGCATGACTTTCTGGATTGAGTCCGAATCAGATCGAAAAGAATCTACCCAAAGAAAACAAATGCAATTGAATATACTTCTCTTTGAATTATTACAAAAGAAATGCTTCTATTAGATTATAATTTTGTTTGTTCTAGCTACTGAAAGTTTCATCTTAATTCAATAAATTACGGCAGTAGACTAAACTGTTTTGCTGTTACTTGTTGGTTAGAGGGCCAAAAAGGTTGGACACATGGACTTCAGTTACTTAACATAATAAATGTAGGTTGGTGGTTGATTGTTGGTTAGTCAATGAGCTACCTTTAATCAAAGTAATTCAGTTTTTGAAATTAACATATCAACAGCCCTATAAAGGTAAGAGAACGATGAGGAGCTTTTCTACGGAGTTGAAAAATCAAAATACGCGTGATTTCCGTTTTTCCTTTTCTAAGAAAAACAATCAAAAGGAGGTGTTCTTATGTCTGTATTTTCCGGTGGATATTAAAAAGTACCGCCATGAAAATACCTCCATCTTGAGTCACCTCATCATTCTTTCAAGAGTTGCTGCCTTACCAAGTCACGACATCAAAATTTCACAAAATGCAACTTCCGCCGAAACCGTGCAGTTTTCACTTTATTTCAACCCCGCTTCCGGTACGAGCAAACTAAAAAAAAACTTCGGATTTTTTTTCGCAACTCTGACAGGGATTGTTATTTTGCCGAGAAAAGGATAAAATAGACGTAAAGAAATTTGTTTATGATTTGGTTTACGTTTTATAGTTAACCATAAAAATACATCGTTGATTTTAAAGTTCCTATGTCTTCCAAGCAAACAGAATACTATTATCCAATTTAGGGAATAGGCTGAGTTAATCTACAAGTCAACGAACGCTGACAGCAACTGTTTATGTACATTCTGCGGCGCCAAGCAGTCCACACAAGAAGCCGCCAAGGCGTTTATTGGTAAGTTTTCAATCAAAACAAATCAATTTTAAATCCCAAATACATCGATTAAGTTCGTATTTCTCCTTAGTCGGCTCAGCCTTAGAATCGACACGGAGGCTGTTCCCAGATCGGTGACCAGGTTGGTTACGTGGGAGGTGGAAACTGTTGAATAATCATTTCTGTGTCAGATAACTGTCTAAAAAAGCTCAAGTGTAAAATAAAATGTGCGATGCCGCTTACTCTCTAAAGTTAACTTGTGCAAATCAATTCCTCGGCGGAAAGAGTCCTATCATGATGCCGTCTACAGTTCTGTTCCCGAGTCTAGACCTACATTTTCGCACGCGCGACTTTGACGTCAAATACCCGAAACAATCAAGATTAACATCGATCTACTATTGGACGTTGCATGCACTCATTACGAAGTCTTATAGAATTTCAAATCAAAGCCAAACTCTTCATCTAATTCAAACTTCAAAACCGCGATTGTGGCTTATAGTTAGTTCTTGCCTCGGGGAAGATGCGGAATGCATCCGGCGAAAATATACCACTTTTACCATATTGGAGTATTGCTTAAAACGACAGTTAAAAGTCATTGGGAATTAACAAAAGTTGAAAAAGGCGGTATAGGTAAGCGAGCGAAATCTTGCCAATGTTGCCACAAATTGCACATCGGTAAATTAACCACGGTGACTCAAAAACTATATGTGACATACCTTGGTATGTTGCGGGTAAGTTTTGAGTCGCTCTCGAACTGAAAAAAATGGGATTGATCTTTTTGTTATCTTTATCTTTTGAAAACATAACCGTGTTTAAAGAAGGCGTAGTCGCAAAATGTGGCAACACTGTGACTGGGGTCGGTTGATACGTGTCCTTTCCCTTTCGTTGATCCCTTTTGGTATTGTATTCGATCGTTTGCTCGAAACCAGGCAAGCAATCTTTCTCAGCGCGTCACAACAGCCAATGTCGGCTTGACAGAAATGATTGTTGGGGAAACTAATGCACAGCAGCTGTGTCGGACCGCCAGCTTGACTGAGCATCAAAGTAGACGTATGATACGACGAATCTCATGGGAGAAGATGGCCGAACTGTATCGGCTATGGAAAGGTTTGTGCTCGAATATCAATATTTGGGAAATGCTGCTTTTACAGTTTCCGAGCTGAAGTCAAGAGGTGGAAACTTTAGAAGATGAATCAATGTGTTAATTCGAAAGATGTGGTTCTCCACTTTTTCTGTTCCACCTAATGGAATAAAGACAGGCGGAGACTCAACGGAAAGTAGCGTAAACCATAGCTTAATGTAAGCAAATTTAGGTCTTATTAACTCCAGGTAGACCTAACATGTAAGCGTGCTTATGTCGTCAGTTTTCATAGAGTACTAAGAGATGAAACGTTGATTGCAGGCTATTGTGAAATGAGTGGACTTTCAGGTGAGGTAATGTGAGTTGCGATAGGGTAGCTTTTGAGGATTTCGTTACACAGGTGAATGTTTGTGGAGAAAGGAGAAATTTATGGGCTTAGAGTTAATAGAAATCAGTAAAGAGGAGGTTGTTGATGCGAGGGTGGAGGAGGTTGAAAGAGAATTGGAAGTTCTGTTGTTAGCTATGATAGAAATCGATCGAGGAATTTGATATAGATGCGAAGGTGACAGGTGATGTGAGAATTAAGTTATAAGCCCAGTTCAAAGGCTATGGCCTGGGTAGTTTGGTATGGATAAGAACGTTGGATGGGAAAGGGGAGAGGAGAAAGTTGTCAGGTTTGAATAAAAATGATCGGCTAATGACCTTATCGAGTTCTTGTAACGGATGCCAAAATTATTCATAATATCAGAACGGTCCTCAGAGCATTGATCATTGAAAAACAACCAGTTGCGATCTCATAAGCACCAACGATGACCAGACAATCCCACGAAGCTCAAGAAATTGACGATTGAATACGAGAGGGTAAAGTTATTCCAAGGATCATCGCAGAATAACAATCAGCTCGGTCATTGTACCCGCTTAACTGCTCCTCTTGGTGTATGTCGACTATTATTCACTCATTTTTTTAGAACGGTTGTCTCTCTAACAATGCTCAAAAATTCTTTGGAACTTTCACCTTTGAAGCCTCATACAATAGATCGTGCAAATTTTCCCTGGTGTCCACTTTTGCTCTCCTCTCACTTTTCCGCCCCTTTCAAGCAAAGCCCACAGAAATCTGCCAGACCGAATTCCGGGGCACTTCATGCGAATATTTTAAGACCGTCACTAACTGGGATGCAGACAAAGAGCCGAGATATTTTTTAATACGCATTTTGATAAAGGATTTACCTCGGAGTTTCACTTCCCAACGATACGCAAATTAAAATTAAACGGTTGGTACACTTCAAAAGTTCAGATTTCAAGTAGATGTTGCCTTGGTGCTAGCTGATTCTTGCTCAAGACAAGGTGACACGAAAAATTGTGATGTCACCCAGTAATGATCATTAGTTTCAACGGAAGAAAGTTCAAAATGTAATCATTCCAACTTCCCTCAAAACCAAGAGACAACTATGATACGCCATAATACACCTTTGACCCCGAAAAAGTTTCTTCCTGCAAACAAGACGAAATCGCTGAGAAGTTTGGCGAGAGTTCAGAGGATAAAATAAGGACAGATTTGGACGTCGTTGGAGGAACTTTCGAATTGATTTTAAGTTTCAAAATTACATTGCGACTTTTGTCTCCGTCCAACTCTTTGAAAGAGTACAGCAGCGTTGGAATGGTACTAGTCTACTTTAAGGGACGACTAAAAGATGCATCAATGATGAGAGAAAGCACCGGAATTATTTTATTTTCGCTCTGCAAACTTCATGACACAGACATTTAGCGCACGCGCGATAAAAAAGGTTTTGTTATACTAACAAAATCATTTGTTAAAGTATGGATAACAAAAACATTTTGTTACAACAACAAAATGTTTAGTTCAGTCAACAAAACGTTTGGTTGCTGCAGCAAAAGTTTTGGTTGCAGCGACGAAAATTTTATTTGTTGTCATTAATTTTGTTGCTGTAACAAAGCCATTTTTTCCGTGATTCAGTGACGTTCCATTCCAGAAGAAGAATGCTCAGTGAAGTTAGACAAAGTCTCTCAAGTTGAACAGAATAACCACAATATGAGGGATGAAGGGGACAGCCGTCAAAATGCTGCCCTCACACAGCTGTGACAGTTTAGACTTTAGTAAAGTTTTGACACAGTTCACCTGTATTTGATAGCATACTTTGATTTAATGATGAAGTGATCAGGACAACGAATCATAATATCATCCGTGTTCCGCCAGCACAAGTTTTAACGTTTTTGCTTCTAACAGATATATTCAACATGTACATTGAATTCATCACCTTAAATTTAGCTGTGCACGTCTAGGTAACGAAAGATTACGTTCATTTGCAATAAAGGCTTTATAGGTTACAATGGCAGACTCGTTTAGGGCTACTAGCAGCCTAAATGATAAGGACAGTCGAGATGAAGCTGAAGACAAAACAGAAGGGGAGTATTGCACAAAAGTCTTGCTGTTAAACGGGTTCCTCAAGCCCTTCCTAAATAAACAATATCACATAACTTTTTCCCCCCAATGGGTTCTAGTGGGAAGTTTGAAGTACGAACCACCAATCCAAGACTACAAACAATTTTCTGCGCACAATCCATACCTGATGACTTTTCTGCTATAATTGAAGGAAATTACTTCAAAACCGCCTGTTTTCACTGAATACAATTTAAATATTCATTGCTCCATCAACAGCGGCAAAGTTCGTCATGGTTTCTTGAGAGTTCGGATGATCTGCATAAAACCATTTCATAAATGTTCTCGACTTTTCAAGAGTAGTTGTCGAGTTCTTAATGAACAAATTAATAATTATTGACCACAAAGGCAAACGAATTAATTATCAATGAAATGCGGATTTTGTTTCTGAATGAAAGGTATTATTAAATTATGATCCCCAAATCCGTTCATTTTGCCGCTTAACCGAGACCATCACTTTTGTCAAAAATTGTCGTAAAAAGTATATAATTTGCGCCACGGCTTAAATCAGTCACACGCACGCAATAAATCACAGCATATTTCTAAAAAGCCCCCCCCCCCCTTTTTTGACAAGCAGCCTTTTTTTGCAACTTCTATAGAAAAAAGAACATCCAAGTTCAACAGACCTGTTGATTCGTCACGGATGAAGACAACAAAACGTGGTACAATGTTCAAATAAACTTAAGTACCGATTTCACAATACAACAAAATTGGTTTTGTTTGGAAGCCCTAATTATTTTAATGCGCTTGTTAACATTCAATAAAGATTAAAATCTAATGTTCAGGCTCTTTTAAAAAATGATAATTTGAAAATATAATCAAACACAAGGATATTTTTA
>Ga0058701_10002476_pt1 | contig 14031 bp, 10 predicted proteins | sample AgamicOrMae_FD_97039 | JGI IMG/M metagenome (GOLD analysis project Ga0058701, IMG submission 97039) | Agave microbial communities from Guanajuato, Mexico - Or.Ma.e | ecosystem: Host-associated > Plants > Phyllosphere > Phylloplane/Leaf | place: Guanajuato, Mexico | collected 2012-06-04 | reverse complement strand
TGTGTGTATCAATGTGCATTTAGTACGTATACCTTGATTGTAGACCTATTCATTTTCAAATACGCTCATACACTTCTCCCCCGCCCTTCTCTGCAACAGAGTTCGCAGACCTCTCCAGAGTCCAGAGGGCAGTGATAGTATGGCCTCAGGTAGGTATGGCCTCCAGACACTGCGTTCTCTGGTTCTCTGTGGTGAGCAGAACCATTTCTTTAAACGCAAATTACAGTTGCTTTCTTCCTACTCAATCTTAGAGGCGCAGTAATATTTAAGATATCGACGAAATGGTGTGGGAAGCCTTTTATTAGCGTCAAAGGAGCATATTTATATATTTAACGGTATATTCCAAGTCCGAAAACCAAGAACTGGCCAAGAATCTCAGGTTTCCGCACCTCCTGCCCCGCACCATCCCTCTCTCCTCCCCTTCCCCGCCCGGGCTAGTTCATAAAAACCACCGCAGAGCAGAAGTTAGCCTCTGTCTTCTCCAAGCGCTTCAGCTCCACACACGGAGTCGGACAGTTGCAGGCGATTCTGCCTTGTAGAATAGTCGGACATTGTAACATGGTGCCGGAAGATAGGTGTGCGTGACAGGTTTCTAATGCTAGGTTGTGCTGACAATGGGTATCCTTTGACGTCGATTGCTTTTTTGCATTTCGCAAATTGGGATCCGCGTTGCAGGCTTTGGAATATTGGGTTGAGTTTCGTGCGCGATGGGTAGCTCGAGTGCGTCGTTCTTCAAGGCAGCCCCATTCAACCGCCGTGGGACGTACCAAGGTTTGGGCTTGCTGCAGAGCATGTGTGTTTAGCTCAGTTGCTAGCTACTTTCTAGTAACTGCTTTTGAGACAATTTATCTGCAGTTGCTAGCTACTTTCTAGTCACTGCCAGCCTATAGGCTTTTTCATTCAGTAGGACGCTTTAAACAGTAGGGGTAAATTTTGATTCGCATTCGTCAACGTGCTTCATTGTTTGGTTAGGAGGGTTTTATGTGTTTTTAGAAGGGTTTGGTTGCACGAGGCGATCTTTCTTCGCTTTGTGTGAGTAGCGTGTGGTTAGGAGGGTTAGTCGGTATGGAGTCATCTGTTCTTTGCCCCGTACTGTTAGCATGTTTAGAATTGTGCAATGAAGCACTTTTTCGAATAAAGCAGCTATGTGATATTCGTGTTATTCCACGGTACCCATTTTACTCCCTCATTGGAGTGTAAACAATACTAGCTGTGCGAAGCTTAGCTCTTGCAGTAAGTGAAGTCTGCGTGGCGCCATCTTGGGGTCGTCTCTTCGAATACCCAGTCTTCCAGATTCTGGAGAGGTGTGTAATGTGAGCGTACACTCGCACGTGGTTAAGGCGCAATAGGTAATCACGTGCGGTCTCAAACACAAACGTTCCCCTAGGCACACTTGCTCGTGTTGCGAACTCGTCGTTCCCTTTGATTTCAAGACTGAAGGTTTTGCAAGATGGTCCACGGTTAAATGGTGAGAAAAGTTCTATCGAATGTCTTGTTTGTAAATCACACCCTAATGCTGTATTTTTTTTTACAGGTATACTGACTTTAAGCACCTGAATATATCGGCGTTCTACGTGGAACTGCCTTCGCAACATTGCTACGTTCATTTCTACGTGTAAATTCACGTGAAGACTTCACTCGCTTCGTCCCTGCATCAAGACCTCTGCTTCAACATTTCGACGTCACAGCGGCTTCGACTTCAGTCTCCTGAGTCTCCACGTTAAAATTGCTTCTGCTGCTTTTGTGATTCTCCTCGACTAACCCTTTTGTTCCCCGCGAGATTTTGCTGTCTCGGACGTACTCCGGCTCATTCTGGCGGGTATCCGAGTCTCGATACAGCCTGATCTCAATACAGTATTGGCAGCTGCACAGGCTCATTCTGTCTTGTGCGCTTCGATACTGTATTTCCTTATGCTACTTACGAGATGTTGTACAGGGTTTTTTGTAATGTTCTGTTTCAGCTTGTCGGGGGTCTGGTTTTTCACAGCGGTACAGTATAAAATCCAGTACGAGGTTGCATCGGTTGTTTTGGGGATTTTTTTAAATTGTTTCAGATCGAGGAAGGTACGTCCTTTCGCAGTGAGTGTCGCACCGCCATCTGCCCCCTCTCAAGATCTCCCTCGCATAGCCGCAACTTCCCGTCTCCGAACGCAGAATGGCGTCTACGGACTTCTTCCTCCCGTCTTTCACCACAGAGTTCGCAATTCGACTAGGCTCTTACTGGCACACAGGTACGCATCTCTATCGATGAGTGTCAGCCTTTTTCTAGTTGGACAGACATTTTTTTTTCATTTCCTGTTTCAGGACGGTCGTGTTGTCGAATATGCTTCATCTCTGATCAAGATTCCTGCAGTCCGCTGGTTTTCCTGCTGCCGCAACACGTCAAACTTCCTCTGCAGGCACATGTCAAGAAAGGTTCGTGTGGCAAGAATTCCTGAATCCAGCATCTGCTAACGGCTCCTCCCCTGCAAGCCTTCTGGATCTGCCGCGAATTTTTACTGTATTTGGATTCGCTCAAATTATAAATGCTGTTTTTTGAAGTTTGTCTCTCTTGAACTGCCCACTGTCCTGTGACTGTGCCCGTCGTCTTCACGAAACGGAGGTTTTTGGTGTACCTCCATGGACTTACCATTACAAAAAAAAAAAAAAAACTAGCCTTTTAACTCGCATTTTAACGAAGCGTAACTGTAACATTTTTTTTTTGTTTTTCAATTGCCCACAATGGATTTTAACCTCTACGCACTAACCAACGTAACGTTTTGAAAATGCCCCGAAGATAACGAGGAGATATGGTAAGTACAGATTCCCCCACACCCTGCGCTCAGTATGTTAGGAAATTGCGTAGTATTAAGTATACGCGATAAATCAGTTATTAAAGGTATATTGCGCACAGTACTCCACCGATTAACGAACGATTGCATGTGACAATCATTTCAAAAAGTTTGCGTTTTCCTGCTCTGTTGTTTCCCAATCATCAAATGTATTGGTAGCAGAGCGATGCGCTTGACATCCAAACAAACTTGAACTAACAATGTAAGCCATTTTCACGAACTCTAATGCTTCTCACTTTTCTAAGTAGATAAGGGCCTGAATGCTGCCCTTCACGCACCCTCGGCTGCGGCTAGCCCGACGTCGCTTTCTTGTTGGTGACAGAAACTGCCGCCGAGATGAGTAAAGCCGCACCAGGCTTTGCTAGGTTACTGACGTGCATTCAGTGGCTGACTGGCCAGAGTTTACATAGGCTAGCGCCAAGTTAATGGGTAAGGAGAGTGGTCAACTAATCGCAAATGAATCAGACCCTAATGTTAACATTTGTCATTTTATTTTCAGTCCTATTTTAATGGTGAATCAAGATGTTATGTCAGGAATGTCCATAAAAAGTCGGGCGTGCCCGCCCGATTTCTTTGAGCGGGTGTTTCCTTACGTGTATGCGAACATTCAAACGAATTGGTACAGATGCGTGTGAAATTGCCTAAAACAGTAGACTTTAGCGCTTTTCAATTAAACTAAACCAATTATCTCCTAGATTAAAAAGCCCGCCTCATTGATAATTGTATGTGGTTACGTCAGAAAATGATGTTCAAAAGCAGGAGAAAATGCAGTCACAAAAAATAGGGCTGGTCCGTGTTTATAAGAAGTATTTCTGTAGACCGAAGCAGTAGTGTAGCCTGGACTCACATTTTCTTGAATAACTCACGATGACGATGACTGATAGGATTTGCTGCCGCCCAGTCGTCTTAAGGGGAAAATTTTGTGTCGATTTCATATACATTGAACGTTAAGATCCGACCAGTATCTTCGGAGCGACGACGGAAACATACATACATACAGACGTACACAGGTACGATACGGACTCGAGTGAAACTATAAAGCCCTTCTCCAAAAGGAGGCGGGCTTAAAAAGACTGCAAAGGCATTATCTTTTCAGAAAAAAACTGGAAAAATGGAGGGGAAATTACGGTCGGGACAAAGTTTGTTATTACATAGACGCCAGCAAAACGGATAAAAAGCATAAAGTAACGCAGTCATTTGCATCCAGTATGTAAACGAGCAGACTCGTGGAGTTACCACCTGCGCGGCTTCGCGCGTTGCCTTTGAGGTATTGTTCGCATCCTTCGAAATAATGCCACGCCGCCTCTGCCATCCCTCTCCAATACGCCCCCATCCTCCACTCACGCTCAGGCAAAGCGCTTGGAGGTCGTCCATATACCACTTGACGGTAGGAAAGGGGGGGACTTCAAGAGAACGATAGGTCATATGGGGAAGACGGGTAGACCACCGGCACATGACGGCCTCGGCAGCGCAAATTTTTAGTGCCCAAAGAGCTCGTTGTGAAAATTTGAGCGCGTAAGAACACAAAGAGCCATTCTAACGATTTCCCCTCTCAATTAACAACTGAAGTTTTTTGTTATTTCGTCGATTTGTTTTCCGAAATTCTTTGGATGGATTCAAATAACCGAAAATTGAAAATAAGTGTAATGAAGACGGAGCGAACTGAAGTTAAGTTCTTATAATTTCTTCGATTCCAGACCTGGCGTGACTTATCGAGAGAGGGAAAGGAATAGTCCAGCTATAGTCGTACCAACGTAACTTGTCCACTGGCCCACCATTGTATGCTGTGACCGGGTTTCGCACGTCGGATGTGTGTTTTTCAAAAAAAAAATTGAAGGTGGTTAAGAAAAATAGAAGAACAATATGTATAATTGAGTATCGTTATGTATCGTTATGTATCCTAAGCCCCACTGAACGTGCAAGAAGTCGCCGGTTGTTTTTTCTCCCATGCGGCAGAATGGCCTTTGAGAGCCCCTGACTAAGTCTGATTAGGCAACCGCGAAGTCGCCTGTGTTGTGCCGGTTGCTGCATTTTGTGCAGGGTCGCCGTTGCAAAATCATACGTGGTTGTGGCAGTGGCTGCCACTTTCGATCGAAGATGATGACAAAAAATTGGTTTGGCAGAAAACTATCTTAAATTTGTGCTCAAGAATTTCACCCAAAATACCGACCAACTTTTTTTTGGTGCGTGTACTTTGTGCACAGTATTTTGTCAAAAGAAGAATTCAAAAAATGACAAAAAAGTCCTTTATATTTTTTCTTTCTTAATGATACAAATGTTTCCTGGTCAGATTTCCTCTCGCTGAACAAGATTTCGTGATCAAAGTGCTTGTTCCTCGAGATTTGATACCCGCCTTTTACTTTCTCGACAATAGTTTATTACTAGTGCTCTTACAACTGTCTTTATACTACTCATATCCGTAGGATGAGTAATCAACTTAATAAATATATGGAGTATACAAATAATATTATCAAAGCAGCAAAGAACAACTATTAAAATAAAGAAAGACAAAAAACAACAACACGAAATCAATTGAACACCAACTCTACAGATAGATACAGACAGATTACGACGGACGAAGGATATCGGCTAATGGCCACAAATTAAGTTTTTCATTGTATTCGGACAGTAGATAATTTTTCTTATGTCCGCTTTTCGATTTTTAAGATTTCCCTAATCGCTCTCAGCTATGGTCTCCCTGGCGCTTATTTTGATGTAAAAGGAAATCCCCCTTTAGGAAACTGAACCAGCACCACAAAAGAACAGAGAAAGTGTTAACGAGTTTTATCAAATTATTACGTGTTTTATTTTTACGTCCATTCAATATGGAAAAAAAAACGGATTCTCTTCACAAGAACATAATTTTCGCAAAAAAAGCGGAACAAATTATATCGCAATTAAAAAAAAATCGTTAGTAAAAATATTTTAAGGCTTTACTGAAAATCAGGTTTTGAGTACACCTTCCTGAAGTAACTGATACCCAAACATTATCCAATACTGATTTAACAGCCAAACTGACAACTGTTCTCAATCTTGCATTGACTGAGACGAGTGTTCCTTCGCTCTGCTGATCCCCCGGTTTTTCTTCCGGTGCATGGACACAAACACTGAAAATACTTGAATGGTGCACTATGCTTAGTGGGTTGCGGAATTTTGCGGGAAACATCCCCAAACCACAGATTTCATACAGAATTGCCTTTGGGAATTTTTGCAGTATTTTTCATGAAGTACCCGTTAAAAGGTACTTGCAGGAAAGATCTTAGCAGTCTTCCAAATCTAATGGTTTATTCAGCACTCTTCTACGAACAATAATGCTGTAGGAGCATCCTTTTTGTCATCCTGTTTACACATTGGCTCCTGTTAGCCCAAAATAGCCTGTGGGTACTTGTGAGGTTTTTATTTCTGTTGTTTTGACCATGAAAGATAAGTTTAAGGAATAAAATAAAACTATTCATAAGGACACCGGGCGAAACAAGCAAAACTAAAAAATAAAAGAGTAATCGAGTTAATGTTTGGATTTTAGGTCCTTTTTTTTCTTGTACTGTACGTTGTCAGCCCAACGAAAATCAAAATTGATCAAGTAGCTTCCATCCAGAGGGCAGTCATGTGAATGCGCTTTTACATTATGCACGCCAACCCTAAATCTTTGTCTGCCGTCTTTAATCACGCAAGCCCGTCCGGCGAATCAAGCGCTGGTCATGGTCAAGATGGTCTAAACCCAAATTATCATACATCCACCCAACCGGCCCTGCCTCATTGCAAATTAGCAACCGTTCCATTGTGGATCCGCCCTGGGGAAATCACCGCCCACCGACGTTGTCACAAGTCGGAGAAGAACTGCTTCTGTTCGTCAGCTTGTTTGATACGATTTGAAGGGAGATTGCCTCTTGTCCCTCGACTGATCACTGATCGTTCCGTCACGTGTCAGTGGATTTTTATGCCCATGCACTCAGGAGACTGGCGCATGCGCCACCGCCCTCTATTCGGCCCCCTTCGGAACTACTCGGGCCCCTTCGGCTGTGCCGCGGGCGGAGCTCGCACCGAAGCTACCCTCCCCATCTGACGCTGCTCGGCTGCTGGCTGCTGGGGCAGTCCGCCTGGCTGTGGCAGTACGCCTGTGTCAGGCAGCCTTGTTGCCCGTGACGACGGTTCGTATTGTATGTCCGCGCGTAAATCCCGGCACCCGGGTTCGGTGTGGCGGCATTGTGTTATTGTGGTGTAATCAGTGCAACACCAGCTATCTGGATTGTTGACAGCAAGAGCGTGGTTATTGCACGCTCGCTGTTTTTTTGCTCAGGTGAGTAGTTCTAATAGGCTCGGCCTGAGACTGGAGGCGGGCTAAAGGGAATCAAATGTCCGGGCGGATTTTGCGTGAAAAATGACTCGTGGAAAAATGCCAGTCAATCTTGGGGAAAGTCCTGGGAGGGTGGCGCTCTAAAATCACAATATGCATACCAAATGGCTGCCGTACACCACGAGAATATTTGGCCGTGTCATTGCATCAGTAGCCCGCGAAGAATTCGCCGGCAGACCAGGGTTTCAAGAGAACCAGCAAGCAAATTCCTGGTTTCCTCGGAATTACAGCGAAAGCAGAATATTTGCCTGCAATTTTCATGGAAATGTGAGGAATCTCAATGCGCAGATTTTCTTCAAAATTCCTGACAACGTTCTGCAATGAATATTCGGGGTAATTTTAAGATATTAATCACCAAATAAGCTTTGATCTTTCTCCGCGAGGGAGAGAGGTTCACCTCGTTTTACAACTTTCGCTCATTTCATAACAAAGTTCCCCTTTCCCTCTCGTTCTATCTGTTGCCTGTAAGTCTACCTCCGGCGCGGTCCTAGAAGTTTGCCAGATTGCTTACTTAACCATAACTTCATTACTAACAGCCAAGCTGAAATTATTTGACAGGCTAATGAGTGGACGCAGGGGGAATTCAAAATATCAAGTGAAAGCTTGATTTACTTTACAAATGCAAACAGCCACAAACCTTTCAAAAACAGGCTGTAAAACAACTAGCAAGCTGCAGCCAAAGGGAGTTAATAAAGTGTAGGTAAATAAACTAGCCGTCAAATGTCGCGCTCATCCCGAGTGTTCGGCTGGCTTGTTTCAAAAAGCTCATTTAGATCAGAACTGTGAACTGAGAGATGAGCCGTAGACAGCCGGTTTCCAGCGTAAGATGCAGGAACGGCAACTTGGGGGCATTTATCTGTGAGCTGAACTGTGGGTTGCCCATTTTAATGAAACCCCTTGACGTTTATTTATCATATTCTGAAATAAGTTTAGAATTGAGAAAAACAGGGGTATTTATTTTCTTTACTTTTCGAATAAAAGTGATCCGACATAAATGTTTCAATCTACAGTGACAAGTTTGTATTACGCAGACATATCGTAGCCATTCTCCTTACCAACAGACTAAACAGAGTGGGTCCAATAACAACGCAACGGGTTTAACCCCCAAGCTGTCATTGCTTTACAAGCAAGATTGCGGGTGAATAGAAAATGTCTTTAGGTGAAGTTAACCCCTCACCAAGGATTCACTACCTTCAAAGGGGAGTTATTTTACAGAAATATGTAATATTAAAGAGGTTTGAATTACGCAGTCGTAAGGTAATACATCTCATGGGGTGAAGTTGCAACCTGGGTTAAAACCGCTGCGTTTTAATTTAACCCATTCTGTTCACAGTGAATGAAAAGAGGCGTGGAGGGGGAACAGAATGAATTTTGTAGACCCGAAATGATTAAGACCCTTCGTAGCGCACACAAGAAATTTCAAGGGTTTGAAGCAACTCTTTTTTACCCGTCCCACAGATCGCGCCGGTCGTAAGTCTACCACCTTGATGGAAAAAAAAAACAAATAAAGAAGACATTTTTGAAAATATTTCAAAACCCGATGGAGGTATTGCAAAAATGTACAAAATCGAAATCATTTACCTACATCTATAATTTTGTGACGACATTTTATTTTTTCTTTCTCTACACCTGTATCTTTTTTTTTTCCTTGGTGTAAGGTTTTTGAGAAATGTCAAAAGCATACCCCCACTACTTTAGGGGAAAATTTTGCTCAAACTCTCACCAATGGGGATTCCGCAATGCGAGGATATGTTTGCAACATTCACCTTAAATTTCGTTGCATATGGGTTATTTCTTTTGAAAGATATCGTCTGAAAACTTCTTTGCAAAGACAGCAAGACAGACATCTTGATACAAAGACACGAACACACGCGCGCTCACACATACACTCATACAGATACACGAACAAACAACGAATACTCATATCCACCCGACAAACACTCAGGTCAACCGGAAAGCTAATTTTCTTGGCGTTTTCATTTTAGTAAAATCAGAAAGTGTGCTTAGCATTTAGTTTTAGGCTGTAGGCCTATTTTATTCGTTCCATGAACATCGAAGTAAAAACTCAAGTTTTGAACTCGAACTTTTCTTTGAACTAACAAGGTTAGGTTCCGGATGAGGAAAGGCACAGCAGGAAATTGTACTGCGTGGCAACTTTCAAACAATTAACAAAACGGAAATCGCCCTTTTCCTGTGATGGAGTTGCAATCTAGATATCTGATAACTTCCTTATCTAAAGATATTACCCAATCACGGTCAATTTACTCTCTGAGTGATTTCGGCCGCGCAGCTTCCTGGGAAAGTTTGTGAACAATTCGTGGCCTGCCGTTAAAAAATTAATAATTGGAGATTCCGAAAGCCATTGCAGTCAAACTGACCAGAATCTCATCAGTTCGTGATTAGGAACTGACCTACCATTTTCGGGTACGAAAGGTGTACGTTATTTTGCGTGGTACCGGTACGTACGGGACGCAAGGCTGAGAAATTCATCAGGTGGTACGTTTGGACCGTTTCAAGTGTACGGAAACACCATACCTTTGCTTTAAAATTTACATTCAATTAATCGAGGGGTAAAATATGCGGTTCGCTACGCTCTCCTCCCTCCCTTTTAAATGTAAGCGAAGCGGATGTTTGGGTACAGTACCGAGTACCAGTACTCTAAATAAAATGAATACGAAGAGTTATTTAAATCAGAATAATTTATTATACTTGTATATTAAACAATGCAATCACCAGAATATGAAACTAAAAGATTATCACATTTTGAAAAAGCAACTTATTCAAAGCACTCAATCCGTATCAGTCGACCTGTCAACATTAAAGGCAAATGTTCATCACGGCAGGGTGTGTTGCAACAAATTTCTTCCGAGGGGATTTTCAAGGAGCGCTTGAACTTCCTCTTCTGCATTGTGGCTTTCGTTTCCGGCGTACCAATTACCAGCCTCCGTCTCGTCGATGGAAATGTCCACTGGCAGGTTGAAGGAAAATAGAACTTTCAGAGGCCTGAACTCAAACCAACATAATGCGCCAATGTTGCAAACTTTACAGTGCACAAATAGAAGCGTTGCTTCATTGGAAGCTCACTGAAGAATCTCTTGAACCTTGCTCCGGAGAAACAACATTGCATAAAAGGTGAACTTCTTCTCAGTAGGAATTCATGACATACGTTAAATCCTAATATTTGGTAGCAATACATGCTATACATAATGTCCTTTCAGAAAAGAAGTGCCATGCAGATACGCAAAAAGAGTTAATCACAAGCACAGTAACAGGGAAATTTTAGATAGACCACTTTCAAGTTCGAGAGAATACCTTTGGCTTGCCTAAATTGCACTTAAAAACACGAATGCTATGCAAACCGTGGTTTCAGTGTTATTAATCTTCTTAATAATTTTAACTTGCTATTAACGTTGAAATCCAGAGCTCTTCGCGTACACTCGTACAGTGATAGACAAACCCTACTCAGTTACTTAATTAACTTAAGCTCGCTCAGCTTTTGAAGCACGTTCATCGCACAATATAATCTTGGTTTTCCTAAATCCTGCTTAAATAAATTATTAACGGGGCAAACGTGTCCAGGAACGCAGGAATATTTGTGCGACACTGCCAGCATGTAACCATAACATCATCAAGGCCGGTCTTACATCCACGGAATGAGCACTTTATTTAATAAATATACTGTAAACACGGCATGTGCATTTCTAGCGGCAGAGCAGGCTGACCAGCACATATTTCAGGATACTTGTGGTAAACTCTTATGCATTTTTTCGTAGATGTAAGAACTGTGTATAAATAAAACCTAGCAGTACATTCACCCGATGAATAAGAATGAGATTTTGCGAATGGCAGTCATTTAGCTCCCTTTTCACCACCTTCTTAACAGGTTTCACCGCATGACAGATTTTCCTCTCAAAGTAATCCTCTTAAAACATCAGGGTCAAGTAAACCTCGGCTTAAAACATCAGGGTCGAGTAAACCTCGGCTTTAAAAATGCTTTTATCATTGACTGAAAATAAACCACCTTGTTTGATATAAAAACTAAGCTGATTCATTTTTTTTATACATTTATATTATGATTATTTAGGTTTCCGTACATCTTAATTTATAAAATAATTTACGGAATAGATCCACCCAGGTAAACTATTTTAGTAACGCCGCCAGCATGCAACCACATGGTGAGCCAACCACTACACTGCATTCAACCCAAGTTAGCAAACTTGCATCATAAGAATGGCAATCATTGAACTCAGTTTCATCCACTCTTCGACAGTCTTCACTGTATCTCAGACCTTTTCGAACCTCCTCGGCTATGACTGAATGGACAGCTGCCATCACAGCCTTTTCTACAGCGATTTCACTGTCATCTCTGTGGCCTGCATCATACTTTCAGAAAACGTGAAAAGTTCCTTTCTTACAGTCTCACTCACTGCAGCAAGTGAGGTGATGGAACTGCTATTCTGTGATGATGGTGGGATATTAAGTGGAGACGATTGCACTGGCCTAGTCTGATTGGACTGAACACTGTTCTCAAATACAGCTGGAACTGCTGCCATCAAAGTCTTTCTGCAAGATGTCTTGGGGATTGCAGAATTGCTTCATGCTGCTGCTGGCGGATCTGAAGAGAGGTCGTCACAGAATGCGGGAGTAAAAGTTCCAATGTTGGTTGGGGTTCCAAAGTCGAGAGTGTCAGATTTCTTGTCCGATCCAGGAGTACCATTTCCAGTCTCATTTGATCCAGGAATATGACGGTTTTGACCTTCTTGAGACTTTAATCAGAATTCTGATTAAAGTTTGAAGACTTGGTCGAAACCGGATCAAAATGTAACTAGCGTGATCAGGATTTGATCAACACCTCCTGACCAGACATTAATCGGGACTTGATCAGTTTATTTTCAACGGGAATAAATTTAAGCCAATAGTTAAGCTGAAAAAAATTAATAAATTACAAAACAAAAACGTTGACTCGATCAAATCAGAACTATGTCCCGTAACATTCGTCAGCCGATGAAGAGAACGCTTAGGTTTGCCAACAAAATTAGCACTTAATAGGGCGAGTGCGTCTATAAAAAATGTAAATCCAAACACTGTAAGTTTGATGTCCAAACGAACCATCAATCGTGCACTTTTTGGAACGGAATATTTCACTTTTTAATGTGTATTATCCGGACCTTCACCTTAACTCCTGTACCTAAAGAGCACATTTTTTAAGAACGGTCCCTTATAAATACCCATGGGGAAAGATTACGGACTCACAGACGGACAAACACACAGAATTGACGCTAAAAACGCCCCTTTTCGCTTTCCAACGGACTATTGGAAGAATGAGAATAGAGAAACCATATCGGTTCCCTTCTTACATTCGATCTTTATTCTAGCATAACAATATTGTGACAGCAAATCTTACAATTAGTCGTATTCATTTTGAGTTATTCAAAGAAATGTTATTGAACAACTAGAGTTGCAGACTACACCTCTGCTTTGTCTTTTGAAATACTTCCTCGGATGCAAACCAGCCATGACACCGTACTTCTAGTCTTATGAACAAGGTCAGCTCTTATTATTGTATTTTTCTGCTCGCTAATGTTATTTTTAAAGGAAACATAGAGTCCTATTAATGAGGAGAGATTTTTAACAAAAAGCTCAAACTACGTTCATTTTCATTTAAAAGCATGTAAAAGTACGTGGGTGCATTTTTGGGCTTTTTCACGTGCATGTAGACCCATTCCGGAACCTTGTGCGATAACGGTGTATCTTTTTGTAAAGTGGGAATAACGGCGGATCTTTTTTGCGCGAGTTGCGATGCCTATCTTTCAGGGCTTGTGGACGTTCCATATTTGAACTTGTAAGCGCTTTGATGGTTTTGGGTTGCAACTTTGACCTCTGTAAGAAAATCTTTTACCAAAGAACGCAAAATAATGATGAAATGTAAATTTTAAGGAACGAGAAAAGGCTGCACAAATCGTGTCAAAAAGATCCGCCGTTATTCCCACTTTACAAAAAGATCCGTCGTTATCGCACAAAGATGTCGATTCATCAAAACATCTGAAGTCCTCTTAAGAAGTACCCATTTATACAAAAATAGATCGGGTGGCACGCCCGATATTTATTTTTCTGTCTTGTAGCGAGGAAAGAAAGTATTAAAAACACGACTTCCTATATTTTAGTGGTTTTGTTTTCTGATGGCTTATTTATAAAAAGCCCTTGTCGCCGGAGCCTCCGGAACCATGTTGCCGGAGTTTTGATGATATTGAGGCATCGGCCTGTGTTGTGTAGGCTCAGGTTTCCCTCTTTCTCACCTCCTTCTCCATATCTGAAAATAAAAATCTGGACACTTTGAGATGAGAGAGCGCTTTTATAACACACGCGCTTATCTAACCTTTATTTTGTATTTTAAGTTTTATGCATGCCCGCTCTCTGATTAGGCTCTTTGCATAGATGATTAATAAACACCACAAGAAAACTGGTAATCCATTCAGACCTTCAACTTCCAAATATCGCCAATATTTTACAATGAACACATTGATACAGCCAGTCCATTAGTACGTACTCATGTGGAGGAAACATCCCATTCAGGCCCTATTGCAATGCGGGGTTTTAAAAATTTTGCATAGATTCAGAGAAACACACGGAGAAATGAGCGCATGTATTTACATACAAAGGATCAACAATAAGCTGATTCGCCCCCAAAAAAAATATTAACGCCGCGAGATTTCCTAGTATGATTCAATGCAAAGCAACCTGGTTGATTTTCGTTTTCTACATTCAGTGGCATTGTCGCATGATTGTTTTTTTTTTAGTTTAGCCTTTATATCCGAAAAGGTTAAGTATCCCTCGTACACGTGGATC
>Ga0058701_10002475_pt1 | contig 14036 bp, 14 predicted proteins | sample AgamicOrMae_FD_97039 | JGI IMG/M metagenome (GOLD analysis project Ga0058701, IMG submission 97039) | Agave microbial communities from Guanajuato, Mexico - Or.Ma.e | ecosystem: Host-associated > Plants > Phyllosphere > Phylloplane/Leaf | place: Guanajuato, Mexico | collected 2012-06-04 | reverse complement strand
TATCAGAGTCCAATTTTCAATGATAGGATAATGTGTCTTCCATTCACCTAGTGCCACAGAACCTGGTTCTACTAGGTCCACCTTATTATGCTTACTACCAATATTCAATTTTGATCTCTGTTGTTTATCCATGTCTGTACATTGTAGCTTCTACCCAGCATTTTTTATTTATTCCTTTTCATCTCTTACAGCTTGGTCAAAGTATATCAGTGCAACATGGCCCACTTTGAGTTTGTTATTCCACTTAACCGGAAGGATTTACTAGACATATCCTCTGGTCAATATGTCGTCCGAAATGTACTCTTGCCTCAAGGCATACCACGGGAGTTAAATGGTACGTCTGATATTTTGTGCAGAGCTTTGGCTCGCATTGTTCTTTTTTTTGGTATTTATTTAACCAGCTGTCTTTGATTTTGTGAATATTGTTTGACTCTTAAATTAACAAAAGCCCAGTAAGGGATCTGCAATGAATTTACACATGATCTATGGGTATGTGATTTGGAATGTACTGTTTTGTTTGTAGATTGTAAAGCAGCATTATCAGAGAATGGTTGTAAATTTGTTTTGGAACACTTTGATACACTATACTCTGTCCTAATCCATGCCAAAGATATTAGCTGCAATACTCTACTGACAGCGTACAAAATTGTCATCAAAGGTATGTAACATGCAAGTATTTTTAATTTTAACATATTTCCCTCACATCAAAACTTGAAGCCCAACTAATCATGCAGCATATCAGGAAGGTTCATTGAATTGTTTCAATTATTAAGTTTGATCTTCAATTATAGTTTATTGTGTGTCTAATATCATAAAGACTTTTACATCATCATCATCTTGATTAGTTAGTCATTTTAAGGAATTGTCATATGTTTTTGTTTGTCATTTCATCGAAATAAGTTTCTGTTAAAATTACATGTTAATGTGTTTGATTATCATTTTCAGCTTTGCACGTAATGTGTAACTCTCTCCCACCTTATCTGGAGGATGAACTGAACTCAGAGTTTCGCATAGAACAACTCAACTCTGCAAAAATGCTGTTGTATCTTTTGGCAGAGCTGCACAAATCTTTTGATGAAGTTGTATCAGATCACAACAAGAAGACTATGGCTGTTGATGCCAAGGTATTTCCATATCAGAGTGTCTTTACAGCTAATTTCTCTATTTTGTCTGATTGTTAATACTCATTCAGAGCTTTTTTATGAAAATGCTAGAACTGTTTTAAACTTTATCATGATAGGAAAAAAATTGTGAACAAAACTCAATGGAAAAATTACACCGAAATCGTTAGCTGCCGCGCTGAAGATTATTTATTATAGAATATATGGTTTCATGGGGAACTGAAAACTGGTCTTATGAAATGAATGTCAGGGAAAACTCCAAGTATCAACTCTGTTTCATTTTAAGTTCGCACTTAGATTCAGAACTTTGTAGTTTTAATGCTATACCGGTGAATATGAAAGCGAGGGCACTCATTTTAGGCACAGCAATATTCTTCAACATTTCAACATTGTTCACATTTTTAAAAAAATTCCAATCCAATCAATCCACACTGTTGCTATATTAACGTACTAAACCTATTCCAGAGTCGAAAACGAGCTGCCGAAAGTCTCGATATAGACTTCGACGATATCAGGGAAAAGATTCTGCAAACATTGTACAGATTTATCGAAATGCCTCTATCAAAATTGTGGGAACCTCCTGTACCGGACGAAGACTTCGTCAAGTGAGTAAACATCAAAAGACAGCTCATAACTTACCCGAGCTATTTCTCAAGTTACACTTTCTCTCCCATAAAAAAACCCAATGCTGCTTTTTACATTGGCGGTTGAGTCTCCATTTTCCTTTGATGAGGTTTTTGGAAGCGCGGATGCCGCTTCTGATAGGTGGGGCTAATTCAAGTATGCCAACCCAGATTCTGACTTTGCCCTCCGCTGTCTTTACAGCTTGGCCGCCAATATTTGCTACAGAACGCTGGAAGACCCAAATGTGGCGCAAGTTCGTTACAAAACAATGCGAGAGACCATTTGCCATATATTGGGTACTTTGAACCGGCGATATGGTCACGGCATGGGCTGCACAGTCAAAATGGTTCAGGTAACTATCATTTCCGAAGTAAAAATAATTACTTTTACCTTACTTTCAAGACGTGTGTATAAAACCGGAATTTTCCTTTATGTTCAGCTCCTGAAACTGTATGAGCACTTAGCGGCACCTCTGGCAGAAGCTGCCGTTCTGTTTACCTCAGAATACGGCTGTCGAAACTTCATTAGAGAAGTGGTCAGAGAGTTGGATGCTGAGTTCTACTCGGGAAACCCTCCGAAGGGCTGCTCTCAGTTCCTGGTGGAATTGGCACAACTTTCACCAAATAACGTTTTACCTGTTGTAGACAGTATCGAGCCTCATTTGGAAAACGACGTGAGTAATCAGAGCTACTCATACTATTAAATACTTGAGTTCAGAACTGCGAGTTACAAAGTTCGAAGTTTCCAAACTCGGTAATGATACAATTGCTAATGGAGCTTGACGCTTGCTTAACGTTGCCACAGGCTTACGGAGTCCGCAGCAGTGTGTTGAGCGTCATGGGCGAGGTGTTGTCTCAGACCCTGTGCGCGGAGCAGTTAAGCGACGAAGCCAAAGAGATACGAGACTCGTTCCTGGATCATCTTGAAGAGCATCTCTGGGACGTCAATGCTCTAGTCAGAGCCAAGGTACTGTACACAATCGTCCCTCCTCTCCCTCCTTAGACTCTTCCACGGTTTTTGAGTTGGTTTCTGTTTGTAAATTACCAATCCTCCATTTGAGTCTCATAGTGAAAACTGTTTTTCAGGTACTTAAAATTTGGCAGCAGTTGTGCCAGGAAAAAGCTATTCCTCTATCGAAACTCAGCGACTTGCTCGTCAACGTGATTGAGCGTCTACATGATACCAGCTTCCCAGTCACGTGTCGAGCGATCCAGCTCTTGACATCTTTGCTCGAAACTAATCCGTTCGGAGCAAGAGTAAGTTTCAATCTCTCTTGGTCCAGCCTTTATGGCACATCGAAAATATCGGAAGTACGTTAGCTATGAGAATTAACTTATCTGCTCTGAATAACAGATAAATCTGCCTGAGCTTCAGAACAACTTGGAGGTTGAAACGAAACGTTTAGCTGAACTGGAGGTCCAGTTGCGAGACGTTTTGGGGAAAACAGCCGAAGAAGAGTGGAAAGATATCTTCCCAGAATTGATTCCTGTGATCGAGGCGACTGTGACGAAAAAGAACGGCACTTGCGAGATCAGCGGAGAACAACTTGACGCCCTATCGCAGAGGACTCTTGACGAGCTCCTGGAAATTATCACAGATCATCTCCGAAGGAAGAAGTTCGTCCAGGCTCTGCAGGTTTTGAAGTACGCTGAACAGCAGTTCCACGGAGATAAAATGCTCAAGTAAGATGCCGTTCACCGTAAACGTAAATTTTTCTTCTCGTTTGTTCCACCTTCGACCGCTAATCTGATCGGAGTGAGGCGCAAGGCTTTAACCCAACGGTCGCCTTTTTCTTTGGAGGCAGTTACTGCCGCTAGGAAGTAAGCGGCATAAGGCTTGGGGACGACCGCGATGAGGTTTGAACTTGAGTGGAACACTTCAGTGAAACTACATTGTCTAAATCTGAGAGTGTCGCAGCTCCGTTCATCTTTGTCTTAGACGTTTGCGAATTTTTCGCCCGGCCAAATAATAATGGTAAGTTTGGGAACAATGGCCCTGACCCTTTTGCTGATGACTTTGTGTGAATTTCAGGTGCGACAGACAAGTTTGGGACGTGGACGTTTTTCTTGAGCTGTGTCAGAAAATTTTCCAAAGCATTATGACGTTGAGGAGCAGTAGAAACAGTCGGAGCAACGGCAGTATGTCGGCAGAGCCCGTATTTACCGCCGAAGAAACACAACAGCGAGAAACGTTGTTGAAACAACGGGCTCTCGTCGAGTTTTTAAAAGTAAGACATACTTTGCGTTTATAGTTGAAGTCGAATATCTTAACCCACTACCGCCCATCAATGCCGTTCGGAAACAGAAAAATCTATTTTAGAGGATCTTTTTAGTTCAATATTGTCAAAATTAAAAAAATATCACCCGTCTGGAAACCTGAAATTTAATAATTTCGGCATTTCCCAAAGCTTAAAATTGCGTAATTCAATCGAATTTCTCTTAAGCTAAATTTCACTCCAAATACTTTGGGCTGTTATGGGTTAAGGTCCGTACTCTGTGAACCAGCCTATTCTCCGGTGGTACCGATTTTTGATCTGGAGAACACAGGTGGTACTCCTCTTTATCTTCAGTTCTCGATATCATGGCGTGTTCTGTGCCCAGCGTACACATTTTCAAGTTCAAAACTTCACCTAAAATCCATGCTGTACATCCTTCAATTTTGAAAAAACAGGAACTTCTTTTGAGCAGAAATAAAATGTAGCTGACGTATAAGCCCGGTTTTAAGCGCGAAGATCTGTACTTTTGTTGTACTTTCTAGATGTAATTGTGGAAGCGTTATTTCGAGCAGTTGTGGGTCATTTTCAATCGATTTCCACATGTAAGAGGATTGGTATTCCTTTATCTGTGTTTTGTCTGCAGGACAATATTAACTTCGCCGAAAAAATAGACGAAGCAACCAAGGTGATCAGCAGCTTGCTGCTGTGTGGCCACCCTCAAACGATCCAGCTCGCGATCGAATATCTCACAGCTGGTACCCAGTTTGGTTTGACCGTCGCTGTGGAAGGCTTTCGGACGATGCTCATGCTCGTGTGGAGCAACGAAAGTTCTGTCAAAGAGGCGGTTGCAGGAGCCTACAAAGCTTTCTATCTGGGTCGAGTTGGCGAAGGACAAGCGTAAGTATGTTAGTCTCAAGCCGCACTTTGCTTTCGCCTGTTTTCTCATGCGATGAGAGATATTCTCCTCAGAGAGGAGATAGTAGTTGTATTTCTGTATGTTGGTTTGTTTTTATTCGCGCGCTGCGTAAGGGTGTTGGCAGCATTGCGTATGTGCCTATTAGATTCTCTTAGATTTAGGTTGGCTGCCTGTATTCTCACAATTAGTCTCTGAATGATGATCCATAAGGCGGTGATTTTGTGTCTCTTTTTTTTCGAAAAAATGACGAGTTAATAAACAGCCTTAAAGTTGATCGTGCTTAGTGAACCATTCCACCATCCCGTACAACAGTAGTGTACTTAACCCACTACCGCCCAGCGATGCCGTTCGGAAACAGAAAATTTTATTTTAGAGGATGTTTTTAGTTCAGTATAGTCCCACTTTAAAAAAAATATCACCCCTTTGGAAATCTGAAATTTAATAATTTAGGCATTTTCCAAAGCTTAAAATTGAGGATTTTAATGGGAAAAATCCATTTAATTTCTCTTAATCTAAATTTCTCTCCAAATACTTTGGGCTGTCATGGATTAAGTTTTCATGATCTTAGATTTGTGGCGTTTCCGAAAATGTTTTTACAACGTTTTTTCTAGGAACCGGGCGCAAGCAGCGGAAATCGTACGAAGGCTTCTCTCGCTCCTATCGGAGTTAAATGACGACGAGCAAGCCGCTCTGGAAAGATTGGTGCGCGAGTGGGTTCGGAACAAAGATTTGCCGAACGCCTGCGTCCAAATCCTCTGGGAGAAGTTCACACTCGCTCTTCCCGAAACGCCGGAGAACGAAAGTCGGGCCGCTCTAGTGCTTCTCTCCATGATAGCCGGGTAGGGCTCAAACTCAATTAGCGTAGAACATACCCGATCTTAATATTTCTCGACTGCACTGTCGTTTTAAAGGGTCGAGCTCACCACCCCGTGTCTCCCAGGAGCCAGGTAACGTTGAAAAATTCCGACGGTTTGTTTTCGTTTTGCAGAGCGGAAGTGCTTACGGTCAAAACGAATATCAATGTGTTAGTAACGGTGGGTCTTGGTGAGAGAGGGTTCGCCGATTACCGGATTGTCAGAGACACTTGCAGAATGCTCCTGAAACTTGTACCAGAAAACGATGGTGTCCCTTCAACCGATGAACCGTACAGGTTAGTTTTGCTGCACTACTATTCCCTTACCCAGTTGACTTGGCACCAATCAAATAGATAAGTGCCAAGTTTTTTCTAAGGTTGTCATTTACACATTTCGAAAAACAGGTGAAATCTCGGGACAAGAATGATATTTTGACGGTCAAATCCCCTTTTCTTTTGAACCGAACGCCTGTTAATAGCCAGCGCAAATCTGACTCCCTTGAGGAAACTTCTCTCCTTTTCCGATGAGCTTTTCCAATCCTGCTTCTTTTTCTTTCAGATTGGAAGAGGATCACATCATTTTCCAAAAATTGGCAGAAGTTGTACAGACGGGATTCTGGAATCTAAAAGACAGGTGCTACTTACCCATGGCACAAGAAGTTTTAGATGTTATTTATCAGGTAAGCTTTCGTCATCTTTTGTAACCATAAAGCTTTATTGATTTCTTATACGAGGACCTGATGAAACGTATGTATACAAGTTCTAAAAATGAACTTTTATCTTGGAGTTTGACAGTTCTAATCAAAAGATCCTACCTCCCGTTATTTCAATAATTGGGTGTCAGAGACTATTGATCACTACAGCGCATGCTGGAATTGTTTCACTTTAATTGAATTTTTATTTCGGCCTCGCAGTTATCCGATCATCCTGACAAGACGTGTGCCGACATCTTACGAAACATTGCTTCCCAAGTGAAGAACGGTAAACCGTCTACGGAAGAGCGTGATCCAGGTTTGTGAATGTTTTATTTTCGTCGCAGCAAGACATGATAAAAACAAGCACTAAGTTGTTTGATTTCTGTCTTCAGAAACCCTTCCAATGGTCAGCGATGTCGCGGATAGGAAAATTCCCCTGCCCATTCTGGAGAGGTTCCTGTTTTTCATCGGACATATAGCTTACAGGTACATTTAGTTACATTTTCCTTTCCCCTCTGGCGATGAATAGTGAGACATAACTAAATTTGTGTTGGTAACGTTATGTAAGATTTCTAGCGCACATTGACCGATTTCGCCTAGAATCACAGCTTTTGTTATTCTCTACGGCCAATTTTTTTTATATAAATAAAAAAAAATAAGTTTGAAGTCTTAGATCGAAAACGAAGATCGATGAGGCAAGTCAAAATCGACGGAAAAGAAAAGAAAAAAGTTTGCAGTAAGGATTCCTATTTGAGAAACTGAGCGTAGATGGCAGCACAGGGCTTTGTGTTTCTCTCTTTCTGTCGAACTAAGGTTGCATAAAAGTCTTTTTTATAACCTTATGCCGAACGCTTTACATACGCTTATAATCTCTAGGCGAACCGATCCAGCACCCGTACTCAAGAGGTAACTTCTTGCTGGAAATCTGTAAACCGGATATCAGGATATCTGGGATATCAGCCGGGTATCAGCGGTACAATAAACGGATATCAAGAGAAAACGAGAAAACTGACTAAATTTCGATTGAATATCTGACAGATTTCAGCAGAATATTAAAAAATGTCAGCTGGATATGCATGAATAGCCTATTACTCGGATATCAGTGGAAAGTGGTCAGAGAGTAAAAATCTTGAAAAATTGCTGAAAACAGCCATGTTTTGACCGAACCCAAGAGCCGGATATCAAGGATATCAACCAGATATCAAGGCCTTTCGTACAACGGATATCATGAGTTATTACCCCATGCCCGTGCCCTAGCGAGCCCAGCCAAAAAAACGCAAGGCCCAGTGCTGCCCTCCTGCGTCAGAGTTCGGCAATAGGGTTTCCAATTATTTCTTCCTCTAGATAAGTCACGACATTCAATGCCATCCACTCATTAGTATCCGTATCAGTCAATATTACACAGCCTCTTTTTCTTTTTCTCTGACAGGCAATGGGTGTTCCTAGATAGATCCGTTTTCCGGGAGCTGAAAAGACGGAATGCGATACGCGAAAAGGAATCGGAGAAGAGCAAAGGAGGGACGGCGCAGAAAGAAAAAAGGAGGAAGCCACCAAAGGTTGTCAACTCCTCAGTTACGTCAAATCCAAACCAATCGTTGACACGCGCCTCGGAGACTCCCAGACCGAGGAAGGTCCGTCGCCGGCTGATAATAAATATTATCAGTCGAGAATGCACGGCCGAATGCCCGGCCCGTTGGTGGCTTGCTTTGAGCGCGGTTTTCTGGGCACGAAAAAGTGCCCGTTTTCTCAGACGGACGTTTAAAAGCGCCCGCCACGAAGGAAGGGCACCTTTTCTGGTGAAGCGTGCTTTCTCGGTGTGCTGCTTGGTGTTTGCGCTTTATGTTGTAAATATTTAGAAGTTACTATCGAGATCAAAAGTCGTGTTACCTGTCTTTGAAACTTTCCCATATGTGACGGTGACGTGTCTTTTGACAATCACTGTACAACCAAGATCATAAGTCATTGGGTGGTAGCATGTTGAGTAGACGGTGATTAGGTCTTGTTTTAGTGTATCTTTGTCGTTTTTTTTTTTGTTTTTTTAGATTATTTTTTAAACTGGAAGGTTTATTATGGCTTATGTATACCTGATTTGGTCGTCTAGCCGAGCAGGATAATTTTTGAATAGGAAGTTTTTGATCAGGAATTTTTGATAGGAAGTTTTTGAATTGTGCGTATATTTTGATCTCTCCTTTTGTTGGAAAAAATGGCCCATTTTTGTGGCATCCCCATCTAACGCCATGCTAAAAGTAAGCAATAAAAGTTTTTTAATTCTTGGATCATGAGGTATGGACGCGATAACAACAATATGTTGTTATCGCGTCATATATGTAAGATTCTAAACTTTGTGGATATTTTGAGTTCACAGAGGAGTATTCTTAAAGGATATTCTACTTTTTTTTATAGATATAGCGACCGAAGGTGTAACTAACGGCGTACATTCTCAATTAGCCTCTCAACAGTTTCTGTTTTGAATGTTTGCTTTTCTTCTGCTTGATCATGAAAAATGAATACATGATGCTAGTGATCTCTCACTAAGAAGTAAGTTGGCTGACGTCCAATCAAAACGCTTGGAGCACTTACGGTTTTTCGATAAATTGCTTTTGCTCATTTCTGGGTGAATTTCAACCGCTTTTATAGGCTGCATCTCTGATGGCACCCATACGAATGCATTCATACATGTGATCTGTTTCGTTGATGCGAACTAAGAGAGGAATCATGTTCTAGTAACGAATAACATTTCTTGACTGTCCGACTGTCCGGGCGAGTTTTCCGGATTTGTCTCAAGCGGCGAATCCAGGGCAGTTGATCATTCCTAAAATCGGGGAGGCCAGCCTGTTTAGGGAGCGTTCATCAATTACGTAAAAAAAAGAGGGTTACAAAGGAAGCCTTGTACATTTTATTCCCGGGGGACGGGGGAGGGGAACAGCTAACATTGGTGGAGGGGGTGTCGGAAATCCTGAAAAATACCCATAGGTAATATATGAGCTTTCGCTTATCAGGTATTATGATCTTAAGGTGGACCAGCCCAATTTTTCTGTGTCTAGTTTTTCGCGTCATTTTCCTACAGTGGGCCACGAAAGTCATGACCCCTGCTTCCGTGTATTTCTTATGGAAGCAGGGGTCATCACTTTTGTGGCCCACTGTACATCGGTGACAGGACTACATACTTACCGCTGACTCGCAAGAGGCTAACGGACCTGCATGAAACTTTCTTTCGGGGCCTCTTTAAATGAACAATAAAAAAAAAAACTGTTAAGCCCTTCTCCGAACGGAGCTGGACTTAAAAATCAAATGGGTCCGCTAAGTTTGCTTTCTTCGTTTATTCATAACCTGCGTTGCTTTCTCCAAAACTCAGGACTAACCCACGCAAAACATCAATCTTTTCCTTGCATGGAGCTTTTAAAGCACCAAATGCAGCCAAATGCAAAAAATATGAGCTGTATAGATTTTGTGTTATTTTGTTGCACTTTAGCTTGGAGTTTTTTGAGCAGTTACTGTGTGGTTTGCGGAGTGCTCTTTGTCAATAATTTGAAAGTCTGTCTCCCTTTATGTTCAGGAAAAGGAGAAAGATAAAGACGATTCGGCCATCGAAGCAGAGTTCCCGGATATAACGGCAGACGACGCCGAAGCAGAATATATCAACAGTGTTTGCGAAACCGAAGTTGTGAGCAAGGATACTTTGTTAGGAAAACTTTCGCCTATTCTGGTGGATGTCTGTAGAGATCCTAAGAAGTATCCCAACGCGAAGCTAAGATCCACCGCTTGCCTCGCTTTAACCAAAATGATGCTAGTATCATCAGTATTTTGTGAAGAGAACCTCCAGGTCAGTTTTCATTTTTCTAACAGCCTTCTTTAAATGAGCTTCGAAACTGTCCCCTCAATCTTTTTTAAAGTGTGATGAATGACTTCCGTCTCCGGTTTCAAATAAGCTTAAAGTTTATTCGCTGAATTCTGTTTGTTGGCAATCATAAAAGATTTATTATTATTGTGTATTTTTTGTAGTGTACCTCTCTGCCGTCAGGACAGGACCCATTCACCTTACATCTGCCCGCAACTCACCCCTCCTTTGTCCTCATCCTTGCTTATGAAGCAATCCAGTTGAAGTTGTCTTAAGCTATTTTGATCGTCCGGAAATGGCTCTCCCGTTGGAATGTCAAAAGATCTGATTATTCGTGCCAATAAGCTTGCTTTTTTTTTTATTTTCAGCTTGTGTTCACACTAATGGAAAAGGCAGCTGAACCGGAAATCAGATCTAACATGGTCTTAGCTATCGGAGATTTGGCCAACCGCTTCCCAAATTTAATAGAGCCCTGGACGAAACATATTTATTCAAGGTAAGTCGAGATTAGGACAAATTATCTAAAAAAGGACCTCTATGATGCGGCCCGCATGGACGTGCAAGTGCAGTGGAGATCACTACTCGTATCGTATTCAAATCTAGTGATTTTAGTGAGTTATCACTTTTTTTTCACTTCAAACGATTTTTGTCTCTATTTATCACTTTCCCGTAAACTTTGTCAGTTTTTGTCATTATTTTTAAAATTTACTTAAGCCTCCTCATTCGTTGAGATATTGTATTGTGCGGACCGACGACCTTCAAAAATATGATCGCTAATTCGCGGTCTGCCCTCTCGCAGAAGAGCATTGTAAGTTATGAGCCTTCGCCTTCAGCCTCCCGGTTGTAAACTGCCCCCTTTTCTGGTCCGTTTAAAATCGACAAAGTGAGCAATCTACATCGGTTTGAGCCATATTTAGTTTCCCTCAATCAGATCCGATCATCAGAAATAAAAACTAAAAAAATGATTTTGGACCAAAAACTTACAAAAAACTTAAAGGTTTCCTCAAAATGATGATGACATAAGATTTGCCGTCACCTAGTCGTCATCAAGGTAAAATTTCGAGTCGATCTCACGTATTGAACGCAAAGATCCGATCAGTAACTTCGAAGCGACGACGGAAACCTTCATACATACATATGGTTTCGAGCGAAACCATAAAGCCCTTCTCCGTACAAAAAAAAAGGAAAAAAAGTAATTTTGGATTGTGATGAGTTATTTTTCTCGTTGTTTCAGATTACGCGACGAATCGACCGAAGTGCGGTTGAAAACAATGATTGTTCTGAAGCATCTGGTCTTGAACGAAATGGTGAAAGTGCGTGGACAAATCTCCGACTTGGCTCTCTGCATTGTTGACGACGACGAAAGAATTTCTTGTAAGATTTGTAATATTTGTAATGTCGCGTTACCAAAATTTTGAGGCGCCAAAGCAGGTCGAGCCGGCGACTGTGATGTATTTGTGGCGACTCTTTCTACCATTTATGTTCGATCTATCAAAGTGCTCGTTTATTTATTTTATTTTTTTAATCAGTGTTTTGATTGTTGCAGGCATGTCAAGAGTTTTGTTCAACGAATTGTCGGAGAAAGGAAACACCTTGTACAATGTGTTGCCCGATATTATCTCTTGTTTGTCTAACCCGGAGTCCAACGTTCCAGAAGAAAAGTTCCGAGCGATCATAGAGTAAGTATTGCGGGGTTTCTGCTAGTTAGTGCATCCGTGGACTTCACTTGACCGTTCATCAATCGGTGAATCTCCCTATCCGAGATTTTCTAACGGAATCCTATTTTGCGTTCCAGGTTTCTTATGCCGCTTATAAACAAGAACCGTCAGATGGAATCTTTGGTGGATAAACTCTGCCAGAGACTAAGAGTTTCTACCAATGAGAGGCAATGGAGCGACATTGCCTACTGTCTATCCCTCTTCCAGTATACCGACCGATCGATCCGAAAACTGACCGAGAATTTCATTTGTTTCTCTGACAAGTTATACGTCGATTCCGTCTACGATGCTTTCCATAAGATTCTGGCTCAAGCTTCGAAAAATTTGAAGGGAGAGAAAGAGGCAAGTAAATCCAGACTGAACCGCTCAGGATAACAGAAAATACAAACGCATTACAAGGAGAAACGGCCACAGCACCGGAAAGGATGCAAGATGGCGCAACGGCATCCCGCCCGTAACGCCATCTAGCGGCCGGAAAGGTTTTGCTGGGCCATGGCTGAGGTTTTATTCCGATGTGTTTGATAAACAATGGTGCGGATTATACGTGAACAAAACGGTGGTTTTAGTATTGAACGTCGGAAAGCTGAAATAGTAATTTTTTCAGGCTCTTGTGGACGAATTAAGAACAAAGATAGAAGAATGCCTGAGGAGAGGCACGGGAGGAGGCGGCGAAGAAAACATGGAGGGAGACGCGGAAAGTGGCGCGGAAACGTCGCCAGCGGCGCTTGAAAAGCCGCCACCAAAGAGACCGGCTCCGAAGAAAGGCAAAGGTAAGTTCACATAAGTAGAGAGGCGACGAGCTTACGTGACAAAATGGCATACCGGTACCGCCCATGTAATGTGATTCTCTTGAGGGTAGAGAGTAGCTCACAAAGGTTTTTAACATACATTTCCAGCTGTTGGCGATCGCCTTTTGATAATCCGATTAATGCAAATTTTAATCTCGAATTCAAGATTAAGATTTCGAAGTGTGTGGTCGCTGCTAGGGATTGATGTAATGAATAGAAGTTAAGTTCGCCTCAGTTGTTGTGGAAAATGTGAATTGTTGAAAGTAACGGTTCATATATGTTGACACTCGCTACTAGTGGTTTCAATGGCTCTTGCAGGTGGTCGACCTGGTCGAAAATCAAGGAGAAATCGACGCCGGAGAGAATCGTCCTCAGAAGAACAGGAGAGTGAGGACGATAGCTCGTAACTTTGGCTGTCGAAGACATCTCCGGAGGAGATCACTTGCCGAATCCTCGGTGATGATGTTTATATCTTAGTATTTTGAGTTCCTTTAAGGTGAACTGAAATGCTGATTTGCCTACCTTTTATGAATTTAATTTTCTTCATGATTCATGTTTTGTATCCACTCTCATTAGCGGAAATCTTCCTTAACATGAATCTCGGATTGACTACGCCCATTCCTCTGTATCATTTTTAATGATCTGATAGCTATATAAAGTCTATTTTATACTATGTGCGCACAATGTTTGTTGATAATAATAATAGTGTTATCACTAAATTATTTTATATTTTTAAAAAGCGTACGAGAAAACATTGATCTACTCGTGTACAGCAAGGGAAATTTCGTGAGCCTGTTTATGACCTGACACGAGTTTTAAGAACGATTTTTTTATTCCAATTTTTACGAAATAAAATTGCTATCTTGCATATTTGCTTCTTTTTTCCCCCAAATATCTTAAATATTTTGGCGAGTTTGATGGAGCCACGATGCTGCGTTAGTTCGACCAGTTCAAAGGGCATCATCGTTTGTATGAACAGTTGGTATTTGCAGTCCGTAATCTTTTGTTTGCCGTGCAAGGAAGCGCTACCTTGTATGGATTAAGCTAATGTTCATTAGAGACAGAGCTCTTACTAGAGGGGGAAGGTCGGACTACGGTGCGAGAATGTTTTTGAAAGCACCTTAGCCTCGGCCACGATGTTACCGTATGCGCCTGCTTTTAGTCCGCATTTTTCTTGACTTTGGTGGCCAAAAGCCCGGATGCGCATTATTGGCTTGTTTATATGGTATTTTGGCCGAACATCAGATTGAAGTTCACGCGTGAAAGGC
>Ga0058701_10002474_pt1 | contig 14039 bp, 6 predicted proteins | sample AgamicOrMae_FD_97039 | JGI IMG/M metagenome (GOLD analysis project Ga0058701, IMG submission 97039) | Agave microbial communities from Guanajuato, Mexico - Or.Ma.e | ecosystem: Host-associated > Plants > Phyllosphere > Phylloplane/Leaf | place: Guanajuato, Mexico | collected 2012-06-04 | reverse complement strand
ATATCAAGTTTAAATATCGTGCCTTGTGCCTCGCTCCGCTCGGCTGTCGCCAAGCCTGATGCCGCTTACTTCTCGGCGCACCTGAGCGGGCGCCGAGAAGTAAGCGGCATCAGGCTTGGCGACCGTTTCGTTGGGTAACCCTAGGTTAAGTTAGGTTAGGTTAGGTTAGGTGCCTTGTGCCTCGCTATCGTTCCGCTCGGCTTGACGACGGAGGGTAGCACCAAATTTAAACTAAAAGGTTGAAAATTATACCTTAAAAAATTACAGTGTAAGTCCCGCCATCATTATATCTAACTCAAGAAAAAGAAACAACGGGACAAGGACCTTGTTTGAGTATGTGGCTTGAGCAGGACGGCGTGCAATGCACGTCGCGTGGTTTGGCATCCAGCGGGCGGCCGGCGAGCCCCTTGGGGAAACATCTTTGTGAATACGTTGTTAGAGAGGGCTGCCGGGCCGTTTGCTTCTTGTATCCATTAGAAAGGCGTAATGAATAACGAGGCGTTTGACCACCTACGTCGCCACGGGCGCCAACTTCCGGTAATTAGACTCGCAGGGAGAAACTTGCAACACTGATCTTTGCCAAACATTTTTGTGTTCGTGTCAGTGAATCGAAAACTAAAATGGACTCCGTGCGGAGACAACCCTCCGAGCTTAGCGTTTTTAACAAGTTCGGCACGTGTTTGAATAAGACCATACGGATTCATAACTTCATTCAAAAGAGGGAGCGGCTTACGAAAATTGGTACCACACTAAAAAATTGAGGGATTGTCGATTGAGCTTAAGGAGAAAATCGTTTTGAAAAGATCTTTAAAATATTTGACTCATAGTATCATATTCAACATGGAAAAAAAGTATTCATGAATCAAAGCGGAAAAACTTCTAACAAACTGCACTAGAAATCCTCCTTTAGAGAAGATTTTGCTTTAAACAAGATTTTTTTCCTGAAACAAGTCTTTTTTTTCCTTGCATTGAAAATATTTAATTATGAGAAAAATCTGGACAAATATCTTGATTGAGAAAAAACATGAAAATTAAAGATTTTTTTTGTACGCTTTTGAATAGAATTTTTCCCCCCTTATTGACGGCTTGTTTTCCTGTGAACACTGTAAGGTTTGTTTAGTGCTACAGAATGTATCGAAAATCTGACAATCTGAATATGACAAAGAGATAATAATAAGAGGAACAAGTAAAACAGATAACAGAAAAGGAAATCGGATCGAAAAACGACAAATACTCCTAGATTTTTTCATGACTTTATTCAAAATTTCAGAAGGCAGTTTTTTTTTTATACTGTAGATACGTAACATTACGCTTACCCAACCGATTTGCGCCAAGCTTTAGCTACAGCACTCAAGCCGAAAAAAACGTAACCTTTAAAAATGTTAAGTCTTGTTCATAAGTCTTCAAAACTGGTTTTCAGTTTTTTTTGTTGTTTTTTTTTTTAATGTGCTGGTCATAGTGATGCATTTGAATACGGAGAACCTTGCGGGTCAGCTCGTTTAAATGGTATTGCCAAAACGAATTTCTAGAGACAAAAAGGCAGTAGACTTGAATGCGATATGACTTATAGACTAATCTCCACTGTAGAAACTCTATAAACTGCATGACTTCATGAAAATCGAAAAAGCGTAAACTTAACAAGGTCAATAAACAAAGAAACCCTCGCAAAAAAGGGATATCTTAAGACTGCAGGCAAGTGCTGTTAGCATCTCGAGTTCCTCCACTCCACGCCCTTTTCCTTTTCGCTGTGTACCCTTCACCCAGTTTTGAATTTCCCGCCTCTTTTTCCGCTATTGGACTTTATCACTAGATCTGCCTTGAGAACATACATTAACATGTCATATTATGTATCTTAATGCAAGTTATAGCGGAGGAAGGCGGGGCAAGCGATGGCGCCCTCTGGGGTCGAGCAGTAACCTGTATACTCGGAGCTCCCGCCGCCTTTCGCGAATTTGATTGTGATTCACGCGTGCCTCTCGGGAGCCCCCCCCCCCAACCCCCCCTTTCGCCAACGGCGCGGCGGGGACGGGCCGCGATAAAACGCGCATCAACAGTGAATGGCCTTCTGCTCGCTCTTTGACAGTCGAGACAGAAAATGTTTCTAAGGGGAAGAAAAGCCGCAAATGTGGGAACACTTCGTTTCAATGGCGAAAGTTGTACGATTTTTTTCCCGCGTTCGCCAATACTCCGCGTTGACCGCAGAGGAGCTTTTTGTCGATACTCTTGGCTGGTGGTTGTGAGGACCGGGCGGTTGATGACGTCACGGTTGCCGATACCCCTTCAAATCGGTCAACCAATCTCACAGAAGGGAGACGCGCGCACAGTCAACAGCTGCGATCGACAGCACGTGTTTTGCCGCTACTTTCCACGACCGACCTTTCTATGGGAGGAAGGAATGTTCAATATCACCGCGGCAAACACGAAAAACGACGGAAAATACTGTACAGTGGTTTTGCTAAATCTTCGGATGATAAGCAATTCGCGATACACAACTAAGTCTTCAACGCTCTTCTTTGAAAAAGAGTAGAGTAATCAAACCTTAATTGACGTCTACGTCTTATTCCATGCTTCTTACAAGTGCAAGACTTGTCTTCAATTTTCTCCGCGCAGAAAAATGTTTATTCGATATGTATTTTATAACTTGACCGCCGTTATTTTCTGTTTCGAGATATATTTTTTTTAACGGTCCCGAGGGGGAAGGGTTATCGTGGCAAAAAAATTCGCCTTCGAGATTTCCAAAATTGTTTGGAAAACCCGGAAGTCCATTTTTTTCGGGGGAGGGTGTCTACTGACCCGACTGCCCCATTTAAAATGTATTAGGTTGGTTCCGAGCGTTCAAGTCATCTCCCATTTAAAATGCATCAGGTTTGGTTAGTCGCTTTCAAGTCTCCCTGTATTTGTGCATGTCTGGTCAATAGCGACACCCTTTTATTTTATTTTTTTCATTTTTTTGTCCGATACTGTCTGAGGGTACATTCCTTATGGTCAACTTTCTCCAAGTGGTTATTCAGCTACTACCCACCGGATTCGGCTAACACATGGAATGGGGGTAGTGGGGTAAGCCTCTCAAAACGTTTGGATTTTTTTTTTGTGATTTTCCCTCAGCCGATGTGCGAGAGCTCAGAGCTCTTTAATTTAAGATATGTTTCTTCCGGTGAGTCAAAATAATCCGAGAAACATTTCATTCGAAACGTATTGTGTCCATGGAAAAGCAAAAGCACTGATGTCACTGTGAATTATTTGTATGGAAACTGTCGTCCGTGAACGAATAGTCCTTAAATAGAGAGTGACACCCCGTGGGTTAAACAAAACACTGAGCAGAAACTGTCGCTTAATCTCTGCTTGACACATTAATTCAACAGCAGCGACCAAATTTTGTGTCCAGTTGACGATTGCTGTTAAACTAATTGGAATTCGCTGTCTAAACATTCCCGAATATTAATATAAGGGGAGAAAAAAGACCATAAATATGTATGCAAATGTTTTTGAGCAGTGGGAATGTGTTCAAGTGTGAGGTTATGTGAGCGGCCATGTTGATTCGGCTTCCCCGGAGAGGGGTGGGGGAGAGGCGATGCGGCGACCGCAACCAAGCGCTGACAACCGAACAGGACTAATATCCAGTGGGCACGCTATCCCAACAAGATGGTGACTGCCTGCACTGCGAGTTTGAAAGAAGGCATTTACTGTGTCTAATGTTCCACCATGGTTCCACCCTGGTTTAATATTTCATCGCATTATGAAGATTAACCTCGTAAACCGCTTTGTTAAGTTACCAGGTTAATCTAGGTTACGTACGTTTACGCGTCTTCTGTCTCGCTCTGTTGCTGTCCCGCACCGATTATAGAGAAGAGAAGTCGGACATAAGACGGAGAGGTGAAAATTTTAACCTCTAAAATCCGCAGTGTTAAGCGGAGTGGGTGCACATGAAAAAAATTAAATCACTGGAAATTGATGATACTTTCCCGATATTCTTAAGCGATAAGAAAGAACACATTGCTGGCTAATTCAGTGTGAGGACATTGTACCGAATTCGGGCGCGCTTGACCCTACACTCTAAATTTTTAAGGCTGCATTTCCAACCTTTTGGTTCAACCCCTAAGACGTTAAGCCGAGCGGAGCGAGGCAAAAGCCATGTAACCTAACTTAACTTAACCTAGGATTACCTAATTAAACGGTCGCCAAGCCTGATGCCGCTTACCTCTCGGCGGCCCTAAATCGGCCGCCGAGAAGTAAGCTTGGCGACAGCCGAGCGGAGCGATAGCGAAGCGAGGCACAAGTGACTTTAACTAATCTTGGTTAACGGCAAGGGGCTTTGGTTACCATATGCTAATTAGGTGGGATGCCTCTTGCCTCTCTCCGCTGTCATTCCGATCTATTTGACGACGAAAGGTTGAACCAAAAGGTTAAAATTAATACCTTAAATGTTTTACTTTCACTTTAATTTCTCTGTGACGTGTTCTATTCGCCGTCAGAGAAATAAGAATCAGACGGACGGACGGACCGACAGACTACCCCACCTAATCAAACACTACTTGACAAGAAGACCAGCGTGTTCTACCTTTCGCGCCAAATTGAGCGAAGTTGAGGCTCCAGGAACTTCGCGTCACTTTCGGTGACGTCAGGCTTCACCTTGCCTAGACTGGACAAAAAGCCTGAAGCGGCCGAATGGTCCGTAACAGCCGGCTGCTGTGAAGCAAGCAGCGACCATAAGTTGACGCCATGCTGAGCGAAGCGATAACGAAGTGACGTAACCTAACCAACACCAACCAAACCTATGCCAACCTGAACTCGGCTTACCTAGCCTAACCTAAATTTGGAGGTTAACCTAACCCTATGCGGGCGTATGAACTTAATCCTCATCAAAGTTGAAAAACGGTGGAACATCACTAGACGTAAAAATGTACCCTCAATTTAAGTACTTCACGGGAAAAAATAGCGGTGGAAGCTAACGCGTTGATAGCAAGTGCTATTAATTTAAGCAGCCGTTGCTAATTTTTTAGCAGACATTGCTAACGTTAGCTGTGGCTAAGTTAGCACGGGCTACAAATTGAGCGAATTCGTCTGTTTAGCAGCCATTGCTAACATTTTAGCAGCTACATCTAACGTTAGAAATGACTGCTATAAAGCTAGCAATAATATTTGCTAAAATTATTTTTACCTGCTACATCAATTGACGCGTTAGCAGCCATTGCTATTTTTTCTGTTTTTCTCCAGGGAGACCTAGGCCAATAGGTTTGTCAGATATGAAGAAGTTTTTTTTATCAGAATTTCTTTTCCGGTCTCACTGATTGTGAGTCAAAGGTTTTAATGAAGATTTCTTCAATCAGCATCGATTGATGTTTCTCGCAGACAATCTCTGAATAAATGAACAATATTCGTCGAGTTCAACCGCAAACCAGTAGTTTTGATTTATGTCAAAATTGTCACCACCAGTACGATTAACCTAGATGTCAGTCAAAAATTTTAGTCAGCTGTTTTTATTCTTCTTTTTTTCAACGGAGAGGTCTAACAACAATTCAAAACGTTAATTAAACGCGATAGGTGAAAAGACATCCTGTTGGCGCACAGTTATTAGGCGTATAGTGTTCCACCCACCAAACTTTTTTAAATCTCGTCTTCCTTTTCGTATTATTTTCTAATAATTGTTTTAAAATGATAACAGTGCGACGAGGAGCATAATTTAAAACGAGCTCATCTCGTTAATTAGTACGGGCGGTATGAAAGGTCGCGGGAGCACCTGCCGGCGGCTCGGTCGCTCGCTGTCGACACAGGCGACCCAGCGTCTGCCGATTTTCGACCAACGACTCGACTGCCCGACAAGGCGGTCGACATTTTTCATTCACCGGATACACAACACAATCCGTGATCACTCTTCAGTCCTCATCATACCTAAACTAATCTTTTGTAATACACACTGTAAGGGAAGGTCTTCTCAGTAAAAACGAAACACCAGTTCTTACCCTTAGGTGTTTAAATTAAACGGAGGTAGTTCGTATTTTGTTAAGTTTTCAACATACATCTATGTTAAACCACATCAATGGAGAGCTCTTGCCGAGAACTTATGAAATATATGGTTGAACATTGGTGTACCTTCAAAAATAACCAAACTACGCACTACTCCCTTACTTTTCAAGATAGACCTATGTTCAGCCACATCAATGAAAAGCTCTCGGCGAGACCTTTTAAATAATATGGCTTAACACAGGTCTATCTTGAAAATAATCAAAGGGCGTAACACTCGCGTTTTATTTTCACACCATACAGGTGAGTACTTCCTCAGATACATGCTTCGTTTTTATTCTGTTGTATAAACTTTATTCGTTAAAAACTAGTGTGAAAGACAGCGAACTAAAGATTCAACGCACTGCAGCACTTTTTTTTAAGGTAATTTAGGGGGGCATTCGATAGCGCCAAAAACCACAAGCGCCAACGCCGCAAGCGCCAGTCCGTAACCGCCAAACGAGAAAAGTCGCAAACGCCAAAGTTCGTATTAGGTCAATAGGTTAGGATAAGTAAGGATAGGTTAAGTTAGGTTAGGTAAGATTAATATTGCTGTTAAAAACATTGACGTTTGCGACTTTTCTCGTTTGGCGGTTACGGATTGGCGCTTGTGGCTTTTGGCGCTTATGACAGCTACCCGTAATTTAAACATAAAAAACGCTAAACTCTCTGGTTCCTCTCGCGCAAAAAGACAAATCCTGATATTTGCATCAAAGCGGCGCAAAAACGATAAGCAGAATCAGGCATGGTAAGAATAGATTCGTTTAGTTGCCCAGTACTTCGCTCCACTTTACTTGACGGCAAAAATTTGACAACAAGAAGTATCAAATGCAACTAAGAATTGACAATTGATCAGAATTAGAAACAGGTGGGCAGGCGTTTAGACGCCACGCGTCCGTTGCTGGTAATCGTGATAATCTTGAGGCGCTGGTGACTCGAACTACATCTAACATCCTCGTTGTGACCTCTGAGCGACTTTTCATCACCTTGTCCAGCCAAACTACCCTACTCATTGAGAAATCCAGTTTAGTAGCGATACTTGTTAAACGGCTCCCGGAGGCCAAACCAGTTCCGGTGTCTCGGTTCCGGTGTGAAACCGGTTCCGGTTTGGGCTGCAGATCGGGCGGGCCGTGGGCCGAGGCCCGGCCGTGGGCCGCAGCGGGCCCCACGCCCGTCGGCGCGCCACAGAACATGCAATTACTGTCAACACGCTTGAAAACGAAAGGTGCACGAGGAACAGATGCGGACGATTAGAATTAGTGGATGATTAACCAATTTTACGGATTAAAACATTGCTTTTGTTTTATTTCAGCGAAAACTAAGGGGATCCTATTAATAAGATTGCCCGCGAATTTTTTTTCTCGTCACACCTGCTTTTAATGAACCTATTAAGGTGGTTTAAACAAGTTTTCGAAAAAAAATCACGCTTCAGATATCAAATAATATTTAAAAAAAGCACGCGGCTTTAGAAATGAATGAGGAGGCCGTTAACAAATTATATCAGCTTACATCGAGTAATTTTCACCCCTCTCCCCTTGGGGACTACACAGAGTCACGTTCATAGAAATATTTTTTTATCCCATTCACATTACGTTACGGCGAGCGTATCAAAATTAAATCATTCCTGCTCTGGAAAGCTCTTGTTAAGAACAACAACGCGATATTGAAAAAAAAAAATCCCACAGTAGTCTTTAAAAAACTGAAGTAGTTTAGTAACGTAAACGTCTTTCAAAAACATGCACCACAAATGGGCGGCAATTTTAATAATAAAAAGTTGCTGACATTGGAACTTCATTCATTATTGTTTCTTCTAATAAGCATTACTGACCGGGACTAGCATCCAGCTTGTGGAAGACAGGTGAAGTGACGAACCTTGCGACTTTGCACACATAAAAATCTTTAAAACCCAAAAAATTCGCCTCGCCAAAAATTTAACATCACTGTGAAGAACCCCTCGCCTCGGCGTACGTATACATGCCCTATAACCATCGTAACACCCCATCACTTCATTAATGGACGGACATCTCAAGTGTCAAACAGAAAACCCGCTAATTGTTTCCGGTCGCGAATATTCGCTTCTTGCTCTAGGGTACACAGCAAAATTTTTAAAAAAGACGAAAAAACTTAAGCAAACTTTTAGTTTATGTGTTCTACCTCTTGTTGCAAGGAACAGTGGAGCAAGGCATACGGCACTTAATTTAAGTTAATCAGCTGAGTGCAGCTTAAGCAAAGCGTTGACTTAAAATTAACATTTGAATTCGAAGGTGCACAATGCGCGCAGCGGAGAGAGTGGGTCGTTTGTTTTATAGGCCGATACGTGGTCCCCAGAAGGTTGTCAAATACTGTAAAAACAAAAAAGAGTCGAAAAAACACACAAAAACAAGAAAAAAAAATAATTGGGGTAGGAAGGGAATTAGTGTAGGAAGGGGTACAGGAATGTAAAAGAAGCCAAAAAAGATACAGTTATGCGAAATATTAAACAAACAATGCTGTGAAACGAAAAACAGATTGGACGCATAAGTTGGTTTTCTACTTGCAAAATGGTCGCTTAAGAGACAACTAACAAGTGGCGGGTGTTTCATTGTTACGAACAATCGAGTTTTACTCTACTAGTTGAAGTCAAGGCCTAAAGCTGAGTGCAGGGCCTGCTGAAAGGCGGTCGCTGATTACGCTGTTGCTCATTTTTTTAAAAAAACCTGTAAAAAATAATTTAAATATGATTTTTTACGATAAATGTATATTTTTTACAGCATTTTTGAGAAAATATGGGTTTTACATTTGGGTTTATGTCTTTTTTTCCTTTCTTTTCCTGTTTTGTTCGGTGTCTTTCTTCTTAACCTCTTTTCTCACAAAAAATAAAGAAAAAAACAGACCTAAGCAAGTGTTTTAAAGTTAGGCAACACACATTATTTGCATGCCCGGCACGAGATTTGGTTGCCTTGCTTTTCAAATGTGATAATAGTATTTTAATGGGCCTCCTCTGCCCTAAGCGTTTTATTTCACACCGGTCTCACGATAATGCACTCTTACATATTTTTTCGTGTACTTTCCGCCCAATGATATCTAAAACACCAACGTAATCAGTTGTTTTTACTGCCGTGCCGGTTAGCGACTTTGTTTAACACACTTTTCCACATTAAAATTTATTGTACCTTCACTGTACTTACACTTATCCGAGTCTAAATTTCCTCCTCTTCCATTTAAAATTATTTCCTTCATTCTTCGGATGAAATTCTGTTCATTTTACGCGTCCTAGTGTAAAACTCGATTGTTGTAACAATGAAACACCCGCCACTTGTAGTCTCTCAAGCGACCATTTTGCAAGTACAAAACCAACTTATGCGTCCAATCTGCTTTCCGTTTCGCAACATTGTTTCATATTTCTCATAAGTGTATCTTTTTTGGATTCTTGAAAATTTCCGCACCCTTTCCTCCCCCAATTATGTATTTTTTTTCTTGTTTTGTGTGTTTTTTTTCGGCTCACCTTTTTTGTTTTTACAATTATTTGGCAAACTTCTGGGAACCGCGTATCGGTCTCCGCTGCGAGAACTCTGCAGCTTAGTACTCAAATGTTAATGTTAAGGATATTCCAGCGCAATAGGCTAAAATTAGACAAGGACTTGGTATTTTTAGGATGAGTTCAAAATGTGTATATGTCTATCGAATGGCGCAGTCTAAGAAAATTTGACCGTTCCGTTTTTACGCAATGAAATTCTAAAGTTGAGAAAAAATGCATGGACTCTTACGGCAGCTCCAAAAAATGGCGCTAAAACTGTTGAATTATGATTGATAGCATCTGATTGGGATTAGATGAGGATCGAGAAAACTGTTTTCAGTGGAGATTGGACTTTTAGAAACAATTTAGAAAAGTTTGACGACAATCCACCGTTTCGTTATTTTTAAAAACTTTAAAAACAGCCGCATTTTGTAGAGAAGTGATTCAAATCAGAAACTTCATTATTTTGTAACGTAAGAAAATAAAGTTTTACTGAGGTAAAAATAAAATGCGAAGAACAGCTCGTGTAAATACTGGTCGAAAGCGATAATTTTCTCGATTTTCAGATTTTTAAAACGCGTTTTGAATTTTTCGATAAACTTGACTAGTCGGAAGCGCTGGAATATCCTGAAGTCAACGCCTTGCTCAAGCTGCACTTAGCTGATTAAAAAAATCATATTTACATTTAAAAAATTTTACAGTTTTTTTTAATATTGAACCACAGCGTTATCTGCGACCGCCTTTCAGGCCCTGTACTCAACTTTAAGCCTTGGCTTCAACTAGTGTATTGGAAAACGAGCAGTTAACGCGTGAATTGGATAAGCAAAAGTGCTATTAATTTTGGCAGCCGCCACTAGTTTTTCTAAGTCATTACTAACGTCAGCTGTTGCAGCTAGGAAGTTAGCAAGGGCTAAAAACTGAGCGAATTCGTCTATTTAGCATCCATTGCTAACATTTTAGCAGCCACATCTAGCGTTAGCAATGACTGCTAAAAATTTAGCAATGTCTGCTAAAATTATTTGTTCCTGCTATATCAATAAACGTGTTAGCTGCAACTGCACTTTTTTCCCGTGCCTCTAGAACTAGGAAGTGTATTTGCCAAACCCATAAAAATATATCAAAAAAAATCTGAGTGCACGCAACAAAAGTTGTATACCCATAGGTTTTGAAAATGGCTGCCTGCTGAGTTGAGCGCTGTGTGCCTTGTCCTTCCTTATCACTCGTTATAAATAGCCCAACACTATATTTATGAGGAGGCTTGAAACATAGTTCGTGGCACCGCTCCGCTTGTGTCTGCGCATGCACTATTACTATGAGAAATGAAACGCTCAAAATGAGCACGAATAACTGTTTACCTCACACGGACCAAGTACAACTAGGACATTACGTCGAAGAAAAATTTTGTGTTAGCTCCATTTCGTTGCACAACGTAGGCAACCACACAAACATGCATGCGAGTTGTGTTGCCCGCACGATCTGATTGATGTCCAACGTTTACTACAGTGGCAGATTAGTGCAATATTTGAACCTCATGATGTCAAATGCCTGAACTCTCTTTTCCCTAATATATTGTTATTGGTTTATCGTGCTGCAATTATTTTCCGCTGATGCGGACATAATATATCCAGTCAAAACAGAAAACGGACGGTGACAGTACTTTCCCGATACGACCGGTCCAAACATAAGGAAAGGACAAACGTCTGTCAAAAACACACAGAAAAGAACCCACCTCAGCTTTTTGGGCGGGTTTCGATCCGTAAAATTGTCGGTGAGGAGAGACGAGCATTCAAAAGAATTATTGCTTTTGTTTTTGTTTTTTTTTACTTTTTTAAACCTAAAATCAATATTTTTGCAAGACTTTAATTTGTTGGATTGTTGCCGGTGCGTCGTTGAGCTCAACTATTCAGAATGCACATTTTCACCTAGCAACTCCTTCGATACGGGCATTCAACGGATTTGAACATTTATATTGAATACCCGACGATAAAATAATCTAACGCACTTTCGTTTTTTTAATTTCTCAATAGCGCGCAAATGAAAGGTACTTTGCTTCGTTAGGTAAGCCTATCGCATTGGGGCATAATTAAGCTAAACTACCCTTGAGCGGATTTTTCCATGAAACATCAAAGATAGAATCCTCTGCCTATTTTGTGTTCCACCCTGAGTCTTATTTCGTCCGCATTACGACATAACCGCGTAGGTTAGGTTGAACTGCAGTGAAACTCGTATGTAACGCTCCCCGGATATAACGCTTTCCCGCCTATTACGTTCTTTTCCATAGGTCCCTTGGCAAAGCCCATAAGAGCAATGTATGTTTTTCCTGGATATGGCGCTCCCCTGATATGACGCTTTCCCACTTTTAACGCTCTTCAGTCTGGTCCTTTAAATAAGGGACCACAGATAAACCTGATCCCTTAAAAAAGGGACCAAAGATAAAAAGATAAACCTGGTCCCTCAAAAAAGAGACCAAAGATAAAAAGAAAAACCTGGTCCCTTAAAAAAGGGACCAAAGACAAAAAGATAAACAAGGTCCTTTAAAAAAGGAATAAAAATATAAAAATTCCGGATATAACGCTCTGCCTAGCACAGCTGGGCGGTAAACCGGCCCTTTTTTACTCAACTGCTCGTGTTCCTCCCTCGTGCAAGCACTGGGCCACTGAGTTCCTAATGTGCCCAAAGAAATGTTAATTTATTTCAATTCAGCTAAATGCCTAAAAGTTTTTGTGTCAATTTACAAAAGGATTTTGTAAATTCACGATAAAGACGTTAATGAGTAACTTATCTATATTAAAAAGAAAATATTCTTTGATATATTTTTGTTACTTACTTATACGATTAAAGTAAAAAAATAATCTTTTACACTAAAATACTATGTATTTTTTTCTCTCAAACTCTCATAACGCATTTCCCGACCATTTTTCATCGTTTCATTCACGGGTTATAATTAAAAGTCGCTAATGTTATAATTTCCCTTTTAGTTATGCCCGAAACTCATTTCCCGCGTATAACGCTTTCCCGCCTATAACGCTCCCGCGCGCCGGTCCCTTCAAGAGCGTTATATCCGGGTTTTCCTGTATGTCAGGTTCACTATGTTAGGTCTAGTTGGGTTATGTGCCTCGTTTTCCAACCGGTGCGTTCGACTGACGCAAAGAAGCCTATGCAGGATTCTTTTTCGCAGCACAGCTTGGTAATTCTATGGTTATGTTACTGTCACGGAAAAGAAGTAGTTAGCAGTGGCAGCTAACGTGTTAATTGATACAGCAGGTGCAATCCAATTCATCAGCTGTCGCCAACTTTTAAGCAACCATTGCTAACGTTGGCTGTAGCCACTAATGCGTTAGCAAGGGCTACTAATTGAGCAAATTGGTCTGTTTAGCAGCCATTGCTAACATTTTAGCAGCTACCTCTAACGTTTGCAATGACTATGCGTAAAAGTTAGCAATGTCTTGTAAACATATTTTTACCTATGCGGCATCAGTTACTGCGTTATGGCTGCCACTGCTAACTGATTATCTCCGTGCGAGGTAAAGTTAGATGAGGTTACGTGCTTTAGACGTCGCCACGTCGCTCTTAGACGCGATCCGCGTCGCTTGGCGGTGAAAAGTGAAATATTCCACCTTTCACATATACAGTGTAATAAATGGCTTCCTAAAAATTCTTGCTCAAATATCGAAAAAATAACGAAGCTCGTGACGACCAACATTTGGCTTTACAAGGAACAAGGCAACTTTTAATGTCGTGAGGATTTCGAATCGCACGCTAAACTTTCCTCCGGTGAACACATTCATGTCGGGAAACTATACAGGGTGTTCCGGTAGGCGGAATATTAAGAAATCGTGTGCGGTCGTCGTTAGGAGAACCATAAGGCGGATTTCGTGCGGTTCGCGATATATTTGTGGAATTTCGGTTTTAATGCTGTCTTTTTTGTGATAAATGGTAAAGGCACATTCTTCTGTTTTTTCAAGTGCCGCGGAGCTGGTTTGGGAGGGTGGGAGGGGAGATCGTTCGGGAGGAGAAACTCAGAGTTGGGGGGAGTAGAAGTCCGTGAGGAGGAGGGGTCAAGGGGTCCGAAAGGAGAAGAGGACGAACGGTGCGCGAGGGCAAGAAGGGGGAAGGGACGTGTTCGAGAGGAGGTCTATTCTATTGGGTGTTCACCTGAGACCACATTTGCTTCTGTTTCAGTTTTTTGTTGATTTTCACGATTAGAAAACCCCCTGCTGGTGTAGAGAATAGCGCGCAAAAAAATATTGCACTCTAGATTGAAGGATTTTGTGAAGTACTTATACAAGAGTCCTACCCGTTGGTATAAACGTTATATAGTTAGGAGGTTAACATGCCTCGGAATTGTTCAGATTAGGTTTAACATGTGTAAGGTTAAGCAAGTTTATGTTAAACTATGCTAGGTGATACGTTAAGGGGCCATTCACATATTACGTAACACGATTTAGGCCACATTTGGACCCCCCTCCCCCATGTAACACGACCGTAACAATTGCCTTGATCCCCCCCCCTCCCCCAGTTTGTTACGTAACGCTATCATTTT
>Ga0058701_10002473_pt1 | contig 14039 bp, 7 predicted proteins | sample AgamicOrMae_FD_97039 | JGI IMG/M metagenome (GOLD analysis project Ga0058701, IMG submission 97039) | Agave microbial communities from Guanajuato, Mexico - Or.Ma.e | ecosystem: Host-associated > Plants > Phyllosphere > Phylloplane/Leaf | place: Guanajuato, Mexico | collected 2012-06-04 | reverse complement strand
GGGGGGGGGGGGGGGGGGGGGGGGGGGGGGGGGGGGGGGGGGGGGGGGGGGGGGGGGGGGGGGGGGGGAAGGGGCGCCAGCTTGGCTAGTGCGTGGATTTTTTTATTGCCGTCTAAAAGGGATCCAAGTCCGAAAGCGTATCGAATCTTAATTTGTGTTTCTGCGGAACATTATGATGGCCAGAAAAAAAGGCGAGGAGAATCCATTGGAGACGCGTTTATTTATTTTAGCACGGTCCATGCGTCTGATGTGCGTCCACTTGCCGCGCTTTGTTTTAAACTCTATTCTGCTGGAGGGTGTCGAATAAATTTCGTCTGGGAATCAAAGCATCTACCGAGGTGAGGTTATGTGTTAGCATTATTTGAAGATCACGGAGGCCATTTTATCCGACTTTGAAAAAACACGCGCTCTTATGCAGAGACTTCAACGCACCTGCAGACTATCATAAACAAAGGAAAACCATTTGATTATACTCTTTATTTGAACCAGTGAGATTCTCTGACGTGAGATTCAGGGAAAATCACAGGATATGTCAATATAGCTCCACTTACATTTCATTTTGTCTGAAATTCGGTAAATTTTCGCTGAATCGCAGAGACCATCACTAGTTCAAATTTAGAGTGTTGTAAACGAAGAGGAAGACGAGTCAATAAATAATCCCTTCTTTAAAAGGAAAAAAAACAGCTATTCGAAATTTTTTCAAAATAAAACGACTTTTAAAAAAATTGAACATTAATGTTTAGTGTCAATTATTGTCAATACCAAAATATTTGTGAAGGCAATTCATTTCTTGTTTCATGCTTAAAGCATTTCTCCCAGACAGAAATAAGTTCCCGAACTCTTTTTTTGGGAACATGCGCATAAGAAATCTTAGATGAAGTATTTAACACAGATATAGTCAGAGTTAAAACAGTTACAGAAATTTGCGCTCTGCTGGGAGTAAATTTTACTCTTAGGTGTGCCATGTGCACTCTTAATTTGAATAGTAAATGTCTCTGAGATCCAGTGAAAATTCACTGAATTTAAGCAAATATAGCACCACTAAAAATTTAGATGTTTTATAATGATTGAAATTCAGTGAATTTTCACTGAACCTCAGAGACTATCACTAAATCAAATTTCGAGTGTGTAAAGAGTCTCCATGGGGAACAGAGGAGGGCCTCGGGGCGTAAGGGGCCAGGGGCGGGCGTTTTGCCTCGAGTGGCAAAGGGGCGGGGAGGGGCCGGAAGGGGCGGGAAGGGGCGGGAGGGGGCGTTTACAACACGCGCACGCCCGGGGCTTCGTTTCCAACGCTCGCGTAGTGCGCGTCTTGCTCCGGTCCCCGTTGAGGCTGAGGCGAAGCCAGCAATCCTCAGCTCAGCTCACATCGGCTCAACCGATGAATAAATATTACCGTTGGTTCGCCATTCATCCATTCATTCACATTTCCCGATGTTTGGCATTTAATTACCGGTGCGAGCGGCCAGAGTCTCTCCTCAATTAAGTCGCGCCTCGCTCGTTACAACCGATGGAGCGAATTTACAACTGCTTGCTCTTGCTGGCTGAGATCTCTCCGCTCCATTCGCGGTTCAAAACACTCCATTAATCCGACGGCGCCGACCGCGGAACACAAACACGGCGGCCTCCAAAAACAATCCGATCTATCTCTTTTCTGTGAAATATCTTTCGTCGCCGCACAGAAACCAAGGCACAGGGAACCTAACCTAACCTCAGCGCATCCTCGCTGAGTCGGCCGCTCACTTCCCAGCGGCAGTTACTGCAAAAATTTGAGTCAACTTGATTTGAGTCGATTTTACCGAACGAATTTTCATTTATTGTTAATGACCATAAGAATAAGTCGATTTATCAACATGTTAAGCGAGCCTCGCCGGTCCGCACAGCAAACTTCTGAGCGAAATAAACTCCATAGAAACCTCCACGCTGAGTTGATGCACTCACTGGCTAGCCATAAACGGGTTTAAACTCATGTCAACATTGGCGTGGTTATTGATTCTACACATTAATTTGGTATCTTAAATGTATGACCCGGTGCAAAATTTGTGTAGTGTGCCAATGTATTAATTGTTAACACAGACGGGGGAATAGGGGTCTATTGAAGAGAGGGGGGCTAAAGTTTTCCCATGACAAACAAAATATATTCAGGAATAGGGAACGTTGGAACTTGGTGAAATAGATTTCCAGTATGTTTATAGTTCTTGCGTCAATAACTAAACAGAATAACAAAAACAGGCCAAGCGATTTTTATTAATGGACGTAGAAAGCGAATAACTTACATCGAGAAACAGAACTTAGAGCAAAGTCTTTTTGTGACTTGGCAAAGTCATTTCTTTGAAATATGAAAAGTACAGTACGAAGCTATTCGCGGATTTCCCGCTCAGAAAGAACGATTAGATGCTAGCGAGGGAAACTAATCTCTGTGACAATTCAAGCATATTTCTGAACATAGTTTTGAAAAAGGAAAACTAACAATATCACCTGAAAATAATCGTCAATTTTATTTTTAGCGCAGTTTTAGAAAGTCATCCTAACAAATCCGCCCAAAGGTTTAGAGATTCGAACTGAAATCCATCCGCGGTCGCCAGGCTGCTCCGGTATAGCCTAAATTTTCATAATACTCGAAAGCTAATTACGAAGAAGACTGAACCAAGATGCGCCCCCAACTCGGCTATCTCCACCGCCGCCGTCGCGGAGCGGTAAGTTAATACAGCGCTCCGCAGCACCGAAAGCCGCCTCGGAAAGCGCTTTCCGAAAACAAAAGTCAGTTTACCGAATTCTTTTATTTATCAAATTTCAAGCTGCGAGGAGGGCTGCGGCGGGCCGCCGCGGCGACCGCCAAATGAGGTGCACCTTGTCGGTAGGCCTCGGCCAGGTTCGGCAGGTCTCGGCCAGGCTCGGCTGGGCCTCGGCATAGCAGCGGCCTGCTGGCCGCTTAACGAGTCGGCCAATTTGAATGATTTACGGGTGTTTGGAGGTTAAGTCTCCGGCTGCATCTTTTCCGTTTACTTTTGTCGTCACTTATTCACCCGCGTTTATCATTTTTGTGGTGGCTTTGACTGATTTTGTGCTGACACCGTTTCGCCCCGGGCGCCACGCCACGGCCTGCTGCGCAGCAGCGAGCTTTCGCCCGCAATTTGCTACTAAAATGGAGCATTTTTAATTTGACACAGGTTATCCGTCTTTTGCGCAAGACTGATTAATATTGACGGAAGCTTTTCATTATACTATAACTACTCTCATAACCATGTTTGACGTCTTAAGATGTGCTGACTTACAGTTTCATGGGTTGAATTTACCATGTTTAAGAGCTTCGACCTAGTTTAATTTTTCATTCTATGCCAAACAATAGCTCCAGAAAGCTCCGTAAGGTTTGATTAACCCTTTGGTTAGGATAACTTATAAGTGCCTCACGCCAAAATCTCGGGGTTAGAGAGAACCAAGAGTCTCTCATCACCACACAGTTAAAACAAAACACCCGTTCTATGGAATGCTATACCTACTTTTGGTGTGAAACTAAAACAGGGTAGTACGTCATTTGGTCATTTTTCAAGATGACGTAATTTCAGTCACATCAATGGAAAGCTCTCGCCAAGACCTTTTAGATGCTGTGGCTGAACACAGATCTATCTTGCAAAATAACTAACATACGTATTACCTTCGTTTTAGTTTCACACCCAAATCAGTTAAAGCATTCCCTAAAACGGGTGTTTAATTTTTACTACGCATCGTGACTCTTAGAACTATTTCTATTTCAATACCTGTTGAAAAATCGAATCAGTCGCCTAACCTGAAACCAAAGGAAAACTTTTGATCAGACGTCAGAAACGAGATTCTAAATTATCGGTTATGACGCCCAATTAAAATTAAGAGAGCAAAAGTTAGACGTCCGACTGGTGAGCGGTACTGCGGTACTGCGGACCTGCTCAAAGGTAAACATCCGACGTCGTAAAAGTCGAATTTGCTCTAAAGAAGGTTAGCCAAGCTAAGGACTCGTAAAACAAGGTGCATTCAGTTGGCTGCACTTGCAGGCGTCCCCCAAACCCCCGGGCGACCCTCGCCGCCGGCGCCACAAACACGTAAAATACTTCGCTGCAAAACATTATTGATTCGTCAATACTCTCCGGCAAATAATTTACGCACTTTACGATCTCGGAAAGTGCACCTATGCCTTACTAGCCCATTCACGTTTTGAAAAGAAGTTTACAGACGTATTGTTAGCTCAAACTGTCTCAAAACTACGGTCATTTTGTTGTCGATTGTGTATCGTAACTTCGAACAACTTATTTCTGCACAAACCCTAAGGCGGATAGTCTCTGAGTGCACATGGGAGTTGCTTAAACAAATATTTTTAATTGGATGTTTTTAGTTAAAATGGAGTCATGACTCTGCACGCACACTCCTAATTTGAATCAGTGAAAGTCTATGAGATTCAGTGAGCTTTTACTTAATTTTTTCATTGATACTATATTGACTGAAATTCAGTGAATTTTACTTCTCTCACTGATTCAAATTTAGAGTGCGAAAATCAGAAACTTACTCGTTGGGAACCTTTACTTTGATGAAATTACGAGCGAAAAACAAAATTGTTGTTCTTTATAAAATTAAATTTCTCCTGGATAGCTTCTAGGCAAAAATCGGTTCCTTATTCCCTTAAAGGCTTATCTGTAGAAAAGCCCACATGTCGTAGGCCTTTCCTCATTTAAGGCCCGTTCCTTTGAAGGCATTTGCCCCCTTCACGAGCAACCATTCTATCCCCGAGTCTCATAAACAAGTTTAGAGAACAAATGAAATCCTAGACCAATTGCCGATGGCGGCGCGCGGCGTGCTTGCGCCATAATTCGCCCGACCGAATAAACATGTCGACAAAAGATTCAGCCCGTTCCGCTTTCCCTATGGCATTTTACCTATGGGCTAAGCAACCAGCAACCCACAGGAAATGATTTTATTTAGACATCAGAAGCACACGTTAAGGATATCCTACATGAGCTCCGCCCAAGCCTGCTGCCCCGAGTAGCACTCGGACCTAAACGGAGCGGTACTCAAAATTTGTAATTAGCTCTGGGAATGACTCGCAGCCAATTTTTCAATCAAAACAATCACTTAAGTTCGCGCGACCGGTTAAACATGACTTCCAAAAGTGCGTCGTAAAATGTTTGACGCCGCAAAAAAGATCGTTACTGAAGCGGACGGAGCAGGCGAAGGCAAGCCGTTGCCTTGCACAAGTATCTCGTTCCATCTTTTTACGAGGCCTGCATCGCAAATGTGGGCTCGCCTGGCGCCGCGCCGGACACACTTACTTTTTTATACGTAAATCAGTTTCCATAATTTCCTCCCCGACCCCGACAACCACGCATTCCACACTCCAAAAATTTTCATCCTCAAACACTCCTTACCGTACCGTTTCTTTGAGGGAATTCAAAGAGTTTCTTGACTAGAGGTTCCTTAGCCCACAGTAAAAACAAAACAGCCGTTTTGGGAAATGCTACAGTGTGAAACCAAAACGGGGGTGGTATGTATTTCCGTTATTTTTCAAGATAGACCTATGCTCAGCCACATCAATGGAAAGCTCTCGCCGAAACCTTTTCAATGATATGGCTGAACATAGGTCTATCTTGATAAATAACCAAAATACGCACTACTCATTTATTTTTCAAGATACACCTATGTTCAGCCATATCAATGGAAAGCTCTCGTCGAAACCTTTTCAATGACATGGCTGAACATAGGTCTATCTTGATAAACAACGAAAATACGTACTAGTCTAGTTTTAGTTTCACACCCAAAACAGGTATAGCATTTCCCAAAACGGGTGTTTGTTTTTACTGTGATTTCCTGGATAAAATATTCTAAAATTCCAAGTATTTCTATTGAACTTCTATTGGTTTATTAACGAATTTTATTTTTAATTTAGAAGAAATTTGCTCGTCGAGAAAACCTGGAGAATGCTCCTATATGTCGTCTGCATGGTTGAGAAGTCACAAAAAGTTGTTGTAAACTACGGAAAATCGGATCGGAAAATCGGATTTCGAAGTTAAACAATAAGTATGCTTAAATTCTATGTAGCTTCGCAACAAGTATCTACATAGTGGCCCAAAAAGACGCCGCCTTGTGAAAGGAATCAAGAAAGAACAGTATGGCCAGGTAAATGAGTCCAATTTATATTCCTATAGGTTAGGTTGAGGTCACCGAGTTGATTGCCTGGCCTGTTCTCAAGTGGTACCCTAATTAAGACAAAGGCTCGTCACCGAACACACTCTCTTGGAGACGTTACAATTTCCATATAAAACGTCCAATGCTGACAGATGTGTGGAACGCACACGAAAAAAAAAAGAAAAGAAGCGGGAAGGAAAAAAGGAGAGGGGAGAAACGATGAGGGATAAACACTATTAATAGCCATGATAATGAGCCTCCCTGGTCGGCCTGACTGCTAGTCGCGGCTGCCAGTCGCCGCTGCTAGTCGCCGCTGCACACAGGGTGTGTGGGGTCCAGAATAAAGCTGCTAGCGATAAGCTTGGCCGTGTCGACCTCGTCTGGGTCTGGGCTGACATGCAACGATGCTAATCCCTCCGCTCCGGAGAGAGTCTATCCCGTCCCGTCCCATTCGCGGTTCAACGCCGACTCCGGCAACCGCGATGCTCTTTTACAACCGCCTTAAACGCTTACTTAGCCACTTGAAAGTAGGTTCACCTAATTACTGGAGAGCCATTCAGGGAGAAACAGTCCTCTTGCCTACCGATTTCTACTTTTATTCGAATATTTTTTTAAAGATTTTCTTTAGTACTCGTTAAGGTTTCTGTACCTGCGCACGGAATGGGAATTCGTACATTATGGTAGACACAATAAAGTTCTAGAGAACGTGAGACGTATTTCTGCGCGTTTGAAACTCGCAACTCGTCAGGAATTTGGTGGAGGATGATCCACCGAAAACGCGCATTTGAATGGCTCTTGCTTGTTAGCGAAGTGTGACAGGAGAGGTGTGAAATTCTATCCAGCTTACTTCCGGCCTAGACCAACAATGTCCCTGATTTTCCACCAAAGCCGCCGGACGGGGTAAAAAGTCAGTCGAGGAGTGACCGTCCTTCGAATAACTCATATCGTTAACTCATATCGCGACAGATCAAGCCTTGAATCTTGAATCTATCACAAACCTCAAAAATCTCGATATCCTGAGCCTGAATAACTCGAATGTTGTACCTCGAGGGGCAACTGCTTCTGAAATTCGCTGTGCAAAATGTCTCGTAATCCGACTAAAACTCTTTGAAATCCAGCCTGAAATTCCTGCAATCCGTAAATCAGACCAAAAATCTCTAATATTCGGCTTGAAAACCTTGAAATTTGACGTAATTCCTAAAATTTTAGAAATACTTAAAATCCGACGTGATAATCCTGGAATATGGCCTGAAACCCTTCAAATTCGACCTCAAATACTTAAACTCTGTCCCGAAATCCATGAAACCCGACTTCGAATCGCTAAAATCCCTGACTCCCGACCTGAATTTCTTGAAATCGGGCCAAAAACAGTTAAACTAACTTTAAATCCTTAAAATCCTTGCAATCCTTGAAATCACTGAAATCCGACCTAAAATCGTTGAAATCCGACGTGCAAACCTCGAACGGCTCCTTGTTGTGTCTCGTTAACACAAGCTTCGATAAGCCAAAACCTCGAGCAATTTAAACCAGCCATCATTCTTTGCACAGAAGCGCCGATAAATCCAAAAGCGTGGAATTTCCGGCCGCCACCGCCACATTCGGCTGTGGAGAGGAATCATTTTCCGAAGGGATAAATTGGTTAGCGCTGTACAAAGCAGCTGAAAGCGAGGCGCGCACAAAGTGTCGCTGACACGTGGACCTACTTGATTGTTTCTGTGCCCACGTGGCATTGCTTCTCCTGTAAACATGCCACAAAGATGTCACCGCGGCGCGGCGTCGATGAGAGGGGAGGGGAGGGACGTACACTGGCGGAGGGGAGTAATCGCTAGCCGACCACGAAGGGGTGACCAAAATATTTATCTGCTAAGGGATCGACCAAATTGCCGTGGCTGTGCGATAGCCAGTTAATAATAGATCCCTAGCTTCATCAAAAGGCGGTCGCTGCGGGTGGTTGGGGGTGAGGGGGGGGAGGCTGCGAGGGTCCGTGGACCAGAGAGATCAAGGGCCTCTTTGACGCCCGCTCCAGTCGCTTTGCGCATCGCCGCCGCCGTCGCCGTCGCAGCCTCATGCAAAGGCTCAGCAACTGATAACAACATCCGACACAGATTTTGTGGTCCTGGGCCAGCTAGACACAGACACGGTTGTGGACAGGACGCTTTGTTTACAAGGGATTCTGCGACGTCGTTTTTGGGTTCTCCGCATTGGATGCGTTCAAGTATTACGGTTAAAGTTCTTTGGAGCTGGAATAAAACTAACATGCAACGCTTAATCTTAGACAAGAAAAGTTTGGTAAGGACAAAAGAAAAGTTTGGTAAGGACAAAATAAAAGTCTTTTTAAAGATTACCCTAAAAAAATATTTTATGACAAAGTAGCCATATCTTTTTAAAAAGATGCCAAAGTCCGCCTGGTTAAAATTTTATGAAACCCTTCTTTCTTCTTTTTTTGGGTATTAAAAAGAATCTAGTAGCCTAAATGAATGGGTTGAATGCTGCTTTACTTTAAAGAAAAACTAACTCACTTTCCCGCAGAAAATAAAACGCGTTAAAGAAAGCGATATTATTACTGACAGAATTAACTACACCCTTACCGCTCGATCGTTACACAAGAGGCTGTATAGCAAAAGCTGTGATCGTTAAGATTTGAAATATCGTCGTAGCGAGCGATATCAATGGGCGATATTCTTAGTGTCCTACCCTCTTGACCTTAAAGGTTCGGATTTCCTACCTCTGTGTTCCATTCTCGTTCAACCTTTCATCACATTAAGAAAGATAGAAGAAATACTAAGTTAGGTTAACGACGATAAGTTAAGTTAGGTCGCTTGTGCGTCTCTTCGCTCCAAAGGACCCTGTGCCTCGGTCCGCTAGCGCTCCACTCCGCTTGGCAACGACGCGGACCACTCGAGGTGTAAAAACCAACCGCCCTTTGACAGCGATTGAAAAACTGTCTAAAAGGCATTCGCCGCGTGATGACAGTGTTTCGTTTGATGGCCCTGCCCCGCGAATTTTGACTTTTAATCACGATGAGAGGGGATTTGGTTGCACCCTCGGTGCTCTGATCCGCGCCGCGCACCTGTCACTGGAAACAGCCATGTGGCTCCTCTTGAGAGGGAGTGAGTGACCTCTGTCGGGTCCGGGTCGGAGACAGAGATGGAATTAAGGCAAGACACCAGTTGGCGACTTAGTCGCAAGCCGCGGCCGGCTCAAACAGCCCGGCCCGGCCCGGCCCGTGGCGTGTCACCAAGTGTTCAATAAGCCGCAAAAACTGTCCCCAAGGCATTGTTGTAACCCCATCCGCCCGCAATTAGGCCAAAAAAATATCAAAGGGAAGTTATTTTGGGGTGACAAATGGGCGCGTAATTGGGAGGGTGGATGTCATCTCGCGATCGCAACTTGACGCGATGCGCCTCACCCACACATTCGTGATATACTTTCCATCAAACTCACGATTACTTTTATTTTTTTTATATCTTGTAGGATCACTGACATTGAATGCTTCATTGATTAGAGACATCGAAAAGCGTTGAAATACCATATACATAACTTCAAATAGTAAAAAAAAAATCAAGAATAAAATTAAGGGTGTTGTTACCGACCCGACATGCATTAATCTAGGGAGACTTGAACGCACGGAACCAACCTAATGCATTTTGGGAAGTGAATTGAACGCGTGGAACCCAACTTAACACATTTTAAATGGGACAGTCTGGTCAAAAGACAGTCCCTAAAATTGAATTTACTTCTTGACATTTTTTGAGACTTAGGGTAAGAAAAAATGATTTTTCTCTGGGGAGGGAATTTTTATCCTGGCGTGAAGATAAGGCCCTTGTCAACTTCAATGATTCAGCACACAGCTTGAGCTAAAGTAATGTGTTTTAAAGGCTAAATTTTCTACCTCTTATTTTCTGCTCTTGTTGGGTACCACAACATGCGGATTAACGATAACATACAAACGCTACGGTTAGTTACCTTGTTCCTCGCTCTGAAGTCGCTACACTCTAATTCGCAACGCAAGGCAGAACGCGATAAGGAAAAAAAGTTTCATATTTCCAATGCGGAGCAAGGTCTCAGGGTTAGTTAAAGGTCACTTGCAGGCTCGCCAATGCATCGCCAGATGGGCTTTGAGGCGGGTGGCCCTTGGCCCTATTGGCCCTTGAAGGGCCGGGTTTACCTTTGAGGGTGTCAGTCCCTGATGAGGGTGAGTCGCTTAAGGGGACCTAATCAATTAGTGATGGACTCACCTAGATCACCTGCACTCACCTGCCTCGCAACATATTAGTCTGGATGCTGATTAGAGCCGGCCTACACGACAAAACTCGACAAGGAAATTGAACATTCTGGGAAAACCGAGCAGACATCGCGGCCTCCCAGCACTTTGAGTGAGATACACATGTCTTCTTCGGATTTTCGTAAGATTTTTTATCGCCAAAGGAGATAATAGTTAAGGGAGTATTCTGAGTGAGGGAAAAGAAAATATAGTCTGCAGGCTTCCATATACACAATATATTCAGGCTCCGAGAGTTTTGTCCCTTGGGCGACTGAGTCCCCTAAATAAATGAAAGGCGGCCTCTTTTCTCATGATAAACTTGAGATGAACTTTTACTTTTGGACATTGCAAAACCATTAAGCCTTAAAAATACCTAAATACTTCCGCCTATTTTTATTCCTACACACGCTGAGATGCTCATAACGAAAAGAACCTATTTTAGCGAGTTCCAGTAAACAGTCTCTGGATAGATTCACTAGAAAAAGCCGCGCAAAAAAAAACGGAGGAATTCTAAAAAAAAAAAAAAACAGTGGCATTTAACTTTAAAACAAGGTCTACTTCGTTTATTATTTTTTCCTGTATTTCATCTGAACATTTTTTACCGATCGCACAGAAGACTGCCGGGTAGTGAAAACTTGGAAAAGGATAAAAGTGTCAAGACATCCCGCCCATAAAATAGGCTTATTTCACGATTCTAGGCTCTTGTCTCTGTGAGATCCTCTGAGATTCAGAGAAAATTCACTGAATTTCAGTCAAATAGGGTCACTGATTTTTCTCCAGATATTGACTGAAAATCGGTGAATTTTCACTGAATCTCAGACTGCCACTGATTCAAATTTATAGTGCATATCTTCGACCGCGGTTTCTAGACACGGTTATTCCAAACGTTCAAATGAGGGTGTTTATGAGCATTTGTGGTCATTTGCGCCTGGCGAAAAGTTGGTGATGAGAGTTCGTAGGTGCATCGCGAACGAGTTCGCTTGAGCGGGTTCGCTTGGGCGGGTTCGGCCGAGGTTCGCTGCGTGTCAACTCGATCGGAAAATGGCGGAGGGAGGACGAGTCGAGTTGCCGACGACGAGGGCCGCGAACAGGAGAGGAGAGGAGCAGGTCGCCCTCCTGATGGGAGGACTCAATTTAAAAACAACTTTATTGTCGATTTGCGCGGAGCACCGCAGCGCAGGGCAGCGCGGCGCAATCGCGGCGCAATCGAGGGTCGCCGGCGCCGGCGCCGCAATTACTCACCCCCCGCAATTATTCTCAAGTGTTACTTACACCATGACCGCTGACCTACATATCGGTGTATCATACGAATATCGACGTGTCCCTATAAAAAAAATAATCGCTACACCCTCCAAAAATAAGAGGTCAGAAGCAAACATGAGGTTCATTGGAAACTTTAAGCAGAACGAGTTCGAATTTGGAAATAATCTCAATGACATAGTGCAAAACCTATGTTGAATCGGAAGTATGGAGAAGAGTTTAAATAGGCGTAAAAATATTTCCGGTAAACAAGTGTTACCCATTTATTCCGAGCCACCGTATTCCCCAGAATATTACCACAGCTAAATATTGATAAAATGATCTAATTTCAAAACAAATATCTCTTTTGGGTGGATTTCTCCTATTTTAAGACGATATTCGTCATTTCGAAATGATCACTAGTAATTCCGGATTTTTCTCGTTTTGAGAGGAATCCCCTGTCTAGAAGCACCGCTCCTCTCTCTCCTCCACTTTTCTGTTTCGAGTGTCGCACCGGTTCTACCCTCCGCCGTCTTTTGTTTTCGGTGTCAATTGGACATGTTTGCATGATTCAAGTGGTTTCGTTGCAACGGGCGGTCGGGTCGACAAACAAGTCAGGCAATTAGTCAAGAAAGATCACGCCCGGCCCCCTGGACTACTGTGCTCGCCTGCGCCGCGCCGCGCCGTGGCGAGCCTGCCATCGCTCGCGTCGCGTGCGCGATAAGAGCCCCTGAGCGGGCGCTCGCCTCTCCTCGCCTCGGCGGGGGGTCGTCCGCCCCCCGCGGAGGGCTCGCCGCCGGCCCCCTCTTTGCCGACCTCAAAGGCACGGGTCTTCATTCCAAACGGTGGCTTTAAACAGTAGCCCTGCCCTGTCTTCACCTTTGCTACACTCAATCACCGTAAAACGAGAACCTTATTAATTCAGATGCAACAGAAGTCAAATTACTGAAAAAAAAATCAGTCCAATTAATCACTGAATTTCACACGATCGTTTTTAATTTCAATGAACATCTCATTTTAAGAACGATTTAACTGAAATACAGAGAATACTTGGAGTGGAGCTTTTCCAGACCAGTGATTTGAATCTCGTTGCATCTGGAATTAAGGTCCTCTTTTAACAGTGATAATTAATGTTAGCTCCATTTCAGGGCGCGAGGTGCCTGGCAGTCATCCCAACGAGGATTTATGATAATTCATCGTGAGGATCAAAGATATATACGTCGTTAAAGTTTAGGATCATTGTTAAAACAAAGCCCCCGTTTGGAGGAATGCTATATCTATTTTGGGTGTGAATCCAAAACGGGGGTGGTTCGTATTTTGGTTATTTTTCAATGTAGGCCTATGTTCAGTCATATCATTCGAAAGGTCTCGGCGAGAGCTTTCCATTGATGTGGCTGAACATAGGTCTACATTGAAAAATTACCAAAATACGCACTACCCCTGTTTCATAGTTTCAAATTCAAAACAGGTATAGTATTCTCCAAAACGAGGGTTTGATTTTACTTTGATGATATTAAAGGTTTAATCAAGGTTGATTACAAGAGACTAAAAATCCTTAATCTCACACCGAGAGTGTCGCCTATGCTCTGTTCGTAAATGCAAGCCGGGAATGGACACTGCTTGTCTGACGAACGGGAGGGGAATACTCGTTCTTTTGTCTCGAGATTATCGCTAAAAGGTCAGTGGGTGAGGTTTGGTCGGCCGGGGCGCGACAGATCGCTGGTAATCGCCGCGCGCCGCGCGCCGCGCTGCTGCCTCAAAACTGGACCACCTGTCATTGCCGACAACGCGCTCAAGATGGTTATCGCTGACTTTCCTCTTTGGGCGGGAAGTTACTTTCGACGAGGGTGATCTTTTACGTTGTTCTGCGCTTATCAATCAGCTAATAAGCTAGTTTCATGGACGTCGAACGAGATACGGGGAACATAACCCACTTGCTCCAAAAATAGGAGGTAATTAAGGATACTTGTAATACGATAGCTATCGGATATGCTTTTTTGTGACTTTTTCGTCAACCAATTTTGCGTTTAAAACGCCCACGTCTTTTTTTAACTATCATTTCCCCCCTTTTTGGGGTTAAAAAGTTTTTACAGTTCAAAAACATTCAATATTAAAACAATCATAATGTAATCATAACAAGATGCAAAGAAGCAAGGGCCACGCCCTCCCAAAAAATCCTCGTTTTCTTTACCAAAGTAACCGAATGTTTCTTTGATCTAATACCGACTCCTGCTGGGGCTCTTTCCTTAGCGAGACAACATTTAATGTCCCCATAAGTCATGGAAGCCAGTTTGTCGGGCCTGAAAAGTCGTTGCCTTGGTAATAGCTAAACGGCGGCTTGCTGTTTGGGTTGCCTATGGATGCACGCTCAAGACTCTGGGTTCTCCTC
>Ga0058701_10002472_pt1 | contig 14041 bp, 9 predicted proteins | sample AgamicOrMae_FD_97039 | JGI IMG/M metagenome (GOLD analysis project Ga0058701, IMG submission 97039) | Agave microbial communities from Guanajuato, Mexico - Or.Ma.e | ecosystem: Host-associated > Plants > Phyllosphere > Phylloplane/Leaf | place: Guanajuato, Mexico | collected 2012-06-04 | reverse complement strand
TAGCGTTAGCGTCGCTACGCGCTAAAGGTTTTAAAATTAGCGTTAGCGCGCAGCGCTAACGACCCTGCTTTAGCGAGTTAGCGTTAGCGCGCTAACGTTTTGAGTTAGCGTTAACAGCCCTGCCCGTTTACATAATTTTTGAGCCCAAAGCATTGAAACTTCACCGTTTAGTTTAAGAGAAATCCGAGAAAAACCTAAATAATACGCATTTTTTTGGTGAAAAAAGAGTCAAATCAGCAACTGAAGATTTTTCGAAGATTCCAAATCAACTGATGCAATGGTAAATATTGGACCCGTATGCTCGTCTCAAAGGGATTCTAAGCTCTAGATTATTTTTAAACAAGCATTTAAGGATGTTTGATCAAACGGTCTAGTCAAAGACACAAGGCTGAAAAGATAATAAATTGTACAAAATTACGATCCTCGCTAAAATAATCATACCACCCTCTCCGAACTCATTTTGACACCACAGAGCTTCAAAAGTGACGATTTTTAGTCGAAATACATGCATTAAATGGCACCTCCGGAACCATCTAGTGTCGAAATATGTCCGGTGACGGTAAATTTTTAAAATTGAAATCGAAACAGCATGCTAAACTGTACGTCCAGTTAGTTTTCGCTGTCTTTGATTTTACTTTTTCCCACCAGAATACATAGTATAAAGTGGACCGTTTGATCAAACATCCTTGACAGTTCCTTGTGAACTTGACTATGCCACGGGGGAATATCCTTAACACCATTTCGTCAGCATCCCTTACACTCTGAGTAGGCCGCGCGATAAGTCTCTCGCAGCGGACTGCCTTTCCTCAGGAGTCACAGACGAGGAAATTTCCGCGACGGCTAAACTGCCTTCTCCTAGAAGGCGGAGAAGAGTGACCAGTCTATGGACAGTGTCCACCGAGTTAGCGAATACGATCACTGCGTCCCAGTCATTGGCCATGAGGAGCTGGAACAGCTGAAGAGGTTTCGTGGGGAGGTCGCACTCGACGTAGTATTGCTCGAGCTGCCGGGGAACGACGAGGTCTGACAGGAGTCGCTTGGAGTTCTCGTAACGCAGGACGCCGTCGGCGGCGGTGAACGTCCGGTTCACGTCGTACACCTTGAAGTGCGCCACGCTGAACAGGCGCGGCTGGAACAGCCTCATCTTGGACAGGACCTCCGGATCGTGGCTTAACGTCGCGGAAAAGTAGAGGCGATGAGGAGGACGTCGATGCTTCTCGAGCACGGACACTGTTGTAGGAGGGACGCCTTTGTATTCACAACGACCTAGACAAGAACAAATTCACTGATGCCCAACAAGTTCTTGAAAATATTTAAAGAATTACAGGGAAACCCGCTTAAGATACGAATCAAGGGACTGAGAAACCTTCGTTTCTTAAGCGGGTTCGCATTTTATCCGGGTTTCATTAAATACCGACTAGGCTCAGGGGAATGAAGACAGTGCGTTTCTTAAATGGGTTTTATCTTAAACGGGTATCTTGAGCGGGTTTTACTGTAAAAGAATTTTAAAAAGGTTGCTTAAAATAAAGCAACATTGTATTTTGAAATAGACTGCTTTCTTAATTTAGCCAGAGTTAAGGACACATTTTGATTCAAACACAAGAGTTAGATAGAGATCTTCGTCGTTGAGAAAGTATTGGCATTAAAAAAAAAGGGAAAAAGATTATGAGCGTTCCCCACTAGGCAATCCCTGGATTCGCAATGAAGAATACCCAAAAGTCTCACGGTTTATTTATTTTTCATTCGGGTATTCGCAGAGAGGAGACTAACAAAATACTGTTGCCAGAAAAAGCAACTTTTAACGAAAAGACTGGCGTTCAAGTCATCGTATCTCAACTAACGACACTAATTTCAGGCGTCAAAAAATATCTGTGATTTCAAATTGAAATTGTGGTCAACTCCTCGTTAAATATTGACAAAGTTGAATACTGTACCTGCTGCCAAGCGTTTCTCTAGATGAAGCATCCAGTCATGTTGTGATCTCTCAATCAGCAGATCTGCTTCGTCTACGACTAAATATTGCAAATCGTCCAAGATAAAGCCTGGAGTATGGTTCAAGTGCTCTACAAGTCGGCCAGGAGTGCTGACAACGATGTCCACACGGGAATTGTAGCATTTTTTGTGCTCCGCTGAAAATACACCATGTTAATAAAATACTACACATGTCACTACAAAATCCGTTTCTACCATCCGCTCGAAAGCGCCTTGTGCAATGGGCTACAAAAGTCATGACCCTTGCTTCCTAAGAAATACATGGAAGCAGGGGTCATGACTTTTGTAGCCCACTGTATAGACACTTAAGGATATTCCCCCGTGGCACACTAGTCAAGTTCACATGGAATTCTTAAACGTTTAAAAATAATCTTGAGCTAAAAATCTCTGTAAAACTCAGACACTAGATGGTGAAACTTGCTTCAAACTTGCTCAGCGGCTGTTACTCAGGATTAGAGAGCTTTCAGTTAACCTTGGTTATTCAGTTTCAAGGCTCGCTCCGCTTCCGACCAAAAGGTGGTGCACTCGGGGTGGAAACTTCCACCTTTTAATTTAGCCGAACAGGTTTTTTTTTTTAAAAAAAACAAAAACAAAACCGCACACATTGTTGGCTCACTTACAGTAGAAAAATAAACTCCGTTGTTCCATTTCAAAGGTCTCCACAGCGAGAAGTTTGACTCTCAACGGCGTGTCCAAAACGTACTGCCGGAAAACTCGTGCAACTTGAACTGCGAGATCTTGGGTTGGCAGCACTATTAACGCTCGAATCGCAGGGACCACTCGATTAACGAGAGCCTGAAACAACAAAATAACTTCATGTACAGTCGCGATCGAAAGTCGTACCTCATTAAAAGAGAGTTTTTGTTTCGCGGAATGTGTGTTGGCAATACAATTGAAATGAGTTGGCCGAGCGCGGGCACCTCTACATTTAAATGAATTAGAATTACCAACATAAATTTCGGAAAACTAGACAGACAAGAGTACCTGAACTATTGGCAGCACAAATGCCAGAGTTTTTCCACTTCCGGTCGGTGAGGAAACGCAAAAATCCCTTGGCCATACTTGAGGTGGCAGGAGACTGGATTCTAACACAGCAGGTATTACTGCACATTGGACTGCCAACAGAAATGAAAAAATAAACAATCACCATTGAGGAGAAAGTTCTGTTCAAAACTTGACCATAGTAATTCAGAGTTCTGATCAGGTTCTGATGAAAACATCTTAAGTAGGAACACCTTTTCAATACTTGCTACAGACTCTAGGTCACTTGTAGTATCACAGATGCTGAATGGATAATGTGGAAAATAAATTATTTTACCAGGGAACATGTGCTTGACACCATTCTTCTGCAGCTTCTCCACCAACCACGGTGCCAACAGCGGAATATCGTTGACCGTATGTGAAGGGGTTTCAAAGTGGGATTCTATCATTGTTGGCTCTGATAACCATTTTGGAAATGCTGATAGCAATTCATCTCGTTCCATCTAAAGGATGAAATACGTCATTAGAATAACATTTGAACCTTCATATTCTGTGCTCAAGACAGGACACACCATTCTCATGATGTAGTAAAGCTGAGTTGAGTTACAGAGAAAAATTTTTAAATGCGTCAAGAAGTTGTATGTAAAACTCCTTGAATGCATAAAGAATCATCTCTCAAAAATTTAATTATTGGGAAACAATACATACCTTCTGTTTATTTTTCCTCTTTGGAGCCACAGCCTGCTCACCCAGTGTAGTAAATTTTTCACCATCTCCATTGCGAACAGGCTTTTTCTTCCTTCGAGACTTTTTGAGGGTACCTGACTCATTGGCAATTTCTTGATTTGTGTCTTCAACTTCTTCTTTTACAACAGTGTCCAAGCCATTAGTGTCCTGCGCACTAATGTCAGCTTCAGGCAAAGCCTCTAGAGATTGATCAGTCTCATGACTGCGTCTACTTTTCCTTTTTACTCGGGGAAGAGGGGAGTTGTCTAATCCTTGAGAAACATTACTGAATTTGTTTTTGTCCTCCTCCTCAACTTCATCTACTTTGGGCTTGCATTTTTTTGGAGAGTGCTTTCCACCTTTGACATACTCTTCTCCTTTGGTTTCTTCTGTATTAGCTCTATTTTCTGTTGCAGCACCCTGTTTTAGCTTCTTCCTCTTCTTGATTTTAGAAAGTAGTTTAGACAAGTGTTTTTCCTCCGAAACTTTAGGGCTTTCTTCAACTCCAAACCTGAGACATAATTCAAACTCTGTTTGGTATCATCAGAAGGCAAGATATTACCAATTTAAACAGCAAAGTGGTCAAACATGTTGATGTCCATGGATTCCTACAGCAGATTGGACTGATAAAACCAAAGTGCGCAACATTTGGTTGGTATTAGATTGTTAAAACGGTAGCACATAATCAAACGAAAGCTAAAGATACAAAGTAAGTCTGAAAATATACGGGAGGGTCGAAATCAATGGCAAAATAATCAGATTGGAAAATATTAACAACATGGGTAGTTTAACCTTTTAGATGAGGTTAAAAGTAAAGCATGACGCCTGTAAGCCTTACCGATTAACGACGAAAAGATCCATGCTTCACATGAAAATACGTGACTTCTAACACCTAAGAACTTCAATAATTAACAATGGGTAATTAAAACACAAACACGTGTAAGAAGCAGTAGAAAACCATAACCAAAAACTGTAAACATTGACCACCGCCTTGGCGAACACCCTATTTCGCGTATTCCGTTCAGATTCCGTTCTTCAGCCCGGTGTCAAGGTATCAAACCATCAAACACTGAACTTCTCTTTACTTCTAAATTCTTAATATGTCAGTTTCTATGACTGAATGCAGCCTTTACAATTGAAAAAGTTAATTTTAACCTAAGCCCTGTTAATAAACGTTGCATACTTCTAGATTATCGAATAAATCAATGTAGAAACACTTCGTTCTCTTTTGATGTTGCCTGCTATGCTGGAGCGGGAAGGTTTAAAATCAGCATACAACTTCCTTAGATCTATGCAATTAAGAGTAGATAATGAAAATTGATAATCACGTGCAGGAAAAAAATAATAATAAAAAAATCAACTTCCAGCACATTTTATACTTCATTTATCGGAAACCAATATCCGCGATGCGCATCGTAGTCGTTTCACGTGACTTTTAAGTATCCTCAAAAAGTTCTTAGCATCTAAATCAGATAAATACTGCAAATGATAACCTGTTCACAGCTTGCAAATGGCAAGAGCAGTACCGCTGACATCGTAGTATAAGTACTATGAGAGGATTGAACTTCTTATTGTTCGTTCCCACTCTTTCCCGCCCCTGCTACTAACCTTTTCCGCATCATATTTCGACGACTCGTCTCAGAAGGACCGACCGATATTTTGTAATTTCATAAAACGGGGGCACGCTGTCATTCAAAGGAAATTTTGAGAAGTCCGCCTTCAAAAAATATTGGAACAAGAAGAATTTTAGCTTTCGTACATACAGATTTATTAACATATTCACAAATATAAGGCACTTTGCAACATTATATTTCACAACAAGATATAGAAAAATATGTATTCTTATTTCACAAAAATGAATCATACATTAGTACAAAAGGGGAAAAAGGTGGTGATATCAACATTGTTATGCCAATAAACTTTAACAAGCCGAAATAAACCGATAAAATATTTAAACGGACGGCAACTCACGACAAATGTTTTTTTTTTAAAATGTTTCCTCTTAGAAGTAACGACGACATTACATACGCGCACTTTCTTGCATTACCGTTATTCGATGTGCAAAGAATTACAGAATGAAAGCCTGTCACAAAGAGAAAACAAAATAAAGGGAAAATCCCAATGCATATCGCTTCCCAGGAAGATTTTTCAGAAAAACTGTCGCTTTTTACAAACCAAAGAGAATTTCTAATTTTTCTTCAAAAAAGTTTTCCAAAAAAAAAAGTTAATCGTTTGCGGTATTTTTAAAAAGACGGCAGGTTTAGTTCCGCGAAGTCACTTCTCTTTAAAAATGCGAGAGGAAATGAACCAATCTTAGGGATGAAGATTCAGACTGACAATACAATCTTCGAGCAAATTGCAAAACGCCTTTAACAAGCGAATCGTTGAAATCAATAAAATAACTTAGGCTTTCTTAGTGACAGCAAAAACACTGGAATGTAACGAAACTGATTGTTGGCAATATCCACAAACCGACGCAGGTCAACAAACTTCCATCATGTCACAAGGAAGACCTTCATTGCGACGTGACACAACCTAGAAACCCAAACAGAGCTACAAAAACATGACTAAAAAAAGAAATGCCTTCAAAAAAAAGTAAAATGCACGATCTTTCGACTTCTTACCGGTCATAAAAAAGGCAAAATGGAAGAGCATTCGTGGCGTAAAACTGGGTTAATTTACATCTGTAACTTTAGATTGTGAGCTACACTGGTACTGCGTAACCATCAAATGAAGACTTATCGAAAAATTCCGATAAATTATTTACTCGTCGTTCAAACATTCTCATGCATATCGTAACATTATCCGGAACTCGACTTGGTAATCATGCAGAGTGGGGAAACTCGATCTTTAAACGATATTACGTTAGAGACTCGTTCCACCGTTAAAATAAGGATGCGCTACACTGAATTCTCCTGTCACAGACAAATTTTCAAGCTTTTTCCTCAACTCTCCGATCTTATCTTGCGTTCTTTGGTGGAGGACAAACATAACCTCCAACCCGTCAAGACGCGATCAGTAGAATCGAATTAAAAATTCGATAATTCAAATATTCATCAAATCTTCAATTAAATATAAAACAATAAACAAAATTCAGTCAGTGATAGTTGCGGTGAGTTGCTTGTGCACTATTCAAGCAGTTCAACGAGTTACAAAAAAAAGGTCTCCATTGAGTACCAATTAGCCGAGTTTCGCATAATGGTAAGGATACATAAAACTTCTGGCCTAACTAAAATTCAGGTCGATACCTGTTACTTCCCAAGTAACGATTCCTACTTAAAAAAATTAAGACTTTAATAACAGCTCGCGCCAAAGTTAAGTATGTTCCAGGCATAGACTAATACGCCAGCTAAATTAAATAAGACTTGTTTAAAGCAATTAAGAAGAGGAGCTTCGACTGTAAACCCTTCCGATTCAACAATCGAGAGCACGTGTTCTCGACTTTCGACTCACAAACATGATCAGGTACGCGCAAAATCTTGTCTGATAGCAAAAATAGTACACTTTTTAAGCGTTCAACACTTTTTAAAACATGAGCTAAGTCCTTACAAAGGCACGAGAGCTTCCTCTAAGACAAAATCATATCTTAAAATCTGATGTTCTAGACACAACATTACGTTGAAAGCGGTTCATATCGAATCAGTACATCAGACAAGTTTGGACACGATACGCGAGCTTCCTTCTCTCGCACTCATGAACTGTGGTTATCCACAGTCCACACTCGCAGTTTTTCGACGGAAAAGCAAACGTTGGGTCAATTCATCAACCCATTCCGAATGTTAAAAAAATACAAAAATGTGTCTTTTACCCTGTTTGGACAAGACTTTTCGTTGAAATTGAGCGTTTATACAAAAGTTCTAGGCAGGTTGCTTCACAAAATTAAGTTTGAAAATTTAAAAAAATGGTACGATAAAATATTTCCTTAGCGCAAAGGTGTCCTTTTTAGTGGGGTAAGACAAACTGTGACGTTTCAGGACAACGAAAAAAGAGAAATTAAACGTCTTGAGCGGAAGATAAACGGAAACTGGAAGAGCTATAATGACAGGTTGGGTTAATACTGATCACGTGGCGGATGTGCAAAGTAGAAAATACAGCCATCGAAATCGAGAAACACAAAAAATTGAGGCGTCTGACTGAAGGAAGAACTGGGCGAAAATCGACGGAGTCTTTCGGAGATTTTGTGCACTTGATCTCCACGAATAATTGACTACAAGCGCTTCGATTCAGGCTGCGATACGCAGTAGGTACTTTGAGCAACTCTTTAATTAACTACATCACAGTTAAGGTTCGGTTCCTCTCCAATTCGGCTCGGAACACATTAAGGCTACGCGCTGCTCAGCAACTCACTGAAAACGGAAACTGGATATTAGGAAATGATTGAGCAGGAAGATAGGCTTGGACTAAACTAGGTATATCCAAACGCAAGCAACAGCGGAAGATACGTACCTTGATAATTCTCGTCCTGTTAGGGCGTTTCCAACCAGACCTGATCTCGATCTACTTCGGTTCAGTTGAGCTCTCCTCTCCGCTGAAAAATGTCATAAAATATGAGAAATTCAGTTCCACAATAGTCAAAACAAGGTAGGGGGATTTTTTTTTTCTTTTTAAACAAGTTTTTCCTTGTCCGAAAAACATACTAGAGTGTTTACAACGGCGTGATAAATTTTTGAAACAAATGACTAGCCTAAAATTATTTCAGATTATTTGTAGATTTACGATAACAAAAGACCTCAGATTGGAATTTACAGAGGTGTTAGTACGTTGTTAGGTTGGTGACTATCAGGTTAGCCTAACAGCGTCTCTTGACAGGAATTCTCGATACAAAGTTTAATTACTCTTTCTAGTCATAATGTCTTATTCTGTCTTGATTACACGACTCGTTATAACGTCCTTTCGCTCGGAGGTCGTACTAACGCGACTCCACTGTACTATCAGTCCAAAAGGTATTGACCGGTTCTAGCCGCGTAGGAAGGTTCAAACTTATAGGGAAATACATTGACCAGCACGAACACAACCGGACTATTCCGTTCCTTGCTGAAGTCTAACAAGAATACAAAGAGCTTAGCTTTAAATTTTACTATATTGTTTAAAAAATGAAAAAAAACAAACTTTTCCGGGGTTAAAACGAAAATTCCGCGATTTTTTCCTACAGAAAGAATGCTTTTACCAAGGAGTAACACCTTGCTGGAAATCTGTATACCGAATATCAAGGATATCAAAGGAATAACAAACGGATATCAAGAGAAAATTGACCAATATCAATTAAATATCTGACTGATTTCAGCAGAATAGTAAAAAAAAATATCTGCTGGATATACAGAAGTATTAGCCAAATTATCAGCAGACAGTGGTCAGAGCGTAAAAAACTTGAAAAATCGCTGAAAACAGCCATGTTTTGACCGAATCCAACAGCCGGATATAAAGGCCTTTTGTACACCGGATATCATGAGTTGTCATCCCTTGGATAGAACCTTGCTGGAGTCGTAATAGATTACAAAGAGCTTGGCTTTAACTTTTAGTAAATTGTTTAAAAAATGAGAAAAAAAAACCTTTTCCAGGGTTGAAACAAAAATTTCACGATTTTTTCCTACAGAAATAGTGTTTTTACTTTTACGAACAGAAGTAATTCCCTGCTTTATCTAGGTACTCTAGATTTCTCCCCCCCCCAACGACTCCGCAGAATTGACAGAGAGCTGCTCTCACCTCCTGCTGCTCTCGGGCCCGCTCTCTTGCGCCTCTGGTCCCTGCTGAAGGCGGAGCCTGTCTGGAGAGCTTCCATAAGGGAGTCCATGACACCCTCTTGCGTCTGAGCGTTCATGTCAATGAGAGCCTTCTTCCTGGCGGCTCTCTCGGCTCTCTCCACTTCCGCTTTCTCCCGCGCTTCCCGCGCTCTTCTGCTCTTCTCTTCCGCCTCGCGCAGCTTCTGGTTGTCCTTCAACGCTTGCTGAAAATCCCACACAAAACAACTTACACATTTCCCCAACGTAAAAGAAACGTAACATTCAAACAGATATAAAAATCGCCGAAAATCAAACACATGCTCGCCGGAAATTAGCTCTCGAGAGCTATTTTCAAACGCTCTGTCCGCGTTTCAGTTACAAGAGTGAAAACCGTCCCAATCAAGGTGACTCAATAACGGTGGAGTCACTTCAGGCCTTATACACATAGAGAACGGGAGACGTTTTCTGACGCCACTAGTTTGCACGGGTCGCCTATTTACAAGATGAAAGGCAGCTTGCTCGGGTAAGTCCGGAAGAGTTCGGCTTCGTTCGACCCCAGCAAAGGCTGCCTTTCACCCGATGAGTAGGCAACCCGCACAAACAAATGGCGTCAGAAAATGTCTCCCATTTTCGACGGGAGTGATTCCACCGTAATAAAGTCACCTTGAATAGAATACGCCATTCGTCTGCGAAAATTGTTCAACTTACATAAAAGGAATCCTTAAATGTTTTGACGTCCGTAAAGAACTCTTCCAAGGTATACTTCTGTTTGTCAAAAGAAAAGAATTCCGACAGATCCGTGTACAACGAGTCCATCTGTTTAAACATACTTTGCAGGAGTTCACATTGCTCCCGTGCCTCCTTCGCAAAAGTCTGCAATTCTATTAAGGAAATCAACATGAAGCTTCTGAGATCTCGGTGGGGATTTTTCAAAAAGCGATTCAAGGCTTTCTCAGGGGTAATTGTTTGCTTCTTCAAACGTGTTTTCTTCTTTAAAAAGCGATTTTCATCGAATTTTGCGCCGACCTTTGGAGCAAAGAATAATGTTTTGGAAAGTAATAAAAAATTTTAAAACGGTCAATTTTGCAAGGGTATTTCAGCCCATTTAAGTATTTTCCAAGGGCAACTTTCATTCAAAACTATTCCAAAGGCAAGTCTCATTCAAGGCTTTTACCTGGTTTTCAAGGTTAAGGGTAACCAGACACCCTCGGCTTGAAAGGGGCGCCCTTTTTCTTTCAAAACGAACATTTCGGGAACATGGTCACAACAAGACCACCTAGGAACATCAATTACATGATTTCACCAAAACACAATTTTAAATTAATTAATTTAATATTTGAAAGAACGCATTTTCCACTTGTAAGTTCTAGTGGAATTGGCACTGAGTAAAAATAATAAATACTTAAAAACACGAGAACTATTTCCTCGCAAGGATAGGAGATGGTTCCAGCATTATGACTTTATATCGATAATACAACATTGGGCCTTCAAAAACGTATATAACATCCTAATAAAAGGGATAACAACTTGCTGGAAATCTGTACGCCGGATATCAGGACATCAGCAGGTATAATAAACGGATATCATGAGTAAATCGACCACATTTCAATTCCATATCTGACAGATTTCAGAAAATATTTAAAAATATCAGCGGGAAATATCTAAATATTAGCCAGATATCAGAGGACAGTGGTCAAAGAGTAAAAAACTTGAAAATCGCTGAAAATAGCCGTGTTTCGACAGAATCCACCAGCAGGATATCAAGGATATCAGCCGGATATCCTTGTACACCGGGTGACTGTCATATGCGCCAAAAAAGCAGGCGACAACGCCGCAAGCGCCAATTTGTAACCACCAAACGAGAAAAGTCACAAACACCAAAAATCGTTAACGCTACACTAACCTAACCTAAACTGTATAACGATAGGCCTACCTATCAATGGCGGTAACGAACTTTGGCGTTTGCGATTTTTCTCATTTGACGTTTACGGATTGGCGCTTGCGGTTTTTGGTGCTATCGAATGCATCCCCACCGGATATCCTGAGTTGTCAACCTTCGTGTTTATCATCAACGACTGCTTAGAAAGGATACGCCCATAACCTGCGCGAACCTGTCGTCTTCGCCTTGCGGTACCCGACTGTTATTCAGGTCAGTTTCCAGGTTGCGGACACTAGCGTCCATCTGCCGCAAGGCTTTCTGGACGTTGTCCACGGCCACCCTGGCGGCCCGGTCGACGTGGCTCAGCTCCTCGCCGAACGACAGCAGCTCCGGGAAATTCGTTTCGATGGTCTCCACGAGGTAGTGCAACAGCGTGGTCTTGTTCTCGATGTCCTTCGTACCCGTTAGCTGGAAAACAAAACACACTTTTCCTTACGCATTCCGAGGGCTTCATCAACACTGTTAAGGATATTCCAGCAAAAAATTAGATCTTGAAATTTTAAGAATTTGTTGGAAATGTGTTATTGTATACCGAAGTCCAAAAAAATTTGACCGTTCCGTTTTAGCGTACATTCTAAAGTTGGGAAAAAAATCCATATCAAAAGTTTATTTTGTTGATAAAGCTCTAGACCTCAACTTGAATGAAAAAGATAGCGCTAATAAATTGTTCAGCTTACCTTCGTGAGAAAACTGATCTCGAAGCCAAAGGCTTGTCCGTTCCTCGAGCCGCTGTTCATGTAATTGCCCAATAGGAGAATGAGCTCTAAAATTTGAGCGAATTTTTTGCTTTGCCGGACTTCTTCGCACGCTGCCGTCCCGGCAACGATATCCTGAAAAATCATTAAAATTGACGTTACATGGATCCATGTATCCGCCCAATGGAACTCCCACTGCCTTTCAGAACGTAAATTGCAAGGAACAATAAATACCAACGTTCCATGATCCGAGGTAGAATCTAAAACCTCACCAAGAGCAAAGAAAGAGTGGTGCAAACATATACAGATATTTAACATATGTTTTATGTTCTATGAAATTGACTTCAACAGTTTTCCGGAGAATTTGACTGATTGAGTTCAAAACACAAAAGCGCACGTTGCCGAGGCTAGTCCATTAATCATATTCGGCCGCTTTCGCGCCTTATTTCAAAATGCTTCGGTCTTGCATCTAATCCAACGCATGAAAGGATAACGTTTTACGGTAGATTTTTCCTTAATTTAACCCATAACAGCCCAAAGTATTTGAGTGAAAATTAGCTCAAGAGAAATTCCAAGGATTTTCCCCTTTATATTACGCAATTTTAAGCTTTGAAAAATGCCTATATAATTAAATTTCAGGTTTCCAGAGGGGTAATATTTTTTTTTAAACTGTGACAATACTGAACTAAAAAGATCCTCTAAAATATTTTTTTCTGTTTCCGAACGGCATCGCTGGGCGGTAGGGGGATAATCTCAATGAAGATAACAGACTTAATAAGAGATCCTAGTTCGGAGTAAAAAATTGCCGAGATTAAAATTAGCAAAAATAGGATGGAAACTTACCGGCTTGATATCGGCTACAATTTCGGCGTAGTGTTGCTTAAAGCTCATGGATTTCAGACGAGGTAGCAATCTTTTAATATCCGACAGCTGAAAGAAAAAAAAAAGGTCAATACCCGTGCCACAACGAGGGGATTAAACCATGATACATCATTTTGATTACCCAACGAATACGAAATCGCGACTAGAGAGGAATCGTGTGTATTCCAGTGCTCTACTCACACGAAAGTATTCATTGCTCTGAAAAAATATGCCTAGGATATAAGTACTCCCGCTACGAAAAAAATTCAGACGACAGCTGAAAACAGCTCAAAAATGTGCTAGGACCATTCTGGGATTCTTGGGTAATAATAATTTACATTCCAAATAGGGAGTGATACAAGTAAGAAGTGGGCAACAGCCGATGGCAAAAACAATTTTTAGCTCCCCTTAATCAATTGCAGCCCTTAAACGATAAAAAATCAACAAAAAAATTGGCTCAAGATTTAAAAAAAGGTAAAGGGTAACCTAGGTTTTTCTATTTTTTTCCGCCGATTTTTTTTTGGCAGTCTTCACGTTTTGACAAATGGATCTGATTGAGGTAAGGTTGGATAGAAGACCCAGGTTGAGACGTCAATTGGTCCTATGAACTAGAAGGATCGACCAATCAGGAGCCGTCCCACAACGCAACGGACCAATGGGAAGCCGACTTTTCTGACAGAAGGCCGTGAGTTGTGGGTCGGGATGACTGAACCTGGGTTTTCTATTTAACCTTAGATTGAGGGAAACTGAAAATCGGTAGAACCGATGTCTGTTGCTAAATTTGTTGATTTTAAGGGGACCGGGAGAGGCGGCAGTTCGCGGCCGGGAGGTTGGAGGGGAAGGCGTAAATTTTATATCCCACTTATTGACGCGATGAATCGACGAAATGAGCAACCGACGACGGTAAACATAATTTTTAGTTCCCCCTAAACAATTTTTTTACTTTTACACGGGCGTAAAAGTTCCACCTTGAAAAGAGCTCAGGCTTTGTTTTTAAGAAAATTCTAATCACTCGAACAAAGCGTAAACCTAAAAAATCACATAAATAAAAGTAAATATATGCGTTTCCCCAAACAATGTGTAGTTCAATCCTGTTTATTTCAAAATTGAGTTCGGTGACAGTGGGT
>Ga0058701_10002471_pt1 | contig 14042 bp, 4 predicted proteins | sample AgamicOrMae_FD_97039 | JGI IMG/M metagenome (GOLD analysis project Ga0058701, IMG submission 97039) | Agave microbial communities from Guanajuato, Mexico - Or.Ma.e | ecosystem: Host-associated > Plants > Phyllosphere > Phylloplane/Leaf | place: Guanajuato, Mexico | collected 2012-06-04 | reverse complement strand
AGCGGGGCCGAATGGAGCCGAGTGGAGCCGACAGAGAGACTGGCGAGGGGGATGAGAGGGCCATATATCCGGTTCGACGCCATGTTCCAACCGGCGGAAAAAACTCGCGCAAGTCGTCCATTGGGTTTGTATTTTAACTACGCTTTATTTTTTTACTTGTCAGTGTCGCTCCAAAAGTCTATAATTACTGGGAAAATTTAAAAAAAATGTTGAATTGCCGCCTTGGCTACAGCAAACAAGCTCCTTTTTACATCATTTGCGAAAGAAGAGTGCAAAAACGCATTGTCCTCGAGGAGAAAAAAGCAATAAATAGGCGACTATAAATGCGTGCGAAAATCTAGCGAGTAGCGGCTTCGCAGACGTACGCTGTTGGACCTTGCAGCAGTCGGGCAAGGTCAAGTTCGCCCCCCCCATCCCCCGCCCGCACTCGTTGCCCCCCACCAACTGCAATTGCACATGCATCTTGCAGCCGGTGCAGCCGCGAAGCGGACATGCCGTAACACAGCCCCTCCCATCTGCCTGCACTTTTTTCCTGGAAGTCTCATCCGACGAACGGAATGCGTCCTCTAACGCCCATGTTTACGATAATTACCATTTTACATTGTCGCACACTGTAAATTTGAAAGTTCGAATTTTGCGCCTCAAATGTTCCTGCTTCCGTCCACAGCGGGGCACGGCACAAGGCACTCCACCTAACTCAGCTGCTTAGGGCACGATCAGAGCGGTGGCGGAGCGAGGCACAAGGCATTAAACAGACGCGGGAAAAAACAATCAGTCGCTGGTCCGGGCGGCACTCACAAACGCCAAATTTCAAAACCGCCTATGCCGTACCCGCCAGTATCCATAAGCGCCAATAATCATAACCGCCAAAGTCAAAGGTTAGGTTAGGTTAGGTTGGTAGCGGCGTTGGTAGATTTGAAATTTGGGGGTTTTGAACATTGGTGGTAGCGGCGTAGGCGGATTTGGAATTTGGCGTTTAGGATAGCTACCCGCTGATCCTCATAATGTAATGAAAGGGTGAAAAGGAGAGGGGGAAAATCCAAACTTGAAAACAGAATTTATACCTGCATACTCAGTTTCACAAGAAAATCTCCGCAAGACAGAGATCCATTCACAAGAAAAAGAGTCAATTACCGGTATAATAAACTTTTCCGAAGTGGTAACAAAAAATTCACACGCTGCCCGATTTAAAATGTGCATTAGGTTGGTTTCCGTGCGTTCAAGTCACCTCCCATTTAAAATGCATTTAGTTGGTTTCCGTGCGTTCAAGTGTCCATTGTATTAACATAGGCGTGCGAATCGAACGGACCTAAAATGTTTTTAAAGAAAATAATCGTTTTGAAAATAATGATAAATCGTTTCATTTCGTACAAATTTTCTTGGATAATTTTTTCGGTGTTCAACACAGAGGACATTTTAAAAGCCCTCGAGCAAATGACATCAACATCATTAATACCCGACTGCTCGCATAACTCTTCAAGAGAATATCAAAATTTCTAATTCATACGCGTACCACACGAACCGCGATCCAAACTATCATAATTTGAGAGCAAATTTTGAAACTGGAATTTCGCGTCGTTGTCACGGAAATCAAAAGGTTTGTTCGGCCACAGCGAAGAATTAAATCCGAACAATCTGAAAATGGGACACTGAATAATTATAAAACGCAATTTCGTGTTAGTAAATAAACTATTCGGTCCATTTCAATAGAAACACGGTCGGGAAAAAGGGACACGGGTTCCGTAAGTAGAGCATCGATGAAAAGCAGAGGGAATATAAAAACGTGTTTACTACTGTGCACAGCACATGCCTCATTTTCAGTGCTGTGCTCGAAGACCTACTGTACAACGGGTACTTCCGTGAGCGTGTTTTTAGGCAGCGGAAAAGAGTGCTTTTAAAAAGATTTTCTAAATGTGAGACACCATTTTTTTTCAGAGACGATATGTCTCGAGTGTGGAACAATAGCGAAAGTAAAAAGATGCGTTCACCAAAAATCATCTATTCAAGTTTGCGTGGCTATACTCATAACGATAGCTCGGGTCTGACGCAGGCTAGAACTTCCATGTCCAACATAAACTACACTCTAAATTTTTAAGGTTGCATTTTAAACGGTTTGGTTCAACCCCTACGACGTTGAGCCGAGCGGAGCGAGGCACAAGCCACGTAACCTAACCTAACTTAACTTAGAGTTACCTAAACGGTCGCCAAGCTTGATGCCGCTTACTTCTCGGCGGCCGATTTAGGGCGGCCGATTTAGGGCGGCCGATTTAGGGCCGCTGAGAAGTAAGCGGCATCAGGCTTGGCGACAAGCTGAGCGGAGCGATAGCGGAGCGAGGCACAAGTGACTAAGTAATCTTGGTAAACGGCAAGGTTTTTTTTAGGTTAGGTTAAGCTAGGTGGGATGCCTCTTGCCTCTCTCCACTGTCGTTCCGCTCCATTGGACGACGAAAGGTTGAACCAAAAGGTTAAAATTGCAATCTTAAAGAATTCGAGTGTAAACTAACCAACCTGAACTACCTTAAGCTCACTTCAACCCTAACATTAACTAGATTGACCTCAAGAATAAAAACCTAAATCCACTTAAAAATAAAAGCACAGAACGACGAACACGTGTCTTGGAAAAAGCTATTTTAAAAAATGTTCCCGAGTTAAAAGAGTTTCGAATTATCGAAGTGCCTACATTGATGAGTTCCAACAAGACCCATAGGTTTAAGAATGAAGTGTGATTTTATTGCAGGATTGGATTGCCGAGGTAATGTGTAGGCGGAATGTAATCTCGAAGAGTACAGGGGTCTTAAATTTTCCGTGATGCGACGATGAGGAGTCTATGATTGGCGGAGTTCTGCTTGCGAAGTTAAATAAAAACAAAAGAGGGGTGTTTGTCGCTGCCGTCCGGAGGGGAGGGGGAAGAGCACTTCTAATTGGTCGTTGAGCACCAATCGCAGCACACGCCGGAACCAACATGTTTCCGCAACCCGCGAACTAGCGTATTTTCTGAATCCTACAAAACTGTATTTACTTATTAATTTTTTTGAACATACAGTTTCTTTGAGAGAAAACTTGAAATGGACCACGTAAAATATAATCTAATTTAATCAGAAAAAAATTACTCGTTTTGTCTTTAGTTGTGGCTCTTATATAAACTACACTTAAGGAAAATTTTCAGGTCACATTAACTAGCTGTTCATAAGTTAATGAGTCAACAGAGTCGTCTTTATAAACGATACTCTCCGCCGCTGCGCGATTCTAAATATATTAACTGAAAATCACTGTATTTTTAATAGTATGGTGACAGAAAAGGTATTTATGGAGTACGTATCTGTGCAAGTTTTATCACAACGATTCGATACATTCGATATGAGTGATTCAGTGTACTTAAGCTCACTAACTTATCGGGCATTAAATATGTATCAAAACAACAGCAATCCTAACCCAGCGTAGCGAAGCCTTGTCCCTTGCCATTGCTATCTCACTAAGCATAAGCAAGAGGCTCAATTCAATTAGGTCGTGTTGCGGAAACGTTAGGTTATGGATTTTAACTTGGAGGTGCCTGAAGTTAGGTTAAGCTATGTTGTGTTTGGTTAAGTCGTGGGTTTCAGAGAAAATGTCAAGCAATGGCACCAGGCCTAAACTAGGTTAGGTCAACTCTTAAAATGTGTGGTTGAACTAGAGTGCAACACTAGAGGTAGACAATGCAACTAACCGAGTGCGTTATTATAGAGGCACCAGGCAATAAAAACTAAAACTGAATAGATAAAGAAGAGAATTACCTCGGTTTCCATCCTGTCGTCCACTCTTGCATAGAAGTCTCCATACTGACAAGGCACCAACTTTTACACAAACACTGAAACAGAAGAACAGTTATTCACTGATGAATACAGCCAAATGTTTGACTGATTTCAAATTAGCGAGGAAATGATATTCACAGAAAGGTTCCACCAGTCGTGCGTAAAGTCGCCTTGTTCGCAAGCGGGCAATTCGTGGAACTGAGAGATTATGCTGAAAATAGCGGTATTCATTTTGAAACAAAGCACTTTTAGTTATCCAGTGATATGAGCGTTGCGTTAATTTATCTTAGAAATGATCAGTAAATTGGTTTTCAGGTTAGTCCTCGACTATGCCTTAAGAGAAATATCCTCCTGGCTTTAGGCTGCCATGTCTGTGACGCGAGCACTAGCTCACCTTGCCCCCTTTCCCCCTAAAATGTACCTCAGCAAAATAAGGCACATTATTTTCAGATAGTACCCTCACACTAATATACCCAGCAGTCACAACCGCTAGATCAGTGAAAAATTACTAAAGCGTACTGTATACTCGGCGAATCAACATCATAGTTTTAAGGTCCCGCCGTAGAAAGTTCGCAGATTTCTCCGCGTGTTAAATCTAAGTTTGACAGTCACATAGTAAGACCATTTCAGCTATGTCTGCTCTTTAAAACCAAAATCGAAAAAAAAGGAATTTTCCCTGAAAATCAGCAAAAGAATCTTCACTGATTGGAATTTTTCAAGCATAAGCGACCTTCTCTGATAAATAATCACTTGAAAAAATTGTTCGGAATTTAACTGGCTCGTTTTTGGTTAATTTTATGTACACTGAAAAACGAAATACCTGTTTTAGGTACACGAAAAAAATTACTGTGAGAATGACAATTATTTATTTTTTGGAAAAAAATGAATTGAATATTTTTTACCCTTTTACGGTGCAAAAATAAAACAGGGGTTAACGTATTTTGGTAATTTTTAAGATTGACCTGTGTTCACCTGTATCAATGGAAAGCTCTCGCCAAGACCTTTTGAATGATTTGGCTGAACGTGGGTCCATCTTGAAAAATGACCGAAATACGCACAATTCCCTTATTTTTCAAGATAGACCTATTTTCAGCCACACCAATGGAAAGATCTCACCGAGACCTTTCGAATGATATGACTCAACATAGGTCTATCCTGAAAAATAATCAAAATACGTACCACCCCCATTTTGTTTTCACACCCGAAAAGGCACGGACTCCCTAAAATAGGTGTTCCGTTTCTACTGCGTGGGTCCGTGCCCGGCCTTACTGTACTTATTTGTCTTCGCCAAACGAGTTCAGCTCTAAATTTAAAATTTCCAAACTTGCATTCGCCCCCAGTTAGCAGAAATTGGCGATCTATCCATAACCTGCACACGCGCGGCAGCGATCGTCCGTCTCTGTCGGCGCTGCGGAACCGGCATCGCTCCGTCTCTGTCGCGTAGCGCTCTTTATTTTTGTTTTCTTTTTGGTGTTAGTCCGTTGGCCTACGCCACCCCGCCCGTGGTTTCCCCTTGTATCCACGTGCGGCCTACTAGGTCATCGGCTCTACCGGATAAGTCGCACCGCCCGACGCCGAATGCCCGAATGGCCGGCCGCGCGGCCTCGGCCCGGTCCGGCCGCCTTCGGCTCAACTCGGCCGGCCAACCCGGGCCGATCCGGGCCGGGCCGCGGCCGGGCGTCGCTGTGCGTCGTATCAGAGTCCTCGCCGGGTCATGGACTTAAATATTGTGGAGTCCAATGTGAATCCAAGGACTAAGCTTCGCGAGTGTGACGTGGAGCGCGGTTGGCATTTTCGGGGTCTTTCACCAACATTGTCGAATCACAAACAAGCCTCTCGGAACCGCATCAAATTTATTTCAGTTTGCGAGGGTTGGGAGCAGTCGGGTTTGGGTAAGCAAGGTGGGCTGAGTTAGGTTAGGTTAAGTTTGGTAACAGAAGGCTGGGTTATGATAGGCTACGAGAGGTGGTGTTTGTCTAGGTTAGGCCACCTGATTTCGGTGGGATAGGTTGGGTTAACCGGGACGAGGTTAGACTGGGTTAGGTCCAGCGGAACAAAGATTACGCTGGGTGAGGATAGGTTGACTGAGGCTGGAGTAGGTCAGGCTTGGTTAGGGTTAATTTTGGTTCTGAAGTTAGGTTACACGGAAAAAAATTACTTTGTCAAAACTGCAATTTTTGGACGACAATTTTTATTCGGTTACAGTAACTAAATAATTCGTAATGGTGACAAGAAAATAGTAAAGGCGACAAAAAAAGAAAAGATTGTTATTTCAACAAACACGGTTGTAGTCTGTACAGGAACAAAGCGCGATTGTCAGTGTCACATATACTTGTTACTGTGACAAAGTCCTTTTTTCTTTTCTTTCTTTTTTTTCTTTGCGTGAGCGTCAGTTTAAAAAGGATTGACACGGATCGAATAAGGTTTCAAATTCTAGTTGATAAAAAGAAAACAAGTTAAAAAAATGGATTAAAATATAAAAATTTTAAGTCTCTAAGCACCGGAACTCGTTCAAACTATGCAGTGGAAAACAAAACAATTCTTCGAACGATAAGGTGGGCGTTTTCAAGAGGTTACAAATCTTCGTTGAAGTAAAACTGCATTCTTTTGAGTCTGGAACCTTAAACACTCTTTTCTGTCAAAAAAAAGAAAAAAGAAAAAATCGGAATGAAAATGCAGCGAATTCATATGACTTTTATTCGTGAAACCTTGATAACAAAACACAAGCAATAAAGTCTTTTTCTTTTAACAAAAAAAATCTCTTTGGCGCGACAGGCTTAAAAAAGCCACTGCAATCCAAAGATTCACTGTCGGCACAGCCAAATCTCTTGATTCTTGGCTCGTTAATATAATATAGCCGATGCTCAAAAACCGACAGATAAGATTTTTTTATCTTCTATAAATGTAAATACAATAAAAAAGAATTTTCTTGTGCAGGTATGTGTAAATACGACTTTGGCTATTCGGACCTTTACAACGCACAGTAGCTTTGAGAAGCTCTTGAAGTGGCCAATGTCCCGATCACTTTCAGGATCAATTGTTGTCCTGCTCATGCAATATTTCCTCCCCCTCCCTCCCTTTTTTTCCCTTCCGGTGGGTGTTTCAAAACGAGGGTGTTTCCCTCCCTCCCCCAACCCAGGAGATGGTGCGTATTCCCCAAAACAGTGCGGGCCTGGGCCTACCCTTGCCTCGGCCGCGGCCGGTCCGACAAGCCTAGGCCTGCTGAGCCTGGTGACAGGCGGCGAGGCATGGCGTGGCGCGATGGATGAGGGGGAAGCCACGAGGAGGGCTCTGCTCCTGCTCCTAGCGGATAGGAGGGCTAGCTCCTTGCCTAGGCAAGCCGAGAGCGCGCAAGGGTCAACGACCTCCGAAAGCTGCCGCCCGTGCGCGCGCTCCTTGCCTCGGTGACCCGACCCGACCGCCGAGGGGACTCATCCGCACCACAATAGATGTGTGAGAAGATAGATACTTAGTGGCTTCGGTAGGCGAACACAATTGGAAGCAGGTCAGGCCTGATTGTTGTACCTGTCAAAACAGATTGGCCCTATCGACCTGCAGCCCCGGAATCCCCATTAGGGTTTAAAAGTCCACGGGGACAAGTGGACCCACTTCGGGGGTGTTGTTTTTAGTGAGTGGAGGCGAAGGTACATTCAGCACTGCGTCGTTGTCTTTAACCGCGGCGCGGTGCGGTGCGGCGGGGCCGCAAAGAAGTCTTTTTTTCTTTGTACCTTACACGCGCGCGAGCGGAGAGAGAAACCGAGGGCTGGGGCCACCACGTGCCTTGCTCTGGGGCATGTAAGCGACCTGGTTAGTGAGTCCCGGCGATCCACGGGGAACGGGGTGGAGACGGTGGGTGGGGAAGACTTGGGGACAGCCCGACTCGCCATGTCCCGGTCGTCCGAACCGCGTTCGGCACTTTCCGCCGGCCCTCGGCTGACTTCGTGCTCGTGTAGGAGGTAAACACTACAGTTGGATCCGTGAGCTAGCGCGGCGGGCTGCTTGGTTGATCGTCGGAGCAAGAGCGTTTTTCCATTTTGGGGAGACTGCGACAATTCTTGTCAAATTTCGGAAAAGTCACCCGAAAACAGTGAAGGGATGTTTAGGCTATCAATGGTAGCGCGAGAAAGGTGAACATTGCGGGCTCACCGTGATCAAGATAAAGTGTGATGGTGGACTGTCGCTAGTGAGGCTGGTCAAGTCATTTCAACTTTTTCGACGGACGGACCGTTTTATCGAGTGAACATGAACATCAGGATAAATGCCCGGTTCAGTGATTCCACCCAATGTTTGTGGTGAGTAACATGTTTCTTTTCTAAAACTTTTTTGAATACGATTTTTTATGTTCACAAATTGTAATCAGCATCAAGAGCATTTCATTCGCTTTTTCTTTCTTTCCTCCTCTTAGCCGTTTTTCCTGCTGTTTTCGTAGTTGCACGCATTGCGCAAATATGTCAATACCGGTAAGTCGCTGCGTGGATGGCTGAGAGATGGAATTTGTTGCAGATTCAAAGTTAGGGTAGGTCGTTGATCGGGTACCATTCTCCAGGGTTGATATGTGGGAAGGTTAATGATCCCTGATTCGGTCGCGATGCCCTCTGGCGACTTGAATATCCCCTAAGCCGAAGGTGATTGGACCACTCAAGGTCGCCTCCCAAAGTTGCAAGCGTAAAAGGGCCGCCTGTCCGTCCCGTCTTTCAAATCGGGCAAATGCAGTGTGGTGCACTTAAGCAACCGTTGGGTGCGCATTTATCAGTATATTTAAAGCGAGGAGGGGTTGGGTTGGTCGACGACCAAAGGCGCACACGGAGAGGGATGATCGCAGGGAGGAAGAGAGGGTCGCGCTCTGGAGCTCAGTGATGTAATTTCGGCGTCCCCACTGTAGGCCCGGTTGCACGAGGTCGGTGCTCGCCGAGTCGCTTCCACGTGGCGGCTCAGGCGCTCGGTTTCTCGCTGAAAACCCAGCGCTGCGCCGCTCTGACGTCACGTACACGCGCCGCTGCAGCCTTCTCTCTCGCTCCCCTTCTCTCTCCCGCACCGCCGCCGCTCTCCTGCCCTCTCTCTCCTCCCTCACCTTCGCTCGGAGGCCAGGCGACGCGATGCGCCCGTCTCGTGATGTTTTTCAAGGGTCGGATCTCTTCGGGAAGGTCGGTAGGGTCGTCGGCGAAGGGTCGATCTCTCCGGGTATGAGGGAGAGAGGTGGCGGGGCGGGCTGAATCGGTCGGTACCCAGAGCCGCGACGCTGTAAGCGGCGCTGCCCGAAAACTGACCTTTCACAAGACGGTCTTATGAAAGCTAGTGTCTTGGGGCGGCGCGGCGGTGAAGCGCGGGGCTTGCGGTTGGGCGGGCGGGTGGGGTGGGACTGGGAGGAGAGGTGGTTCCAGGAGGCACGTGGACCTCCAACTAGCAGAGGGGAAGTGAAGGGGCGGTCCGATCCCGGGAGGGAGGGGAGGAGGGAAGAGGAGCCTCCATTACGTCACCAAAAGAGCTCCTCCCTTTCCCTTTGAATAGTTCCCTTTCCCCTCCTAGTTTAGTTCCTTCAGTTCCTTCCCCTTCGCCGTTTATTTACGTTTTCAAACAAGTACCACGACATGTGCAGAGGGGAAGGGGATGGCGTAAATAGCACAACAATGCCGCGTCGGCGCTCACTCGCCCGCACGTTGCACGTAGCTCAGTTGCATCGCCGCTGCAGCCATGGGAGGCCGACCTCCAAGGGACTACCGCCTCCGCAAACGGTGACCGCTCACCGGGTACGATCGCGTCCTCGCCGCAAAGCAATCGCGTTTCCAGCGCGTCCCCAGCGCGTCGGCCATGGCCGAAGTGTCAAATACTCGGGTTAAACTTTTTTGGGAAGCGTACAGAAGCGATCCTTCAGCCATCCATGGTGAGACTTGCGTGATAGTGAAAAGAGTGAAAAATTAAGTGTGACAAAATATCAACGGCCCCCAACATGTTCCCTGTTCCAGACGCGCTGTGGAGCCGCGTTTCAGAAATGGTGGGCTACTTCAATGGGGACATGCCTCCTCTGGGTGCCGACGGCCAGCACCGCGACCTGCTGCCCGTGGGCGCCGACTGCACTCTGAGCCCTCTGAGGCCGTCGGCCGCAGCCGCCGTGGCGGCCGCCGTGGCGGCGGGCGTGGCGGGCACGGGCTCCGAGCCCGGCTCCTCCGACGACCCGAGCGTGCGGCGCGTCGTGTGCAGCCCGGACCTGCCCGTCTTCTCGCTGACGGCGGCCTCCGTCGACGAGCCCATGGTGGACTCGTCCACCAGCCCGACGTCCTTCCACTGCACCATGTGCAACAAGGCGTTCGCGCAGAAGACGGCCCTGCAGAACCACATGCGCTCCCACATGCGCGAGGGCGAGGACCCCTACCAATGCAAGATCTGCGGCAAAACGTTCGCGGTGCCGGCGCGCCTCACGAGGCACAACCGAACACACACGGGCGAGAAACCGTACCAGTGCGAATTCTGCAACAAGTCCTTCTCCGTCAAGGAGAATCTCAGTGTGCATCGCCGTATTCACACCAAAGAACGGCCCTACAAGTGCAATGTGTGTGGAAGGGCGTTCGAGCACAGCGGGAAACTGCATCGGCACATGCGGATTCACACGGGCGAACGGCCGCACAAGTGCTCCGAGTGCAACAAGACTTTTATCCAGAGCGGCCAACTCGTCATCCACATGCGGACGCATACCGGCGAAAAGCCGTACGTATGCAAGGAGTGCGGCAAGGGCTTTACTTGTTCCAAACAGCTCAAGGTGCACGACCGCACCCACAGCGGCCTCAAACCTTACTCCTGCGGCATCTGTGGCAAGTCGTTCGGGTACAACCACGTGCTAAAACTGCACCACACGTCGCACTTCGGCGAGAAAGTGTACAAGTGCACCATCTGCAGCGACACCTTCACCTCGAAAAAGATGATGGAGATCCATATCAAGAGCCACGCGGAGCCGGGCTCGGTGGACGCAGGTGTCAACGTGGCCGGCGTCGCCGCCGAGGTGACGGAGTCGTGCGCCTCGTCCAGCAGTGACAAGGAAAATAAGGCTGAAAGTGACAGTGAGCATCGGACTATAGCCGCCGCGCCGGCGGCGCCTCCGAGCCCGCCACTCCTCCCGCAGCCGGCTGCCTTTGCCGGCCACTACTACGAGTCCTCGCACGAGGAGCAGCAGCGCCGGAACTTGTGCTACTTCCTGTACCAGCGCGAGCGGGTGCCGCAGCCGGCCACGGCCCAGCTGCCGCCCCCGCCCCCGCCGCCGGTGTACCTGTCGCCCACGCCCACGTCGACGCCCCCCAACGGCGTCAACCCCGCGCTGCTGGCCGCCGCCGCGGCGGCCGCCGAGCGGGAGGCGAGGGCCGCGGCCTACGAGCTGGACGACGACGCGGCGGCCACGGCTCCCCAGCCTCCCCAGGCGCATCGCCAGTACCTGGAGACACCCGCGTCGGCGGCCGTGCCCGTGTCCGCGGCGCTGCCCGTCACCGAGCCCAACGTGTGCGTCGTCCCGGAGTCCCTCCAGCGGCGGCTTTCTCCGTACTCCTTCGTGGCGCCGCCGCCGCCGCCCACGGAATACCTGGACGGGTGCGAGCGGCTGAGTTCCGAGGGCAGCCCCGAGGGCAGCCCGTCCACGCCCAGCCCGTCGTCGTCCCCGGACCCGATGGACCTGGCCGTGGCGCGCGACGTGCTGAGCCTCCCTCCGCGGAAGCGGTCCAAGATGATCCTCAAGTCGATGGAGAGCGCGGCGGCAGAGCTGTCGCCCGTGAGGCACAGCTCCGTCATCCAGTTCGCCCGGGCTCCACTCGCCAAGTAAAGTTACCAAGCACGCTACCTGCTCGGTTGTACTTATAAATGTTTGTTGAAGCATTTCTTCCTGTCCTGACTGAAAATACCTTGATTTTTGTTGTGTTGCAATCGCAAGGGCACTCGGTTCAGTAGAGACTGAGAGTTCCACCCACTTAGCGAGCATTCTTGGATTGGATATGTCATCGGAGAACCCGCTCAAAGTTACCAATATATATTCGTGGAAAGAGGCCGCCCTTTGGCATGCAGACATGCCGCGCGCAGTGTGAAGGGAAGGGATGCCGCGGGGGAACGACACAAGCCCGGAGCCTCTGCTTGTAAATAAATGAATTCCTCTATTCTATTATCACGTGAGACTGACGCCGTGTTAGCAAAGGTTGTTACCTCTTTTGACCAGCGGGCGCGTCGCGCGGGGGCCGCGCGCGGGGCGCAGGCCAGCTCCACTCCACAGTCCGTTCCCACAAACTTCTCTCCGGGGTCGTAGCCAAATGTATTTAAGAATTATATCACAAGACTGGTTGGTTGCTTCTCAGGGGAGGATTAGCTTTAATACTTGGGCGCGCAGGTCGGCTGTGGGCCGCTGGGGCTTTTCGAACTCTTTATCGAAACCGCGAAACGGGCCCGTTACGAGCTGGTCGACTTTTTTCTACCTCATAATTCACGTAGAATATGTAGAGCAGCAAATCAGATGGGAAATAAATAACGAACTGATCGCTAATTTCAGACTGACGTCATTTCATAGATGAAAATCAAGTCACTGTAAGGGGAGGGGGGAGGGAGGGGAGGGAGGGAAAATACTTTTGCCATGTGTGTATTACGTATCTAAGTCCGACTGCCGACGAATAGTAATCAGCTTCACCAATGTGACCATCTCGTAGCAAGGCGTTGCTCGCTGCTTTATTGTATTTATACAAATAAAATGTCCTCTCATTTTAAACTACTTTTCATTTAACGATCCTCCTGTCATTTATTTTCAACAGCTGAGTGCAGCTTAAAAAACTTAGCACACGTTTACGGATGCAAAGTACCTGCCAAATCATATCAAAACAGACGACCAACATACGTATCGGTACTGAACAGCGTACTAATTTACTTAAGTAATCAATTTGTTGATTGAAGTAGATATTTTTGGCTGCTTAAGAATATTTACTTTAAAATAAATCAGAAATGATATCAACAAAAAACCTAAAAACATAAATGAGAAAGGAGAAAATCTGCGTTTTCCGGACCGCCTCCACCATCCAACGGCGAGAGCCTCCGCATAGGCAACCGCGACAACACGTATGTAAGGCGTGATGCCTATCCTTCTCCAGGCAGGCGCTCAGCTGGTGGTGAGTATCCAACACGGTAAGTCAAGTTGGACGAGAGCAGAGCACCCACTTCTTGAATCGGTTCTTCAGGCTAAATTTTGGCCACACCCGCAATAAAGGCGACCACTGTAAAAAAAAATTAGGATACAGACTTTGGCTGCCCTGGTAAATAACCTTGTTTCCGCTAATAAACGTCTTTTGGTTGATCCACTTGTCTAATGACTCAGGAGACTCACGTTCGCAGTCTCCACTGTACAAATCACCAACATAGCCCTTCGGAAAAATATTCTTCTTTGGCTCATATTTCTCTTCTTTTTTTATGAATTTCGGGTATATGTAACTCGATTTTCCAAATAAGTTTCATGAAAACCAAGTTTTTTAATGTGGAAAACCTCGCAATTATCTTATGGGAAGCGACCCGCGGAAGAATTCGGTGAATTCCGCGCATTAGTTTACCTCGAAAAACGTTGATAAATAGGCTTGTGTTGATGGATGTGAAAAAAAAAATCTATTCCACCAGACAACGGGCGGTTTTTGCGGTATGCGGCGGACGACTTTGTTGGAGGGTTGCCGTGAGGGAAAAGAGATTAAAAATGTTTTTGGGCACAATATTTCGGGGGGCTTCTGCTATTGGCGCCAAGTTCATTCACACAAAATATTAGTTGCAGGAACTCTTTTTATTGCGCTGACATATTTTGCACATCTTATTCTGCGCGCAAAACCTTTCGGCGCAGAATCACTTGCGCGCGAACACTCTTTTTGTGCGGATGCCATCTGCTTAGAGTCCTTGTTGCACCACGTTTTCCTTTGCCCTGGCGTAAAGTTTAGGTTAAGTAACGTTAGGTAAAGGAGAGCTAGGTTCTAGGTTGGGTGGTGGGAGGTTAGTTTTAAGTTAAGAAAGCTTTTAGGGGCGGAAGAAAATTCAAGTCCTAGGGGAAGCTGGCGTGAATGAAGTCCGGTCGATAGCGACTCCGAGCAAAAAGGTTTCCATGCGACCAGAACTCCGCCAAAAAAAAAAAAAAAAAAAAAAAAATTTTTTCGGTTGAAATTCCCGGTGGGTTTTGTCTTTTTTTGTAGATTTTTTTTTTTCTCGTTTTTTTTGTTTTTTCGCCTATAGTGTGTGTTTTTATTGGTTTTTTTTTTTTTTTTGTTT
>Ga0058701_10002470_pt1 | contig 14043 bp, 4 predicted proteins | sample AgamicOrMae_FD_97039 | JGI IMG/M metagenome (GOLD analysis project Ga0058701, IMG submission 97039) | Agave microbial communities from Guanajuato, Mexico - Or.Ma.e | ecosystem: Host-associated > Plants > Phyllosphere > Phylloplane/Leaf | place: Guanajuato, Mexico | collected 2012-06-04 | reverse complement strand
TATATATATATACATATGGGTCGCCGAAAAAGTCAGACCAAAAATTGTTCATGCGGCGGATGACCCTCACAATGTCAATACAGTTGTTGACAGTGAGTAGGCATTGGCCTCTCTTATCGACTCAGTTTTTAAATTCAACTTTCATTTTTTTGGTGATCTTGCAGCCTATCCCATTCGTACTAACTCAACTTTCTCCAGGCGTTTAAGTCGGTGTTTATACATGTTATTCGCCCGACAGTTTACGGGCGAATACAACATCCTGGAGCCTCTTGTTGTAGGCTACGTTTGTCAACAGAGGAATTTTTTCTTTTCTTTTCATGATTCTAAATTTTTTTTGTGTTGCCTTATAGATACGGATTCTATTTATTCGTTATCAGTTTGTTTTTTTTGGATGGGGGGCACCCACAAAAGTGATTTCCGGTGTGAAACAAGAGTCGTGTCCGAACAAGGAGCGATTTTAGTCTGCAGCATCCACCAATTTTTTAAATAAAATATTTTGAGCTGGGGTTGTGAACGTTGCTACAGCAAGAGCCACTTTTCGAGAAGAACATTACAGTTCGTGGTAGCCTTTCGATAGGTTCGGTCAGCTTAAAAGGTTAGATGCTGTTCTGTACATTTCTGATGTATCGGACGTATGAAAAAACCAACTGTGCATACCCCATGTAAATATTTCCTGTGACAGCTTTGAAGCAGACTGCATGTGGTCTAAGTAACTTCATTATGATTGAATTATTCACTCTGACTTGTTGTCAATATTGCATCAACGAAAAACTCGAATGCAGTGTGCATTTCGCCGCAAATCTTGTTCAGGAACAATGGGTAAAGTGATTTGTCTGCATTTTAAGAGGATGTCCTCCCTGCTCCGCGAAGTAAAAACCACTCCGCTAAAACCGGAGTAATATCCTTGTCGTTAAGAATCTCTTAATTTTTTTGAAAGCGTATCTGCCACAACGAAAACAAATCAAGATGAAGATGTAGTTTCTTGTGTTAGAACAATCATTTTACAAAATCTCACGTCAGCAATGCCGTCTGCAGTTGGAACCATCACTCTACAAAATTTCAATTCAATTTACAGTCTCTTCAGATTTGAGTAGAGATCATTTGCGTTCGCAGAACTTGTGTGTAAAATATCGGGCACATAACCACTAGAAGGTTTTGGGGGAGAACGAAAAGTGCAACATTGTCTATACATTTGCAGCGTGAGAGACCCTAGCCTACAATGTTATATTACCGCCTTTTCCAGTGGATAAGCTGGGAATAGGAGGCCGTATTTCCTCTGTCTCTCGCACGACAATCCCCCTCTACACAAGAGCTCCTCGATCTGATATTAACCGCACACCGACTACACAGCGCAGCCAGTACGGTGCACTCAAGCCCAGATATAAGGTGCTTTCCGCCGCTATTTCGCCGCGCTTCCTTTGATATCGCAAATGCTTAAAACAAAGTCCGCCCTTTGAGGGCTATTTTCGGTTTGACTGGCAGCGACAGATTTCTCCCAGAAACACTGGAGCTTTTGTTGAACGAGTCTCGGCTTGGTTTTGGTTACCCAATAAAATAGCAGCAAACCACACTGTCAAGAACCACCGTGCGCATTTCATAGAATTTTGCTCTCGGTGCGATTTGATAAAATTAGTCTCAAGCGCTTATGTGTGTCGCTGATATCGATTTCCAAAAATCCGTTTGTGGAGTTTATGAGCCGGTTCTACGCATATTGAGGAAACGTATTTGTTTCATCGCATTCGAGCGAAAGAGCTACAGCAATGTTGCCGGATTCCGTGACTACGTCAGTTAAAAACTCGGTTTATTTTTTGATTAGTTGAGATAACGAAGTTTACAACTCCATTTTTGGAATGCTCAGCTCGAGTGCAATTCAGAACAGACCCGACATGCAAGGTTATCTCTTATTGGTTTCACGTTAATCGTGCGGATACACTTTTAAAATCAAGATACCTGTTAAAACTCGGCAACAGTGGAATTGAAGCGAGAAGCGGCATCACCTCTTGCGCGGCCTTTACCGTTATAGAGGGCACGTCTTTGGGTGATCCCATACTTTCTACTTTCACACCCCTTTCGCCCTCTCGCTCGAGTGCAATGCTTACTTACGTTTCTTCGCTTTACTTTCGTGACTCAACCCAGTCTTAATCTAAGCGTACCTTTATTTTAACAGAGAGCCCATTTACCTTAAACCAGGGTTGTAAATAACGTTTTTGAAAAAAAAATAAGAAGAAGAACACAATTTGCTTTTCCTTCCTTCGTCAATAAAAAAGAAAAAAAAGAGGAATTAACGTTTCTCGTTACCGTTCGATTAAAAGAAAAGAATTTGAAATTGTCATTTATTATGGCTTATTGATTTAGTCATTTTTTTTTAATATTTAATATGGTCATTTTTAAATTCAGTGTAAAATAGTCAAAATTGACTTATATTTAGCGGTTAAAACATTTCTACTATATTTCTAGTATTAACATTTTCTAGTACCGTTAGTTTGGTCTCTGAGTCAAAAATAAGTCATTTTTTCTAGTTTAAATATTCAGCGAGTTCTTTTTTCATTATTTAAATAGTCATTTCGACTAAAAAAAATTGTCAAAATTGACTAATTGAAATTTTAAAATCTCAAATGCCAAACGTTATCCTTTGACTAGTTCTTGTAGTAAGCTGTAAATGACTAATTTAACATTTAAAAGTGACTATAGATTAGTTCTTTTTTCTAAAAACAGTCCAAAATTTACCAATTGAAATATTAAAATTTTACCTACTATTCTTTAGTCAAATTCGACCATTTCACATTTACATTGAGGATTGCGGTCACCTTCCCGTGCTCTACAAAAAAAAAAGGAACGCGTTTCTAGGACGTCGTTCCTGTGAACTGTAAGCAGTTTTGTTCATAGTCGTTCCTTGGATCGATATATGGAACCTTTAGTAGTGTATTTGTGCCTTAAATAGATCTTATAACTATTCACTCTACTATCCAGGACTTCCTTCCCTGCCTACCCAATATCTTTCGTCTTTGGGAGCGAGACAGGGCCAGGATAGAAGTAATTTCTAGAGTGTCCCTCTCCATTTTGCGGTTTTCAGAAGGCCGGCCGATTTCAACGCTTCAGCTGTTCATTAAAGCAAAATTGCAGCCAATCGGTTTAATTAGTCTTGTCAGAAACGCGAATCTTATGGGGAAGCGTTGGAAGAATGCCCAGGCGAAACACCGCAAAACGGCACGCTTTACTGACCCAATTTTATCGGACGGGAGGGGAGGACAGGATAGGTAGGCGAGAGAAAAGTCGATGAACGATGTGGCGGCGGCAGGAGCAAAAGCAAGCTTTGAGTGCAAATCACGTCGTATATTACATTATGATTAGGTGCACAGCGCATTGCAAGGTAATTACAAAGTAGTTAACCGCGGGCAACATGCTTGCCAAAATTATTTTAACCCAAGTTTTAATTTAAGCCAAACATTTCCGTTTTACTTGCCCGTCTATCGTTGTATCTTTGCTTTTTTATATGTCATTAAAAAGTTTTCATTAAACTCTCAATTGAATTTTTGTACATTTTTTAAAAGTTAGGTTAGAAATCAGCTAAATAAGATGACAGAAGTCCGTAGTGTTGGAGTGTATAGTGATGCCCATAATTAAGTGACGGGCCAAACAAAATCTAGTGACTTTTTGTGTAAACTAAGGTGTGGTGGCAGCAGCAAGTGGGGTGGGTCGGGGAAGGTTCCGGGGGAAAGGCGGGCACCTCCTCTTGCCTCAACACCCTCCCACTGCCCTCCCTAGGCAATGCTTCGAACACACATTAGTTTACAAAACACTAGATTTTGTTTAGCCTATCACTTATGGACATCACTGTACAATCGACATATTAAATTCTGTATATTAACCCACCACCGCCCAGCGATGCCGTTCGGAAACAGAAAAAAAAATGTTTTAGAGGATCTTTCAGTTCAGTATTGTCACAATTTAAAAAAAATTTCACCCCTCTAGAAACCTGAAATTCAATAATTCAGGCCTTTTCCAAAGCTTAAAATTGCGTATTGTAGTGGAAAAATCCTTCCAATATCTGTTAAGCTAAACACTTGAAATCCTCTGGGCTGTTATGGGTTAAGTGTTGCTATGTAGGGACCCGTTGGCTTGAATTGCGAAACAAGGTTGTTGACTTGGTTCCGTGAAACGAGAGCTGTGTCAGTTTTGAGAGTGTACGATTCGTGGTGCGACAACCCAACGATACTGCCCCTAGGGGCGCCGATCGAGCAGACGAGGAGGAGGCTGGCGACCCTCCTAGCGGCTGCCTTTGCTCGTTGGCAACCCGCTCGGCGGCAACCCGCTCGGCAGCGTGCAAGCGAGTGCTGCGGCCTTGACTCTTTCGGAAACAGCTGTCCTCTTCCAAGGAGCCAGCGGACCTGGCAGCCGAGCAGCCCCAAAAACCTCGAAACCTCCCCGACAAAGCCATTAGCCCCGAACCTCTTAAACCCGGTACACTATGGCTGATTACTGCCATCGACTCATTAGTTAGCGACACGCGAGGTCATTCTGTCGAACGTGGTGTGGGTGTGGAGAAGGGAGGAAGGAAAAAAAGGAGGGAAAACTCGCACACCGCCTACACTGGCTTTGCCGCGGTCTCCATTTCACTTGCCAACTTCGGCAAACAAAGAAAATTGGCCCAAATGGTTTACACTGCTGCTTGTGTACCCACTGATCGATTTCACTCGATTCGTGATTTACGTGACGGATAGAATCAGCACTCCGGAATCAAGATCGGAATTTTGCTTTAGGCTGTACTCGTTCTTTATAGCACTAACCGGATAAAGTAGGTACGGAATTTAGTTTTTTTTACACTCCTTATTTATGTGTCGGATAGGATAAGTGTAGAATCGAGACATATTTTTTTTCTAAATGTTAATGCGCTTGCTCATTTAGGTGCCACTTATAATTCTTATATATGGATTTTTTAACGCGTCATGGTACGTTTCAAACGATCTAAATTGAGGTATGTTACGGTGGTTCACGATGATTTAGGTTACTTTTACCTAGAGCAACATCAATTAACATTTCCGAGCCTCCATAAATTCAGAAAAAAAGAAAAAACTGGGTCACGAGCTTGTTGTCCAATATTGAAAGATCAGTTGCTCAGATGCCGATCACGCGTCTTAAACTGCGCCAAATTTCTTGCTGCCAAGCACTAAAGTACATCTAAAGCCTTGGTAAAAAATCGATGCGTTGTAGCTAAGGCAGTTAAAAACAACGTGACCTGCGTGCGTTTCATTCACTGATATACTTCAGCCTTCTCGTCACATCAGCTTTAAGAAGGAACGAAATGTTAGTTCTTAATGTGAGATTGATATCCACCTCGAACGTTCTAACGTCATTAGAACAGGAACTATTGCCTCAACTATTACATCCATTTAGTTTATCACATTAGGCGTTATTGTTGTGTAGCAAGAAAAGCTTCCAACCAGGATGGAATTCCAGGGACAGTAATTATTGAAAGCGCAATTGGTTTTGTCTCTGCCTGGAATTAATTCTGTTTCAGAGGTAGAATTTAAGTACTATGAACGTAATATTGGGAGCTTAAATCGGTATGGTTAGAGGGTGGAATGTAACACGTAAAACATTTTTGGTTCTGGATATAACAATAAGTTCGCGACTCTAATAAGATTGTGACAAACAAAACTCGCCCGAACGAAGAGTATTGTTTTAAAAGGAAAACCTTTCGAAAGAAAATGACGAAAGCTTTTGGTCCCTTGCGAAGCGTTGTTTGGATTTCAACTTCAACAACGGAGGGCTGACACTGACGAGAAGGAAGAGGAGCGAAAACCTCACCTTTTCTTTTCTCAACTCACTTGGATCTTTCGATATCATTGTTGCAAGATTCCACGACTTCGTCAAATGTAACCGCAGCATTCAAACCCAATAAACAATCTCTATAACCTGGCACTTTGCAGAATCATTGGATTGCTCTCAGAATACAAGGTTATTCAGACTTGTTCAGCTCTGCTTGTTAAGAGGCAGGATGTGTTCTGTTTTAACGGAGTCTAAAATCTGGCAACATTTCTGGCTTAGAAATCGATAATATCCAGGCACCTTCCTGTAAAACGGCCACCAACGTGCACTCAAACTAAACACCTGTGCCTGTACATAATTAATTTTCTTTTCATGAAAGACCTAGCAATGGTCACATAATTGGGAAGCTCGAAGCCCGTACTATTTAAAAGGTTTTTTTTTCCCCTGAAATACTTTCTATATCTGTTACCTTTGGATTTATCAATGAGTGAACATTCGACCATGCAACCAATGGAGTAAGAAAACTTTCTGTGAACATTTACCCTCAACAGCCCAAAGTATTTGGAGCGTTAGCTTAAACGAAATTGAAATAATTGTTTTGATTGAAATACGCAATTTTAAGCTTTGGAAAATGTCTAAATAATTAAATTTCAGGTTTCCAGGGGGATTTTTGAATTTTTTGAATTGTGACAATACTAAACTGAAAAAATCCTCTAAAAATATATTTTTAAAAATATATTTGAGCTTACAAGTAGATTGTTTTCCAGTAAGACCGCATGAAAAATGCATTCATGTGACCTTGTTGCTAGTATACGGCCGTATAAATAAGAACGAGAGTCGCGACTCAAACTGCCCATTTGACTGTTGTCCTATAAAAATTGGCTGTAGTCGTAGACTGGTCAACTGGAACGTGTTTAGGGACGACAATAAGAATGTTTCGACCCCATAAAGTGTCCTTGTAAACGATTCCGAAGCAACAGATAAAAACCCTATAATCCACCTGTTGAATGATGCAAAGTAAACACATCCGCCTGAAATGCTGGATCGATCTGAATTTTCCATGGATGTTAAAGACACGCTCTTTGTCGACAATCGATGCCAAAGTGAGCTGTCCCTAACCCCCAGTCCAGATACAAAACGCATTAATTCGGACCATTTGACACCATTTTTAGGATCCCCCCGGATAAGAAGATATTGCAACCACGAAAAAATTCCGACGCTTTAGCCATTTTTAAACACTTCTGACCATTTAATCAGGCGGAAATTTAACCACACGGAAAAAAATGTTTTGTTACAGCAACGAAATTAGGGACAACAAATAAAATTTTTGTTGCTGAAACCAAAAATTTTGCTACAGCAACCAAACGTCTTGTTGACAGAACTAAACGTTTTGTTGTTGTTACAAAATGTTATCCCTATTTTAACAAATGATTTTGTTAGTAGAACTAAACCTTTTTTCCCGTGCATAATATGAGTACGTATAATACGTTGTCAAAACATGAATTTGTAGTCATTGACGAGGTTTGTTATGAAAGAATAATGTCCAGTAACCTAGATAAGGATCTCATCAATATGAAGTAACATTTACTTTCATGCATCAATTTCAAACGTTCATTTTTATGTAAAAGTATGGTTGAGCTATGTTGTTCTGTACAAGCGGATTTTGACAACGTATTTATCTTATATGGTTGTACGAAGCGCCTTTTCAAGCCCATCTTTTCTTGTAGAAGACAGTCAAAATCTGTGCCACCAATTTTGACTTCTGAGATTTGACGAATAAATTTTTTAAGGCCTTTAGATTTTGCTCCCAAGCCTGGGGAAAGATGCGTTGCGTGTTACGTATTTTCTATTTGTCGCGCAGGATTTTGCTGACGATTTGGAAATCTGTTGGAAATGTCGAAATTAACGGAACTTGATTTCAGGAAAAAAGTGTGATTTGTACTTTGCAATTCCTGGTTTCAAATCCCTACCATTGTTTCCATCTTAAGTTCACTGTCTTTCCCCGTGGGGATTTGACTGTATTACAAAACGCAGCGTTGCTAAAAGTAGCCCAACTTTTACTTTTACATAACTTGATTTGTTTCACTTGAAGCAAGCAACATCGGCTGCCTTGGAAGTTTTGTTCCGATCGATAGCACCCCTCGCTGATTAGGCAAAATATTGGAAACAAAACAAGTTGTGAGTGATCTCGGGGAGCTCAGAAACAAAAATTCTTACTTACAGACAGTTCCGTTCGCCAAAAGTACCACTACTTTAAGAAGACACTCGACATGGCTGTTTTATAGTTGACTTATTCTCTCTCAGAAATAATTTCGTGCTTCGAAACGATAGGGTTAGATGCCAGCCTCCGTCCTCACGGCTTGTGGAGTCGAAAAGTAAAATGCTAGCGGTAAAAATTAAATTAACTTTTAGAATTATGGCAGCCTTTGTTATGAAAACGTCTTAGGAAACCATGCTTTATAAGACGTTTTCGAGATATCTTAATAGCCATATTTTTTTCCCGGCCGAACAACAAAGTAAGCTACATGCAACGTGGTACAGTAGGCGCGTGTTATCCCGTGGAGCCCAAGTAATCGTACTCGGGATATGAATCAAGAATGCTAACATTACGTCAAGCATTCTTCAACTTGGTGCAAATCAACAATGCGCTTTTCAACAGCTTACGTCACGCGAGCCTTACATCTGTTTGCCTGGCGCAAATTTATATCCCCATCATTACCTTTCACTCAGGTTGTCAAATTAAAGTTTCATGGGGAATCTTTTGTTTTCGCCGTTCAATTTAACCCTTTAATGCAACTGGAAAAACACTCTCATCGTCGTGACACGTATAGCCGAATGATTTAGTCGATATACTTCGCGTGATGTGACGTTATTGTGTTCTTTTCCATGCTAAAGTGAAGATTTATTCGAGTGAAAATTCAAAAATCCACTTTTTTTCGTCGGTGAGACTTTAGTTTTATTTGTTTGAAAGTTCGTGATCGTAAAAAGGCACGATAAATATATTTTCAACTGTTATTATCTAAACTGATTCTCGCAGTTTACTGTGTACGATTTTCTTCCTTTAATTTTTGAGAAATCGGGGTCTGAAAATGTTTTACATTAGATCCTACGGAGATCGAGTGTTGTCAATGGTTTTCAGACTGAAAATTCGTAACTCAAAAATCTTATGTTGAAATTAGTTGACGCAATATGCTTGAATATGTCTCATATGTTGCCATTTTTGGGGGGAATATTGCTCCATAATTGCAGCCTTAAGTGAGGCTTTCGATAAGAGGTTAGACTTGCTGCAACGTTCTCTCACCATTTTGTTTAAATTCATTCAAAATTTTGTTCAAATTGGTTAACTCGCCTTTCCAAAGATTAATTCATGTTTCCTACAATCTCCATACACGTTAGCAGATGGTCATACACACACATAAGCGAAAAGTCCCTTTTTTGGAGCTTCCGATGAGTTAGCTGAACCAGAAAATATGCTTAACTCAAATCCGAGTTTTTGTCGACAGTCCAATATTTCGATGTTTGTTACGAACGAAGAAGTCAAGTCAAGAATTCAATTACTGATAAATATTTACTGTTCTCAAAACAAAAACATTTTTTACGTGAATGGAGCAGTAACTAACTGCCATTTTGTAGAAAGTTAACGAGATCACTCTATGATGAGACCCAGGTGTCCCTGTGGCAAACGTCAGTTGACTGACCGTAATCACTGATGAATGATTTTGCTAATCAGGAATAGGCAGTGAACTGTGATACGCCTCTGAAAACGATTGGCAGTTTGCCTTTTTTCTTATTATTTTTTTCTCTTTTTTTCAGTGACCAAATGTGAATTTTTTGTTTTTAAGTTTCTTGCTACTACAACCTACAAAGTTCTGTAGTTCTGTCCCCCTATATTTAAGCTTTCCCAATTTACATTCTAGTTGTATTTTTTCAAAGTATTATATTAAGAAAACGTTAAACCTCAGCGACTTTTCTCAATATTTTTTCACATAGCTGAAAAAGATTCAAGATCTTCAGATATAAAAGAAAGTTTCGATCCTCATTAAGAGACTCTGGATTTCCTGAAAAATGAGATCAAATCTTTCGAGCTTAAATTTACGTTTGGATAGTACCGGTCGTAAGACCGTCAACACTTTTTAAAGAGGTGGGGTTGAAGCTGCTACATTTTATGCTAAGTAGTATATATCAGTGTAACCCTGTCTTTCTGTTGACGCAAACGCCCCGGCTTGATATTTATATCGGCAAGTGAAAAGGGGAGAGAAAATTGTGATAAAGTGTTTCTTTGTCACAGGACTTGTTTCGTGTGGTTCATTACATTTTAAAGTGAAAAATAGCTCAAGGTAACTGTTTTCCTGGTACGAACCTGTGTCACCACAGCAAACTCATTAAAGGACAAGAATCAGTTAAAAACTTTGACTAGCCTAAAAGTTGGCTACTTGTTTGACTCTTGAGTTCCGTTTGTCAAAGTCGGATTTGCGTCGTTTAAACACGATGTTGTTGCGAGAAAACTCAACCCAAAAAGCAATGTTGATTTGGACTCTCGAACACGAAGAAAAATAATATCTAACTTTCTGAGAAGCAAGTCTTCATTACGCCATGCCTTTCGCTCACGTTGCGATTTTTCTGAGAACTGGGACTCACGTTCACAGCTTGGAAGGTCTCCCTTCAAATGTAAAATAGCCTAAAGCTAAAGAATAAGCGCGAAAATGTCCATGCACTTTGTTATCAGGTTTGACTTTTTGTGAATTATCTTTTTTTTTCAGTCTTTGAATTGAAAGTAATTCAAAGAACTTTCCCGTGTTTAGTATACATTCAATTTCAGGATATAATAGAGAAATGGATTCCACACAAAAAAGGACTATTTAAGGTGAAAGCATTCCACTAGTTTTTAACTGAGTATTCCGATTTTGACTTTGTTCAGCAGGTTCCTATTTCTGAACACAGATGCGGTTCGGTACCGCTCTGCGGGGCTTGTCTCGAAAACACTGTTCCTTGGACAATTTCCGTGATACCGGTAGCGACCTGTTTTTTTTTCTCGCGTGGATGAGAGCACAAAACTTAATGAAACATGTACTATGTCATATAACCGGTTTTCCAATTATATTATGTGTACTCTATTTTAATACTCGTCTATATAATAAAAACAGCCCTTTATTGCATGATTACGGAGGAGCATTGATTGGGAAATAGACGAATAGACGAACGGAGTTGAAATATTCCAAAAAAGCTCTCGGAAAGGCTTAACGAGGATTCGAAGATTCATGAAATGACATTAATATTTCCCTCAAAAAATTTTAGTCGCCTGAGAATATCTTGTAAGTAAAAAGTTATTTTTTAAAAATATTTTTAAGCAAGAATCTGCCTTAGAAAGTACCCATGATAGCATGAGAGAAGGACCGCCCTACCCTCATTGTGAGTGAAATACTTATTTTAATGCCACTCTTTTTCCTGTGCTTACGACAGCTTTAGTAGTATTGTTACAATTGATTCTCTAACTCAAAGAAAAACTACGAAATAATCTCAAACATAATTGTGCATCGCTTTCATCACTCATTAGTCGACTATACTAGCGCTCTTCTCAAATGTAACTCAACTGCTCATTCTGTACGTCCGTTCGTCATCATGTTGTTTGTAGAGATCGAACTAAGATAGGACACTTGAGGTAATAAATGCAGCCTTCAAAACTTTTGAGTTTACATACAGCATTTTTTGTTTCCTGCTGAAGTTTGCTGTGCTGAACAGTCATCCTTTTCAGGGTTAGATACATGCCTGCCTAGCTCCTTGGGGAAAAAAAATCATCTCATGCGACCTCAAAACTTCAGAGGAAAGAACGCTCAAAAACCAATCTTAAACCCTAAAAATAATTGAAATTAACTCGTGGATTTCACAGTTTATAATTATTTTTTTAATTATTTATTTCTTTTAGCCTTAAAAAAGAATAGTCGCAGTTTTCTAAAAATGCCCAGGTTTTCATCAACCGTGAAACACCCGAAAGATCAATGCTCCCATCCAACGAGACTATTTGCGGTATCCATGCCCTATTTTAATCAAAATTACAAAGCAAGGCAGGAAATGGCCGTTTAAGCCACTGGAAAGACCTTTTGACTCAATCTTCTCGGTAATCAGAAACAAATTAATTTCGGGCTTTGTCTCTGTTACGTAATTTACCTCTCTGAAATAATTATTATGTATGTGATATTAAAAAAAATGGGCATGCCCGCCTGATTTCTCTTTGCGGGTTATTATTCTTCAGTTGTCTGCGGTCATTTTGAAGAATGGGTCCACATGCGTGTGCCAAAAACTGTATCCATGCTTTTTTATTGAACTAAACGAAGTTGAGATTTTTATTAAAAAGCCCGCCTCATTGATATCCTGTGGTTATTTAAAAAAAATGTTGTTTCTAAGCAGGAAAACATTCAGTGACAGGAGGAGGGCTGGTTACCTGAGAAAGTATTTCAATGCACTAAGCGGTGGTGTACGCTACAACTCTTGTTATTCAAACACATTTTTTTTGCAACAACTCAAAATGATGACGACAAGGAAGATTTGCTACCGCGTAGTCGTCATTATGGGACAATATTACGTTGATTTCATATATTGAACTTTACTTTTGGATCAGTATCTTCGGAGCGACGACAGGATACATATACTGCATACAAACAAACTGACTCCCACAAAACTATAGAGCCCTTCTCCAAAAGGAGGCAGGCTTAAAAATAGGCTAGCCGTTAATGTTGTAGAATTTAGAGAAAACACCTATATGATATGTTAGAGCACAATAATTGTTAATTAACCAGAGGGCTGCTAAAGGAAAATGTACCTCAATGTATTAAGGTTTGTTATTCTTTTCCTCTTCTTCTTTCTTTCCATTATATCTAATCATCACTGTCCGATAATAATATTTAGGATAACGCAGCGATCTATGCATTTGAAAATTAAAATCACTTCCCAACAAAAGGCGAGTTGAGATAACCCTTATTTGTGAAAGTCAGTCATCTGAACCAACAGTTCGCGAAAATGATGGTGATATTTCCATTTACATCCCAGCAATACCGTTCATAAGCATCCAAGTCTATTAATTTTGAAAGATTTCTACGCACCATCATGATAACTTGGAAGGAAAGGCTTACCTTTCTCTTGTTACTCTGATATTTTTCAAAGTTTCGTTATTTGTCCAACTACGGATGTGCACATTTTAGTGAAAGGCTGCTCCCTTGCAAAAGACCAAAAAAGTGAATTTATCATTACATACTGTATGCCTTTCAGGGCTAATATACAATGTCACAAGATATCCCATAGTAATAATGTTTCGGACGCTAACCCTTCGCCTGTAAAGTCAACCCAAGCAAGGTTATTAGCTAAAACCGAGGTTGTTTACGTATACGATGTTCTTCCTCATAGGGAAGAACTCGTTATGGACAAGTCAAAAGAGAACTAAGTCTATAAAACGAAGTCAGCGGTACTTAAAACGTTAATTTCCCGCCAAAACTACGCGACGTTCAAATAGCGCGCCGTTGGAATACGGCCGTTATTGTGGGCACAACACACAAACTTTTGCAAAAGGGCCGTGAGCCGCGGGGCTCGCAAGGTGGAGGGGAAAGGGGTTAAGGGGGTGGGGCCTCTAGGGAGGGGAGGGGGTATCCCCTAATAATGCGGTTTACTCGTGCGGAGCTATTTTCACTTAGCCGTTAAACCGAAGGGAAATGAGACCGTGGCAGAGGTTCGATGTTATTTTGGCGGTTTAGCCGAAAAACAACATACTCTTTCTTACTGCTATAAACTTTGCATGTTACCATATTTTTCTCGGCTCAAAAATTCTCGGGGTTAACCACAATATTTGCTTCTTTCTTCAAGTTTTTGTGTACATGTTGATGAACGGAATAGCTTATTTGTGAAAAATTGCTTACAAACTTTTCCCGAAACACTAAGGATAGCAAAGAGCTAAAAAAAAACAACAAAAAAAGGAACTAGCTATATAGATTATGCTATATTATAATCTATATAGCTATTACATAATAGATTTATGGAAGAAATGAGGTAGAGGTATTTTTCTATGCAAGGTTCCCAGCTTAAAATTCGTATATGGTTTTCGTATAAGAATGTCGAGTTTCGTATAAGATTTGGTTCATTCGTATAAGATTACTTTAATTTCGCATAAGATTTCTTACTTTTCGTATACGAGTCGATTTATTTCTTATACGCAGGTTTGAAGATTCGTGTATGAAGTGTTTTTTCATATACGAGGTTCGATCTGCGTATACGAATTAAGCTCAACCG